>Ga0207705_10000062_pt1 | contig 149432 bp, 155 predicted proteins | sample KBSC13metaG_FD_184314 | JGI IMG/M metagenome (GOLD analysis project Ga0207705, IMG submission 184314) | Corn rhizosphere microbial communities from Kellogg Biological Station, Michigan, USA - KBS C1-3 metaG (SPAdes) (version 2) | ecosystem: Host-associated > Plants > Roots > Rhizosphere >... | reverse complement strand
CATTTCGGCGCCGAGAGCATGCACCGCGCGTGGCTCGATACCGAAGGCCTGCCGGAGAAGCGCACGGAAGCCTATCAGCCGCTCGTCGACAAGTGGGTCGAGGCGACCGGCAAGTTCCCCGGATGAGGGAGCAGTCCGGCGGTCGCTTCGCGTCGATGACCGCACCTCTATTCCGTCGATTGTCGAACCTCCACGTCAACCACAAGAAGATCGCCGCAAGCGCGCTCCTGATCGGGGCGCTGACCCTCATTGCGAAGCTGTTCGTCGCCGGCCGCGAGATGGCCATAGCCTGGCGCTACGGAGTCGGCAGCGCCGTCGATGCCTATCAGCTCGCACTGACCATCGTGACCTGGATTCCGACGATGGTCACCGGAGTCATCACGGTCGTCCTGGTGCCGCGCCTGGTGACGCTAAAGATCGGATCGCCCGGACGGCGGCAGTTGATCGGAGAATTGAACGGTACGGTCTTCGGCGCGGGATTGGTGCTTGCCGTGCTGACCTTCGTTGGCGCTCCAATTGTCTCCTTCGCTTTCGCATCGAATGGGAACCGCGAGACCGCCGATCTAACCATCGGGCTGTGCCGTGCGATGAGCGTTCTCGCCTTTCTCTTCACCTGTAACGGATATCTATCGGCACGCCTCCAGGCGCGGCAGCATTTCGCTTACACGGTAACCGAGGCGCTGCCCGCGTTGGTCATTGCCGCTGGGGTGCTTGCGCCGCTGCTCGCGCCGCCGGAAGTGCGGCTCGGCCTGGCGACGGCAATTGGCTTCCTGGTCCAGCTCATCGTGCTTGGTGCGATGGTCCGGAAGCTCGACGACGGCTTGGGACCCGTCCAGTTCAGGCACCGGTCCCCTGAATGGTCATCGCTCTATCGTAATCTCGGCGTGATGGTTCTTGGTCAGCTCGTCATTACGCTGGCGCTTCCCATCGACCAGGCTTTCGCCGCCCGGATTGAGACGGGAGCAGTTGCGACTCTGGGTTATGCAACCCGCATCGTCACCCTCATGACGGGCCTTGGTGCCGTTGTGTTCACCCGGGCCTTCTTGCCCGTTTTCTCGTCGGCAGTGGTCGAGGGCGATCACGAACGCGGTGCACGGCAAGCACGGCAATGGTCGATCTTGCTGATCGGCACCGGGTTTGTGGGAGTGGTTGCAACCTGGATATTGGCGGACTGGGTCGTGGCCCTCGTCTTCGAGCGCGGAGCCTTCACCTCCGCCAATGCCGCTCAGGTGGCGCATGTCCTGCGCTTCGGTGTGATCCAGGTTCCCTTTGTTTTCGCCGGGCTGGCGATGGTCCAGTGGATTGCAGCGCGAGGGCTCTACTCCGCTCTACTTTGGATCTCTTGCGGCGCACTCGCGGTAAAGCTGCTCCTGAACGTTTTGCTCGTGTCGCGTTTCGGGTTGGCTGGACTGATGTCCGCAACGGCGGCCATGTATGCGTTCAGCTTTGTGTGCCAGTATTTCGTGGGACTGAAGAGGTGATCGATCTCCTCCGCTTCGTTCGGAACGTGGGTTCGCGCAACTATGATCGGAGGCTGGCGGCGCTGAAGATCGCGGCCGACCGCTTGATCCCCGACTTTCGCCTGACGTGGCACCAGATGGACTGGTGGCACGATTCCTCCTTCAACGCTTATCTCGAGCGCTTCGGCGAGCGAAAGGGTTTCAATACTCACCGCCGCTGGATGCTTTGGCAGCTGCTTCGGCTTGTGCGCGACGTCCCCGGAAACACGGCTGAATGTGGAGTCTTCGAGGGATCGTCGTCCTGGCTTATCTGCTCCGCCATCGAGGGCTCTGGCCGGTTCCATCACCTATTCGACAGCTTCGAAGGACTCAGCGTTCCGGAAAAATCCGACGGTTCGCACTGGAGACGAGGCGACCTCGCCGCACCACAGGAAGTGGTCGCGAAGAATCTCCACCCGTTCGCAAGCATGATTATCTTTCACAAAGGATGGATTCCTGCGCGATTTTGCGACGTCAGCGACGAAAAGTTCGCCTTCGTTCACATCGACGTCGACCTTCGGCAGCCGACACTGGAGAGTATGAAGTTCTTCTACCCCCGCCTCAGTCCAGGAGGGGTGCTGGTGTGCGATGATTATGCCTGTACGACGTGCCCAGGAGCGACCGCCTCAATAGATGAATTTTTGCGAGACAAGCCGGAAAAGATGATCGGATTGGACGCCGGCGGCGGCTTCCTCATCAAAGGGACTGCGGTCGAAACCCCGAAACCGTTGCGAGCGCCAGACACCGATGGCTGAAGCCAAGAAGAAGATGCTCGGCTCGAGCAAACAGGCGAGTGATTGGCATCGCGAAGTAGAAACCGGTCGTCGATTCGAGTTTGGGGCGAATTGGGCGGCATTCTTGAGAGGTCTGACGCCCGAACGCATTGGTGCGGCCGAGCAATCGCTTCGAACGATGCTCGGCGCTGGGCGGCTCGATGGGAAGACGTTCCTGGACATCGGTTCGGGAAGTGGCCTGTTCAGTCTTGCCGCGCGCCGCTTGGGCGCATCGGTGACATCGTTCGATTTCGATCCCCGGAGCGTTGCCTGCACCGCCGAACTCAAGCGTCGCTACTTTGACCACGATCCCGGCTGGACCGTCCAGGAAGGTTCGATTCTCGACGATCGCTTCCTGGCGACACTCGGGAGCTTCGACATCGTCTATTCGTGGGGCGTTCTCCATCACACTGGGCAGATGTGGGGGGCGATCGACAATGCCGCCCGCCTGGTTTCGCCCGTCGGCCTGCTGTATCTCGCGATCTACAACGACCAGGGCATGCCAAGCCGCTTTTGGACGGCGGTGAAGCGGCTTTACGTGGCCGCGCCGGGTCCTCTCAAATGGGCGGTAATTTTTCCTGCCTTCGCACGCCTGTGGGGGCCGACCTTGCTTCGCGACACGCTCAAGGGACGTCCGCTTGAGACGTGGCGGAGCTACGGCGAAGGCGTGCGCGGGATGGATGCCTGGCGCGACGTCGTGGACTGGGTTGGGGGATACCCCTTCGAGGTCGCCACGCCGGAGCAGGTGATCGAGTTCTGTACCGCTCGCGGCTTCGAACTCCGCGCGCAGAATCTCAACACCGGCCACGGCTGCAGCGAATTCGTCTTTACGAGCGTCCCGTAGTCAGTCTCGGTGGGAAGGCCTCACGACATAAGTACGTGTCGCACTACCGAAGATTCGGCTGAGTTTGCGTCTCCACTCCATCCTGAGCTTGGCCCCGGCGAGGATCGTGCCTGTGTAGAACATGCCGATCGGCCAGTCGGTGACGACATCGAAGCCGGTTCGCTCGAACCTTTGCCGCCAGGCATGGCGGGAGAAGGTCCACAGCTCGGCAATGCCGTTCCCGGAAGTTCCATGCGCCCTTGGAATGAATCCGCTGGCGGCGCGGCGTAGCTGGCGGATCACGGCGGGACGCCGGCCGCCGTTCTCGGGCGCGCGGATCAGCGCACCAGGCAGGCCTGCAGCCGCTGCCAGCGAATCCGCCACGCCAGTGCCGAAGCTCCAGAGTCTCCAGGCCGTCGTGGGTAGGACGTGAACTGCAAAGCCCTCGGGCTTGAGGACACGCCGGAACTCGTGGGCGATCTCATCGAAATTCTCGACATGCTCCAGGACGTTCGAAGAGAAGATTACGTCGATCGATCGGTCGTCCAGGGGTATCCGATGACCGTCATAATCCGTCACCGGGAAGACCCGGTGCTTTGCATAATTGCTGCTCGCGAGGTCGATCGCAGTGACGTTGAAACCTCGTTCGGTGAGGAACCGGGCCTGCTCGCCCGTCCCCGAACCGAATTCGAGCACCCGGCATCCTTGCGGAATGGTGGGAAGCACTCGTTCGATCTCGAGCCTCCGGAGCAGGTTCAGATAATCAAGGTCGAGCATCCGTGGTCCTGTCCGCTAAGCGCAACGGTTGATAGGCAACCGAACTTCCGCTTCACAAGGCGTGCTTAGCAGGAGCCGCAATGGCGATGAATGGACTGTTTGTCGTCCTACTCACCCGCTCGCTCGACATCGGCGGCGCTCAGCGCCAGCTCGTAATCCTTGCGAAAGGGCTGAAGGAGCGCGGGCACGTTGTCGAGGTGGCGCAATTCTATGGCGGCGGGGCGCTCGCCCAGGAACTGCACGAAGCCGGCATCGGCGTCGTCGACCTGGCGAAGAAGGGGCGGTGGGATGTTCTCCCTTTCCTGTGCAGGTTGGCGCGGGAGCTGCGACGTCGGCACCCGGACGTGATTTACTCGTTCCTCGGGGGGAGCAATCTCGCCGCGGCCGCCATTCGCCCATTCATCCACAAGAGTCGGCTGGTATGGAGCGTGCGCGCGTCGGATATGAATCTCGGCGAATATGACTGGCTTCACCGCGCGGCATATTTTGCCGAGCGGTGCCTCTCCAGGTCAGCAGACTCGATCATCTCAAACTCCGAGGCAGGTGCGGAGTTCGCCATTCGCAATGGCTTCCCGCACGACAGGCTGGTCGTCATTCCTAACGGTGTCGACACTGCGCGCTTTCGCCCGGATCCGGCTCTGCGCGCGGCGCAGCGGAGCGCGCTCGGCCTGGGCGCCGGTCAATTCGCGGTCGGAATCCTTGCCCGGCTGGACGTAATGAAGGGTCATCAAGTCTTCCTTCAGGCCGCCAAAATCGCGGCTGCGACCGATCCACGTCTTCGCTTCCTGTGTATCGGCGACGGACCTGAGATGAACCGCTTGAAGTGCCTGTCCGACGATCTCGGCCTGGCGGGCCGGATAATCTTCACCGGGGAGATGGATCCAGCCGCGGCCTTGAACGCCCTCGACATCGCCTGTTCCTGCTCGCTCTGGGGCGAGGGCTTCTCCAATTCCATTGCGGAAGCCATGGCTTGCGGCCTGCCCTGCATCGTGACCGACGTGGGCGATTCGAAAATGCTCGTGGGCGATGCCGGGACAATAATACCGCCCGGTTCGGCCGATACTCTCGCCGACGCTTTGCTCGCGCAGGTCGCCGCTTCGGGTCGGCAGGATCCTGCTTTCCCGAGAGCGCGAATCGTCGAGAGCTTCTCCGTTTCGAGGATGGTCGACCGCACGCTTGACGCCTTCAGGCGCTAATCCGCTGTGTCAGAGCTGCCCCTGAACTCCGGCATGGTTGCCGAATCCTGGTTTGAAATGCCGTGCCGCCTGAACACGGCGGCCACCGTCATCAATAGGATCTTGAGGTCGAGCAGAAGGCTCCGGTGGTCGACGTACCAGACGTCGAGGCTGAATTTTTCCTCCCAGCTTAGCGCATTGCGGCCGTTGACCTGGGCCCACCCGGTTAGGCCTGGGCGCACGTCGTGGCGGCGCATCTGTTCCGGGCTGTAGAGCGGTAGATAGCGCATCAGGAGCGGCCGCGGCCCGACCAGGCTCATGTCGCCGCAAAGCACGTTCCACAGCTCCGGAAGCTCGTCGAGGCTCGTCGCCCGAAGCCGTCGTCCGAAGGGGGTCAGCCGCTCCTGGTCACCGTCGGAACCCGGCTCACCGGAACCAGCTCCGCGCATCGTCCTGAATTTGCGGAGCGTGAACGGGCGTCCGTGCAATCCCGGGCGGACCTGCCGGAAGAGGACGGGCGCGCCGACGTCGAGCCGCACCGCGACAGCAACGACCGCAATGACGGGCGCGAGCAGAACGAGCATCAGGAACGAGACGAAAATGTCGATGAGCCGTTTCATTAGGCGCGAGCACCCGAGGAGAGGCCGAGATACCGAAGGAGATCCGAATTGACCTTCCTGACATCGTATTTCTCTTCGGCGAGCGCACGCGAAGCCTTACCCATCCGTTGCGCCAGCTCGGGCTTCTCGACGAAACGCATCATGGCTTCGTGGAGTGCTTCAGCGTTTCGTGGCGGAATCAGGAACCCGTTGACGCCATCCCTGACGGTTTCCCTGCATCCGGGCATGTCGGTCGTGACGATCGCTCGTCCCATCGCCATGGCCTCCAGTACCGAGCGGGGAGTCCCCTCGCGATAGGCCGAGGGGAGGACGTAGACCGAACAAGCGGCAAGCGCGGGGCGAACATCCGACATCGCGCCCTTGTAGTCGATGCCCCAGCGGATCAGGTCGTCCAATTCGCTACGGCGAAGAGAGTCGGGGGAGGGGTCGAACGGGCCGACCAGCGCGACCGAGATTGCCGGATGTTCCAACTTGATGCGCTTCGCCGCAGCGGCCAACTCGCGAATGCCTTTATCCTTCACTAGTCGCGCGATCATCAGGAACGACGTCCGGTCAGGGAGCGACGCCGGCGAGAAATGATCGAGGTCGACGCCAGAACCGTTGGTGACGTGAGTTCGTTGGCCACTCGCCACCATCCCTGCTTCGCGGAAGAAGCGCTCGTCGTCGGGGTTCTGGAATATGATCAGGTCGGATCGCCGGAGTGCCAGCCGATAGAGGACGAGCGCGGCAATGCGGCTGACTCGGCGTTTGAGTTCGCGTCCTTCTGTGAATGCATAGCCGGCGCCGGTGATCAGGGACGCGACGGTTGGAACTCCTTCGGCCCGCGCCGCAAAAGCCGCGACGATCACCGGTTTGATCGTGTACGCGAGCACCACGTCCGGCCGCTCCTCGCGGATGAGCGACCGCATCGCCCTCGTAGAGCGCAAGAGCCCTCGCGGATTGAGGCTTACATTGCTAAGCGGAATTTCTCGCGGCTTCGCCCCGAGCTCGCGGAGCGCGTCGGCAGTCGGCTGGTCGATGTCCGGCGCCGCTGCGATCACGGAATGGCCGTTGGCGATCATCGCCTGAATGAGCGGGCCCCTGAAGGAAAGCAGCGACGGCGGATAAGATCCGACGATGAGGACGCGCTTGCCGTCCTTCACGCTTGCCGGATCCTCACCAAGTCAGTTCTTCGAAGCTGACGATTTCAGAATGAGGGGGAAAGCCGCTCGAATCCTCGACATCGTGGTGTTCACCCTCCGGCCGCCTGATCCGCACCGTGCCCCAGCCGCGGCGGCGCGGGGCGATGAAGTCCTTGCTCGGATTGTCGGCGATGTAGGTAAGCTGGTCAGGAGCAAGGCCAAGTGCCTTCTCGACAGTCTGGAAGGGCCTGTCGTGAGGCTTTCGGAACTCGGTCCCGAACTCGTCGGAAATGACGATCGGACTTAACCGGACCTGCAATCCCAAAGCGGCAATCTTGGCGGATTGCGACGGAACTGGGCCGTCGGTGATCAGGCCGAGCGGGCGGTCGCTTGGCCAGTCCCGAAGGAACTGCGCCGCATCGTCTTGCAGGCGCAGAGAGGGCGTGTGCGTTCTGTACATGTCGACCAGCGCGCCACAGTCGATGGACCCGGACAGTCCAGCCTCTCCCAGGGCGCGGTTGAACGTGACGCCGCGAACTCCGCTCTCGAACAGCGCCCAGCAGCGCTCTCCGAAGTCTTGGACACCGCAAGCTTCGGCGACGTAGCGTCCGACCGCGTCGAATCCGGATCGCACATAATCGCGCTCGAGGTAGAGCGTATCGTCGAGATCGAGGATGAGGCCGGTGGTTTCGATCCGCGTCAAGGCGTGAACACCTCGGAATCGTAACGAAGCATCAGCAGCCCGTCCTGCCATTCATCCGCCGCGGTCAGCGGCTTGTCCGTCGCTTCCTCCAGCAGCCATTTCACGAACTTGCCACCGGCGCGATGCGCGAGCGGGTATCCGCCGCCGAAGCGGGCGTTAATCTCGAACACGACCGGGCCGCGATCGGTGAGGATCGCCTGGAAGCAGAACGCTCCGCGCGCACCCGGCAGCTCTGCGATCCGACGGGCAATATCGGTTAGATCGTCGCTCCGTTCCGTTCGTCCCTTCGACACTTCGCCCGAGCGGACCTCGAGGCGGCGATGCGGCACCGCACAGCGAAACGCGCCGCCGGAATCGCAGAAAACGTTGACGGTATATTCGGGACCGTCGAGCAGCTCCTGGACGAGATAGTTTTCGCCGGGAGGGTCGCTGCGATATTCGTCGGCCGACCGGTATTGCCGGATTCCGATGGAAGCGCTGCCACCGATCGGCTTGGCGATCGCCGGGAAGCGGGGCTCTTCGTCGCGATCGCCGGCGGCCCATGTGCGCGGGGCTTCAACCCCGATCTCGCCAAGCCGCTTGCTTGTTAAAGCCTTGTCTCGCGCGGTTCGAACGAACTCGGCGCCGCCGATGTTCGCGCGCACGTTGGAAGATGCAAAGTCCTGCTCGCGAATGCTGATTGGGAGCAGTTCCGGATCGATCGTGGGAATGAGAAGACCGACGTCCTCCTTCCGGCAGAGCTCCAGCAGCGAATCCGCATATTCGTCGCTGGTGATTGGGGGAACCCGATAGGACGCGTCGGCCAGATGGCACGCCGCACTGAGGTCCGGAACGGCATCGGCAGCAACGATCCGCCAGTCGAGGCAGAGCTCCGCCAGCGATTCCCGCGCTGCGCCCATCAGGCCGACCCGGCGTCCGGCTGACGCGATCAAAAGCGCTTTCTTCAACCGACCGGCCTCTAGGCCTTGGTCCGGACGGTCACGTCGCCGCCGGACCGCTGGCGATCGTTGCCAAGCTCGTCGGCGATGAACTCCCCGATCCTGCTCCGGACGAGAGCGCGGTTGCCGCACTCGATCGCGTCCTGCAGGCTGTCGAGCATCTGCTGGAGGCGCTCGAGTGGGATCACCCGCTCCTTGGCCATCTGGATCCGCGGATGCCGCGTGGTGACGAGGTCATGGCCGAGGAACAGCTCCTCATAGAGCTTCTCGCCCGGGCGAAGGCCGACGTAGCAAATCTCTAGGTCCCCGGATGGATTCCTGTCGTCGCGAACGGTCATTCCGGAGAGGCTCACCATGTGCCGGGCAAGGTCGAGAATTTTCACCGGCTCACCCATGTCGAGCACGAAGACTTCGCCGAGGTGACCCATCGCGCCCGCTTGCAGGACGAGCTGTGTCGCCTCCGGAATCGACATGAAGTAGCGGGTCACTTCGGGGTGAGTGACGGTAATCGGGCCGCCCGAGCGAATTTGCCGCCGGAAGCGCTGCACAACCGATCCGGACGAATCGAGCACGTTGCCGAAGCGAACGATCGCGAACTGGGTGCTGCAATCGAGCCGCTCGGCGAACGCCTGGACGACGAGCTCGGCGACGCGCTTGCTGGCGCCCATCACACTGCTCGGCCGAACGGCCTTGTCGGTCGAAATCATCGTGAATCGGGTGATCTTCGCCTCGAACGCGGCGCGAACGACCGACAGCGTGCCGAACACGTTGTTCTCGATCCCGGCGAGCTCATTGTCCTCGAGCAGGGGAACATGCTTGTAGGCGGCGGCGTGGAACAATGTGTCGATGCCGTTGTCGGCGATGATCCGTCGCATCAGCCTCTGGTTCAGCATGGATCCGACGACCGGCACGACCTTGGCGCGGGCGAGATGAGGAAGCTTCTCGATGGCTTCGAGCAATTGTTCGTGAATGGAGTAGAGCGCGAACTCGCTGTGATCCAGGAGGACGAGCTTTGCGGGATGGGATCGCAGCACCTGGCGACAGATTTCCGCTCCGATCGAGCCGCCGGCACCGGTGACGAGGATCGAGCGCCCCTCGACGGCTTCGTTGATCAACTCGTGGATCGGCTCGACCGTGTCGCGCCGAAGGAGATCGGCAACGTCGATCGCTCGAATATCGCTGACCGTGAACCGTCCCGAGGCGATCTCCTCCGGAGCCGGCACCGTCTTCACGTCAAGGCCGAGCTCGCGCACCTGCGAAATTGCGGCGAGGCGTTCCGTTCGGCTGGCGCTTGGCAACGCAAGGAACACCTCGTCGACGCGCCGCTGCTGGGCCAGTCCCTCGAGGGCTTCCGGTGCGTAAATCGGCGCTCCGGCCACGACTTGCCCCTTCACCGCCGCATCAGGGTCGACGAATGCGACCAGCTGATAGCGCGTCGATCGTTGAACCGAGGCGGCGAGGCTCACGCCGCTGGCGTTCGCACCATAGATGACGACTTTCCGGGCGTCCGCATCCGGCGGAAGCCGATCGCGGTCGGCGCCTTTCAAAAGCAGCGCCATCACGTAGCGGCCCATGAACAGCAGCAGGAAGAGGAAGCCGCAGTAAATGAACGCAACCGACCGCGGGACGAGAATGGTGAGGTGGCCCACGGTGATGTGTGCGGAAACTGCGTAAACCAGCATCACCCAGGCGAGTGACGCGATTCCAGCGGCGGACAGAAGCGCCGTAACCGTCCTCAGGTCGAAGTATCGAAGGACGATGTGATAGATGCGAAGCCTATACAGCGCCGCAAGGCCAACGAAGAAAGAGACAGTTGCCGAGAGAATGACGGAGCGGCTGTGAGGCACGTACAAGATGCCCAACCGCGCGGAAAAAGCCGCCCACAGCGACACGACCATGGCGAGCAGGTCATAGAGGACGAGGATCGAACGCTTCTTCGAGCGGCTGAGCTCGGGAAGGTACCTGATCAAGGAAAGGAACATCGCTCGCTAAGCCTTTCCCAGAACGTCCATTGCGATCTCTGAGAGGCGATTGGCGCGAAGCTCGAGCAGGTCCGGCCTCAAGGTCGGATGGACCTCGACCATGAGGCTCCTGGCGCCAAGCGAGCGCGAAACGGGGCAATCGAAAACCGCCAGATCTGCAAACGCCTTTTCGCGGTAGATTTCGGAGCAGCCGCCGGAAAATACGCGCAGACCCGCAGCCGCCGAACGCTGCAGGATTTCGGAGCGAAGCACGGTTGCCTCCTCATCGCTTCCTCGGTCGACGTAAAAATTGAGCTTGTAAAAGGCGTGCCGCAGCGAATTGGAGGCCGGAAGCGGCACGCGCAACCCGGACACGCGAGCTAGGGCCGCACTCCAAATCTGCGCGTTTCGGGTTCGAACAGCGCGCCAACCGTCAAGCTTTTCGAGCTGGACCAGACCGAGCGCGGCCTGTGGACCCGTCAGGCGCCAATTGGTGCCGACCCGGTCATGGACCCAGCGGAAACTTCCCGCGTCCCGGTTGGGGGTGGTCGACCTGGCGTAATCTTTGCCGTGATCCTTGAACGACCACGCCCACTCCCATGCGGCGTCGTCCTTTATGGTCAGCAAACCTCCTTCGCCTCCGGTCGAGATGATCTTGTCCTGGCAGAAAGAGAAAGCGGCGGCGTCGCCGAAGGCCCCGACGCTTGTCCCATAGATCTCGGCCCCATGCGCCTGTGCACAATCCTCGATCACCTTCGCATTTCGTCCTCTGACCAGCTCCATCATCGCCGGGACGTCAGCCGGCCATCCGGCGAGGTGAACGGGGATGATCGCACGTGTCCTCTCCGTAAGCACGTTCGCGACCGTCTCTGCAGTAATGTTGCCACTGGCGGGGTCGACGTCGGCGAAGACCGGGGTTGCGCCGACCAGCATGGCGCAAGAGGCAGAAGCCACGAACGAACGCGGTGAGACGATCACCTCGTCACCGGGGCCGACCCCGAAGGCGCGCAAGGCAAGCTCGAGCGCGACGGATCCATTCGCGAGCGCGATTCCACGCCCGCCGCCGAAGCGTTCAGCGCATGCCTGTTCAAACGCGATCACTTCCGGACCGGTCCATTGGTTGACCCGGCTGGACCGCAGGACTTGTGTTACTGCCGCGATCTCGTCTTCGTCGTAGAAAGGCCAGCGCTCGTCGGAGCTAAGCTCGAGCGACTGTGAAGCATCGGCGGCGCCCTCTCGGTGGGTAGCGAGGTTCGTGACTTCGCCCGACTTACGCACAGCGCCCCTTCACCCTCAAAGTTCGGGCAGGGCTCTATTCCCGTTGGCGTTGACCATCAAGCGCGTGGCGTGTGCATGCGCCGCCTCGAGCTTCTGTTTCCTCTTCAGCGACCACAGAGCCACCAAAAGCGAAAAGACCATCGGATAAGCCATTACTCGCTGACGGAGGCCGAGGCCGATATTGTAGTAAACGAGCGCCAGGCTGAGAAGCAAAAGGACCGAAAATACGAAGATAAAACGAATGAATTCAACGCGCTGGAGCAGTAATTTCAGATTCCGTGCATTGGCGATCATGTAAAGCACAGTGATAACGACGAGAACATTCTCCGCCGACGCTAAAATTCCGAGAAAGCCGATGGCATCGAAAAATAGGGGCCGGAAGAGAAGACTGACCAAACGCATTGCGAAACCGACCTGACCGATAGAGGTCGTGCCCGCGAACCTCGCTCCTAAATCACTCTGTTTCGTGAAGAAGTCCGCCACGGAGGATACGCTCGTTACATCGGCGCTGATTGTCCGCTGAACGGGGCCAAGGACGAGTATCACCCCTGCCAGGGCAATTCCCACAACCGCGATCTTCCGGCTGAACCGAACCGAGCTTCCGAAAAAGGCAGCCGCGCCGATCGAGATGATCGCCATCAATGCGATGTGCGCTCGAAAGAGGACCATCACCAATATCGAAAGGCAGAAATAGAAAACCCTTTTCCGAAGATTGAGCATCGCCCACAGGCACAGAGAAATGCCAAACAACAGCGGGCTATCTTTTCCGATTGCAACCGTCCAAAAATGAAGGCTCGGCAAGAACAGGATTGCCAAATATTCCTGTCGTTCCTGGACACCTATCTTTTCGGATATCTCGCCAAACATGCGCGCCAATATCGCGACTCCTGCCATGCTAAACGTCTGGAATAAAAGAAAGCAGTCCAGATATGTAGCACCAAAACTGAATCGCAAAATATGCGTTATTTGAGTTACTAGAACCGTGCTCATCCCCCATGGCTGGTTCCAATAATTAAATGGATCATAATAGTAAGCGTAACTGTCGGATATGTGGCTCAGCGTATAGTTGTAGTTGTATATGCATGCGCCAAGATGGGCGAAGAGCAGCGCGATGGACAAAGCGAACTTCGGCACCGTCAATCGCGTCCACACCAAGCCGATCGAAGCGACACTGAGGGCCAGCGCGATAAGTGTAATAGCGGTCATGATTGAGGATGCGCTCGGCCGATGGCTTGCGATGCCTTAAGCGGCTGCCATTGCATTGGCTTCGCACCGTCGATGCGGCTCGCCGCAGCAGCATTACGCGCCTTCAGAAGAAGGCGCAGGAACATGCGAAGAGACGCGGGGCTCGCCGAGGCCCACGCCGTCCAGGCTAACGCCGTGAAGGTGCGAACGGTCCAGCGAAGGTCTCCCTGTCGAAGGAAGCGCCGGAAAAGGCGCGGATGAGCGCCCGCCCACAGGTGAACCGAACCCACGGACACGAACACCCGCGGGTCCACCTTGTGTGAATTGCGCCTTGGCTGATCAGGGATTTGGACGAAATCCTTCCCTTCACCCAAGCGATCGGCTGCCTGATAGACCCTGTCGATTGCTTGCTCCAGCTCTCCAGGATCGCAGACGAAACGCGTGCTTGTCCATTGCCGGTGCCGAAACAGCGTGCGCGGAATGACCGCGACCTTGGTCAATTTCGCGGCGCGCCAGACGAGGTCCTGATCTTCCCAATATTTGCATGGGTCGCGATAGCCGGCCAGCATCTCGAATATCTCCCGGCGGTACATGATCGCGCCGTGAGCGAACGGCAGGAACGCTGATCGCCTCACCAGTCGCCATTTGTCCGTATCGCGAATCTTGCGTCCGGAAACGTCGATCATGTCGCTAAGGCATCCCACGATTCCTACGTCCGGATATTCGTGCAGCAGCTGGACTTCCTCGGCGAGACGCTCGCGACACGAAAGGTCGTCAGCATCCATTCGGGCTACCAATTTCGCTCGTGCGGCCCAAGCAACGACGTTTGAACTCTGTACCGGGCCCAGGTTCCTTTCGGCGTGCAGCAGCCGAATCCTGGGGTCGCGGGCGGCCCAATATTGGAGGCGTTCGCTCGAACCGTCGGTCGAGGCGTCATCGAGGATCACGAACTCGAAGTCCGTGAAGCTCTGATTGAGAATGCTCTCGATCGCGGCGTCGAGGTGCGGCAACGCATTGTGAACCGGCATGACGACGCTCAGGGCGGGGAGTTCGTCATTCCCTTCCGGATCGGTTGCGGACTCCAACATCGAGGCGACGCTAGACACGGTAAGGGGCACGCTCAAGCCGACGCAGGCCTTTGGCAAGAGGCGGAATCTTGGGCAAGCAATGCCAACTAGCGAAACTTGCCCAATTCAGCGTCGATGCTGCCGCCGAGTTAAGCCGCGTTCTCTTGTTCCCGCACGATCTGCTCGAACGTACCGCACCCAACCAAACGGCCGTCTTCCAGGCGGACCACCGGGTCGCAATGCCGGATCGTCGAGCGCCTGTGCGCGATGATAATGATCGTCCGACCCTGGCTTCGAAGCTCCTCAAGCGCGCCGATGACCGCCTTCTCGGTGAGTTCGTCGAGGGCACTGGTAGCTTCATCCAGGACCAGTACCGGCGCGTCCTTGTAGATTGCCCGCGCTATGCCAAGACGCTGACGCTGACCGCCCGAGAGGCGGATGCCGAGTTCGCCGACATGTGTCTCGTAACCCGACGGAAGCGTGACGATGAAGTCGTGCAGCTGCGCCTTCTTGGCCGCATCGACGATGCGATCTTGGTCGGGGAGATCATGGGGCAGGCTTAGCGCGATGTTATGCGCGACCGACGAATCCGCGAGGAAGATCGATTGCGATACGTGTGCAATATTTCGCTGCCATCGCCTGGCATTTTCTGAGCTGAGCGGGGTGCCATCCACACAGATCCTGCCCCCGTTCGGTTCCAGCAGCGCCATCAGAAGATCGGCAAGAGTACTCTTCCCACTTCCGCTCTTGCCGGTGAGCGCAACCATCGCGCCTCTTGGAATGTCGAAGCTAAGGTTGGCGATGGCGAGCGTATTCGGCCGCCCCGGATAGGCGAAGCTGATATTGTCGACGGTGATTGCCGTGCGTAACGCGAGCGGGGACAGGGCTTTCGTCTCCGGCGGCAAGGGCAAGCGCAGGATCTCGATGACCTGTCCGACGATCGATCGATGACCGGTCGCCAGCGACCAACCCGCATAAACGGTCTGAACCAAAGGGAGGAGCCTCTGCGCGCCGAGCGCAAAGGCGCCGAGAAGAGGGAGAGCGACAGCTATGCCGCCGGAGCGTCTCGATACGACGACGACCATAGCGGCAATAACCACCATACCGAGCGCTTCGACCACAAAACGAGGAGCGGTTGCCATGAAGTTGGTCGTCGCGCGAGCACGGCCGAGGCGCGCATTTACGCTTTCAAATAGCTTGAGGCGCTCGGCCTCCCCGTTGTCGATGATGACGTCCCGAATTCCGCCTAGTGTTTCCTGCAGCACCTTGATGCGCTGCTCGTAGGACGATCCGACAATCTGGGAATTTACGGCAAGCCGCCGCGAAATGAATGCGGTCACGAGCAGGTAGATCAAGACGAATGCGGATGAGGCGGCGAGGGTCGTAAACGGATCGATGTAAAGCAGCCCCATGATCAGGACCGCCGCGATGGATGCGGATATGATTGTCTGCATAAGGGGCAGGACGAGGTCGAAGACGAGGATTTCAGCCTTCGCGGTGACCGCGACCAGCTCACTGCTGTTATGACCGATGTGAAAACTATAAGGCTGAAGAAGGATCCGGCGCTGGCTTTCCAGGGCGATCTCATGGCCAAGACAGTAGACGAAATGCTGCGTGAGCCAGCCAAGCTCCAGCCGAATGAGGCCCGCGGCAACCGCCATGGCTCCGAAGACCAGCGCTGCTCCGGCTAGAGCGTCTCCGCCAAATAGCCCTCCCAGCGATGAGAAGGCGCTCGCTAGCGAGGGGAGGCTCCCAGAAGCCTGGCCCGAGAGAAGCGAAAGAAACGAGATGACCGACCCGATGGTGCCAAGCTCCGCAAGGGCACCGAGCGCCATGAGCCCAAGCAAGGCCGCGAATTCCCGCCGCCGGCCGGCCGAGACATGGGCATAGATTTCGGTCAGGCCCTTCAAGACGCCGATATTCGCTGCTTCGCGCGCTGCCATTCCTATCGTTCTAGAGCATCGTCGCGATGGTCGACAAACTTCGCCGCTCTGACTAGCCCGGGGGAGGCGCATCTGCAGCGCGTGGAGTGCGCGCACGGAGGGGCTTGGGTGGTAGATTGCGTGACCTTGTGGATCGGGGATTCTCTTGGTGCGGTGGAACGCGCCTGTCTTCGGTCCATACTGCGCCAAGGTCATTCGCTCGCGCTTTATTGTTACGACCGGCTTGATGGGGTCCCCGAGGGTGTAGAAGTTCGGGACGCGGCAGATGTCCTTCCGAAAGAGGCGATCGTTCGGCACCGCAACGGCAGTGCGGCCCTTTTCTCGGACTGGTTCCGCTACGAATTGCAATGTCGGGGCCTCGGGACCTGGCTCGACGTTGACAATTACCTCGTCGCGCCCCTCGACATGAAGGAGCCCTACCTGTTCGGAAAGGAGATTGTCGATGCGCCCGGCTTTTGGCGAAAGCCCCAGCGGGAATTGATCGCGGCAGGAGTTTTACGGCTGCCTCCGACTTCGCCAATGCTGCCGTCGTTGGTCGGCCTGTTCGACGGGCGCGCGGTCCCCGACTGGACTCCTTCCCGCTGGACGCCGTGGTACAAGTTCAGGGGATTGATCGGCTATCCGCCAGATCTTTCCGACCTCCCGTGGGGGACTGCCGGACCGTTCGCGGTCGATGCACTGGCTGACCGCCATGGGCTAAGCTCGCTCGCCCTGCCAAGCGACGTCTTCAACCCCGTCCCATGGTACGAGGCGAGCTGGATTCTGAATCCGGCCATCACCCTCGAGCAGGTGGTGACGGAGCGAACGGTCAGCGTTCATCTGTGCAACGACTGCATCAAGGACTTCAAGAACGACCCCGCTCCGACCGGCAGCTTTCTCGAACGCCTTCAGTCGGAAGGCGCCTGAAATGAGCGCCCGCAATATAGCCCGGCAACAGAGGCGCGAGGCCCAGATCGATTCTCTGCCGCTCGTTTCCGTGATCGTCCCGGCGTGGAACGCTCAAGATACGCTGGGCGACACCTTGGCATCCGTGGCGGATCAAACTTACGACAATCTCGAAATCATCATCGTCGACGACGGCTCGACCGACCGCACGCCGCAAATCGCCCGGAAATTCTGCACGGCGGAACCGCGCGCCCGCTTGATCCGAAAGGAGAACGGCGGCGTCGCGTCGGCTCGAAATGTCGCAATTTCGGAAGCGAAGGGCGAATGGATCGCGCCAATTGACGCCGACGACCTGTGGCATCCGACGAGGACCGCAAAAATGGTCGCGGCCGCGCTGGACGCCCCTGAGCCGGTCGGATTTGTCTATTGCTGGCAACGAGCGATCGATGAACGAAACCTGGTCATCGGCTCGGACAAGGGCTGGGAATATAATGGGCCGGCGTTCCGGCAGTTTTCCTACATCAACGCCGTTGGCGGCGGCAGCGGGCTTCTGCTGTCGCGTGAGGCCGCCCTGAGGGTGAGCGGGTACGACGAGACGCTTCGGGCCAGGCACGCGCAAGGATGCGAGGACATGATGATCCAGCTGCGCGTCGCAAGCCATTTTCCCGTAGCTGTGGTCCCCGAATATCTTGTGGGCTGGCGCCAGCACGGGCGGAACATGTCCGGCGACATCGAGCAGATGCGCAGATCGTATCAGCTGGTTTTCCAAACGCTGGTGGAAGAAGGTGCACCGATCCCGGAAAAGGTCGTGCGATGGACGGACGCCAACTGGCATTTTGAGCTGGCGCAGGAGGCCGCCATAAGGAGGCGCCCCGCGAGGGTGCTAAAGGGGCTGGCGAATGCCATGAACCTGGATCCGGCCGGATCCGCGGCAATGCTCGGTTACCGCTTCGTTCGATCGATCCTCAGACGCTTTCGAAGCCCCGCGCATCCGGCGAACCTCAACTTCTTCGACGTCGAACCCGCGTCGCAAATTTCCACGGATCCGTACGAGCTACCCAGGTTGCTATCGCTGAAAACGCGGCTGCATCAACGGCGACTGGACCGTCTCGCTGCCCTCGATGGCGAGATCGCGGCTAGCCTCGGAGGTGCGCGCGAATCTCTTTAGGAGACCAGTTCCCGACGGCGATCCGAGGCATCGCGAACATGCGCGAATCCGGTGCAATCGGGCGTCCCATGGTCGCGCAGGCGCAGAGGAATCCTGCCTCCTCAGCAAGCCGTTCCGAATCCGCGTCGAAATCTCCGTAAGGATAGGCGAAGGCTGTGGGACGCCGGCCGGCAAGCTTTCCGACGCGTTCGATGCTTTCGCCTATCTCGGCTCGCTTCTCCGTGTTGTTAAGGCTTGTGAGCCACGGGTGGGTGAGCGCATGCGAGCCGAACTGGATCAAGCTGCTCGACGTGTTCCGCACCTGCTGCGGACTCATTGGGCGAGGCCCGTCCCTGGTTGTCGCCTCTGGAGCCTGTGATCGAATCCCCTCCATCGCTGCGTCCAGCTTGAGTGGGGGCTTCTCCCTCAGGGCAGCCCAGATTCGCCGAAATGCGTTCTGGCGAGGGGTTCGCGGTCGTGCGCCCGGGGCCCATCGATCATCGTCCGGATGGCAAAGCCCAAGGTCGACCTGCTTGCCGTCGAGGGTTAGCTGTTTTCCAGCGTGGGTGAAAACCAGCATGCGCAGTTCGTCCCACCAGAAGGGGTTTCCGCGCTCGATCAGCTCAGCCGGGATGAAAATGGTCGCCGGTAGTCGGGCATCTTCCAGCAATGGCGCCGCGACCTCAGCAGAGCAGGCGTAACCATCGTCGAACGTCAATGCGACCGCGTTCTGCGGTAGTTCGCGCGCTTCGTGCCTCGCCACGAACTCAGCCAACGGGAAAACCACACGGCTCTCTCGAAGCCAGCGCAAATGATCGGCGAAGCGAGAGGGCGAAACCGCTAGGCCCCAGGGGTCGAAGCTGTCCTCGGCAATGCGGTGGTACATGAGGATAGAAGGACGAGTTACCGGACGGCTCCACAGCCTAGTCCTCCGAAGCGCTGGCGCGCGGGCCTTCGTCAGCAGTGAACGCAGGATCGGAACGCACTCCTCTTCAGGCAGTGGCGCGGGCGGCAACCACGATCGCAAATTCAGGCATCACCGCCTGCAACTGCCTTTCTTCAAGCTCCTGAACCGCTGCACCGCGCAGAAAGGCGATTGCCGCGTAGAAATTCCCCAACGGCGAGGTTTCGACTTTGGCTGGGTCGAACACCTCCATCAGCAATCGTTTCAACGAGGCCTCGGTGAAGCGCCAGTAAAAGCTGTCTTGCCAGTCGTCGGGGGTGATCGGCGCGATCGCAGGTACGGTGACGAGGAGAACTCCGCCCGGCCGTAGAGAGCTCCGGATTTGCTTCAAGGCAGCGGGAAGGTCGAAGACATACTGCAGGGTCTGCGTAAGGATGATGCAATCGAAACTTCGCGGCGGGAGCAGTCCGGGCTGCCCGAGATCACCCACGATGGTAGCCGCTGCATTCGATGAATCAATGTGGAGAGTGTCCTGTCTGTCGATCCGGCCCTTCCCGAACTTGCCTGAATAAAGGTCTTCACCGACCTCCAGCACGCGCCCGCGAATGTCCTCGGCATGGGCCGCGAGGAAGCGTTCGATATAGTAACGATCGACGGGCGTCCCACGATCAAATCCGGATCGGCTGAGCGGCTCGGAGCTGGCAAAACCCTCCGAACGCCGGGACAGGCGGGCCCGCATCCTCCGAACAATGTGCACCAGCTCGCGAGCAATCCGCCGCAACCCGCTGTTCTCGAAGATAGAACCCTCCACCGGACGAGCAGGCCTGCGGCTTAATCCTTCTTGCTCCTACCGGAAAGAAGGGGCTGGTCGGGATGCTCCGAACCGTCCCAGCAAAAAGGGCGGCCGAACAGCCGCCCTTCCTGAATTCGCCGGTCTCGCGGAATTAGCGCGAGTAGAACTCGATCACGAGGTTCGGCTCCATCCGCACCGGATAGGGAACTTCGTCGAGCTTGGGCACGCGAGTGAAGGTGATCTTTGAGGTGCCGTCCGGAACGACATAGTCGGGGATATCGCGTTCGGCGAGGCTCTGAGCCTCGATCACCAACGCCATTTCCTGCGCCTTCGGGCCGAGCTCGACGACGTCGCCAACGTCGACCTTCCGCGAAGCGATGTTGCACTTCACGCCGTTGACGCGGATATGGCCGTGGCTGACCAGCTGGCGAGCCGCCCAGATCGTCGGTGCGAACTTGGCGCGGAAGACGACCATGTCGAGCCGGCGCTCGAGGAGGCCGATGAGGTTCTGCGAGGCGTCGCCCTTCATGGCGGTCGCCTGGGTGTAGTTCTTCTTGAACTGCTTTTCGGTGATGTCGCCGTAATAGCCCTTCAGCTTCTGCTTGGCGCGAAGCTGAATGCCGTAGTCGCTGATCTTGCTCTTGCGGCGCTGGCCGTGCTGGCCGGGACCATATTCACGGCGATTGACCGGGCTCTTGGGCCGTCCGAAGACATTCTCGCCCATGCGGCGGTCGAGCTTGTATTTGGCGCTGGTGCGCTTCGTCACGTGTCGTTCTCCAATTCGCGTGTCTTAAGAATGCCCGGGACCGCACCACCAATCCTTGCGACTGGCGCGATCACCGCTTCACCGGGCATGCGGGATCAATTGCGAGCGGCGCACCTAGACGAGAGGGGAGAAAGTTTCAACCCGGTCCGCGCCGGTTATTGCGGCGTTGCCCGGTTGCCTGCCCGGCTGGGTTCGACCAGCTTGTTTTTCTGGTCTTTCATCTGGTTCTCGGCATCCCGCTTCAGATAGTCCCACTGCGACTTGTGCATGCAGGTCGGCTTGGAACGCATGTGCGTGCCCGTTTCGGCCTCGGACCGACGGCATATGACGGGATCATTTGGGTCGGGGTCAGGCCTCGTGGACGGCGGGGCCGCGGGGCTCACGGCGAGAAGAGCGAGAAAGATCAACACAGCTTACCCCTATGTGCATGGAATCGCGCGATAACTCATTGCATCATGCGCAAACGGCAGCAATCGTGCAATCTTCAGCGCTCTCGCGGTGGATTGACCAGCGCTCGGATGATTCCACGGACCGCCTTCAACTCGCGCGATGACCAGCCCGTCTTGGTGAAGATGGTTCGGAGCGTGTTCTTGGTCGCCACCGTGCGGGAGGGCGGAAAGAAATAGCCCTTCGCTTCAAGCTCGTCATTTAGCTGGCCGATCATCCCTTCAAGCTCGCCGTGCGGGGCAGGGGGCTCGAGATCCTTCGCCGGCGGTTGCGCGAGCTGCCCCCGCCGCGACCACTCGTAAGCGAGCAGAATCACTGCTTGGGCGAGGTTGAGCGAACCGAAGTCCGGGTTGATGGGGACCGTCACGATGGCCTTGGCAAGCGCTACTTCGTCGGTCTCGAGGCCGGAGCGCTCGGCACCGAACAGGATCGCGCTTCTCTCGGATGACGCCGCGATCCGGTCCGCCATCTCCTCGGGCCCGAGGACCGGCATGACGAGGTCGCGGCGGCGGACTGTCGATGCGAAGACCAGGCTGCAATCCGCGATCGCCTGTTCAGCAGTGTCGAAGACTTGGGCTTGCTCAAGAACCGCATCCGCACCGCTTGCCGCTGGACCGGCGTCGGGGTTGGGCCAGCCGTCGCGAGGGGCGACTAGGCGCATCTCGGTCAACCCGAAGTTGAGCATCGCCCGCGCAGCCTTGCCGATATTCTGACCGAGCTGGGGGCGGACAAGGACGATGACCGGCTTCATCACAGCAGCTTGTCGCGCGGCGGCGCCGGGGAGGCCTCCTTTTCGACGCTTTCCGCAATCTCGGCAAAATGGCCGGGCTCGCTGAAATCCTTGTAGATGCTCGCAAAGCGGATGTAGGCGACATGATCGAGGGCTTTGAGACCGTCCATCACGGCTTCGCCGATTTCCGCGCTTTTGACCTCATCCCCCTGCGTCTCGAGGCGCCGCTGGATGCCGGTCACCATCCGATCGATCTTGTCGGCAGCAATGTCGCGCTTGCGCGTGGCATGGCCAATGGCGCGGGCAAGCTTGTCGCGGTCGAACGGCTCTCGCTCGCCGTTCTTCTTGACGACGGTGAGGTCGCGCAGCTGGACCCGCTCGAACGTCGTAAAGCGCGCGCCACATGCTTCGCACTGGCGGCGCCGGCGGATGGCGGCGCCATCCTCGCTCGGACGGCTGTCCTTAACCTGACTGTCTTCGTGGGCGCAGAAGGGGCAGCGCATTAGTGAGCGCCTGCGCGAACGACCATCAAAACGCTATCCTTGGTAGATTGGGAAGCGCGCACAAAGGTCGCGAACGCGCTCGTTCACCCGGGATTCGACCGCGCCGTTGTTCTCGAGACCGTTCTCTTTAAGACCGTCGAGCACGTCGGCGACCATGTCGGCGATGTCGCGGAACTCGGCCCCGCCGAAACCGCGCGTGGTTCCGGCGGGAGAACCGACGCGAATCCCGCTGGTCTTGACCGGCGGGAGCGGGTCGAACGGGACGCCGTTCTTGTTGCAGGTTATCCCGGCGCGCTCGAGACTCTCGTCCGCGTCCTTGCCGGTCAGGCCAAGCGGACGCAGGTCGACCAGGGCGAGATGCGTGTCGGTGCCTCCCGCGACGAGATCGGCACCGCGTTCCCTCAGCCGGCCGGCCAGCGTCTTGGCGTTGGCGATTACCGCCTTGGCATAGGCCTTGAACTCTGGCTGGAGCGCCTCGCCGAACGCGACCGCTTTCGCAGCAATGACATGCATGAGCGGTCCACCCTGAAGCCCGGGGAACACCGCCGAGTTGATCTTCTTCGCAATGTTTTCGTCGTCGGTGAGGACCATCCCGCCGCGCGGTCCGCGAAGCGTCTTATGGGTGGTGGTCGTGACGACATGCGCATGGCCGAAGGGAGTCGGATGCTCGCCTGCCGCAACAAGGCCCGCGAAATGCGCCATGTCGACGAGGAACAATGCCCCGACCTCGTCGCAAATCTGCCGGAAGCGGGCGAAATCGAAAATGCGCGGATAGGCCGAGCCGCCCGCGATGATCAGCTTTGGCCGATGCTCCTTCGCAAGGCGTTCCACCTCGTCGAAATCGACCAGATGATCGTCCTGGCGGACACCATATTGAATCGCATTGAACCACTTGCCGGACTGTGCCGGCGGCGCCCCGTGGGTCAGGTGCCCGCCCGCAGCGAGGCTGAGGCCCATGATCGTGTCGCCGGGCTTCAGCAGGGCCATCATCACCGCGCCGTTCGCCTGCGCGCCCGAGTGCGGCTGAACGTTGGCGAAACCGCAACCGAACAGCTTCTTCGCCCGCTCGATCGCCAGCGTCTCGACGGCGTCCGACGGCGCGCAACCCTGGTAGTAGCGCCGGCCCGGATAGCCTTCGGCATATTTGTTGGTGAGAACGGAGCCCTGAGCCTCGAGCACCGCCTTGCTAACGATATTTTCCGAGGCGATCAGCTCGATCTGCGTCTGCTCGCGGCGAAGTTCATCGTGAACGGCATCCTCGACCGCGGGATCGATCTCGCTGAGGCCACTGGTGAAGAAGCCTTGCGGCACCCGGTAGCTTTGCTGTCGTTCGAGGTCGGCGGCGGTGGCCATCAGTCGCTATCCTGCAATTCGTGGGAGAGCTGGTCGACGCGGCGCTGGTGGCGCCCGCCGGCGAAATCAGTGTCAAGGAAGGCGAGTACACAGGCCTTGGCCATGTCGCTGCCTATCAGGCGAGCGCCGAGCGCAAGGACGTTGGCGTCATTGTGCTCGCGTGCAAGCTCGGCGGAAAGCGGGTCGCTGACCCTCGCGCAACGGCAGTGCGGGTTGCGGTTGACCGCAATCGAAATGCCGATACCCGACCCGCAGATCGCAATCCCTCGTTCGGCTTCGCCCGAAGCGACGGCTTTGGCGACGCGGGCTCCATATTCCGGATAGTCGACGCTTTCGGGGCCGTTGGTGCCAAGGTCGGTGACCTCATGGCCCTGCTCGCCGAGCCAGCGAGCGAGTTCGTCCTTGAGTAGGTAGCCGGCGTGATCCGCGACAAGAGCGATGCGCATGACTCCTGACTAAGGCAGGTGCGCAGGATTCGCCAGCCTAAGCGGCGGCGCGAAGCTCCTCGCGGCCAAGGATTTCGACCAAAGCATCCACCAGCTCGTCCATCATCTCCGCGCTATGGCTGGGGCCGGGGGTGAAGCGCAGCCGCTCGGTGCCGCGCGGGACGGTCGGGAAGTTGATCGGTTGGACGTAGAGGCCGTACTCGGCGAGCAATATGTCGCTGATACGCTTGGTCTTCACCGGGCAGCCGATCAGCAGCGGGACGATGTGCGTGACGCTCGGCATCAGTGGCAGGCCGGCGGCGTCGAACTTGGCCTTTAGCATCGCGGCCGCTTCCTGCTGCGCCTGGCGCTCCTCGGCGGAGGCCTTGAGATGGCGGACGCTTGCGAGGGCTCCAGCGACGAGTACCGGAGACAGGCTGGTCGTGAAGATGAATCCGGGGGCGTAGGAGCGGATGCAGTCGATGATCGTCTTGTCGGCCGCGATATAGCCGCCCATCACTCCGAACGCCTTGCCGAGCGTGCCCTCGACGATCGTCAGGCGCTCGGCGACGCCGTCACGCTCCGAGATTCCGCCGCCGCTCGACCCGTACATGCCGACGGCATGGACCTCGTCGAGATAGGTTAGGGCATTATACTTGTCGGCAAGGTCGCAAATCGCAGCGATCGGCGCGATGTCGCCGTCCATCGAATAGACGCTCTCGAACGCGACCAGCTTGGGGACATCCGGATCTGCGGCGGCAAGCAGATCTTCGAGATGTTCGAGGTCGTTGTGGCGGAATACGCGCTTCTCACAGCCCGAGCTCTTGATGCCGGCGATCATCGAGGCGTGATTGAGCTCGTCCGAAAAAATGAGGCATTCCGGCAAGAGCTTGCCCAGCGTCGACAAGGCTGCCTCGTTAGAGACATAGCCGGAAGTGAACAGCAGCGCGCCTTGCTTGCCATGGAGGCCGGCGAGCTCTGCTTCGAGCTTGGTGTGGTAATGTGTGTTGCCGCTGATGTTGCGTGTGCCGCCCGATCCGGCGCCGACTTCGTGCAACGCCTTTTCCATCGCCTCGACCACAACCGGGTGCTGGCCCATGCAGAGATAGTCGTTCGAGCACCAGACGGTGATCGGCTTGGGCCCGTTGCCGCCGAAGCAATGCGCGTTGGGGAAGCTGCCCTTGGTCCTCAGGATATCGATGAACACGCGGTAGCGGCCCTCGTCATGAAGGCGCTCGATCGCGGATCGGAAGATGCTGTCGTAGTCCAGAGGAGATCTCGCTCGGGCGGGCCTTTAGCTCTCGGGTCAGCGCAATTCCATTGCGAACGACTCGCAACAGGTCAGAGGGTCAGGATTTGACCAATGCCAAGTTTGGCCAGGACGCTGTCGAGCGGCCGGCGGATCGGAGCGCCAGTGAACAGCATGATGCCCTGGGGCGGCGAGGATGGCCACGGCTGCTCCTCGGTCAGATAGGCGATGCGCCTGGCGATTCCGGGCCCGCCGTCGACATAAGCGACATTGGGGAAGGCGGCGCGAAGCTCATCCTGGAGCAGCGGGAAATGGGTGCAGGCGAGAACGACCGTGTCGATGTTGCCGCCGCCCGCAGCGTCGAACATCGGCTGCACGGCGGACGTGATGGACTGATGTTCGATCTTCTCACCGGCGAGCTTCGCCTCGGCGAGCTCGACCAGCTCCGGCGAACCGTGGCGGACGATCGTGCAGTCCGAGGCGAACCTGGCGGCTAGGTCGTCGACATAGGGCTGGCGCACGGTTGCCTCGGTGCCGAGCACGCCGATCACGCGGGTCTTCGACATCTCGGCAGCCGGCTTGATTGCCGGCACCGTGCCGACCACCGGAAGGTCGAGCGCGGAGCGAACATGGTCGAGCGCGATGGTCGACGCGGTGTTGCACGCGATCACAGCGAGGCGCGGGTGGAATCGCTCGACGAGGCGGCCGAGGAGCGCCGGCACGCGGCTCGCGATCTCAGTCTCGCTGCGCTTGCCGTAGGGAAATCCGGCGCTGTCGGCTGCGTAGACGATCGGAGCATTGGGAAGCAGCCGGCGCGTCGGCTCCATTACCGACAGTCCGCCGACGCCGGAATCAAAAAATAGGATAGGGGCACTTGGGTTCACGGCAACTCTGTGGCGCGGACCACGCCTGGTCGCAAGTTGCGCAGCCGTTCCGGTTTGCTACTCACCTGCACGCATGACCCGCGAGATGCTCTTCGCCCTGACGCTCGGCTATCTGTTCGGGTCGATTCCGTTCGGGCTTCTGCTGACGCGCCTCGCCGGGAAGGGTGACGTGCGGGAGATCGGGTCGGGCAACATCGGCGCGACCAACGTGCTTCGTACCGGCAGCAGGTGGCTCGCGGCGCTGACGCTCGCGCTCGACTGTCTCAAGGCGACGGCCGCCATCCTGATTGCGCAGCTGCTGTTCGGCCGAGAGATGGCTGCCTTTGCGGCAAGCGGAGCGCTGATCGGCCACCTCTATCCGGTCTGGCTCGGCTTTCGCGGGGGCAAGGGCGTCGCGACCTTGCTCGGAATCCTGCTTGCTTTGCTTTGGCCCGCCGCCCTCGTCTATGCCGCCGTCTGGCTCTTCCTCCTGATGACGCTCCGAATCTCGTCTCTCGCAGGAATGACGGCCGCCGCCACCGCCCCCATCGTCGCCTACGCTCTTAATTCGTCCTACGTCCCACTGCTGCTCGGTTTCGCGTTGCTGGTCCTCTGGAAGCACCGCGAAAACATCCTTCGCCTGAGGAAAGGAACCGAGCCACGAATAGGATCGAAGACCTCGTCGACCGCCTGAGACTGTTGCGTACGCCCGGAATCGGGCCCGTCACCTTCCGCCAGCTGATTGCCCGCTTCGGGAGTCCGTCAGCCGCACTCGCGGCGGTGCCGGACCTCGCTCGGCGCGGCGGCGGGAAGGCGCCGGCGCTACGCACTCGGGATGATGCCCAGCGCGAAATTGCAAAGGTCGAGAAGTTCGGAGCGAGGTTTCTCGCATTGGGCCAGGGCCTCTATCCGCCGCTCCTCGCGGAACTTGAGGATGCGCCGCCGCTTCTCATCGCGAGAGGTGACCTCAAACTTCTCGACCGTCAGTCGATATCGATCGTCGGCGCTCGCAATGCATCCGCAGCCGCATGCCGCTTCGCGCGCGGGCTGGCGCACGAGCTCGGGCACGAGGGCCTGGCAGTGGTTTCCGGGCTCGCGCGGGGCATCGACAGCTCGGCACATGACGGCGCCCTCGATACGGGCACGATCGGCGTGATCGCCGGCGGCATCGACGTCTTCTATCCGCCCGAGAACGAAGCGAGGCAGAAATCGCTCTACGAAAGCGGTCTCGTGCTTGCTGAGATGCCGCTGGGCACGGAGCCGAGGGCGCGCCACTTCCCGTATCGCAACCGGATCATTGCCGGGATGAGCAGCGGGACCGTCGTCGTCGAGGCCGCCCCGCGATCCGGCTCGCTGATCACGGCCCGACTGGCCGCTGAGGCCGGGCGGGAGGTCATGGCGGTGCCGGGCTCCCCGCTCGATCCGCGCGCCCAGGGCTGCAATCTGCTGATCCGCGACGGGGCGACATTGGTCCAGAATGCCGCCGACGTGGTGGAGGCGATCCGGCCCTACCAGACGCAGGTGCGCTCTGAGCATACGACATACGAGCATCGGCCGGAGGAGATGCTCGACGGCGAGGACGTCCTTGCGTCCGTCGAAGCGCTCCTCGGACCGTCGCCGGTCCCAGTCGACGAAATCATCCGCTTGTCCGGTGCTCCAGCCGGGTCCGTGCAGACGGCGCTGCTCGAGATGGACCTCGCCGGGCGGCTCGACCGCCACGCCGGCAACAAGGTCAGCCTCAGGCCCGCTTGACGAACATCAAGGCCGGTCTCCACCTTACGCGTATGCGTGAGGCAAAGAAGTGAAGCTGGTCGTCGTCGAATCGCCGGCCAAGGCAAAGACCATCGAGAAATATCTCGGGAGCGGGCACCGTGTGCTCGCCTCGTTCGGGCACGTGCGCGATCTTCCGCCCAAGGATGGCTCCGTCGATCCGGACAAGAATTTCGACATGCTTTGGCAGGTTTCGCCGGACCGGGCGAAGCAGCTGAAGGCGATCGCCGACGAAGCGAAGAACGCGGATACGTTGATCCTCGCGACCGACCCCGATCGCGAAGGAGAGGCGATCAGCTGGCACGTCCAGGAGGTGCTTCGGCAGAAGAAGGCGCTTCCGAAGGAGGTGCAGCGGGTCACCTTCAACGCGATCACCAACTCGGCAGTGACCGAGGCAATGAAGAAGCCGCGCGGGCTCGATGAGGATCTCATCGACGCCTACAAGGCCCGCCGAGCGCTCGATTATCTCGTCGGGTTCACGCTCTCGCCGATCCTCTGGCGGAAGCTTCCCGGCGCGAAGTCGGCGGGTCGGGTGCAGTCCGTCGCGCTTCGCCTGATCGTAGACCGCGAGCGAGAGATCGAGGTCTTCAAGCCGCAAGAATATTGGGCAGTTATCGCGACGTTCGAAAAGGACGGTCAGAGCTTCACTGCTCGACTGGCTCAGTTCGACGGCAGGAAGATTGAACGGCTGACTATCGGCAGCCGCGACGAGGCCGAGGCTGCAAAGGCCGCGGTCGAGGCGGGGAGGTTCACCGTCTCTTCGGTCGAGACCAAGCCGTTCGCCAAAAACCCGCCGCCGCCGTTCACCACCTCGACGCTGCAGCAGGAAGCGGCGCGCAAGCTCGGCTTCTCTGCGAGCCACACGATGCGCGTCGCGCAGTCGCTCTACGAGGACGGCCTCATCACCTACATGCGGACGGACGGCATCGACATGGCGCCGGAAGCGGTGAGCGCGGCTCGCCGGGCGATCGCTACGCGCTACGATGCGGGCTTCGTGCCGGACAAGCCGCGGCAGTACCAGAGCAAGATCAAGAACGCGCAGGAGGCGCACGAGGCAATTCGCCCGACCGACTTCGACCGGTCGCGCGCGGCATCGGGAGACCACGGACGCCTGTACGAGCTGGTCTACAACCGAGCCCTGGCGAGCCAGATGGCCTCGGCGCGGCTCGAGCGGACGACTGTCGAACTTGCCGACGGCACGGGCAAAGCGGTTCTTCGGGCAACCGGGCAGGTGGTTCTCTTCCCCGGTTATCTCGCCCTCTACGAGGAAGGCCGCGACGAAAAGGCCGAGGACGAAGACGCCACGCGCATGCCGTCGCTGCGTGAAGGCGACATGCCTGCCAAGACCGAGGTCGAGGCGACCCAGCATTTCACGCAGCCTCCACCGCGTTATTCCGAGGCGAGCTTGGTCAAGCGCCTGGAGGAACTCGGGATCGGCCGTCCGTCGACCTACGCCGCAACTCTGCAGACTCTGAAGGACCGCGAATATGTGCGGGTCGACAAGGGCCGCTTCGTTCCGGAGGAGAGTGGGCGGCTAGTGACGGCATTCCTCGAGCGCTTCTTCGAGCGATACGTCAGCTACGACTATACGGCCGAACTCGAGGAAGAGCTGGACGACGTCTCCGGCGGGCGACTCAACTGGCAGAAATTGCTCGACGACTTCTGGCGCGACTTCAAGCCCAAGGCTGGCGAGGTCATGGACCAGAAGCCGAGCGAGATCACCCAGGCGCTCGACGAATTCCTCGCGCCATGGCTCTACCCCCCGCGCGCAGACGGGACCGACCCGCGGCTGTGCCCGCAATGCGGCGTTGGGCAGCTGTCGCTGCGCGGCGGCAAGTTCGGCGCGTTCGTCGCCTGCTCGAACTATCCGGAATGCCGTTACACCCAGAAGTTCGGCCAGGGCGGCGACCAGGCGCAGAGCGATGGGCCGCAGGAGCTCGGCGCGGGAATCCTGCTGAAGACGGGGCGCTTCGGTCCTTATGTCGAGCGGGACGACAAGCGCGCCTCGATCCCGAAGGACGTGCCGCTCGATGATGTAACAGCGGAGGTCGCGGAACGCCTCCTGTCCCTGCCGCGCGAGATCGGCGCGCATCCAGAGACTGGGAAGGCGATCACTGCGTCGATCGGCCGGTATGGCCCGTATCTCGCGCACGATGGCAAATATGCGAAGCTCGGCTCGACCTCAGAGGTATTCGAGACGGGTATGAACGCCGCCGTCGCCAAGCTCGCCGACGCCGCCACCGGCGGAGGAAGGAGCGGCGCTTCGCGCGAACCAATCGCGGTGTTGGGCACGCATCCGAACGGCAAGGACGTCAAAGTCATGGAGGGCCGCTACGGTCCTTATGTCAGCGACGGGACCACCCATGCGACGCTGCCGAAGGGTGCCGATCCGAAAGCCGTCGCTCTGGACGAAGCAATTCGACTGATCGATGAGCGAGCCGCGAAGGGACCGGCGAAGAAGGGCGGCCGCAAAGGCGTGCGGAAGAAGTCGAAATGATCGAGATTGAGCTCCAGCGCTTGGCGCACGGCGAGGGATTGCCGCTTCCCACCAGGGCAACCGAGCACGCAGCCGGGCTCGACGTCGTCGCAGCGGAGGACGTCACGCTTGCCCCTGGCGGCCGCCATGCAGTCGCAACCGGCTTCGCGATCGCGATTCCCGAAGGTTATGAAGTACAGGTTCGCCCGCGATCGGGCCTCGCGCTCAAGCACGGCATTACTTGTCTCAACACGCCCGGCACCATCGACAGCGACTATCGCGGCGAGGTGAAGGTGATCCTCGCCAATCTCGGCAGCGAGGCGTTCGAGGTCCGCCGCGGCGAACGCATTGCGCAACTGGTGCCGGCGCCGGTGCTTGGCGCAGATTTCCGAGAGGTCGAAGCGCTCGGCGAAACCGGCCGGGGAGCCGGAGGCTTCGGCTCGACAGGCCGGTGAGCCTCTCCGACGAGGAACTGGAGCGTTACGCCCGGCACATCGTCCTGCCGCAGGTCGGCGGGGTCGGGCAGCGCAAGCTCAAGTCCGCAAGAATTGCCGTAATCGGTGCGGGCGGCATCGGGAGTGCCGTCATCCCGGCTCTCGCCAGTGCTGGGGTCGGAAGACTGACCATCATCGATTCCGATGTGGTCGAACTAACCAATCTTCACCGCCAGCCCCTTTTCAGCGAAAGCGACGCCGGGCAGCCGAAAGCGGTGCTCGCTTCCGAATTCGTCAGTAAGCTCAACCACTTCATCGACGTCGTTCCCAAGCAGGAGAGGATCAATGGCGAAAATGCGCCGGACCTCGTCGCTGGCCACGATCTGGTGATCGACGGCAGCGACAATTTTGCGACGCGCCTGGCGGTCAGCGACGCGTGTGTAGAGCTGGACATTCCGTTGCTCGCAGCCGCCGCGGTGCAGTTCCAGGGTCAGGTAGGCCTGTTTCGAGGCCGACCCTGCTACCGCTGCTTCGTCGGCGACGCGTTCGACAGCGACGATTGCGACAACTGCGCGGAGCTGGGCGTGCTCGGCGCCCTGACGGCGACGGTCGGGAGCTTTGCCGCGCTGATGGTCGTCAATTCGATCATCGGGGTGGGTCCCGATCTGTCGGGCCAGCTCCACCTGTTCGACGGCGAGACGCTTGGCTGGCGCGCGATGCGGATCCCACCGGATACAGGCTGCCGAGCCTGCGCTTCAGCCTAGGGTATCGGCGATCTGCGCGATAAGCTGTCGTGCAACTTCATCCTTGCTCGCCTCTGGCCAATCCTCGACCCCTTGTTCTGTGATGAGGTGAACGCGGTTCCGGTGGCCACCCATCACGTCCCCCGAGACATCGTTCGCGACGATCCAGTTGGCGCCTTTCGCTCGCCGCTTGGCGACGGCCTGCTCGACGACGCGGTCGGTTTCGGCGGCAAAGCCTATTAGGAGCGAAGGGCGCTTTGGCGATGCGGAGAGCTCCGCGAGAATGTCGCGCGTCGGCAAGAACTTCAGTGCCGGCGGTCCTTCGCCCTTCTTCAACTTCGTCGCCGACGGTACTACGCGCCAGTCTGCGACCGCTGCGACCAGGATCGCCACTTCGGCGGGGAGTGCGCCGAACACGGCGTCGGCCATCTGCTCCGCGGTTTCCACGTCGATACGGTCCACTCCCCGTGGAGTCTCGAGGGCGACGGGGCCTGCCACGAGTGTCACGCGCGCGCCCGCATCGGCAGCGGCCGCGGCGATCGCGAAACCCTGTCGTCCCGAGGAGCGATTTGCGATGACCCGCACGGGATCGATCGGCTCGTGTGTCGGCCCGGCGGTTACCAGGATGTGCTTTCCAGCGAGGCTCACTTCAGTAGGTCGGCGAGCTGGTCCATGATGTCCTGCGGCTCCGGCAGTCGGCCCGGACCGAACTCGCCGCACGCCATTTCGCCCTCGGCTGGATCGATGACACGAACGCCGTCCGCCTTGAGCTGGGCGATATTTCGCTGCGTCGCCGCGTGGTTCCACATGCGCACGTTCATCGCCGGGGCGACGATGACCGGCTTGTCGGTCGCGAGCAGCAAGGTCGTCGCGAGATCGTCGGCGATTCCTGCCGCCATCTTCGCAAGCAGGTCGGCCGTCGCCGGGCAGACGAGCACGAACTCAGCCGCACGTGAAAGCTGGATGTGGCCGATCTCGACCTCGTCCTTCAGTTCCCAAAGCGAGCTGTGAACCTGGCTTTCGGCGAGCGTGCCAAGGCTCATCGCGGTAACGAAATGCTCGCCGCCTTTGGTCAGCACGGGAGTGACCTCGTGGCCCGCTTTCTTCAGCAGCCGGACAAGCTCCAGCGACTTGTAGGCCGCGATGCCCCCGCCGACGATGAGGAGAACCTTTGCCATTGGTTCAGCCTAGCACAAACAGCAGCAGCGCGCCGACTGCCACGCCGATCACGCCGGCGAACGCGTAGCCCCACCAGGCCCGGTGCTCGATTACCGCGATGTCGGGCAACGGCGGTGGCGGCGGGGCCGCGCCGCGTGGCGGATAATATTCGTCGAGCCGATCGATTAACGCCGGGATCTTCTTCACGGCCCGGATCAGTTCGATAATCCGGTCGGCATAATAAGCTTCAGGGCCGAGTTCCGAGCGGATCCATTCGCGGATGAAGGGCTCGGCGGTGTCCCACATGTTGATGTTGGGATCGAGCGCGGCGGCGACACCCTCGTTCATCACCATCGTTTTCTGAAGCAGCAGCAGGTGCGGCTGCGTGCGCATGTCGAAGTCGCGCGTAATGGCGAACAGGCTTTCCAGCATCCGTCCCACGCTGATGTCCTTGACCGGAAGGCCTCGCATCGGCTCGCCTGCGGCGCGAAGCGCGGTCGCGAATTCCTCGACGCTGTGGTGCGGCGGAACGTATTGCGCTTCGAAATGGATCTCGGCGACGCGGCGATAGTCGCCGTTGATCAGGCCGTACAGGATTTCCGCGAGCCAGACGCGCGCTCGGCGATCGATGCGCCCCATGATTCCGAAATCGATCGCCGCAAGGCGCCCGTCGGCAAGCGCGAACAGGTTCCCATGATGAAGGTCGGCGTGGAAGAAGCCGTCGACCACTGCCTGGCGAAGGAAAGCACGAACCAGCGTCGCGGCGAGGGCATCGCAATCATGTCCTGCTTCAATCAGCGCCTCGCGGTCGTTGAGCTTGATTCCGTCGAGCCATTCCATGGTGAGGACGCGCCTCGCCGTGCGCCTCCAATCGATGTCCGGGACGTAATAGCCCGGCTCGGCGACCATATTTTCACGAAGCTCCGACGCGGATGCGGCCTCGCGCTGTAAGTCCAGCTCGCGTGCGGTCCATTGCTTGAAGTGCGCGACGACGAGACGGGGTCGAAGGCGCTCGGCCTCGCCGCCGTAGCGCTCGACGTGGGCAGCCGCCCACTCGTAGGTATCGATCGCCTTGGCGAGCTCTTCCTCGATGCCGGGACGGAGAACCTTCACCGCGACGTCGCGGCCGTCGGTCGTGACCGCACGATGCACTTGGGCGATCGAGGCAGCTCCAACGGGGCGCTCGTCGAATTCGGAATAGAGGCTTTCGAGCGGTGCGCCGAAGGACTGTTCGATGGTCCGCTTGATTAGGTGGAAGGGCGCGGGCGGCAGGTCGTCTTGCAGTTGTGACAGGTTTTCCGCTGCGCGTTCGCCAACCAAGTCGGGACGCGTCGAAAGCGCCTGGCCGAGCTTGATTGCGGCCGGGCCGATCGCGACGAGCGCTGCGGCATACTCAGGTGTTGGCGGGATTCGAGCGCCAAATCGACTGATCCGCGCGAGTCGGCGGACAGGCGACGGGGTCAGGGGATCTTCCTCGATCCCGCGAAGCGCACCGTGCCGCGCCAGCGTCCGACCCCATTTCCCGAGACGCCACAGATGGGTGACCCAGGTCGTCAAATCTTCCAACCGCTGTGAATAGTGACGAGGCCGCCAAACATCGGTTCGGCGGAAGCCTGGACGAAGCCGGCGTCCGCGACCATCGCCTTGAACGCATTCGGCCGGGGAAAGCGCCGGATGCTTTCGACGAGATAGCGATAGCTTTCCTCGTCATCCGCCACAGCCTTGCCGATGCGCGGGATCACGTTCGACGCCCAGGCATCGTAGAGGTTCGAGAAGCCTGGCCAGTCGCTCGACGAAAACTCCATGCAGTAAAAGCGTCCGCCGCGCTTTAGCACCCGATGCGCCTCACGGACGGCCGCGGGGATGTCGGTGACGTTCCGGATGCCGAACACGATCGTATAGGCGTCGAAACTGGCGTCGGCGAAGCTCAGCCTTTCGGCATTCTCCACTTTCCAGACCAGCCCCTTCAGGCCGCGCCGCTCGGCCCGCTGCTCGCCGACGGCCAGCATGTCTGCATTGATGTCGGAGACGGTAACGCGGGCGCCGCGCTGAGCCATCCGGAAGGCGATGTCCCCGGTGCCGCCGGCCATGTCGAGGATCTTCTCGCCCGGCCGAGGCTTTACCCGGTTGACGAAGCGGTTCTTCCACAGGCGATGCATTCCGCCCGACATCAGGTCGTTCATCACGTCGTAGCGCCGGGCGACGGAACTGAAGACCTCGCCGACGCGACGCGTCTTTTCCTCGGGGCTGACCAGCTCGTCGCCGAAATTGACCTTGTCGCTCATGAGCCTCGGGCCTCTAGCGGCGTTGAACGCCCTTCGCCATATCGGCGCTCCATGCCCGAGCTTCCCGAAGTCGAGACGACCGTCCGCGGATTGTCGCGCGTTCTGAAAGGACGGCGCATTGAGCGCGTCGAGGCGCGCCGTCCCGACCTCAGGCGCGCCTTGCCGGTCGACCTCGGGCAGCGCCTGACCGGGACGCGTGTCACCGACCTTCGGCGGCGCGCGAAATATGGGCTAATCGACACTGACCGCGGAGACACGCTCGTCTTCCATCTCGGAATGTCGGGGCATTGGCGCATCGACCCCAGCGAGACGGCCAAGCACGACCATTTCCTCATCGAAACGGACGACGGACATCGTCTTGCGCTGAATGACGCACGGCGCTTCGGCTCGCTCGACCTCGTTCGCACCGGGGAGCTCGATCAATGGCCGCCTTTTGCTGCGCTGGGGCCGGAGCCCCTTGATCTCGATGCGCGCGAGCTCAAGAGGCGCCTCGCCGGCCGAACGGCGGCGATCAAGTTGCTGCTCCTGGATCAGGGCATCGTTGCCGGGCTGGGTAACATCTATGTTTGCGAGGCGCTCTACCGGGCAGGCATTCACCCGAGGCGCGCTGGGGGGAGCATTTCGCTCAACCGGCTGAAGCGCCTCGTTCCGGCAATCCACGACGTGCTTGCCGAAGCGATCGCCGCAGGCGGATCGACCCTTCGTGATTTCGCTTCGCCGAATGGCGAGCTCGGTTACTTCCCCAAGAGCTTCGCGGTCTACGATCGCGAGGGCAAGCCTTGCAGCTGCGGTGGAAGGGTGCGGCGGATCGTGCAGGGCGGCCGCTCGACCTTCTATTGCCCCGCTTGCCAGCGTTGACCTCCAGCCGAGTTGAGGGTAGGGGAGCCGCCACTTCGGTGCGAGCCCATGGGCCGCGCCGTTTTTCATTGAGCTAGAGGAAGAAAATGGCGAACACGCCGCAGGCCAAGAAGCGCATCCGCCGCAATGCGAACCGCGCCGAGATCAACCATTCGCGAATCAGCCGCATTCGGACCTTCATCAAGCAGGTCGAAACCGCGCTCGCGTCGGGTAAGAAGGCCGAGGCCGCCGAAGCGCTGAAGAAGGTGCAGCCGGAGATGGCACGGGGCGTCGCTCGCGGCGTTATCCACAGGAACACGGCTTCCAGGAAGATTTCGCGCCTGTCGAAGCGCGTCGCTTCGCTCGGCTAGAAAACACCATTTACAAACGACCGTTAGGGCCGTCGGGAAACCGGCGGCCCTTGTTGTTTCATAACGGTCAAAAAAATGCAGCAATTCCCGCGATTCGCGCAATTCGTTAACGCGCTGATAACCAACAAAATGGCAGTTTTCCGCCAATTCTGTGCAGTTTCGGCCTGATTCCTATGTCAAGGCCTTTTATTGCACTTTGATGAAAAAACGGCACTTGCAAGCAGCCGCAGACAATCTCACAAAGGTCTTTCCGGGCGCGAATCCGTGCCGGGGGCAAGAGAGAAAAGAAGCCTAGCGCGCGCGACTCGGGTCACGCGCAACGGGATCCTTTTGCCCGGTGAATTGGGGGAAGACGAGGGAGGCGCGGAGCAGTGCAGGCGGGAGGGGCGAATACGTCGGCCGAGCTGGCGGTAGCGCCGGTTTCGGCGCCGCTGGATGCGGCTTGGGAGTCGATCCGGAACGGTCTTCGCCGCGACCTTGGGGCACGAACCTTTGACGGTTGGCTGAAGCCGGCCGAGCTCGGCGCCTTCGAGCCTGACAGCGGAACGCTCGACCTCGTCATGCCGAGCCAGTTCATGGCCGATTGGGTGCGCTCGCATTTCGGAGAGCGTCTGACGCTCGCGTGGAAGACGGTGCTTCCGATCGTGCGCGACGTCCGCGTGATCGCCGCGGCAGATGCCCCTCGACCCGCTCCACTACTGATCCTCGAAGAGGCGCCGCCACCCGCCGAACGCGACCCCAACGCGCCAAACTTCGATCCGCGCTACCGGTTCGAGACCTTCGTAGTCGGCAAGGCGAATGAGGTGGCCGCCACTGCCGCGCGGACGCTCGCTACGTCACCGACGGTCGGGTTCAACCCGCTCTTCATCCACGGCGGCACCGGACGCGGCAAGACCCACCTTTTGCATGCGATCGGGCATGCATTCCTTCAGCACAATCGCGGCTCCCGCGTCGTCTCAATGTCGGCCGAGAAGTTCATGGTCGAGTTCATCCGGGCGCTGAAGGAAAATGACACGATCGGCTTCAAGCAGCGGCTGAGGAATGCCGACCTGCTGCTGATCGACGATGTGCAGTTCATCGCGGGCAAGGATTCCACGCAGGAAGAATTCTTCCACACGATGAACGAGATCATCACTGCCGGGCGGCGGCTCGTGATCACCTCCGACCGGGCGCCGCAGGACCTCGACGGAATTGCCCCGCGGATCCTGTCACGCCTGTCCTGGGGACTCGTCGCGGACATCAACGCGGCCGATTACGAGCTTCGGTTCAACATCATTTGCGCAAAGCTGGAGTCGCTTCCGGGTGTGGATATGCCGCGCCCGGTGATCGACTTCCTTGCGCGCCGAGTGACCTCGTCGATCCGTGAGCTGGAAGGCGCGCTCAACCGCATCGGCGCCTATGCGATGATGACGGGCCGGGCGATCGACATCGCCTTCGTCGAGGAAGTGCTCGCAAACGTCCTTCGCGCCAACCAGCGCCGCATCTCGATCGATGAGATCCAGACGCAGGTCGCCGAGCATTACCGGATTCGCAAGGCGGAGATGACCTCCGCTCGCCGTGCCCGTGAAGTCGCCCGGCCGCGTCAGGTTGCCATGTACCTGTCGAAGCAGCTCACCCCGAAGTCCCTTCCGGACATCGGCCGGCGCTTCGGTGGACGGGATCACACGACGGTCATCCATGCGGTGCGCCAGATCGAGAAATTGCGCGCGAGCGACGCGGAGCTCGACGCGGACATCCGGTTGCTGACGAGGCAGCTGGAAGGCTGATCGTCGCGAAGCACGGCCATTTGGCGTGCTTCACGCGATCAGAGGGAGGTGGCCTTTCCGGTCGCCCCGAATCGCCGGAGAGGAAGGGCCCGCCGGAGCAATCCGGCGGGCCCGCTTCGTCGAGCGCCGTTAGAATCCGAACCGGTGGGCGATGTAGCCGATCGCGACAGCGCCGGAAGAAATAAGGAAGATCGCAATTGCGGCGCCCGTCAGGCCGGCGACGGCGGCCGCGATGACGAGTGCCCCATCCCTATAAACGAGGGCCAGCCCGAAGAGCACGATAACCGCCGCGGGTGCCACATGGACGATTGGTAACATCGTCATCAGCGCCAGGATGAAGGAGACGATACCGATCAGCCGAGTTGCGGTTGGGCCGGTGAGCGTAACGAGGCGGGGCTTGAACATCCGTTCGACGCGGACTTCGAGCCACTCCATTTTCGCGATCAGGCGGCGCAGTTCTTCCTTCGTGACCCCGCGACGGTCGATTCGCGCGGGGAACCAGGGGCTCGCGCGGCCGAACGCCATCTGCGCCGTTACGATCATCAGCGGGATCGCAAAGAAGATGCTGGCGCCCGGGGGCAGCGGTATGACGTTGATTGCCGCGAAGATCACCAGCAGGCCGCCCCACGCCCGTGCGTGCAGTTGAAGCGCGAGAGCGGAGAAGGTGAGACGGTCCGGACCTTCTTCCTCGACAATCTGATGTAGTCGCTGCGACAGCGGCAATGGTCGCGCATGCGGGCGGCTGTTGATTTCCACGGCGGGAGCTATTGCGTCAGGCCGACGGCCGACCTGGCCCTGGCGAGGACCGGAGCGGCGAGGTCGGAAGCACGCGCGGCACCCTCTGCCAGAATACGATCGAGCTCCGCCGGGTCGCGGCGAAGCTCGTCCAGACGCTGGCGGATCGGCGCGATGAGATCGACAAGAACCTCGGCAAGCGCGGGCTTGAATGTACCGAAACCCTGTCCCGCGAAGCGCGCCAGGACCTGTTCGACTGACTCTCCGGTCACTGCGCCGTAGATGCCGACGAGATTCTTGGCTTCCGGGCGAGCGTCCAGCGCTTCCGCATTGTCGGGCAGCGGTTCGGGGTCCGTCTTCGCCTTGCGGATCTTCTGGGTGATGGTCTCGTCGCTGTCCGTCAGGTGGATCCGGCTCATCTCCGAGGGATCGGACTTCGACATTTTCGCTTTCCCGTCACGCAGGCTCATGATCCGCGCCGCCGACCCGCCGCCGATATAGGGTGCGGGCACGACAAACAGCTCGGTGTCGTAGTCGTTGTTGAACTTGAGCGCGATGTCCCGGGTCAGCTCGATGTGCTGCTTCTGGTCCTCGCCCACCGGGACATGGGTCGCCCGGTAGAGCAGGATGTCGGCGGCCTGGAGGACGGGATAATCGAACAGTGCGACCGACTTGCCCTCACGGTCCTTGCCGGCCTTGTCCTTCCACTGGGTCATGCGGTTGAGCCATCCCATGCGGGCGGTGCCGTTGAGGATCCAGCAAAGCTCGGAATGAGCGGGGACCGCGCTTTGCGCGAACAACGTCGACTTTGCGGGATCGATCCCGCTCGCGATCAAGGCCGCAGCCATTTCGCGGACGCTCGCGCGGCGCTCTTCGGGGTCCATATATTCCGACAGCGAGTGGAGATCCGCGAGGAAATAGAGGCATTCGACCTCGTCCTGCATCCGCACCCAGCGAAGGATGGCGCCGAGCAGGTTGCCGAGATGAAGCCCGCCGGTCGGCTGGATTCCGGACACTACGCGTCTGGTTTCGGTCTCGCTCATGCCTTCTGCGCGCGCCTCGTCAGCAGTTTGATGTCTTCGAGCACGAATGCTCTCGTGACCAGACATGCAATCGCGTAGACGACGGCGCCTGCCGAGACGAGTGCCGCCAGGCCTCCCACTCGGCGTACCAGCGATCCTGTGAGATAAGGATCGACCATCGGGCCCACCCAGAACAATGCGGCGCCCATCAGAATCGCCGCGAGTGCCAGCCGGGGCGCCCGCCGCTTGAGTCTTGCATCAGGTTCGAAGTGCCCGCGCTTTTTCAGTGTGCGGTAAAGCATCCAAACGTTGACTGTCGAAGCGAGCGCGGTCGCGAGCGGGGGTCCGACATGTTTGAGTGGGAGGATCAGCGCGACGTTGAGTACCAGGTTCACCGCGATCGAGATCATCGCGAAGCGCATCGGCGTCTTCGTATCGTGACGGGCGTAATAGCCAGGGGTGAGAACCTTCACCAGGATGTAGGAGGGAAGGCCGATCGAGAAAGCGGCGAGCGCCTGGCCGGTGTTCACCGCGTCCAAAGCATCAAACTGCCCATGCTGGAATAGCCCGCGAATGATGGGCACTCCGCAAACTACCAGCGCGACGGTGGCGGGAAGGGTGAAGAACAAGGCGAGCTCGAGCCCGCGGTTCTGGGTCTGCATCGCTTCGTCTTCGGCTCCGCGGCCGAGCTGGTGCGAGATGGTCGGAAGAAGCACTGTGCCAAGCCCGATGCCGATCAGCCCGAGCGGCAGTTGGTTCAGCCTATCGGCGTAGTAAATGTACGAAACCGATCCGTGAGCCAGGAGCCCGGTCGCAAGCGCGGTCGAGACGAGGAGGTTGAATTGTACCGCGCCCGCGCCAGCGGCTGCAGGAGCGATCAGCCGCATCAACCGCTTGACGTCCTCATTGAGGGTAGGGCGCTTGATCTTGAGCCGGACGTGGCTCGCCCAGCATGCCTGGATGAGCCAAAGCAGCTGGAGGGCGCCGCCGATGGTGACGGAGATTGCCTGGTATCGCGTCGTGCTGAGCGGCTCGTGTGTGTGGAAGAAGAGCAGAGCGACGATTTGCGCGATGTTGAGGAGGATCGGGGCCGCGGCTGCGACCCAGAATTTGTGAAGCGAATTGAGGATTCCGCCGAGTAGCGAAGCCAGCGAAATCAGCATCAGATAGGGAAAGGTGAATCGCGCGAGCATGACGGCGAACGCGAATTGCTCATGCGACGCGCCGTGAAACCCGAGCGAGATGAGGTAGGTCGCGGGCCATGCGAAGACCTCGAGGATGATGGTCATCAGGACGAGCGCCGGAAGCAGCACCGAAAGAGCATCGTCCGCAAACTCGATGCCCGCCGGAAGTCCGGGCCCGTCCTTGTCGGCGACCTTCTTGTTGAACATCGGGATGAACGCCGCGGAGAATGCGCCCTCGGCGAACAATGCCCTGAACATGTTCGGCATTCGCCAGGCGACCGCGAAGGCGTCGGAGGCGAAATTCGCGCCGACGAACTGCGCGAACAGCATGTCGCGGGCCAGTCCGAGCACTCGGCTGACGAGCGTCAGCCCGCCGATGGATCCAAGCGAACGGGCGAGGTTCATTGGCTAGAAGCCCGCACGGCTTGCGGAAGGCTCAGGCGTTGCCGGGCTCTTCGCCGCCGCTCGCCGGGAACGCCGCGGGTCCGCCTTCCTGCTGGCCCTGCAGCTGCGACATATAGGCGCCGGCGAAGTCGATCGGATCGAGGAGGAGCGGCGGAAAGCCGGTGTTCGAGACCGCTTCGGAGATTATCTGCCGGGCGAAGGGGAAAAGCAGCCTTGGCGCCTCAATCAGAAGGAACGGCTGAAGGGCCTCTTCGGGGAGGTTACGAAGGCCGAACAGCCCCGCGTAGGTGAGGTCGATGACGAAGTGGACGCCGTTTTCGGAGCGCGCCGAAACCTCGATCTTCAGCATCACCTCGTGGACGCCGTCATTCGCGGGGTTGACGCCGATGTTGAACTGGACGTCGAGGCTGGGCTGGACCTGCCAGGAAAATACCTGCGGAGCGCTGGGGTTCTCGACCGAGAGATCCTTGGTGTATTGAGCGAGGATCGATACCTGTGGTTCGTTGCTGTTCTCGCCCGAGCCGTTGCCATTCGAGGCCGGTTCCTGGTCCGCCATTTAATGCTGTCCTTGCAAGGTGTTGCGCAGTGTTGGGAGCGGCCGCTCGGGGCGGCACTTCAGGCTCGTGCGCCTAGCAGCCGCGTTTATGGGGCGCAATGGCGTGTTCGTGCGTTGCTCGGTGTTGGAATATTTACGCGCCACACATTATGTTGGAGCGCTGATACAAATGGGATTCTAGATTTGACCGTCATTGTCATCCTCGCGCTGGTTGCCTTGTTCATCGGGCTTCGTCTCTACAGCGTGCTCGGCGAACGGACCGGCCATGAGCAGCAGCCGATCCTGAAGCCGGCGGACCAGGACGCGCGCGTCCATCCGCCGGTCGTTCACGCGCCGGTCACTCCGCCGAGCGCCGACAATGGCGGCGATCTTGCTTATGTGCCCCTCGCGGGGCCTGGCGTGCGGGCAATTCTCGCTGCCGATCCCAGCTTCGACGTCGCGCGGTTCCTCGAGGGCGCCAAGGCGGCGTACCGGCTCGTTTTGGAGGCGTTCTGGAAGGGCGATCTGGATACGCTGAAGCCGCATGTCGACGCCCATGTGTTCGAGACTTTCGCGGGCGCCGTGGAGCAGCGGACAAAGGACGGGTTGAGCCTCGACAATCGCCTCGTGACGATCGAGCAGGCCGTGATCTCCGAAGCAGAGATGGAGCGCTCGACCGCGGTCGTCACCGTCCGCTTCGAAGCAGATATCGCTGCCGTTACCCGAAATTCGGAAGGCCAGGTCGTCGCAGGCTCGCTCAGCGATGCTGTCCAGACCCGCGACCTCTGGACCTTCCGCCGCGATCTCGCCTCGCGCGATCCGAACTGGCTGCTGATCGAGACAGACGAGGAGGCGTGAGCTTCGCTCGCCGCGCATTCGCGCTCGCCTCTGCCTTGCTTCTCGCGGCCTGCGCCGCCCAGCCGACTCCGCCGCCCACGGTCACTCCGCCTCCGGTCGCAGTGCCGCCTCCCGCAGTACCGGTGACTCCGCCGCCGCCCGCGAACGCGCTGGCAGCGGGGGTCGCAATCGTCCCTCCTGCTGCGACGATCTACGATGCGTGGGCCACGCGTGCCTTGAGTGCGTTCAAGACGTCTTGCCCATCCCTGATGAGACGTCAGGATCAATCGGGGCTTGCGCAGGGGCAGGATTGGGCGCCGCTTTGCGCAGAAGCTGCGACTCTGGCACCGGAACAGGCGGCTGCCTTTTTCCGCGACAGGTTCGACTGGGTCCGCGTTGGGACCGGGAAAGCGTTCGCGACTGGATATTACGAGCCGGAAATCCAGGCGTCGCGCACGCCTCAGCCGGGTTATGTGCCAATCTACATGGTGCCGCCCGACCTCGTTCGCTGCACCCGGCCCGACGGAACCACTGGCCGCGGAAGGATCGACCAGACCGGCATCTGCGTCCCTTATTACAGCCGCGCCGAAATCGAGAGCGGAGTCCTCGCCAACAAGGGACTCGAGATCGCATGGGCAGCCGATCCGGTCGACTTGTTCTTCGTTGAGATCCAGGGATCCGGGCGTCTGACCTTTCCGGACGGGACCAGCGCTCGAATCGGTTACGCCGACCAGAATGGCCTTGCCTACACAGCCATCGGCAAGCTGTTGAGGGACCGGGGAATCCTGCCGGCGGGCGGCGCGAGCATGCAGGCGATCAAGGACTGGATCCGAGCCAATCCGGACCAGGGCCGCGAGCTGATGCGCGAGAACGCCTCCTACATCTTCTTCAAGGAGCTGAACGGACCCGGTCCGGTCGGCGCGCTCAATGTTCCCGTCACTCCGCATGGCACGGTTGCCGCCGACCCGAAGTTCGTTCCGCTCGGAGCGCCCATCTATCTCGCCGTCGATCGGCCCGAGGCCTACGGCCTGTGGGTCGCGCAGGACACGGGAGGCGCGATCAAGGGACCGAACCGTTTCGACACCTTCTGGGGCTCGGGACTGCAAGCAACTCTGACCGCGGGCGGGATGGCTGCAAACGGCGTCGCCTATGTCCTGCTGCCCAAAGGCGTTGCAGCCCGTGCGGCCGCTCAGCCCTGAAGAATCGGCCCTCTGGGCCAAGGTCGCGTCCACGATCTGTCCGCTTCATCGTGAGAAGAACGACCCGGAAGCTGTTCAAATCATTGAAAAACCTAAGACAAGGGCCGCTTCGGCGCTTGCTCCGATCCGCCGTCCTCCACCTCCCCGGGAACGGCGTGGAGTCGGCACGACTCTCGACGGCAGCTGGGACCGGCGCCTTAGCGGCGGCAACGTCGAGCCCGATCGGATCGTCGACCTTCACGGGATGGGCCTCGACAGCGCCTGGAGCGCAATCGATCGCGCGCTGGAGCGAGCGGTAGGCGAAGGCGAGCGCGTCGTCCTGCTCATCACCGGTCACCAGCGCTCCGGCGAGCCGCCGCTTCGCCGCGGGGCAATCCGGGCCGCGGTGCACGATTGGCTCTCGGCGTCGCGCCATGCGGTCGACATTGCAGCAGTGCGGGGTGCGCATCGGCGGCACGGAGGCGGCGGAAGCCTCTACATCATCCTCAGACGGAAATCGCACGGCCGCTGACAAATTTTTAACCCTGCCTCGGTACCGCGGGAGCGTGGGCCCGCAACGCCCTCCCGCGAGGCGCCGAACCGAGATGAAAGCAGGCACGGCCCAGAAGATCAGCAACACGATCCTGTCGTGCGTTGCCGGGTTCGCCTCGTTCATTTTTTCGCTGACGGCGCTCCTCTATCTGACGGAGTTCGATCAGAAGATCCTGGCGGCACTGGTCGCGGGCGCCTTTTGCCTGCTGATCAGCTACATCGCCGGGGAGCGTCCCAACAGCGAGAGCGCCCGCGCACTGTCGGCACTCGGCGAGCGGCTGCTTGCCGTCGAGGACGGAGACCTGGTCTCCCCGGCACCGGAATCGCTTCGCCGGACGATGCCCAAGCTGGCGACGGCGGTCGACACGCTTTTCAGCGAAGTGCGCTCGTCGCTGGAGAACGCGCATGCGCTTGGAATGTACGATCCGGTGACGTCGCTTCCCAATCGGCTCTACTTCCGTTCCGAAGCCGACAAGCTGCTGAGCGAGGCGCGCGAGGGGACGAATTCGGCAATGCTGTTCGTCGACCTCGACCGCTTCAAGATGGTCAATGACAGTCTCGGCCATGCACGCGGCGACCAGCTCCTGGTGATGGTCGCGAACCGCTTGCGTGTGGTGGTCAATGCGGAATTCTCCGGCCAGGCCCGTTCGCGGCCCCTTGTTGCGCGGCTAGCCGGCGACGAATTCACGATCTTCTTCCCGGACATCGAGTCTGTCGCCGAGGTCGAGCGGATCGCCCGTCGGACCGTCGCGTCCATTTCCGAACCGTTCGAGCTTTGCGGCCACAGCGTCGACATCGGCGCCTCGGTCGGGCTCGCGATCGCTCCGGAGCATGGGTCGAGCATCGAATCGCTCATGCGGGCTGCGGACATCGCCATGTACCGGGCCAAGTCCGCCGGCGGCGGCCAATATTGGCGGTTCGACGCGAAGCTCGCGTCCGAGCACCAGGAGCGCATCGACACCGAAAAGGCACTCACCGAAGCGCTTCAGCGCGACGAGTTCGTCCTCGCCTTCCAGCCGCAGATGAGCCTCGTCACCGGCGAGCTGAGCGGTGCGGAAGCCCTGCTGCGGTGGAACCATCCGCGCGAGGGGTTGAGGCTTCCGGGAAGCTTCGTCTCGGTGGCCGAGCGAACCGGAATCATCGGCGATATCGGTGACTGGGTGGTGATCGAGATCGCGGCGACGCTCGGCGCCTGGCGAGCGGGCGGATTTTCCGGCCGAATCGCATTCAACGTCAGTCCGCGCCAGGTCGACCGGCCCGATTTCCTGCTGCGGCTTCGCCAGACGTTCGCCGACGCCGGAGTGCCGCTCTCGATGATCGAACTCGAGTTTACCGAAAGCGCTGCGATGGAAGTCAGCGCCGCGATGCTGGATGAGATCGCCGCGCTGCGCGCGGAGGGTGCGCGCATTGCGATCGACGATTTCGGCACCGGCTATTCGAACATTGCGCGGCTGCGTGCGATGCCGCTCGACCGGGTCAAGCTCGACCCGTCGCTCATCGCCGACATCGAGAGCAACGAAAAAGCGCGCGTGGTCGTCCAGGCGGTCATCCAGCTGATCAAGGGTGTCGAATGCGAGGTCGTCGCGGAGGCGGTCGAAACCGTCGCCCAGGCCGACATCCTGCGCACCATGGGTTGCGACACCGTCCAGGGCTTCATCTTCGCGCCGGCAATGTTCGAGCACGAGTTCCTCGCCTGGACCGCGGGCAGCCGCGGTGCCGACAAGTCGGTCGCCTAGGCGGCGACCTTCCGCAAGATCCGCTCGTAGATCCGCGACAGGCCGCGAATGTCTTCGACGGCGGCACATTCCCCGACCTTGTGCATCGTCGCGTTGGGAAGGCCGAAGTCGACGACCGGGCAAAGCTGGATGAGGAAACGGCCGTCGGAAGTGCCGCCGCTGGTCGAAAGCTCTGGCCTCGAGCCGGTCTCCTGCTCGATCGCTTCGACGACGAGATCGTAGAGCTGCCCGGGCGGGGTGAGGAACGCCTCACCCGAGATACGCGCCCGCACCTTGGCGCCCGGCGCCTCGCGCTCGGCAATCTCCTCGACGAGCTTCACGAGGCCGGCGCCCTGCTGGAGATTGTTGAAGCGGATGTTGAGCTGCGCCGTGGCGCTGCCCGGAATCACGTTGCTGGCGTTGGTTGGGGTCGAGATCGAAGTGAACTCGAGGTTCGACGGTGGGAATTGATCGGTGCCATCGTCGAGGTGAAGCGTATCGAGGGCGGCGATCACCCTGGCGAGGGGCGCCACCGGGTTGGTGCCACGCTCGGGATAAGCGACATGACCCTGTACTCCCGGCACCTCGATCCACATGTTGACCGAGCCGCGGCGGCCGATCTTGACGGTGTCGCCGAGCCGGTCGACCGAGGTTGGCTCGCCGATCAGGATCATATCCGGGCGAATCTGCCGCTCGTTCAACCAATCGATGATGCGCGGCGTGCCGTAGACGGAATAGCCTTCCTCATCGCCCGTGATCAGGAGTGACAACGTTCCAGAGGTTTCGCCGACGCGGGAAAGCGCCGCGACATAGGCCGCGATCGCGCTCTTCATGTCATTCGCGCCGCGCCCGACCAGAACGCCGTCGATGATCTCGGCGGCAAATGGGTCGCCGTTCCATCCGTCACCGGCGGGAACGACGTCGAGATGGCCGGCGAAACCGAAATGCGGCGCGCCTTCGCCGCGGATCGCAACCATGTTCTCGGTCGGGCCGTCGGGCGGCTCACCCATCACCCAGCGGTGTATCGTGAAGCCGAGCGGCGTCAGGACCGCTTCAAGCGTATCGAACACTGCGCCGCTTGCCGGCGTGACGCTGGGGCAGCGGATCAGCTGGGCGGCGAGGTCCACCGGGTCGATTGGGGTCATGCCGGGTGAGTAGCAAGACCCACGCCGCAAACAAGGCATGCCCATTCACCGAAAAAGGAGTTGCCACCGCGCTACAAATGTAGCACGCTACAAATGTAGCACGATCTCGACGTGCGTAACTGGGGAGTTTGCCGATGCTTGCGCTGCGCGGTTCGTGGCTTCTTTGCAGCGTAGCGCTTCTTGCGCCGGCCCAGGCAATTGCTCAGCCCTCTCCGAGCGATCCCAATGCCGCGCCGGCGCCGCAGGCAAAGGCGGTGGCTGCGAAGCGCGTCTATGCGCCCGCCGACTTCGCGCGCTTCGCTCCGAAGACCGCCTACGACATGCTCGTCCAGGTGCCGAGCTTCACCATTCACGCTGTCGATACAACTGAGCGCGGACTCGGTCAGGCGTCGGAAAATGTCATCATCAACGGCCAGCGGGTCGCGAACAAATCGGGCGGCGCGGTGGACGAGCTGCAACGCACCCCTGCATCCAGCGTCGACCGGATCGAAATCGTCGATGCTGCGAGCATCGGGATCGCCGGCCTTTCGGGCCAGGTCGCAAACATCATTCTCAAGACGACCGGCGGCGGCAAGGGCCAGTTCGAATGGATCGCGAACGCGCGCTCGCACTTCACTGAGCCGGAGCTCCTCGGCGGCTCGGTGAGCTATTCCGACAAGGTCGGCCCGCTCGATTGGAATCTATCAGTCAAAAACGGCTTCGGTCGCGGCGGATTGGGTGGCCCGGTCAGCATATTCGACCGCGATCACGTTCTCACTGAGACCCGCAGGGAAGCCTACCATTCGGAACACGAGCAGGTGAATACCCAGCTCAAGCTTGGGCTAGACGGGCCTGGATCATCGATCGGAAACATGACGCTCGGCTACACGCCCTATTGGAATCCCGTTAGCCTCACCGACACGCGCCTGCTCGTGACAGGCGAGACACGCAGCCGCAGCGATATCAGGAAGCTGGACGGCTATTATGCGGACATCAACGGCGATTACGAGTTCGCGCTCGGCCCGGGCCGGCTCAAGCTGATCGAAGTCCGCCACTGGGAACATGAGCCGATCGTCACCACCGACATCTTGAGGTTCGACAGCACTGGCGCGGACCCGGACGGCACGCGTTTCAGCCGGGATACCCATATCGGCGAGACCGTCCTTCGCAGCGAATATCATTGGAAATCCTCGAAGAACGACTGGCAGGTCTCATTCGAGAGGGCGTTCAATTCGCTGGACCAAAAAGGCAGGCTATTTCATCTGAGTCCCGACGAGGAGTTCGTCGAGGTCCCCTTCCCCGAGGGGACGGGTGAGGTCACCGAAGTTCGCTATGAGGGGCTGGGCACGTTCAGCCGGCCACTATCGTCAAACGTGGATTTGCAGGTCGCCGCGGGAGCCGAGGTTTCCGATCTTGACCGCGTTGACGACGATCAGCCCGCACGCCATTTCTTCAGGCCCAAAGGGAGCATCATTCTGGGATGGCGCCCATCCAAGAATTGGGACGTCAGCCTCAAGCTGCGGCGGCGCGTCGGCCAGATTAGTTTCTACGATTTTCTCGCGCAGCCCCAGCTCAGCGTCGGGCGGGACAATGCCGGCAATCCGGATCTCGTCCCTCCGCAGAGCTGGGAGATTGAAACGGAGGTCGGGCATGACCTCGGCGCCTGGGGAAAGACCCGGCTCAGGACGTGGTACTACCGCGTCGAGGACATCATTGACGTCATCCCCATCGGCGAGGACGAGCAGGGGATCGGCAATCTCCCGCTTGCCAATCGCTTCGGCGCGGAAAGCACCAGCACCTTCCTGTTCGACCCGATCGGCTGGAAAGGCGCCAAGCTCGACCTGACCCTCGGCGTCGAAAGGACCAGGGTGCGCGATCCGTTGACGGGCGCGAAAAGGGAAATCAGCGGGAATTATGATCGCTGGGGCAGTATCCAGATCCGCCACGACATTGCGGGCACGCCCTTCGCCTGGAGCGCCTACGTTCAATACAATCACTATGCGAAGAACTTCTACCTGACCGAGATTTATGAGTCGCAGGATCTGCCGTGGCTCGAGGGCTTCTATGTCGAGGACAAGGATGTCTTCGGATTGACGGTGCGCTTCACCGTCGACAACCTCATCGAGGGCGGCCATCTCGAAAAGCGCAAGGTCTACGAGGGATTTCGGGACCGCACTCCGATCGCCTTCTTCGAGAGGCACGACGACTTCGTCGGGCCGATGTTCCAACTCTCCGTCAAAGGCACCTTCTAGCACCCTCCGCTCGTCTGCTATGGCGCGCACATGCCCAAGATCGACCTAGGCTCCATCGAGCAGGTGAACCGCACAGGCTATCCGCCGCCGTTCAATGAGGACGTGTCGGGGCGGTGGTACCGGCGACTGGCGCCCCCGAGCGGGCTGACCGATTTCGGCGCGAGCCACGTCACCCTGAAGCCCGGCGCCTGGTCGTCGCAGCGCCACTGGCACAACGGCGAGGACGAGTTTCTGGTGATGCTCGAAGGCGAGGCGGTACTAGTTGAGGATGACGGCCGCACCGTTCTAGGGCCCGGTGATTGCGCCGCATGGCCCAAGGGCAGCACCAACGGACATCACCTGATCAACGAGAGCGAAGCGGACTGCGTCTTCGTGGTTGTCGGCGGCGGAACGAACACCGGCGGCGGCTATTCCGACATCGACCTCATTTTCACGCCCGAGGGCACCTACGTCCACAAGGACGGAACACCCTATCCGGATACGAAGCGCCCGGCTTAAGCCGCCTCGTACTGTTCGATCACCCAGGGCTCGTCCTGAGCCTTATCGATCCACTCGCCCACATCCGGGTGGGAGAGGACGCACTTCATGTACGCGCCGGCGAAGCTCGGCACCTTCACGCCGTAGGTGATGAAGCGAGTGACGACCGGCGCGTACATCATGTCGGCTGCGCACCATTCTCCGAACAGGAAGTCTCCCGTGCCGCCCCAGCGAGCGCGGGCCTGCGCCCACAATTGCATGATTCGGTCGATCTCTTCGCGGACTGGATCGCTTAGCTCCTTCGGAGGGAAGCTCTTGCGGACATTCATCGGCAGCTCGCGCCGGAGGTTGGAGAAGCCGGAATGCATTTCGGCCGCCATCGACCGCGCGACCGCACGGGCGCCCTCGTCCTCGGGCCAGTAGAGGGCGTCGCCGCATCGGTCGGCCAGGAACTCGATGATCGCCAAGCTGTCCCACACGACCACGTCGCCGTCCCACAGGATCGGGACCTTGCCCAGCGAGGGCGCGAACTCATCGCCCTCGCGGCGTTTTTCCCATTCGGCGTCGAACAAGGGAACGACATATTCCTCGAACTTCTCGCCCGACTGCTTGACCGCCAGCCAGCCGCGCATGGACCAGCTCGAATAAGCACGGTTGCCGATGATCAGCTTGAGCAAGCCGTTCTCCTATGACGTCGAAGCTTCGAGGATCGCAGTTCGTAACTCGGCAATCCCGCTACCGGTTTCCGCCGACGTGGTGAAGATGGCCGGATGCGCGGCGGGATGTTTCGCCGCTTCGACCATCGTCGCCTCATAAAGCGCTCCAAGCGCCGAGGGCTTCACCTTGTCCCCTTTGGTCAGCACGAGATGATAGCTGACCGCCGCATCGTCGAGCATGCGCATCATCTCTCGATCGACATCCTTGAGGCCATGGCGAGAGTCGACCAGCACGAGCGTCCGCTTCAGCGCCGAGCGACCGCGCAAATAGCCGTTCACGAGGTTCTTCCAGCGCTTGACCAGGTCCCTGGGCGCTTCCGCAAAGCCATAGCCGGGCATGTCGACGAGCCTCATCTGTAGGGGCTGCCCAACGTCGAAGAAGTTCAGTTCTTGAGTCCGCCCCGGCGTGTTCGAGGTTCGCGCGAGGCTCTTGCGGTTCGTGAGCGCATTCAGAAGCGAGCTCTTTCCGACGTTCGACCTACCGGCGAATGCGATCTCCGGCGCGTCGGCTCCAGGCAGGAACTTCACCTCCGGCGCGGATTTCAGGAATTCGATCGGGCCGGCGAAGAGCTTCCGTGCCCGTTCGGTCAGTTCCTCATCCGTGTGCGCTGTCATGTGTGAACCGGGTGCGTGTCGCTGAGGTGAAGGCCGTACTTGCGGTACAGGAACCATTGCTGCGCGATCGTCAGCACATTGTTCGTCATCCAGTATAGCTGAAGCCCGGCTGCAAAGGGCGCCATGATGAACACCAGGAACCAGGGCATGATCGCGAACATCTGCGCCTGGGCGGGATCCATCGGCTGGGGGTTGAGCTTCATCGACAGCCACTGCGTCGCACCGACGAGGATGGGCAGGATCCCGATTGCGAGCATCGCCGGAGGCGTAAAGTGGAGGAGGCCGAAGAGGTTGACCGGTGTAAGCGGATCGGGCGCGCTCAGGTCCTTGATCCAGCCGAAGAAGGGCTGGTGGCGCATTTCGACGCTGACGAGGAGCACTTTGTAGAGCGCATAGAAAACCGGGATCTGGAGCAGGATCGGAAGGCAGCCCGCCGCGGGGTTCACCTTCTCCTCCTGGTAGAGCTTCATGATCTCCTGCTGCTGGCGCTGCTTGTCGTCCTTGAAGCGCTCCTGCACGGCCTTCATCTTCGGCTGTAGCTTGCGCATCGCGGCCATCGACTGGAACTGCTTTTGTGCGATCGGGAACATGATCCCGCGAACGATCAACGTCAGTGCAATGATCGCCAGACCGAAATTGCCGAGCGTATGGAACAGGAACAGCAGCAGGTCGAAGATCGGGATCATGAACCAGTGGAACCAGCCCCAATCGATCGCATAGCTGAACTGCGGGATGCCCGCCTGCTCATAACGGTTGAGCAGTGGCTTTTCCTTTGCGCCGGCGAAGAAACGGACGGTTGACGAGAACGTCTGGCCCGGCGCGACCGCAGCTGGGGCGAGGGTATAATCAGCCTGGTAGCTGCCGCTCGTCCCCTTGCGGAACTCGCCGGTCATCGCCGTTTCCGGCGACAGCGCCGTCAGCCAATATTTGTCGGTAAAGCCGAGCCATCCCGGGGTGTTTCCAAAGCTTTCGCTCTTGCCTTCGTCGAGGTCCTTCCAGTTGACCGAATAATCGGCCTTTCCGCCGAAGACCCCGATCGGACCGACATGGTTCGTCCAGGTCGAACGGTCCGCGGACTGGCCGGCGCGGCTGACGAGGCCGATCGGCCGCACGCTGATCGGCTTGCCTGACCCGTTGAGCACGCTCTGCGCCATGGTGAAGAGGTACCCGTCGTCGACGCCGATCTTGATCTGGTAGCGCGTGCCGTCAGCCATGGTCGTGGAGAGGGTGACCGGGTGTCCCGGCACAAGCTGCTGGCTGTCTGCCGTCCACTGCGTGTCGAGCGTCGGCACCTGCGCGCCCTGAGCGGTCCAGCCGAACTCCGCGATGTAAGCGCCGGGAGCGCCGAGGGGCGACAGCAGGCGCACAGGTGGAGAATAAGCGTCGATGGTCTGCTTGTGGTTGACCAGCAGCAGGTCGTCGATCTGCGCCCCCTTAAGGTTGATCGAGCCCATCAGCGACGGCGTGCGGATGCCCACGCGAGGCCCCGAGGAAAGCGCCTGAGAGACGTTTTGCGTCGCCTTCGGGGTCGCCGGCGCGCTCGGTTGCGACGAAGGCTGTTCGACCGGCTGCTGCTTGCCGTTCACGACCTTGGTGCTCGGCGGATTGGCAGTCGGGAAATATTTGTTCGCGGCCCAGGTCCAGCCGAGCAGCACGAGCATGCTCAGGACCACCGCGAGGATCAAATTCTTGCTGTCGTTCACTTGTTCTCGATCCTCTCGGGTACCGGGTCGTAGCCCTGGCCGCCCCAGGGGTGGCAGCGGCAGATGCGCTTCAAGGCCATCCAGCCGCCGCGCGCGGCTCCATAGCGTTCGATTGCGGTAATCGCATAGGCCGAGCAGCTCGGCTGGTAGCGACAGCTTGGCGGAAGCACTTGCGACGGGCCTTTCTGCCATGCCCGGGTAATCAGGATCATCAGCCGGGCGATCACCGCTTGCGCAACCTGTCGAGCGCCGCGGCAAGCTCCGAACGAAGCAGCGAAAAGTCGCGCTCGACGCCCTTGGCCCGGCCGATCATGACATGGTCGGAGCCCGAAATGCCCTTGGCCGCAATGATCTCACGGGCGAGAGCGCGAAAGCGGCGCTTCATTCGGTTGCGCACTACGGCTCCGCCGATCTTCTTCGTTACCGTGAAGCCGACGCGCATCGACGGATCCGAATCCTTGCGGTCGCGGACGAGCAGGACGAAACCGGTTGTGGTTGCGCGGAGTCCCGCGTTCGCCGCGAGGAAATCGGCGCGCTTGCGGATAGTGGCTAGGCGCTGAGCTTCTTGCGGCCGCGTGCGCGGCGGGCGTTCAGCACCTTGCGACCGCCGACGGTCGCCATCCGGCTGCGGAAGCCGTGACGCCGCTTGCGGACGAGATTGCTCGGCTGGAAGGTGCGCTTCATCACTCATGCCTTTAAGTTCGAATTCAAAGAAAAAGGGCCGCCCATGAGGCAGCCTCGTTCGTGCGCGCCGATAGAAGAGCATGGCCGTCAAGTCAATCGCCGGAGCCGCCGTCGGCGGCCTTTCGAAGCGCATCGCGGCGCTTGGCGCTCCGGCGGCGGAGCGCGAGATCGGTCCATCGCCCGGCTCTCGGTTTCCAGCGCTTGAACATCACGTATCGCCGCTTGGCCCACATGCTGGTCTTCAGCACCAGCGCGAGGCCGATCCCGGCGACGACGATTCCTCCTGGTCCGGGGATGGCCCCGACCAGCGGAGAAACCACGAGCAAGACCATGCCGAGCGCTAGCAACGACCATTCGACGACCGGATGATCGATGAAGCTTCGCCATTGTCGTCCGCTGATCATGCGTATTGATGTGGTGATACACCTTCGCCGCCGCAAGCGCTTGCGGAACAGTATGCGAACGGTCTAGCGTCGCATCGCCGAGTTAGGGGGATTGTTGCGTCGCGTAGAAGTTGAAGGCGGTCGCTGATGGCCGCGACCGTCGCCACCGTTGCTTATCTCGGGCTGGAAGCCCGCGCCGTGGAGGTGCAGGTCCAGCTGTCGGCAGGCCTACCGCGCTTCACCATTGTCGGTTTGCCCGACAAGGCGGTTGCCGAAAGCCGCGAACGCGTGCGGGCGGCGTTGGCCGCGATCGGGCTCGCACTCCCACCCAAGACGATCACCATCAACCTGTCGCCGGCGGACCTCCCCAAGGAAGGATCGCACTACGACCTTCCGATCGCGCTCTGCCTGCTGGCGGCGATCGGCGCGACCGATGCCGAGGCGCTGTCGCATTATGTGGCGGTTGGCGAGCTCTGCCTCGACGGGCGAATTGCCGCGTCGCCCGGAGTCCTTCTCGCTGCGCTTCACGCCTCCGGCTGCGACAAGGGGCTCATCTGCCCCGCCGCACAAGGAAGCGAGGCAAGCTGGGCCGGCGATCTCGACGTCATTGCAGCGCCGGACCTCCTTGCGCTTCTCGCGCACCTCAAGGGCACCAGCCTCGTTGCAGCGCCCGCCGCGGTCGAAGCCGAGCCGCCCGAGGGCGGTCCCGACCTTGCGCAGGTGAAAGGGCAGGAGGTTGCCAAGCGTGCGCTCGAGATTGCCGCGGCTGGAGGGCACAACCTGCTGATGAGCGGCCCGCCGGGATCGGGGAAGTCGCTGCTTGCGGCCTGCCTGCCCGGCATTCTCCCGCCATTGCAACCAAGCGAAGCGCTCGAGGTGTCGATGGTGGCGTCGGTCGCCGGCGATCTCGGCGGGGGCAGGATCCGCCGCCGCCGGCCCTTCCGCTCTCCCCATCACAGCGCCTCGATGCCCGCGCTCGTCGGCGGAGGCCTGCGCGTGCGCCCGGGCGAGATCAGCCTCGCGCATCTTGGCGTGCTATTCCTCGACGAGCTTCCCGAATTCCAGCGGCCGGTTCTCGATTCCCTTCGCCAGCCGCTGGAAACCGGCTCCGTCAGCGTCGCCCGCGCCAATACGCACGTCACCTTCCCGGCGCGGGTGCAACTGGTCGCGGCCATGAACCCGTGCCGCTGCGGCCACCTTGGAGATCCGGCGCTCGCCTGCAGCCGGGCGCCGCGCTGCGCTGCCGACTATCAGGCACGCGTTTCGGGACCGCTTCTCGACAGGATCGACCTCCATGTGGAAGTGCCGGGGGTCTCGGCTGCTGACCTGACTCTTCCGCCGCCCGCGGAAGGCAGCGCGGACGTCGCGCGCCGCGTCGCTGCCGCGCGGGACGTGCAGGCCAGGCGCTACAACGGGCACGGGCCGCGCACGAACGCCGAAGCCGACGGCGAGTTGCTCGACAATGTCGCGACGCCCGACGAGCCTGGCCGCAAGCTGCTCGCCGATGCCGCAGCGGCGATGCGGCTGTCCGCGCGGGGCTTTCATCGCGTCTTGCGAGTTGCGCGCACCATTGCGGACCTGGCGGGCGCCGAACAGGTCGGCCGGATCCACGTCGCCGAGGCGTTGAGCTACCGAAGGCAGGCGCCGCGTAACTGACCGGTTGCCGCGTTCGTCCCGAAAGCGCATCGGCTGCCGAGTGAACCAGGCCGCGACCATCTTCGATCTACCAACGCCTGCGCTGATTCTTGACCGCTTCAAGCTCCGGGCGAATGCCGACCGCATGCGGGAGAGGGTCCGGAGCCTCGGAGTCACGCTGCGCCCGCACGTGAAGACATCGAAATCGATCGATGTGCTTCGCCTGCTCTCCGGCGGCGCGGATGTTCCGATCACCGTGTCGACGCTTGCCGAGGCGCGCTACTTCTTCGAGCAAGGCATTCGCGACATCCTCTACGCGGTCGGGATTGCGCCGGTGAAGCTGCCGCAGGTGGCGGAGCTGATCCGGGCCGGGTGCCGGCTCCGAATCATCCTCGACAGCCTCGAAGCCGCGGAGATCGTCCAGTCGTTCGCGGTTGCCGAAGGCGTGGATATCGAAGCGCTGATCGAGATCGACACGGACGGGCACCGCGCCGGCGTCGCGCCGGATGACGAGCTGCTGATCGAGATCGCCCGGCGCTACTCATCCGGTCTCGTCGGAGTGATGACCCACGCCGGCGGGTCCTACTCGGCGCGGAACCTGGGTGAGTTCGAAACAATTGCCGAGCGCGAGCGGGCTGGCGCCGTCCAGGCTGCCGATCGGCTGCGCTCGGCGGGCTTCCCGGTCGAGATTGTCAGCGTGGGTTCGACGCCGACTGTTCTCTACGCGCGCACGCTCGAGGGAGTCACCGAGGCTCGCGTCGGAGTCTATGCCTTCGGCGACCTCGTTCAGGCGGAGCTGGGCACCTGCGCCATCGAGGACATTGCCATCTCAGTGCTCGCAAGCGTGATCGGCCATAACCGCAATCACGGCCGAGTCCTGGTGGATGCCGGGTTTCTCGCGCTCAGCCGTGACCGTGGAACTGCCGATTTTCCTGTCGACTGGGGCTATGGCGCCGTCTGCGACGCGAGGACGGGAACACCGATCGAAGGCGTTCGCGTCGAATCCACGAACCAGGAGCATGGCATCGTCACCGCCCCGCGGGGCGATCTCGACTGGTCGCTGTTTCCGATCGGCGGGCGAGTCCGCATCCTTCCCAACCATGCCTGCGCGACCGCCGCTGCCTATGACCGTTATTTCGTCACCGAGGGCACAGATGCCATCGTCGACACATGGGAACGCGTGAACGGCTGGTGAGGGCTTAGTCCGCGCTGTCTTTGTGGAGGACCGCATTGATGACCTGCCGTGCGGTGTCCCGGATCACGTGACCGGCATCCTCGTCCTTCGCCATTGAAAGCATGAACTTCTTCGCTTCCTTGAAGGTGATGTGCGGAGGAAGCGGCGCAATCTCGGGGTCGGTCTTGACCTCGAGGACCACCGGCCCGTCTGCGCCCAGCGCCTGCTTCCAGGCTGTGGCTAGGTCGTCGGGATTGTCGACGAATATGCCCTTAAGGCCGATCATCTCGGCGAACTTCGAATAGCGGACGTCGGGGATGTCCTGGCTGGCGTCATAGCGCGGGTTCCCGTTCATCACCCGCTGTTCCCAGGTGACCTCGTTCAAATCCTCATTGTTGAACACGCAGACGACCAGCCGCTTGTCCGGCCAGCGGTCGCGATATTTGGCGATCGTGATGAGCTCGGCCATGTTGTTCATCTGCATCGCGCCGTCGCCGACAAGCGCGATCACGGGCCGATCGGGATGTGCGAACTTCGCGCCGATCGCATAAGGAACGGCGGCTCCCATCGACGCCAGTCCGCCCGAAAGTGACGCGAGCTGCCCCCGCTTCACGCGAAAGTCCCGCGCGTACCAATTGGCGCAGGAGCCGCTGTCGCTCGTCACGATCGCATTGTCTGGAACGAGAGGGGACATTTCCCAAACCACCCGCTGCGGGTTTACCGGGTGCGCCGCGGTCATCGCCCGCGCCTCGAGCGTGTTCCACCAGTCGCGCACGCCCTTTTCGATCGTCGAGCGCCAGCTTCGATCTTCCTTCTTGTGGATCAGCGGCAGGAGAAGATCGAGCGTCGCTTTGGCGCCGCCATGCAGATTCACCTCGCAAGGGTAGCGGAGCGACAGCATTGCGGCGTCGACGTCGATCTGAACAGCGCGTGCCTGGCCGTCCTTGGGCAGGAACTCGGACCAAGGAAAGCCGCTGCCGATGATCAGCAGCGTGTCGCAATCATTCATCATGTCCGAGCTCGGGCGCGTGCCGAGGAGCCCGATCGCGCCGGTCACAAAGGGCAGGTCGTCGGGGATGACAGCCTTGCCGAGCAGCGCCTTCGCGATTCCCGCGCCGAGCTTTTCGGCGGCGGCGACGACCTCGTCGGCCGCTTCGGCTCCGCCCGCTCCGACGAGGATCGCGACCTTCTCGCCGGCATTGAGCACGTCGGCGGCGCTCTGGAGATCAGTCTGGGTCGGAACCACGATCGGTCGAGAATAGCCGTAGCCCGAGCGGGTGAAGCCGTGCGCCCGCTGCGGCGCCTCGTAAGGCGCCTCCTGGACGTCCTTGGGGAGAACGATCACCGTCGGGGCGCGGCTAGCGAGCGCAATCCGGATCGCGCGATCGGTGACGTGCCGAAGCTGGGCGGGCGTGTCCACTTCCTGGACGAAGGCGGCGACGTCGGAGAAGACGCGGTCGAGGTTCAGCTCCTGCTGGTAGCTTCCCCCGCGAACCGTCGCTTCGGCCTGCCCGCAGATCGCAAGGACCGGCATATGGTCCAGAGCCGCGTCGTAGAGTCCGGTGATGAGATGTGTCGCGCCCGGGCCGCCGGTAGCAAGGCACACCCCGATCTCGCCGGTAAACTTGGCGTGGGCCGTCGCCATGAACGCGGCCATCTCCTCGTGACGTACCTGGATGAAATCGATCCCGCCGTCGCGCTGGAGAGCGCCGATCACCCCGTTGATGCCGTCTCCGGAATAACCAAAAATGCGCTTGACGCCCCAGGCCTTGAGGCGCTCGACGAAGAAGTCCGCTGTTTTCATGATCTCCAAACGCCGGCGGAACTCCGATGCTCCATGAAATGACTGCGGTCACGATTGCCGAAGGCATTGCGGCCCTGCGGCTCCACCGCTAGCTAAGCCGCCGCCGTGCCCCTGTGGCGGAATGGTAGACGCGCTCGACTCAAAATCGAGTTCCTTCACCGGAGTGTCCGTTCGAGTCGGACCAGGGGCACCAACGCAACCTAAGGTCTTGACGGCTTTCCGGTGGCGGTTGCCGTGCGGCGGGGATATGCTCGCTCCGATGGACGCGCGTACCCGCAAACAGCAGCATCAGGGCGAGGAAGACCAGGACGAAAGTCGCCTGCCGGCCAAGAGCGACAGGCTTCTCGCGTCATTCACCTTGATCGCGGGTATCGGCCTTATCGTGGCCTTGCCCTTCGCGCTTCGTGAAGGGGCCGAGTTTTTCATGCCGGTAACAGCGGCGTTGGTGGTCGCCATCGCGCTGGTCCCGTTGCTGGAATGGTTCGAGCGGCGCGGAATGCCGTCCAAGGGCGCCGCGGGTCTGTGCGTCCTGCTGTTCCTTGCAATCGCCATCTTCGCCATTGGCTCAATCGTGATCCCGGCGAGGGACTGGGTCTCCCGAATCCCGTCGAACATCCCCAAGGTGCGGGCATCGCTCGAGCCCGTCATCCAGATCTATAAGCATCTCGACCGCTTCATCGATCGCACGGTTTCGCAAATCGCGATCACCCAGGAGCAAACGCGCGCCGTCCGCATCGAAACTCCCAACTCGATGTCGAGCCTTCTGATCAGCTCGGCTCCGCACCTCGTCATCCAATTGTTCTTCGCGCTGCTCGTCATCTTCTTCTTCCTCGCCGGCTGGACCGCGATGCGGAAGAAGACGATCGTCAGCCGGGGAAGCTTCGAGGGCGCGCTGACCACTGCCCGGGTGATCCAGCAGGTGGTCGACGCGACGTCGACCTATCTCGGCACGATCACGCTCATCAATATCGGCCTCGGCTCGCTCACGGCGGGCGCGTTGTGGCTGCTCGGCATGCCGTCGCCGGTGATGTGGGGCGGCATCGTCGCGGTCGCCAACTATATCCCCTACCTCGGCCCGATCGTCTGCGCCCTGCTATTGTTCTTCGGCGGACTGATGACCTACCCGGACGTTTGGGGAGCGCTCCTGCCGCCTGCCGTGTTCGTCGGCTTCCACCTCATCGAGGCGAATTTCTTCACGCCGATGGTCGTCGGCCACAGGCTGACGATCAGCCCGCTTTCGATCCTCGTCTCACTGTCGTTCTGGGCCTGGGTATGGGGGACGACGGGCGCGTTGCTCGCCGTTCCGTTGCTGATCATCATGAAAACGATCTTCTCCGCCGCGGGCACTCCGGACATCGCCGGTTTCCTCTTCGAGCACGGCACGCTGACCCATATTGGCGAAGAGGACGAGGAGGAAATCGAGGAGCGGCAGGAAATGCAACCTGCGATGGTTGACACTCCCAAGGCCCTCTCCTAGGTCGCCGCCCACGCCAAAAACGCGGGTGTAGCTCAGTTGGTTAGAGCGCCGGCCTGTCACGCCGGAGGTCGCGGGTTCGAGCCCCGTCACTCGCGCCACTTTCCACATCGCCGACAAGTGGATTAGACCGTCCGCCGATGGCCGGCCGCGCTTCCGCATTCGCCGTTCTCGGGCTCGATCCCGGGGCCGATCCCGCAGCGGTCGAGCAGGCGTACAGGCGCCTCATCAAGCAGCACCATCCGGACCGCCAAGGCGGCGATTCGACGCGAGCAGCAGAGATCAACCGCGCCTATCGCGAGATCAGGGGCGGCAAGGCGGCGACCGATCCACTCCAGTTCAACGACGAGCTTGCGCGCCGGAACCCTCCGCACTGGCCGATCGCGGCGCTGGCCGCGGGAGCCGTGCTTGGCGCACTCCTTCTCGTTACCGGCCCGAGCGTGCCGCTCACCTCCAGCTTCTGGAAGGCGAGGGCGGAGCGGCCCCTCCACTACAAAGCAGCAGAAGCAGCTCCAGACATGGCCGGGACCTCTTTGCACTTCGACATGATCGATGGCGCGGTGCGCGAGGCACTGCACCTCTATCGTACCAAGGACGAGATGGCGCTCGCCGCCGCGAGCAGCGATTGCCAGCGCCGCTTCCGCGACAGTCCCGGAACTCGGATGCTCGACCGCTGCGCCGCGTTCGACGATGCGGTGGTCGGACTCCAGGACCGCGACCCGCTTCGCGACGGTGGGCCGTTTGCGCCGCTCGCCGTCACGGGACGCCAGTGGAGCGCGGCATCCGCCTTGTCCGACGATTATCTCGCTATCGACAGCAGGCTCGACCAGATCAGGTTGAGGGTGGACATGGTGCTCGCACCCGAAGTCCCGCCGATTGCTCCGGCAGCGGGTGACGGCAACGGAAGCTAGTGCTGCGACCCAGCGGCGGAACCACCGCCACTCGGTGCAGCCGCTGCGGACTTGCCGAGCGGCTGCTGGTTCTCGGCGACGGTGTCGGACGAAAGCGCATATTTGAGGTTGTCCGAGACCTCGAACTTCTTGTCGTAATCGACTGGCGCGACGTCCTTCGAGGCCTCGCGCGCAACGAGGTTGAACCGAACCGCGACGCGCTTGTCGCCGCGCATCGAGGGCGCGAGCTTGACCGCTTCCGCGCCCGGAATGTCCGCGATCGCCTTGGCGAGCTGGCCCTGCTGGCCATAGACCGGCGTAACGTGCGGAACCGCAAGAGCAGCGGTGCGCAGCGCCGCTGCGTTGGGCTCACGGCCCGCATATGCATCCTTGAAGGCCGCTGCCTGGCCCCAGCTACCGCTCCAGCGATAGAAAAGGTGGGCGCCCACGATCGCATTCTTGGCCATGCTGGAAGCCCAGGTCGGGAGCACGTAATCGGCGTGATAATGGGTCGCCCAGCCAACCGGCGCGTATACGCTGCCCGAAAGCGCGTCATCGGCGACCTTCCAAGCTCGGCGCCATCCATCGGCGTCGGGTTGCCGTGCAAGCGATCCGTCGCAGGTGAAGGTGAATTGGCAGCCGGTTGCTCGGGTCGAGCCCTCGTAGACCACGCCGCAAACGCTGTTCGGGAAGGCCGGGTGGCGGACTCGGTTGAGCACGACCTGGGCGACGGCGCGCTCGCCGTTCTCGTCCTGGTTGCCGGCCTCGTAATAGACCGCGCTCGCAAGGCAGTTGAGCGCCTGCGTCCGGGCACCCGTGTTACCCTTGAATACGAATGCCGCCGCGGCCGGATTCGGTCCGTTCGCGATCGGGATCTCGGCATTGACCTTGAGCGCCTGCTGCGGCGCGACCGGCTGTAGGATCAGCGGCGGCGGAGCAGGGGGTGCGGCGTTTGCCGTGGGGCCGGTCGCTGAATTCGGAACGGCCATGCTGCCGATCGCGACTGCGCTGACGAAGCCGAACACGCCAAGCCCGATCGCGCCGCGCGGGTGGGCGCGCGCAAGAGCGCGTGCGCGCTCCCGCCACTGCAGGGCAGTGTGCTTGAGGCCGTCGAGCGGCCGGGAAAGGGTCAGCGTGTCAGCCATCGATAGTGATATAGTCGACTAATACAGCAATTTCAACGAACTCAGTGGCGTACGCGGAACGATCCGGTCTGGATCCACCTGATCAACGGTTTCAACGGGAAAACCCAAGCCACTCCAACGACTAGATAATAGGGCGCCTGCACAAGCGCAGGCCATTTGCCGACGAAGGGGCTCAGGCTTGCGACGAACGTCGCCCAAAGGACGATAATCGCGAGAATCAGCGCGATTCCCGCAAGTTTTCGGGGGGCGGGCTCGGTCATTGGTGCGCCCTTAGCGCTTGTGAGTTCAATCGGACAGCTTGTCCGTATCGAGCCGAAGCGACGGCGCCCTGTCTATGCGTCGATGTCCGACGGCAGGTCTTCCTCGAAGAAAAAGCCGCCGTCCTCGCACGACCTGTCCACCCCATCGCCGACCACGGCAATCTCCGAATGTTCCGAAAGCCATTGGCCGATCATGTCCTTTCCGAGATCGGAAGGATCGTCCTCCTCGAAGTCGTCGAAGCCGTTCATGCCGTCATTGAGCGACGTCTTCCGGGCCATTGATCTCCCATTGTTGATCGCGAGCAGCGTCCCGCAAGAGTCGGTCTGGAATTTGATCCAATCGCTCTTGCCCGCGGCGCCCTTTGGATTTGTCATGAGAAGCACGGCATGGCCCGTTTGCATCTGGGTCTCGCTGTCGGCTTCCGGCATCGCCAGCCTCGTGCTGAACGGACCGAATTGACGTCCATCCGCGGGCGCGGCGATCGCCGCCGCGAAGAGAGCGAGGACGGCAAAGCTATTTGCATTCACGGTGCGCACTCCCGACCTGATCGAGGATAGTCGCCTCGACCTGCCGGGCGTGCCGCGATCCAGAGCCGCGCACCATCGGGATGCACATTAGAACGGGCCGAGAAAAACCTTGAGAACCCGCAATTGCTGGCGCCTCACGCCACGGCGTTGCGCCGGATGACTTCCCTGTACCAGGCTGCGCTGAGCTTGGGCGTGCGCTTCTGGGTTGCGAAATCGACGTAATGAATGCCGAACCGCTTGGTGTAACCGTCCGCCCATTCGAAATTGTCCATGAGGCTCCACAGGAAATAGCCCTTGAGCGGATAGCCTTCCGCGACCGCGCGGTGAAACTGGGTGATGTAGTTCCTGAGGTACATGACGCGGTCGGCATCATCGATCCGCCCGTTTTGCACGGGGTCGTCGGCCGATGCGCCATTTTCCGAGACGTAGAGCACTTTTGGCCCCCACAGCTCGCTGACCTGGCGGATGCCCCAATACGCGACTTCCGGCCCGACGATCAGCCACGGCGAGGCCATGTGCGGCGAGGAGGCGATGTGCGGGATGGTCGCATAGCCTTTGGGGGAATCGTCGGCGCGCGCCCATTCCGGCGCGTAGATATTCAGCGCGACGAAATCGAGCGGGCTTCCAATCGCCGCCATGTCGCCAGGCTCGACCTTGGGAGCGTTGGCGCCCTCTTGCTGCAGATATTCGTCGATGTAGTGGCCTTCCATGATCGCGGTCAGGAACATGGCGTTCATCTCGCGCGTCGCCATTTTCGCCGCCGCGACATGTTCCGGCGTGTCGATGACGGGAACGTAGAAAGTTGTGTTGTCGGCTATCCCGACCTGGGTCCCCGCCTTGGCATGAGCGCGGATCGCCTGGACCCCGAGGCCGTGAGCGAGGACTCCGTGATGGCGCACCTGGTTGACGCCGACGGGCGCGAGCTTGAGGCCCGGCGCGTGAATCCCGGCCTGGTGGCCGAGGTCGGTGTAGCAGCGGATTTCGTTGACCGTCATGATCTGCTTCACGCGGTCGGAAAGCTGGCCCGCAATGTATCCGGCGTAATCGGCGAACGCCTTTGCGGTGTCGCGGTTCTGCCAGCCGCCGGGCAAAGCGCTTGGAAGGTCCCAGTGGAACAGGGTAACGTAAGGCTCGATGCCGTTCTCGAGCAGATTGTCGACCACGCGCTTGTAATGGTCGACGCCCTTCGGGTTCGGCTGACCGCGGCCTTCCGGGAAGATGCGCGACCAGGCGAGCGACATGCGATAGGTCTGGACGCCAAGGCCTTTCAGGAGCTGCGTGTCCTCAGCGTAGCGATGGTAGCTGTCGTCCGCGACATCGCCCGTGTCGCCGTTAGCCGTCCTTCCGGGCGTGTGGGAGAAGACGTCCCAGTTCGTCTCGCCGCGCCCGTCTTCCTTGACTGCGCCTTCGATCTGGTAGGCGGCGGTCGCGGTTCCCCACTTGAAGTCCTTGGGAAAGCTGAGGTCTGTCGGCGTAAGCGCGGCGGCCGCGCCGGGCTTTCCCAACGCTCCTGCCGCACATGCGGCGCCGAGCGCCTTGCCGAGATCGCGGCGACTGAACCCTGTCACGATGACGAACCTCCCCCTCAGGACGAAACGAATGTTTAGCAGGTTCAGAAAGGCTGGCGAGACTGCTGTTGAAAAGCCTAAGGAAGCCGCATGAGCGACAAGAGCGGATCAGAGCTGATCGATGAGAAACTGCAGGCCATGGCCGACTGGCGCGGGGCGATGCTTGCGAAGCTACGGCGCCTGATCCGCGAGGCCGATCCGACGGTCGAAGAGACGGTGAAGTGGCGCAAGCCCTCGAACCCGTTGGGCGTCCCGGTATGGGAGCATGACGGCATTCTCTGTACCGGCGAAACCTACAGGGATAAGGTCAAGCTGACCTTCGCTCGCGGCGCTTCCATCGACGACCCGTCAGGACTGTTCAACTCGAGCCTCGACGGCGGGACCCGACGAGCGATCGACTTCCTCGAAGATGACGGCGTGGACGAGGAAGCGTTCAAGGCGCTCATCCGCGGAGCGGTCGAGCTCAACGGCGCGCGCAAGTCCGGTTAATTGCAGATGGTTGGGGTCGACGGCCCCGAATCGGCCATATAGCAATTGCCATTGGCCGCATCGGCGCGGTTTTCATGTTGCATGGCCACGAACAAGGCGGCGCTCGCCGCCACGATGACCACCACTGCAATCGGCTTAACACGCATAAAAACCCCTGGGTGCGAGTCAGCCCCGCCGCTCTGCTTACATGTTAACATTCAAGTATCGGTAAAAGAACCGGAAGTTTCTGCGCGCGTTTCCCATTCGGGCGATTGTCTGGTGAAAAGCTGGAGATTGTGGCTTTCGGGCCACGTCAGGCGCGGTTGAACAGCTCCAGGCCCTTGGGAGAGGCGAACCCGTGCAGCGGCACGTCCCAGGCATCGCTCGGGATCGTTTCGGTAAGCAGCTGCATTGTCCAGCCGACGCCGATCAGGCGCGCTCCGGTCTTGCGGAGGCTCGTCAGAGCACGATCGTAATGACCCTTGCCGCGGCCTAGGCGGGTTCCTGCACCGTCGATTGCGACGAGCGGAACGAGGACGAGGTCCGGCTCAACGGTTGGATGGCGCTTCGCTGGTTGCATCAAGCCGAACGGGCCGGGCTCGAGCGGGTCCCCGGCGATGAATCGGAAAGGCTTGGCCGGATTTGTGAAGCAAGGAAAGGCGACGATCGCTCCGACCGCGCGCGCCTCTTCCATCGCGGGAAGCGGGCTGATCTCCGATCCCAAGGGGTGATAGCCGCCCACCACCGATACTCCGGCGAACAAAGAGGTAAGATGCTGCGCGAGCTTGCGTTCGAGGCGCTCGCGGTCGGCGTCGGACAAGGTCCGGACGTATGCCTTTCGCGCGTCGAGCGCGGCGCGACGTAGCGACTCCTTCGAAAGCGGCTCCATTTCAGGCCGCGGTTCGGGAGGTCCGAAGGGAGGTGACGGGACCACCATGGCCGTTTGCCCTAAAATCCTCTGACGCCAAAACGTCAGGTGGGCGCCGTTTGCTCCTGACCCCGATGAAATCACCGTGACCAGGGCAGGGACAGCTCCCTAGGATGTCTATCGCCTCAGGGATTTTCCGAAGGCGCGCACCGGGTAGTGCCCGTCGCTTCCCATTTAGGGATTTGCGGCCTCACCCTCAAGCTCGGCCGCAAGCATTTCTATTCGGTTCGCGAGCGATTCGGCACGCTCGACCAGCGCAGGGTCGGGCGCGGCAGGGGCGGCCGCAGCAACGGTTTCGGGGCTTTTGTCGATCAGCTGGTCGGCAAGGAGGAGCGAGGCGAACAGGAACTGCCGTGCTTCGGACAAGGTGCCGAGCCCCGCCAGCGCCTCCCGGCTCTTGCCGTCGACAAGCCGCGCAGCAGCACGAAGATTCTCCTCTTCACCCTCGCGGCACGCGACCTGGTAGGTGCGTCCGGCGATGCTGAGGTCGATGAGCGCCGCCATCAGGCCGCCGCCTGCCGGATCAGCTCGTCCAGTTCCTCGACGACCTCGCGCACCTTGGCGCGAAGCTGCTCGTCGCGACCCTCGGAAGGCATTTTGCGCGCCGACACGGCGTCCCGAACGCGTTCGATCGCTCGTTCGGCTCTGTCGAGTGCAGCTGAAAGACCGCCGTCATCCATTTGATTTCCGCTACGCACTTTAGTGATTCCGGGCAAGCGGCTGTTGCGGCGCCAACGCGCAAGCATTGACGGTGAACAGCGCACCCGACAAAGGGCGCGGGCCACCGGACTTGAGTCCTTCAGCCGACCAAAACCTCTTCGCGGGAGCCTATGCAGCCGACCGACCGCCGTCTCGCCAACGCCATCCGCGTCCTCGCGATGGATGCGGTTGAGGCCGCCAACAGCGGCCACCCTGGCATGCCGATGGGCATGGCTGATGCGGCGACAGCGCTGTTCACTCGCCATCTAAAGTTCGACGCAGCCGACCCTCACTGGCCCGACCGCGACCGCTTCATCCTGAGCGCCGGGCACGGGTCCATGTTGATCTATTCGCTGCTCTACCTGACCGGCTACGAACGGCCGACGCTGGACGACATCAAGCGCTTCCGACAACTGGGGTCGCCGACCGCCGGCCATCCGGAGAATTTCGAGCTTGCGGGAGTCGAGGTTACGACCGGCCCGCTTGGGCAGGGCGTTGCGATGGCAGTCGGGATGGCGATCGCCGAGCGCCACCTCAATGCGATTTACGGCGATGAGCTCGTGGACCACCGCACCTTCGTCATCGCCGGCGACGGCGACCTGATGGAGGGCGTCAACCACGAGGCGGTAGGGCTTGCCGGCCATCTGAAGCTCGGCCGCCTGATCGTGATGTGGGACGACAACAACATCACCATCGACGGCTCGACCGATCTGTCGCGCAACGAAGACGTCGTCGCTCGCCATCAGGCGGCGCAATGGCACACGTGCGAGTGCGACGGGCTCAATGCCGACGACGTCGATCGGGCGATCAAGGAAGCACTCGCTGATCCGCGGCCGAGCTTGATCCGCTGCCGGACCATCATCGGCTATGGCGCCCCGAACAAGCAGGGGACCGCCGCGACCCACGGAGCTGCGCTCGGCAGGGACGAGGTCGAGGCGGCGCGAAAGGAGCTTGGGCTCGACGACGAGGCGTTCTCCGTCCCCGACGACGTCCTCACCGCCTGGCGCACTGCGGGCAAGCGCGGCTCGATCGAGCATGCGCTGTGGCGCGAGCGGCTCGAAGGCGACGATCGCAAGGACGAGTTCCTCGCGCGCATCAACGGCAAGGTCGGCGACGCGTGGCTGCAGCCCTATCTCGCCAAGCTGTTCAAGGACGAGCTGAAGCCGGTTGCGACGCGGAAGGCGTCGGAAATGGCGCTCGAGGTGATCAACGCGGCCATACCGGCGACCGTCGGCGGCTCCGCGGACCTGACCGGCTCAAACAATACCAAGACCAAGGCGCTCGAGCCGCTGACGCCCGAGAATTATGCGGGGCGCTACATTTATTACGGCATCCGCGAGTTCGGGATGGCGGCGGCGATGAACGGCATGGCACTCCACGGCGGGGTCATCCCCTACGGAGGTACGTTCCTCGTATTCACCGATTATGCGCGCCCGGCGATCCGGCTTTCGGCGTTGCAGAAGGCGCGCGTCGTCTACGTCATGACTCACGACAGCATCGGGCTCGGCGAAGACGGACCGACGCACCAGCCGATCGAGCATCTCCAGAGCCTTCGCGCCATGCCCCAGCTCGACGTCTATCGTCCTGCGGACGCAGTCGAGACGGCGGAATGCTGGGCACTGGCCCTGCAGAGCGACGAGCCTTCGATCCTTGCGCTGACCCGCCAGAACCTCCGTCCGGTCCGCACTCAGGCCGTTGGAGATAATCTGTCAGCTCGTGGCGCATATCGGCTCAAACCGGCTGAAAATGCACGAAAAGTCATTTTGATCGCGACCGGGTCCGAGGTCGAGATTGCCCTCGATGCGGCGGCTCAGCTTGAAGATCAGGGCATCGGTGCCGACGTTGTCTCCATGCCCTGCACCGAGCGTTTCGACGCCCAGCCACGCGAATATCGCGAAGACATCCTCCCCGACGTCAGCAATCGCGAGATTCTTCGCGTTTCGATCGAGGCCGGCACCACCTTCGGCTGGGAGCGCTACACGGGGCTCCATGGCCTCAGGATCGGCATCGACCGCTTCGGCGTCTCGGCGCCGGCGCCCGACGCCTATGCCTATTTTGGGCTCGCGCCGGAAAAGATCGTCTCGCGCATCGCCGATTTCATGAAGACAAGAGGAATCCAATGACGAGAGTTGCAATCAACGGCTTCGGCCGCATCGGCCGGCTTGTCGCGCGTGCGATCCTCGAGCGACCCGATTCCGGTCTCGAGCTCGTCAGCGTCAACGACCTCGCGGATGCGAAAGCCAATGCATGGCTGTTCAAGCACGACAGCGTGCATGGGAAGTTCCCAGGCGAGGTGTCGACCGACGGCAACGACATCATCGTTGACGGCAAGCGCATCCATGTGACGGCGGAGAGGGATCCGGCAAAGCTGCCGCACAAGGCGAACGGCATCGACATCGCGCTCGAGTGCACCGGCTTCTTCGCGGATCGTGCCGGTGGCGAAAAGCACCTCGAAGCCGGAGCGAAGCGAGTCCTGATCTCGGCCCCGGCCAAGGGCGTCGACCTGACGGTGGTCTATGGCGTCAACGACGACAAGCTGACGCCGGAGCACCGGATCGTCTCCAACGCCTCGTGCACGACCAACTGCCTTGCGCCTGTGGCGAAGGTTCTGAACGACGCGCTTGGCATCGAGCGGGGGCTGATGACCACGGTCCACGCCTATACCAACGACCAGAAAATCCTCGACCAGATCCACTCCGACCTTCGCCGTGCCCGCGCCGCAGCGATGTCGATGATTCCGACCACCACCGGCGCCGCCCGGGCCGTGGGCGAAGTGCTCCCGGAGCTCAAGGGCAGGCTCGATGGCTCTGCGATCCGCGTTCCTGTGCCGGACGGAAGCATCATCGACCTCACCTTCACGCCCGGTCGCGACACCAGCCGTGAGGAGGTCAACCAGATCCTCAAGGCGGCGAGCGAGAGCCAGCGGCTGAAGGGCATCCTCGAATATAGCGACGAACCGCTGGTGTCGGTCGACATCGTCCACACGCCGGCAAGCTCGACGGTCGACAGCCTCGAGACTGCCGTGCTCGACGGCAAGCTTGTCCGCGTCGTCAGCTGGTACGACAACGAATGGGGCTTTTCGAACCGAATGGTCGATACAGCTCGCGCGATGGGCGAGCTCGGCTGAGGTCTGTCCTACAGCCAAGGTTTGTCGTTATGGCGATTCGCATGAGGATGACCGCTCAACCCGGGGCAAGCGCGCTCTCGCGTGCGCACGCGCGCACGCACACCCGTTGAGGTGACAACTTTGACAACTTCCGAGCACTGAAGTGAGCAGGTTCAAGACCCTCGACGACGTGCCCGAAGACCTCATCGGCAAGCGCGTCCTCGTCCGGGTCGACCTCAACGTGCCGATGGATGGCGCCAAGGTGACCGATGACACCCGCCTTCGCGCCATGCTCCCGACCGTGCTCGAGCTGAGCGATCGCGGGGCCATCGTGCTTCTGCTCTCGCATTTCGGGCGGCCCAAGGGCGAGACAAGGCCGGACATGTCGACGGCTCAGCTGGTGCTTCCAATTCACCGGCTCGCGGGAAGGTCCGTACGGTTCATCGAGGACTGCCAGGGCCCGGAGGCGGAGCGAGCCATCGCAACGATGCTTCCCGGCAATATTGGCGTCCTCGAGAATACGCGCTTCCACGCGGGCGAAGAGAAAAACGACCCAGAGCTAGCCAAGGCGATGGCTGCGCTCGGCGATTTCTACGTCGACGACGCATTTTCGACGGCGCACCGTGCGCATGCCTCCACCGAAGGCATTATCCACTACCTGCCAAGCTTCGCCGGACGGGCGATGGAAGCCGAGCTCAACGCGCTGGAGCGAGCGCTCGGCAACCCGGAACGGCCGGTCGCGGCCGTCGTCGCCGGGGCGAAGGTTTCGACCAAGCTCGAAGTGCTCGGCCATCTCATCGGCAAGGTCGATCACCTCGTCATCGGCGGCGGCATGGCCAACACTTTCCTCGCCGCCCGCGGGGTGAACGTCGGCAAGTCGCTGTGCGAGCATGAGCTGACCGGCGAAGCGAACGCGATCTTCGACCGCGCCGAGCAGGCCGGCTGCACGATCCACCTTCCGTACGACGTCGTGGTCGCGAAGGAGTTCGCGCCGAACCCGCCCGGAGTTCGCACCTGCAACGTCCACGAGGTAGAAGCCGACGAGATGATCCTCGACATCGGCCCTGCAGCTGTGGAGGCACTCGCCGACGTGCTCAAGACTTGTCGCACTCTGGTGTGGAACGGACCCCTCGGCGCGTTCGAGGTGCCGCCTTTCGACGCGGCGACCGTTTCGCTCGCTCAGACCGCAGCCGCGCTAACCAAGGAGGGTTCGCTGGTGTCGGTCGCGGGAGGCGGCGATACCGTTTCCGCGCTCAATCACGCCGGCGTCACCCAGGATTTCAGCTTCGTCTCGACCGCGGGCGGAGCGTTTCTCGAATGGATGGAAGGGCGGACGCTTCCGGGCGTCGCCGCACTGGAGCAACAGGGACAATCATGAACCAGGAAGAGATGAGAGCGAAGATCGCACGTGGGGATGGATTCATTGCCGCGCTCGACCAGTCGGGAGGTTCCACGCCCAAGGCGCTGCAGGGCTACGGGGTCGAGGAGGGCGCCTGGTCGAACGACGAGGAGATGTTCGGCCTCATTCACAAGATGCGATCGCGGATCATCACTTCGCCCTGCTTCGCGAGCGGCAAGGTGATTGGAGCGATCCTGTTCGAACGGACGATGGACGGAATGGTCGAGGGCAAGCCGACTCCGCAGGCGCTGATCGACCGCGGAATTGTGCCCTTCATCAAGATCGACAAGGGGCTGGAGGCCGAGGAAAACGGCGTTCAGGTCATGAAGCCGATGCCCGAGCTCGACGCTCTGCTCGATCGCGCGCGGTCGCTCGACGTCTTCGGGACCAAGGAGCGCTCGGTCATCAACTCGGCAAACGCGGCCGGGATCGCGGTGGCGGTTGCTCAGCAGTTCCAGGTCGCAAAGCAGGTCCTCGCGCACGGCCTGGTGCCGATCGTCGAGCCAGAGGTGAACATCAAGAGTACCGATCGCGCGGAGAGCGACGATCTGCTGCTGACTGCAATTCTCGAGGAACTGGACGAGATTCCCGACGGGCAGCAGGTGATGCTGAAGCTCTCGATCCCCGCCGAGCCGGGCAAGTTCGAGCAGCTCATCGATCACCCGAAAGTGTTGCGTGTCGTCGCGCTCTCCGGCGGATTCTCGCGTGCGGAGGCCTGCAGCGAGCTGGCGCGTAACCCCGGCATGATCGCAAGCTTCAGCCGCGCACTCCTCTCCGACCTTCGCGCCCAGCAGAGCGACGAGGAGTTCGACCGGACGCTCGGATCCGCCATCGACGAGATCTACAGCGCATCGACCGCCAAGGTGCCTGCCTGAGCGTGGACGAAGCCGAATTCGACCCGATCGAGTTCCCTCCGCAGCCGCGCTCGGAGCCCGCAAGACTTTACCTCATCAGCCCCGGGGAGGTCGGCGGTCCGTTTGCCGATCGACTGAAAGCGGCGCTCGCCGCCGGCGTTGCAACGGCATTCCAGCTGCGGGTCAAAAATGTCGAGGAGCATGAGCTGGCGCGGCTTGCAGAGCCGCTGCAGCGCATCTGCGCCGATGCCGGCGTGGCCTTCATCGTCAACGACAGCATGAAGCTCGCGAAGCGGCTGGGCGCGGACGGCGTGCACCTTGGTCAATCCGATGGCGATATCCGCGAGGCGCGGGCGCTGCTGGGCCCCTCGGCGCAGATCGGCAAGACGTGCCACGACAGCCGCCATCTCGCGATGGAAGCAGGCGAGGCAGGTGCCGACTATGTGGCCTTCGGCGCCTTTTATCCGACCACGACGAAGCCGTCGGACTACCGGCCCGATCCTTCCATCCTCAGCTGGTGGTCGACCCTGTTCGAGATCCCCTGCGTGGCGATCGGCGGTATCACGCCCGACAACGCCCGGCCGCTGGTCGATTCCGGTGCCGACTTCCTCGCCGTCTGTCAGGCGGTGTGGGGCAGCGACGATCCCGCAACCGCCGTTCGCGCCTTTGCCGACGTGCTATCCTGACGTAAGTCTCCGCCCTTCGGAGTAGGAGAGTAAGGCTTGGCCACAAAGAAGCCCGCGCCGGCAGCGGCCATCGCTCTCAGCGAGGCCGCGTCCGGAGCCGCTTGAGGGTCCGCCGCATAATGCTGAAACCAGCGCTTCTGAGCCAGCCCTTCCGGATAGAAGAAACCGCGCCAGTGCTTGTACACCCAGCCCGAGCAGCCGATGCGGATGCTGCCGCGGTCGGCAGTGGAAACAGTTGTTCGCTCCATCGTTCCAGCTCAACAACGCTTTCGATGGAGAGTTGCGCTGAAGTACGCGGCGACTGCTTTGTTCACGGCTGTATTCACCGCGGTGGTCGTGAGCGCGTTCTGGATATGGTTCTACAGCTTCGTGCCATCGCCGAAGCCGGAGGTCGCGCGCAGCGGCAATATCGTTGCAGTGAAGCCGGACAAATCGGCACCGGTCGAAATCGCGCAGCAGGTGGTGGTCGGACCCGCCGGGCTCGCGATCCCCGTCGTCGGAGTGAAGGCAAGCGACCTCGTCGACACCTACGACGCTGCTCGCGCCGGCGGGCGACGTCATGACGCCAACGATATCATGGCCGCCGAAGGGACTCCGGTGATTGCCGCCGCAGACGGAACGATCGAGAAGCTCTTCTTCAGCAAGGGCGGTGGCGGGATCACCATTTACGAGCGCGCAACCGACCCGAAGTGGCAATTTTACTACGCCCACCTCTCCGCTTATGCTCCCGGCCTCTCGGAGGGGCAAAAGGTGAAGCGCGGCCAGGTGATCGCCCGCGTCGGGCACACGGGGGACGCGAGCGCGTCCGGGCCTCATCTCCACTTTGCGATCAATTCGATGGGCGCGGGACAGCGCTGGTGGGAGGGAACGGCGATCAACCCGTACCCGCTGCTTGCCGGAAAGAAGGCTGGCGGCTAGGGGCTGCCACGCAATCACCAATCACCGTTCGGGCTGAGCAAAGTGGAAGCCCTGTCCTTCCTGTCGGAAGAAAGAGCAGCCCTTCGACAAGCTCAGGGCGAACGGTTCTTTGAAGGTCCGAGCGAATGAAAATCTCCGGCGTGGACATCCGTCCCGGCAACATCATCGAATATGAAGGCGGCATCTGGCGCGCCGTGAAAATCCAGCACACCCAGCCCGGCAAGGGCGGCGCCTACATGCAGGTCGAGATGAAGAACCTCATCGACGGCCGCAAGACGAACGTCCGCTTCCGCTCCGCCGAGACGGTCGAGCGCGTCCGGCTTGATACCAAGGATTATCAATACCTCTATCACGACGGCGACATGCTCGTGTTCATGGACAAGGACAGCTACGAGCAGGTGTCGTTGCCCGAGGACCTGCTCGGCGATGCCGGAGATTTCCTCCAGGATGGCATGGACGTAATCATGGAGCTCTATAACGAGCGGCCGATCAGCGTTCAGCTACCCGACCAGGTCGAAGCGACGATCGTCGAGGCTGACGCGGTGGTGAAGGGACAGACGGCGAGCTCGAGTTACAAGCCGGCGGTGCTCGACAACGGCGTGAAGGTCCTCGTCCCCCCGCACATCACGGCGGGGACGAAGATCGTGGTCGACGTCTACAATCGCGAGTATGTCCGCCGCGCGGACTGAGCGATGGTAGCGCACTCCGGCCTGATCACCGTCATGACCCGGGCCGCCCGCAAGGCGGCGCCGCGCCTTCGCCGTGACTTCGGCGAAGTCGAGCAGCTGCAGGTCAGCCGCAAGGGGCCGGCCGACTTCGTCTCGATGGCCGATAAGCGGGCCGAGCAGACGATCGTCGAGGAGTTGCGCAATGCGCGTCCCGACTGGGGCTTGCTGCTCGAGGAAGGCGGCGAAATCGAGGGCAATCCGGGCAAACCGCGCTGGATCGTGGACCCTCTCGATGGCACCACCAACTTTCTCCACGGCGCCCCCCATTTCTCCATCTCGATCGCGGTCGAGGAAAAGAAGCCCGGCGGCGGCACTGAGATCAGTCACGGACTCGTTTACCAGCCCCTGACGGACGAGAGCTTCTGGGCGGAGAAGGGCAGGGGAGCGTGGCTCCAGGACGCGCGCCTTCGTGTGTCGGCGCGCCGCGACCTTAACGAGACCCTGATCGGTACCGGAATCCCGCACTGCGGCCGGGGTGATCCGTCCCAGTGGGCGAAGATCTATGCCGCGGTCGGCCCGCAGGTCTCGGGCGTTCGTCGCTTCGGTTCGGCCGCGCTTGATCTAGCCTGGGTGGCCGCTGGTCGAATGGACGGCTTCTGGGAAGATGATCTTGATCTATGGGATACGGCAGCGGGCGTGCTTCTCGTCCGCGAGGCGGGAGGCTTCGTGACCGACTATCGCGGATCGGACCGGTCTTTCGAGCGGCGCGAGTATATCGCAGCCTCGAGCGCGATCCATTCGAAGCTGCAGAAGCTGGTCGCGGGGGCGCTTCGCTGATCGGCCTGCTAGCCTTCGCAGCGGCAGTGGCCGCCGGGCCGGCAACCATTCTCATCATCGACCCAAGCCACCGCATCGTCGAGGGCGTCGCCACCGACGGGCGGACGATCTGGGTTTCGAGCGTCCTCGACCGGCAGGTCCTCGCTTGCCGGAACACGTGCAGGACCTTGGCTACCCTCCCAGCCGGATTATACCCATTCGCGATCGCATGGGACCGTGAACGGAAGCGTTTATGGGTCACGGCCGATTGTCCGCCCGGCGTCGCGGCGATCACGCCCTGCGATCGCGGCGCCGTGATTGCGCTGGACAGGGCTGGCAAGGTCCGCACCCGTGTCTCGCCGGAAATGGGCACGTTTCATCCGGGCGATGTCTCTGTCTCCGGGCGCAATCTCTTCGTGAGCGACAGCCAGAGCGGAAAGGTCTTTCGGTTGCTGCCGAGCGGCAAGGCCCTGATGATCGTGAACCTACCGGGTGACGGGAAGAGTGGGCAGGGGACGGCGCTCGGCCCCGACGGAAAGCATCTGTTCGTCGCTGATTACAGCCGCGGTATGGGCCAGGTCGATCTTTCCACCTTCAAGACGAGAGTTTTGCCGAGGCAAGACGGCAAGCCGCTGCGCGGGATCGACGGCATGATCCGCTGCGGCGACATCTATTATGGCATTTACAACGGAACCTCGCCGGGTGCGCTGCTTGCGATCAGGCCGAACGGGAGCGGCCTGACTTTTGACGAGCCGCTAAGCGACCTGAGTCTGCCCGATCCAACGCAAATTGCCTTTGACAGCAATCGCTTGCTCATCGTTGCTGATTCGGGATGGGCAACAATCGACAAGTCGGAATTCGTCCGGATTTCGGGAACGCCAATCATCGCCGTGCCCCTTGGGCCCGATTGCAGGGTCCACTGACTCGATTTTGCCGGGCTCCCGGTGTTGCGGCACTCGGCTCCCTGTCCTAGAGAGCCGCCAGTTTTCGAAGCCCCCGGAGTGTTCCCTTGGCAAGCGTTGCCGCAGGCTACCTGCCGATCCTGTTGTTCCTGATCATCGCGCTGGGCCTTTCCAGCGCTTTCGTCGTTCTGCCGATGATCGTTGCGCGCTTCACGGGTGCGCACCGCCCGGATCCGGCGAAGCTCAGCGAATATGAATGCGGCTTCCCCGCATTTGAGGATGCGCGTGCCGAGTTCGACGTCCGCTTCTACCTGGTCGCCATCCTGTTCATCGTTTTCGATCTCGAGGCTGCGTTCCTGTTTCCCTGGGCGGTCAGCCTCGGCTTCACCAAGTGGACCGGATGGGCAGCCATGATCATCTTCCTCATCGAGCTGGCGCTTGGCCTTGCTTATGCGTGGAAGAAGGGAGCGCTCGAATGGGAGTGATGCTCCGCGGCCCCGAAGACCGGATGCCGACCGAGGAAGAGCTCGCACGCATTTCCGGTCTCGTTCCGGGCGAAGTCGACCAGAAGAAGCTCCTCGAAGTCCAGCAGTCGCTGAACGAAAAGGGTTTCATGGTCACTACGACCGAAGACCTTTTCACCTGGGCCCGCACCGGCTCACTTTGGTGGATGACGTTCGGCCTCGCCTGCTGCGCGGTCGAGATGATCCATGTGAACATGCCGCGCTATGATCTTGAAAGATTTGGCGCTGCGCCGCGCGCAAGCCCCCGCCAGTCGGACGTGATGATCGTCGCGGGAACGCTCTGCAACAAGATGGCTCCGGCGCTCCGCCGGGTCTACGACCAGATGAGCGAGCCGCGCTACGTCATCTCGATGGGCAGCTGCGCCAACGGCGGCGGCTACTACCATTACAGCTACAGCGTCGTGCGCGGCTGCGACCGCATCGTCCCGGTCGACATCTACGTGCCCGGATGCCCGCCGACCGCCGAGGCCCTCCTCTACGGAATCCTGCAGCTGCAGCGGAAAATCCGCCGCGAAGGCACGATTGAGCGCTGATGCCGGTCAAGCTCGCTCCTCACGTCCCCAAAATGGCGTCCGACGAGGGCGTCATCGAGGCGGCCAAGGCCGCGCTCGGCGAAGCGCTTATCGAGGTGCGCGACCTCGTCGGGGAAGTCACCCTGGTGGTGAAGCGGGAAAGCATCGTCGACGTTTGCCGCGCGCTGCGCGACACGAAAGGCCTCGAATATCAGCAGTTGATGGAGATCGCGGGGGTCGATTATCCCGAACGGCCCGAGCGGTTCGAAGTCGCCTACCATCTCCTGTCGTTGACCAGGAACCGGCGGATCCGGGTGAAGGTCTCGGCCGGCGAGGCGACTGCGGTGCCGAGCGTGACGGGCTTGTGGCCGGTCGCCGGATGGCTCGAGCGCGAGGTGTATGACATGTACGGCGTTACCTTCGCTGGCAATCCTGACCTCAGGCGGATCCTGACGGACTATGGCTTCGAGGGATATCCGCAGCGCAAGGACTTCCCGCTCACTGGCCACATCGAGATGCGTTACTCCGAGGTCGAGAAGCGTGTGGTCTACGAGCCCGTCTCCCTTCCGCAGGATTTCCGCACGTTCGACTTCTTGATGCCGTGGGAAGGCGCCGAATATGTTCTTCCCGGCGACGAGAAGGCGCAGCCCGAGGCGCCTGGCGCTCCCTCACCATTGCCGACGACCGGCGCAGTTGCGTCAACTGATGTGAAGACTCCGGCACAAACACCGAAAACAACTGCGAAACCCGCCGACACGGGCGGTGGACCTCCGGCTGACAAGGCTGCGACCGCGCAAGCGCGCAAGTCGCGCGCGAAGAAGGCCGAGAGCGAGGTCAGCAAGAAGCCGCGGGGCAAGAAGCCGTGACCGACACTCGCACCGAAGAGCGCACGCGCAAGCGCACCGTGGAGGTCGACGTCGGAGCCGGCGGCCAGGGAACCGAGCTAGGCCATCCCCGCGACCCGGGCGACGAGGCAATCAACAACTACACGATCAACTTCGGCCCGCAGCATCCGGCTGCACACGGCGTGCTGCGCCTGATCATGGAGCTGGACGGAGAGATCGTCGAGCGCGTCGACCCGCACGTCGGCCTGCTCCACCGCGGCACCGAGAAGCTGATCGAGTATAAGACCTACGCACAGGCGCTGCCTTACTTCGACCGGCTCGATTATTGCTCGCCTATGTGCATGGAGCACAGCTTCGTGCTCGCCATCGAGAAATTGATGGGGCTCGAGGTGCCGCTGCGCGCCCAATACATCCGAGTGCTGATGGCGGAGCTGACCCGCATCTCCAACCACATGCTCAACCTCGGAAGCCACATCATGGACGTGGGCGCGATGACGCCCAACCTGTGGCTGTTCGAAGTGCGCGAGGACACGCTGCAATTCTACGAGCGGGCGTCCGGCGCGCGCATGCACGCCAATTATTTCCGAGCCGGCGGTGTCCGCTACGATCTGCCGGAGAAGATGCTGGTCGACCTGCAGGACTGGCTCGATAACCGCCTGCAGCTGTTCGAGGACGCGATCAGCCTCGTCGCCGACAACCGCATCTTCAAGCAGCGCAACGTCGATATCGGGATCGTGCACAAGGACGACGCGATTGCCTGGGGCTTCTCCGGGCCGATGATCCGCGCTGCGGGCATCCCCTGGGATATCCGCCGCTCGCAGCCGTACGAAGTCTACGACCGGATGGATTTCGAGATCCCGGTCGGCACCAACAGCGACTGCTACGATCGCTTCCTGGTCCGGGTCGAGGAAGTGCGGCAGTCGGCGAAGATCATGCGCCAGTGCCTGAAGGAAATGCCCAAGGGCCCGGTCGGATCGTCCGACCAGAAGGTGTTTCCGCCATCGCGTGAGCTGATGAAGACCTCGATGGAAGCGCTGATCCATCACTTCAAGCTCTACACGGAGGGCTATCACGTCCCCGCGGGCGAGGTTTACGTCGCGACCGAGAGTCCGAAGGGCGAGTTCGGCGTCTATCTGGTCGCGGACGGCACCAACAAGCCTTACCGCTGCAAGATCCGCCCGACCGGCTTCTCGCACCTGCAGGCGATGGACTTCATGATGAAGGGCCACATGCTCGCGGACACGACCGCGGTGCTCAGCGCGATCGACGTCGTGTTCGGGGAGGTGGACCGCTGATGGCAGGCCAAGCAGGAATCCTGGACAATCCCGAACAACGCGCACGCTGGGAAGGCTTCCAGTGGACTGCCGAGAATGCGCCGAAGGCGGAGGAGATCATCGCCCGCTATCCGCCAGGTAGGCAGATGTCGGCGTCGATCCCCTTGCTCGATCTAGCGCAGCGGCAGGTCGGCGCGGAGACGAACACACAGGGATGGCTCCCGATCCCGGTGATGGAGTTTGTCGCGCGCGAACTCGACATGTCCTACGTCGGCGTGCTCGAGGTTGCGACCTTCTACACGATGTTCAATCTGGAGCCGGTCGGCCGCTTCCACGTGCAGGTGTGCGGCACGACGCCGTGCATGCTGCGCGGCTCCGACGACGTGTTCGAAGCCTGCTACAAGCGCGGCCTCCGCAAGGGCCGCACGACCGAGGACGGGCTGTTCACTTTGACCGAGGTCGAATGCCTGGGCGCCTGCGCCAACGCGCCGATGGTCCAGATCAACGACGACAATTACGAGGACCTGACCGAGGAAAACATGACCGCGATCCTCGACGCGCTCGCGGCGGGCAAGACGCCCAGACCCGGCCCGCAGATCGATCGCCAGACCAGCTGTCCCGTCACCGGCCCGACCACGCTCAAGAAGATGGCCGAGCGCAACTACGACTACCGGTCGCAATGGACCGCGACGGCGGGACCGGCGGGAGAGGGCGCATGAACATTGTCGGCGTCATCATCGCCGTGATCATCGGCATCCTTCTGATCGGCGTGGTGCTCAAGATCCTCAAAGTCGCGATCATCGTCGCGCTCTGCGTCGGCATCGTCATGTTCGCTCAGAACAAGCTCGGCTCCAACCGCAACGACAAGCGGATTCGCTGATGGGCTACACCGGACCCCTTGCGGACAAGGATCGCATCTTCACCAACGTCTACGGCTACCAGGAGCCGTGGCTGAAGGCTGCGCAGCAACGCGGCGACTGGGACAATACCAAGGCGCTGATGGCCATTGGCCAGGACGCGATCATCGACACGATCAAGGCGTCGGGCCTGCGTGGCCGTGGCGGCGCAGGCTTCCCAACCGGCATGAAATGGAGCTTCATGCCCAAGGAGCCCAAGCCCGGTAAGCCGAGCTTCCTGGTCATCAACGCCGACGAATCCGAGCCTGGGTCGTGCAAGGACCGCGAGATCATCCGCCACGATCCGCACAAGCTGCTGGAAGGCGCGCTGGTTGCCGGCTTCGCGATGCGGGCGCGGGCTGCCTACATCTACATCCGTGGCGAATTCATCCGCGAGACCGAGGTGCTCCGGAAAGCCGTGCAGGAATGCTACGACGCGGGCCTGTTCGGAAAGAATGCGGCGGGCAGCGGATACGACTTCGACCTTTTCGTCCATCGGGGTGCGGGCGCGTACATCTGCGGCGAAGAGATGGCGATGCTCGAGAGCCTCGAAGGCAAGCAGGGCAAGCCGCGCCTCAAGCCGCCGTTCCCGGCCGGCGCCGGCCTCTATGGCTGCCCGACTACGGTCAACAATGTCGAGAGCATCGCGGTCACTCCGACCATCCTTCGGCGCGGCGCGGAATGGTTCGCGAGTATCGGAAATCCCAAGAACGAGGGCACCAAGCTCTTCCAGCTCTCCGGCCATATCAACACCCCCTGCGTTGTCGAGGAATCGATGGGGATCAGCTTCCGCGAGCTGATCGACCGGCACGGCGGCGGAGTTCGCGGCGGCTGGGACAATCTGATCGCGGTGATCCCGGGCGGATCGTCGGTCCCGCTGGTACCGGCCGCCGAGATCATGGATGCGCCCATGGACTTCGACGGGCTGAAGGCGCTCGGCTCGGGCCTCGGTACCGCCGCGGTCATCGTCATGGACAAGTCGACCGACATCGTCCGCGCGATCAGCCGCATCAGCTACTTCTACAAGCACGAGAGCTGCGGGCAGTGCACGCCGTGCCGCGAGGGCACCGGCTGGATGTGGCGCGTGATGGAGAAGCTGAGAGTCGGCGATGCCGAGGTTTCCGACATCGACCAACTTCTCGATGTCACCAAGCAGGTCGAAGGTCACACCATCTGCGCGCTTGGCGACGCAGCGGCGTGGCCGATACAGGGCCTCATTCGCCATTTCCGCCCCGAGCTCGAACGCCGGATCGCCGAGCGATCTGGACGGCAGATGCTGGAGGCGGCCGAGTGATGCTCGCGCCCTCGACAAGGACGATCGGCGGCTTCGATTGGTCGACCATCGAAATCGTCGTGCTCGTCATTGGCGCCCTGGCAGTGCTGGCGATCCTCGGCTGGCGTTCGCCGGATCGTTCGCCGGGAGCCGACACCAAGGCCCAGCGCGACAGGATCGAAGACTGATGAGCACGATCATGCTCGTCACTTTGGTCGTCGTCTTCGCGGTGATCCTCGCCATGCGCCGCTCCCGCCGCGGCCCGCGCGTGACCGAAATCACTCGAACCGTTCGCAAGGAGAAGGACGACACCGATGCCTAAGGTGACCGTCGACGGCATCGAGCTGGAAGTTCCGCAGGGCGCAACTGTGCTCCAGGCTTGCGAGCTTGCGGGCAAGGAAATCCCGCGCTTCTGCTACCACGAGCGGCTGTCGATCGCCGGCAATTGCCGCATGTGCCTAGTCGAGGTCGCGCCGGGCCCGCCCAAGCCGCAGGCGAGTTGCGCTTTGCCCGCCGCGGACGGCCAGGCGATCCGTACGGACACGCCGATGGTCAAAAAGGCGCGCGAAGGGGTGATGGAGTTCCTGCTCATCAACCACCCGCTCGACTGCCCGATCTGCGACCAGGGCGGCGAATGCGACCTCCAGGACCAGGCGATGGCCTACGGCCGCAGCTTCTCCCGCTTCGAGGAGAACAAGCGGGCGGTCGACGACAAATATATGGGTCCGGTCATCAAGACCGCGATGACCCGCTGCATCCAGTGCACGCGCTGTATCCGCTTTTCCGAAGAGGTCGCGGGCGTGCCGGAAATCGGCATGCTCTACCGCGGCGAGGACAGCCAGATCACGACCTATCTCGAGCGCACCGTCTCGAGCGAGCTCGCAGGCAATCTCGCCGATGTCTGCCCGGTCGGCGCCCTCCTGCAAAAGCCGCAGATTTTCGAAAGCCGTCCATGGGAGCTCCGGCGCGTGCCCGGCATCGACGTCATGGACGCAGTTGGGTCGAACATTCGCCTCGATGTCCGCCAGCGGCAGGTGATGCGCGTCCTTCCGCGCATCAACGAGGACGTGAACGAGGAGTGGATCAGCGACAAGACCCGCCACCATGTCGATGCGCTTGTCCGCAACCGCCTCGACCGCCCGTGGGTGCGTGAGAACGGCAAACTGCGCGAGGCGAGCTGGAAGGAAGCGCTCGAGATCTTCGCCAAGCGCGTGAAGAAGGCCGGAAACAAGGTCGCGGCAATCGCCGGTGACCTGCTCGATGCCGAAACGATGTATGCCGCGAAGAAGCTGCTCGAAGGGCAGGGGTCGAACCTGCTGGAGGGCCGGCAGACCGGACTCAGCTACGACTGTACGAGCAGGTCGGCGGTGGCGTTCAATTCGACGCTCGCGGGCATCGAGGATGCGGACGCGGTCCTTCTCGTTGGCTCCAACATTCGCTGGGAAGCGCCGCTGATCGCGACCCGTGTGCGCAAGGTCGCGCGAAAGGGCGGCAAGATCTTCGCCATCGGGCCGAAGCTCGATCTCGGCATGAAGGTCCAATGGCTGGGCGACGACCTGAAGCTGCTAGGCAAGCTGCCCGAGGCCGTGACGGACGCTTTCGCGAGCGCCGAGCGTCCCGCGGTGATTGTCGGGCCCGGCGCGCTTGCCGCGGGCGGGCTTGGCGCCGCTCTCGCGCTGGTCGGCCCGCTCGGGCTGATCAAGGGCGATTGGAACGGCTTCAACGTCGTTCACACATCGGCTTCGCGCATGGCGTCGCTGGTGCTCGGCTACGCTCAAGCAGGGGGTCTCGCGGACATCGACGTTGCCAGGCCGGAGCTGGCGCTTCTGCTCGGGGCCGACGAAATGCCCGCGGATCGGCTCGCCGGCGCCTACAAGGTCTACATTGGCCATCACGGCGACAATGGCGCGCGGCAGGCGGACCTGATCCTTCCGGGTGCGACCTATGCCGAAAAGCACGGCACTTACGTGAACACCGAAGGGCGCGTGCAGCGTGGCGAGAAGGCCGCATTCCCGCCCGGCGCAGCCCGTGAGGACTGGTCGATCCTGCGTGCGGTTTCGGAGCTTGCGGGCAAGAAGCTGCCGTTCGACAACTTCAAGCAGCTTCGTTCGGCCATGGTGGCCGAACATCCTGAGCTCGGCCGTGACGGGCTTATCGACCTCACCTGGTCGCCCCCGAAGCTCAACGCCAAAGCGGAAGGGCAAATTCGATATCCGATCGCGGACTTCTTCCTGACCAACGCGATCTGCCGCAACAGTCCCACCATGCGCCAGTGCTCCGAGGAGCTGGTGCAGAATCTGCATTACGAGGTGGCGGCGGAATGAAGGACGATAGGGTCTATTTCGACTTCGCGCGCGCCTTTCTGCCCGATTGGCTGTCGAAAGTCGTGACGTCCAAAGCGTTCACAGCCGTCACGCTCGCACTGATCGTTCTCGTCGTGGTCCTCAAGGTCGGGATTTCGATCGGATGACCGAGTTCTTCAGCCATTACATGACGTACGGCTGGGCGTGGTTTCTCGCCACGGTCATCGGAATCCTCGTCATCGCACTTCCGCTGATGCTCGCGGTGGCGATGATCATCTACGCCGAGCGCAAGATCTGGGCGGCGATGGCGCTTCGGCGCGGGCCGAACGTGGTGGGCCCGTGGGGATTGCTGCAGAGCTTCGCCGACGGGCTGAAGGTCTTCCTCAAGGAAACCATCATCCCGACCAGCGCGAACAAGGTCCTGTTCCTGATCGCGCCGATCGTGACGTTCACCGTCGCGCTGATCGTGTGGGCCGTAGTTCCGTTCGCGCCGGGCGTGGTACTCGCCGACGTCAACGTCGGATTGCTCTACATCCTCGCGGCAAGCTCGCTCGGCGTTTACGGCGTGATCGTCGCGGGCTGGGCGTCCAACTCCAAATATCCTTTCTTCTCGGCGCTCCGGGCGGCTGCGCAGATGGTGAGCTACGAAGTCTCCATCGGCTTCGTCCTGATCTGCGTCGTGCTTTACGCGGGAACGTTCAACCTCAGCGGCATCGTCCTGATGCAAAAGGGATTCGGCCTCGGCATCGTCAACGCGTTCGGATTCAACCTCCTGCTGTTCCCGATGTGGGTCGTGTTCTTCATTAGCTCGATGGCCGAGACCTTTCGGACGCCGTTCGACCTGGTCGAGGCGGAGAGCGAGCTCGTCGCCGGGCACCAAACCGAATATTCCTCCATGAGCTTCGCGCTGTTCTGGCTCGGTGAATATGCCAACGTAATCCTGATGTGCGCATTGAACGCCATCCTGTTCTGGGGTGGATGGCTACCGCCGGTCGACTGGGCGCCGCTCTATTGGTTCTTCTTCACCCCCGCGCTCACTGGCCTTTTCTGGCTCTTCTTCAAGATGAGCATCTTCTTCTTCATGTTCGGCTGGGTGAAGGCGACAGTGCCGCGCTACCGTTACGACCAGCTGATGCGCCTCGGCTGGAAGATCTTCCTTCCGCTTTCCCTTCTGTTCGTCGTCCTCGTCTCCGGATGGCTGATGCTGACGAGGTACGCATGAAACATTGGGTCAAGTCCTTTACTTTGTGGGAGTTCGTGAAGGCGCACGCGCTGACGCTGAAGTATTTCTTCAAGCCCAAGGCGACGATCAACTACCCGTATGAGAAGACGCCAACGTCGCCGCGCTTCCGCGGCGAGCATGCGCTTCGCCGCTATCCCAATGGCGAGGAGCGTTGCATCGCCTGCAAGCTGTGCGAGGCGATCTGCCCCGCGCTCGCCATCACCATCGAGGCCGAGCCGCGCGAGGACGGCAGCCGCCGGACCACGCGCTACGACATCGACATGGTCAAATGCATTTACTGTGGTCTTTGTCAGGAAGCGTGCCCCGTGGATGCAATCGTCGAAGGGCCGAATCTCGAGTTCGCGACCGAAACGCGCGAGGAATTGCTTTACGACAAGGGCAAATTGCTCGCCAACGGCGACAAGTGGGAGCAGGCGATTGCCGCGAACCTTGCCGCCGATGCCCCCTACCGATAAGCGCGCCGCAACAGGGTCCCCCGTTTGATCGCCACCATCGCCTTTGCATTGTTCGCGACGCTCACCATCGCCTCGGCGCTGGCGGTGATCTTCGCGCGCAACCCGGTCCACAGCGTGCTGTGGCTGATCCTCGCCTTCTTCAACGCGGCAGGGCTGATGCTGCTCGTCGGCGCCGAGTTCATCGCGATGCTGCTGGTGATCGTTTACGTCGGCGCGGTCGCGGTCCTTTTCCTGTTCGTCGTGATGATGCTCGACATCGACTTCGCGTCGCTCAGGAGCGGCTTCACTCGCAACCTGCCGTTCGGAATCATCATTGCGCTGGTGCTGCTCGGAGAGATCATTGTCGCCGAGATTGCGCACAAGGCGGGCCCGGCACTTGCCGGCCGGCAAATTCCAGCGGCGCACCAGCCGAACATCGTCGCCCTCGGGCAGCTTCTCTACAGCCGCTACCTTTTCGCATTCGAGATTGCGGGCCTGATCCTGCTGGTGGCGATGATTGGAGCCATTGTCCTTACCCACCGCAGCCGCGGCGATACGCGCACGCCGAAGGTTTCGAAGCAGCTGCGCCGTAACCCGGCCGAGGCCGTGAAGCTGCTCGATCCGGGCGTCGGCGAGGGAATGAAGCTGTGATCGGAATCAACTCCTATTTGTTCGTCGGGGCCGTCCTGTTCACGATCGGTGTGCTCGGCATCTTCCTCAACCGCCGCAACGTCATCCTGATGCTGATGGCGATCGAGCTGATCCTGCTCGCGGTGAACATCAACCTCGTCGCTTTCTCAGCTTTTCTCGGCGATCTGACCGGCCAAGTACTGGCGATGTTCGTCCTGACCGTCGCGGCCGCCGAAGCCGCGATCGGCCTTGCCATCCTCGTCATCTTCTTCCGCCGCCGCGGCTCGATCGCGGTCGACGATGTCAACCGGATGCACGGCTAATGCATCCGATCCTGTTCATCGTCTTCTTGCCACTGATCGCGGCGATCGTCGCCGGTCTGTTCGGCCGCTGGATCGGCAAGACTGCCGCCAAGACGGTGACCACCGGCGCCCTCTTCATCGGTGCGTTTCTCAGTTGGCTGATCTTCCTCCAGTTCATTAGCAATAATGCGCAGGCAGAGGTCGTGCCGGTCCTCACCTGGATCCATTCGGGCACGCTCAACGTCGATTGGGCGCTTCGCGTCGACAGCCTGACCGCGGTGATGCTGGTCGTCGTCACTACGGTCTCCAGCCTCGTTCACCTCTATAGCTGGGGCTATATGGAGGAGGACCCGAGCCAGCCTCGCTTCTTCGCCTATTTGTCGCTGTTCAGCTTCGCGATGCTGATGCTGGTGACGGCCGACAGCTTGGTGCAGATGTTTTTCGGCTGGGAAGGCGTCGGCCTCGCTTCCTACCTGCTGATCGGATTCTGGTACCATAAGCCCTCGGCGAACGCGGCTGCGCTTAAGGCATTCATCGTCAATCGGGTCGGCGACTTCGGCTTCTCGCTCGGCATCTTCGGTACCTTCCTTGTCTTCGGCACCGTCTCGATCCCGGCGATCCTTCACGCCGCGCCGGGAATGGCCGGCTCGACGATCGGTTTCGCCGGAATGCGCGTCGACACCATGACTTTGCTGTGCCTGCTTCTGTTCGTCGGCGCGATGGGCAAGTCGGCTCAGCTGCCGCTGCACACCTGGCTCCCGGACGCGATGGAAGGCCCTACGCCGGTCAGTGCGCTCATCCACGCCGCGACGATGGTCACCGCCGGTGTGTTCATGGTCTGCCGCCTCTCGCCGATGTTCGAGGCGTCGCCGACCGCCATGCATACCGTCACCTGGGTCGGGGCGATCACCTGCTTCTTCGCTGCAACCGTCGGCTGCGCGCAGAACGACATCAAGCGCGTGATCGCTTATTCGACCTGCTCGCAACTCGGCTACATGTTCTTCGCCGCTGGCGTCGGCGCCTACGGAACGGCGATGTTCCACCTCTTCACGCATGCCTTCTTCAAGGCGCTGCTGTTCCTCGGCGCTGGCAGCGTGATCCACGCCATGCACCACGAACAGGACATGCGTTACTACGGTGATCTCAGGAAGGAGATCCCGATCACCTTCTGGGTCATGCTGATCGGCACGCTCGCGATCACGGGCGTCGGGCTGGATATCGGGACGGGCATTGGTTTCGCCGGCTTCTGGTCCAAGGACGCAATCATCGAGGATAGCTGGGCGAGCGGCACCGTCTCGGGCACGATCGCTTTCTGGCTCGGCGTCATCGTCGCGATGATGACCAGCTTCTACAGCTGGCGCCTGATCTTCATGACTTTCTTCGGAAAGCCCCGCTGGGCCGCGTCCGAGCATATCCAACATGCGCTCCACGGCGACCGTGAGGACCCGTCGGAGGAACATGGCGACAGCGCGCACGATGCGCACGCGGTCGAGGTCGGCAGCGGCGGATACCATCCGCACGAAAGCCCGCTGACCATGCTCGTGCCGATCTGCCTGCTCGCGGTCGGCGCGATCCTCGCCGGTCAGCTGTTCCACACCATTTTCGTCGATCCCGAACGCGCTCCGGCCTTCTGGCGCGGAAGTGTTGCCTTCATCCGTGAGCTTCAGGAAGCGGCCGAGCATTCCGCCTTGTGGGTCAAGCTCTCGCCGGCGATCGCGATGCTGCTCGGGCTGTGGATCGCGTGGAACAATTATGTCCGCAATCCGGAAGTTCCGGCCGCGTTCGTGAAGACCTTCCCCGGCATCTACAAGTTCGTGTCGAACAAATGGTATTTCGACGAGCTTTACGATGTGATCTTCGTAAAGCCGGCGCTGTGGCTCGGCCGACTGTTCTGGCACGGTGGTGACGAAGGGACGATCGACCGCTTCGGACCGCACGGCGCTGCTTATGCCGTTGGCCTAGGCAACCGCATCACCGCTCGCTTCCAGTCCGGCTACCTTTATTCCTACGCTCTAGTCATGCTGCTCGGACTGATCGGCGCGGCGAGTTGGGCAATCTGGTGGGCGCGATGAGCAGCAGCGTGACGGGGCTCCCGCTGCTCAGCATTCTGATCGTTCTTCCGCTGATCGCGGGGGCGCTTTGCTTCGTGCTTAAGGCCAAGGGTGCTCGCTGGACCGCACTCGTCGCCACGCTGCTCGAGTTCGCGCTCAGCCTTTACCTGTGGGCGCAATACGCCCCCGACGGCGCTCAGTGGCAGTTCGTCGAGAAGATGCCGCTCGGCGGCGGCGTCAGCTGGGCGCTCGGGATCGACGGCATCGCACTGATGCTGATCGTCCTCACCGCCTTCCTGATGCCGATTTGCATCGGCGCGAGCTGGCGCTCGATCGAGAAGCGCGTCCCCGAGTACATGGCCTATTTCCTGATGATGGAAGCGCTCATCATGGGCTCCTTCAGCGCGCAGGACCTGTTCCTCTTCTACATCTTCTTCGAGGGCGGCCTGATCCCGATGTTCCTGATCATCGGCGTCTGGGGCGGCACTGAGCGGATCAAGGCCAGCTACAAGTTCTTCCTCTACACCTTCTTCGGCTCGGTCCTGATGCTGATCGCCATGATCTACATGGCGACGACGGCCCAAACGTCATCGATTCCGGCGTTGATGGCCTATGACTTCTCCAGGCAAGCGCAGACCTGGTTGTTCCTCGCCTTCCTCGCGAGCTTTGCGGTCAAGCTTCCGATGTGGCCGGTCCACACCTGGTTGCCGGATGCACACGTCCAGGCCCCGACCGCGGGATCGGTGATACTTGCCGGTGTGCTTCTGAAGCTCGGCGGTTACGGCTTCATCCGCTTTTCCTTGCCGATGTTCCCGGACGGTTCGCTGCAGTTCGTGCCGCTGATGTTCGGCCTAAGCATCGTCGCCGCGATCTACACGAGCCTCGTTGCGCTAGTTCAGACGGACATGAAGAAGCTGATTGCTTATTCATCGGTCGCGCACATGGCGTTCGTGACCTTCGGCTTGTTCGCGATGAACCATCAGGGAATCGAAGGCGCCATGCTCGTCATGCTCGGTCACGGCCTCGTCTCGGGCGCGCTCTTCCTTTGCGTCGGCGTGGTATACGATCGGCTGCATACGCGGGAGATTGCGCGTTACGGCGGGCTTTCCAACAACATGCCCGGCTATGCGCTCCTGTTCATGATTTTCACCATGGCGAGCATCGGACTGCCCAGCACCAGCAATTTCGTCGGTGAGTTCCTCAGCATGGTCGGCACCTATCAAGTGTCGACCTGGGCAGCGATCGCGGCCTGCTTCAGCACGATCCTCGCCGCGGCCTATATGCTCTGGCTCTATTGGCGGATTTGCTTCGGCACCCAGCGCCACGCTGACGCTGCCGCGATGGCCGATCTCAGCATCCGCGAATGGTGGCTGCTCGCCCCGGTCGTTCTCGCGGTCTTCTGGATGGGGCTTTATCCTGAGAGCTTCCTGAGGCCGATCCGCAATGATGTCGGCCGCTTGCAGACCCGGCTCGAGCGCGTCGTTCCCAGGAGCGATTCCGGGCTAACTCTCGGCAAGGGGGCGGCCCACATGGAACATGGAGCCATGCGCTGATGGGCCGTTTTGAGGCCTTGCTGCCGGAACTCATCCTGTCGATTGGCGGGACGATCCTCATGATGCTCGCGGCGTTCACCGGACGGCGCGGTTCGGCCTTCGTGAGCTGGCTTGCGGTTGGCCTGCTGCTGGTCGCTACCGCCGCATTGGTGGGCGCGCCCTCACATGCCGGGCTCGTCTTCGACGGGTTTGTCAGCGAAGACCTTTTCGCGAGCTTCGGCAAGGCGATCATGTTCCCGGCCGCGGCAGTCGCCATCATCGCTGCGCAAGGCTGGTTCGAGCGCGATCATGAACATTCCTCCGAATATTCGGTGCTGATCGTCTTTGCTGCCGTCGGAATGAGCGTGATGGTCTCGGCGACTAGTCTCGTCGCGCTTTATGTGGGCCTCGAGCTGACGAGTCTGGCGAGCTACGTCCTCGCTTCCTATCGCCGCACCGATGAGCGATCGGCGGAGGCGGGCCTCAAATATTTCGTGCTCGGCGCCCTTGCGAGCGGGATCCTGCTCTACGGCATTTCCCTGCTCTACGGCTTTACGGGAACGATGAGCTTCAACGGACTCGCTGCGGCCTTTGGGCGCGGGGCGCCGTCGCTCGGACTGTTGTTCGGGCTCGTGTTCGTCCTTGCCGGCCTCGCCTTCAAGGCGAGCGCAGTGCCGTTCCACATGTGGACTCCCGACGTCTACGAGGGTGCGCCCACGCCCGTCACCGCTTTCTTCGCGACCGCACCGAAGGCGGCAGCCGTATTCCTTGCTACCAGGCTTTGCCTCGAAGGATTGGCGCCTGCGGCCGACGCGTGGCGGCAGATCGTGATATTCGCCGCGCTCGCATCGATCTTCCTTGGCGCGATCGCTGCCTACGGACAGACCAATATCAAGCGCCTGCTCGCCTATTCTTCGATCAACAATGTCGGGTTTGCACTCGTCGGGCTGGCTGCCGGGGGGCCGCAAGGCGGCTCGGCGGTGCTGTTCTACATGGCTGTCTATGTCGTAATGAACCTCGGCGCGTTCCTATGCGTGCTGTGGATGCGGGACGAGGACGGTCGGCCGGTCGAAAGCATTGCCAGCCTTTCGGGGCTCGCGCAGACGCGGCCAGCATTCGCCTGGGCCATGGCATTTTTCATGTTCAGTCTGGCTGGCATTCCACCGCTGTTCGGTTTCTGGCCGAAGCTGCTGGTCTTCCAGGCGGCGGTGGCGGCAGGCTATTCTGCCTTCGCGGTTGCGGCGATCCTCGGCACCGTGATCGGCGCTTATTACTATCTGAAGGTCGTCAAGGTGATGTTCTTCGACGAGCCTGCGGCCCCCTATGCCCGGCTACGTGAGCCGGTGCAGGGCATGTTGATCCTGCTGGCAGCGATCATCGTCTCACCACTCGGATATCTCCTCGTCGGACCGCTCGGCTCGCTAACGGACCGTGCCGCGGGATCGTTGTTCTGACCCGAATCCGCATCGTCGAGCGCACTGGCTCGACCAATGCCGACCTGATCGCGGACCACAACACAATCGAGGGCGATTGGTTGGTCGCGCTTGAGCAACAGACCGGGCGCGGGCGCCAGGGACGCAAGTGGGTCTCGCCGCCCGGCAATTTCTACGGAAGCACGATCGTCGAGCTCCGTAAGGGGGACCCGCAGCCGCAGACGCTTTCGCTCGCAGCGGGACTTGCGCTCGTCGAGGCGATCGACATCGCGGTGCCGGACCAGCCGCTCATGCTCAAATGGCCGAACGATGTGCTCCTGCTGGGAAAGAAACTTGCGGGAATCCTGCTTGAGCGCAGCGGCGAGCGCGTCGTGATCGGATTCGGAGTGAACCTCGCTTCGGCGCCTGACCTTGCCGACCGGCAATGCGCATCGCTGGCGGCCCGGACAACATCACAGGCGTTCGCCCCGATCCTTGCGGCAAGCGTCGCTCGGCTAATCCGCCTGTGGCGGCAGAGCGAGCCGTCGCTCATCGCTCAAGCGTGGCTGGCACGAGCTCACCCTCTTGGCAGCGAGCTCACCGTTCACGGCGGCGGCAACGACATCGTTTCCGGCCGCTTTGAGGGTCTCGAGCTGGACGGCGCTCTGCGCCTTCGCAAGGCCGACGGCCTGGTGGAGATCGTTCATGCCGGGGATATCTCGCTCGGCTGAGTCGTGCTCTCGCGGCAGCTGGACGTTGCTGATACGGGGACGTCGTTTCGCGACTGAGTCGAAGCGTTCGTAGCGACGCGCTGCCTCATCCAGGCGCTTCGCCACCTCCCTCACGAAACTCAGCGCCGGTCCTGTCGGCCGGCACAACTCGCGTTGAGAGGGCACTCGCCATGCCATTCATCACCACCCGCGACGGCACCGCAATCTTCTACAAGGAATGGGGCCCGAAGGATGCCCAGCCGATCGTCTTCAGCCATGGTTGGCCATTGAGCTCAGACGATTGGGACGCACAGATGATGTTCTTCCTCGGGAAAGGATATCGGGTGATAGCCCATGATCGCCGGGGCCACGGCCGGTCGAGCCAACCGGACGGCGGCAACGACATGGACACCTACGCCGCAGACCTTACGGAGCTGACCGATCAACTCGATCTTCATGAAGCGGTCCACGTCGGGCATTCAACCGGCGGTGGCGAAGTCACTCGTTACGTTGCGCGGGCGAAACCGGGCCGGGTTTCCAAGGCGGTCTTGCTGGACGCCGTCCCGCCCGTAATGGTCAAGAAGGACTCGAATCCCGGCGGTACGCCGATCGAGGTGTTCGACGGGTTCCGCGCAGCGCTCGCGGCCAATCGCGCGCAACTCTATCTCGATATCCCCTCGGGTCCCTTCTACAACTTCAACCGCCACGGCGTTACGCCGATTGAAGGCCTGATCCGCAACTGGTGGCGTCAGGGGATGATGGGCAGCGTCAAGGCAGGTTACGACTGCATCAAGGCGTTTTCCGAGACGGACTTCACTGAGGATCTGAAGTCGATCGAGGTTCCGGTTTTGGTTATCCACAGCGAGGACGATCAAATCGTGCCCTATACGGATTCAGGGCCGCTCTCGGCGCAACTCGTCCAAAACGGCAGGCTCAAGACCTACAAGGACTTGCCTCACGGATGCCATTCCACCCACCCCGACCTCATCAACGCGGACATCCTGGGGTTCATCCGTGGTGAGCCGGTCGGTGAGGTTGCCGAAAAGGCGCCCGCGCTTGTGGCGGAGCCTATCCCGGTCGGATGACGGACGATCTCGGCAGCACGTTCGCAACCCGCGGAGCGCAGATGTTCCTGCGCTTCACGGACGACGAACTGGCGCGGCTTGCCCGTTTCGGCGAGCCGCGCCGCTACAAGGCGGGCGACATGCTCGCACGCGTCGGTGAGGTCGGCCCGGGCGTGATGCTGATCCTCTCCGGCCAGGTAGACGTCACCCAGCCGACGGGCGGCGAGGACAGCCACATCGTCACTCACGAGCGCGGCAATTTCATGGGCGAGCTCGCGCAGCTTTCCGGTCGGCCTTATCTCGTCAACGAGAAGGCGCTGACGGATGTCGAGGCCGTCGCAATCCCGCCCGAGCGGTTGCGCGCGCTGCTGATCGCCGAAGCGGACCTCGGCGAAAGGCTCATGCGCGCCCTCATCCTCCGCCGCGTCGGACTGATCGAGGCAGGGGTAGGTCCGATAGTTATCGGAGAGGAGCATAACGCCGACGTTCTGAGGCTCACGAACTTCCTTCGGCGGAACGGTCATCCGTATCGCAGCCTCGATCCCGCGGACGACAGCTGCGCGCAGACCTTGGTCGAGCGGTTCGAGGTCGCGCCCGAAGAACTCCCGATCGTGCTTTGTTCGGGCGGACAGCTCCTGCGCAATCCGAGCGAATCCCAGCTCGCCCGCTGTGTCGGCCTGGTGAGCACGATCGATCCGGATCGTCTTTATGATGTCATCGTCATCGGTGCCGGCCCAGCAGGGCTCGCGACGTCGGTCTATGCGGGTTCGGAAGGCCTTTCGGTTCTCGCCATCGATTGTCGGGCGTTCGGGGGCCAGGCCGGTGCATCGGCCCGGATCGAAAATTACCTCGGTTTCCCCACCGGCATTTCCGGCATGGCGTTGATGGGCCGCGCGTTCAGCCAGGCTCAAAAGTTCGGGGTCGAGATTTTGATTCCCGATGAGGCGGTGAACCTCGATTGCGGAAACGAGCCCTGCCAGGTCCTACTCCAGACCGGCGAGCGCACCCGGGCTCGCGCCATCGTCATCGCGACGGGGGCGCGCTACCGCCGGCTCGGCGTCGAACGACTCGAAGAATTCGAAGGTTCGTCCGTCCATTACTGGGCGTCGCCGCTCGAGGCGGACCTTTGCGCGAACGAGGAGGTCGCATTGGTCGGAGGCGGCAATTCGGCAGGGCAGGCGACCGTATTCCTCGCCAGCCGGGCCAAGCGGGTGACGTTGATCGCCCGGCGGCCTTTGACCGACACCATGTCGCAATATCTGATCGAGCGCATCGAAGCCCAGCCGAACATCGATGTCGTCATCGGTTGCGAGATCAGCGAGCTCGAAGGAGCCGACGGAAATCTCCGCGGCGTCGGGTGGCGCAACCGCCAGACCGGGACCGTCGACAGTCGGCCGATCCGCTATCTCTTCTCCTTCATAGGAGCCGAGCCGAACACCGACTGGCTCGAAGCTTCCGGGATCAAGCTGGATTCGCGCGGATTCGTGCTGACGGGAGATGATGCAGGCGCGGGCAAGCTGCCGCTTGAAACCTGCCGGAGCGGCATCTTCGCGATCGGTGACGTTCGGTCCGGGTCCGTCAAGCGCGTCGCCGCGTCGGTGGGAGACGGCGCGGCGGTCGTCGCTTCCATCCACGCCTATCTCGCGAAGCAGCAAGAAATGGCGCCGCGATTCGTCATGACAGAGGCCCCTGCGACCGTTGCCTGATCTGCTTTGCGATCGAAGGCTGTTGTCCTAAGGGCGGGCCATGCTGCTCGCGATCGACGCCGGCAATACGAATGTCGTCTTCGCGCTCGTCGATCGCGGCGAGATCAAGGCGCGCTGGCGGATTGCGACCGATCCGCGGCGTACAGCGGATGAATATGCCGTTTGGCTCCATCAGCTGCTCGAGCTCGAGGGCTATTCGAAGGACGTGGTCGAGGGAGTGATCATCGGCACGGTGGTGCCGCGTGCGCTCCACAATCTCGAAGTCCTTGCGAGCAAATATTTCCACGCCGAGGCGCTCATCGCCGGAAGAGGAAAGGTGGCCTGGCCGATTCGGCTGGATGTCGATGAACCGGAGAATGTTGGGGCCGATCGGGCACTCAACGCTATTGGTGCCCACGCGAAGTATAAGGGCGACCTGATCGTCATCGACTTCGGCACAGCGACCACGTTTGATCACGTCGACAGCAAGGGCGCCTATGCCGGCGGGATCATCGCGCCGGGCATCAATCTTTCACTCGACGCGCTCGTGAATGCTGCTGCCAAGCTTCCGCGCATCGCGATCGAGGCGCCGACGGACAATTCGTCGGTGATTGGGCGAACTACGCAGAGCCAGATGCTCATCGGCATCTACTGGGGTTATGTGGCGATGCTGGAGGGCCTCACCGAGCGTATGAAGCGCAACCTCGGCCGTCCGGCGACCGTGATCGCCACCGGCGGCTTGGCCGACCTGTTCGACAAGCACACGAACGTGTTCGACGCGATTGAGCCCGATCTCACCATCCAGGGGTTGAGTCTCCTGTACGACATGGCAGTGCACCCCTCGAAATGATTCCCGGTGAAGAGCTGATATTCGTCGCGTTGGGCGGCTCGGGTGAGATCGGCATGAACGTCAATCTCTATGGCTGCCGCGGCCAGTGGATCATGGTCGACCTTGGCTTAAACTTCGCCGGTCCGGATTATCCTGGCATCGAGCTCATCCTCCCCGACCTTGAGTTCATCGAGGAGCAGCAGGAGCGGCTTTCCGGGATCATCCTGACTCACGGGCACGAAGACCATATCGGCGCACTCCCGTATCTCGCCGACGAGCTGAAGGCGCCGTTGTTCGCGACCCCGTTCACCGCGGGGCTGATCGCAGGCAAGCTCGAGGAGGAGGGACTGACCGGCCAGGTGCAGCTCAATATCGTCGAGCGCGGCGGTACCGTTAAGCTGGGGCCGTTCAAGGTAAGCTTCGTCGCGCTGTCGCACTCCATTCCGGAAGGGAACGGTCTGCTGATCGAAACGCCGTTCGGGAATATCTTCCACACCGGCGACTGGAAGATCGACGAGACGCCGGTCCTTGGCTCCGCACCCGACACTGACGTGCTGACGGAGATAGGCGACCGCGGCGTCCTCGCTCTGGTATGCGATTCGACCAACGTCTTTCAGGAGGCGCCCTCGGGATCGGAAGAGAGCGTTCACGAAGGGCTGCTCGCACAGGTGCAGATGGCTAACGGGCGGGTGCTCGTGACGACCTTCGCCTCCAATGCGGCCCGGCTGCAGACCATCGGACGAGTCGCGCGGGAAGCCGGGCGACAGGTGTGCATCGCGGGGCGGTCGCTCGAGCGCATCCTTAGGGTCGCGCAGTCGACCGGCTATCTCACCGATTTCCCGCCACCCATCGGCTTCGACGAGGCGATGCGCCTGCCGCGCAGTGAAGTGCTGATCATCGCGACTGGCGGCCAGGGCGAGCCCCGTGCGGCGCTGGGGCGGATCGCAGCCGGCACGCACGAGCTCAAGCTCGGCGAGAACGACACCGTCGTTTTCTCATCGCGAATCATTCCCGGCAACGAGATCGCCATCGGCCGGATCATGAACCAGCTGTCCGATCTCGGCGTCCAGATCGTCACCGAGAAGCAGGCGCACGTACATGTGTCCGGCCATCCCGGCAGGCCCGAGCTGGTGCAAATGTACAAATGGGTGCGGCCCCAGATCGTCGTTCCTGTTCACGGCGAGGCGCGGCACATGGCGGAGCAGGGCAGGCTGGCGCTCGATCACGGTGTTTCGCATGCGGTCGTTCAGAAGAACGGCGACCTGATCCGCCTGGCACCTGGAGAACCCAAGAAGATCGATGAGGTTCGGGTCGGCCGTCTCGTGCTCGATGGCGACGTAATCCTCCCAGCCGACGGAGCGACGGTGAACGAGCGCCGGAGGATCGGCTATGGCGGGCTGATTACCGTAGCACTGCCGGTGGGCGACGACGGAAAGCTTGCCGGCAAGCCCTTGATCCGTCCGTTCGGGGTCCCCGTAGAAGAGGATCGCGAGGATTTCATCGCTGATGCGACCGATGCCGCGACGAAGGCTTTCAGCCCCGGGGTCGATGAAGATCGGATGCGAGAGGCGGTCCGTCTGGCCGTACGCCGCTGCGCGACACTGTGGACCGGGAAAAAGCCGCTCGTCGAGGTGATGCTCCTTCAAGTCGCGGCATGAAGCTCACGTCGATCGTCGCCATCTATTTCCTGTTCTTTGCGGGATGCGCATTCATCCTCCTGCCGTTCGGAGTGAGAACGACCGAAGAGGTCGGCGGCGAGAAGATTCCGGGACAGGCGGAAAGCGCGCCCCACCGATTCGACGTCAAACGTCATCTGCTGAAAGCGGCGCTAGTCGCTGCGGTGCTGTTCGCGATCTACTATGCGAACTGGACGTTCGGTTGGATCACGTCCGACGATCTCGATTTCTACAACCCGCCGCAAACGCAGCGGGAAAGCCGTTAGCGCCGCTTGTCGATGGCTTGCGCAAGCGCTGCGTAGAGCTTGCCCATGTCTGACGACATGAGCGTGACCGCGATCATTCCGCCGTCTCGTTCGGCTAGGACGCGGCGGAGCATCGCTTCGAAATCGTGGACGTAGCGGTTCACTGAACGCTGGAATTCCAGGTCGATCTCGTAATGCGCGCGGATCGGGCGGCTTTCGCTACCGTCGATCAGCCTTACTGCCCGGCTGGTGAAGATGCCGCGATTGCCCTTGAGATAGGCGCCCCACGCCTTGTCGTCGATCTCGTCGGCGAGGATTTTACCGACGTCGATTGCCGCCGAATGCATGGAATCGATGAGCAGCGAGACCCGGCGGGCAAACGCCTCGCTGTCCTTCTCGCGCTGCTCTTTTCGGGTCTCCTCGATATGTTCCTCGAGCGCCGCGGCGCTTTGGCCGAGCGTCAGCATCTGCTGAGTGAGCCGGTCGGACGCTGCGCGGGCGGAATCGACGGCGCGTGCCGCCACTGTTTCGACCTCCCGCAGCCGGTCCTCAATGCTTTCGCGGATGACGCGCTCGAGCGCGGCCCGAGTCTCTTCGGACAGCTTCCCGGCGCTTGCGGGGATGACGTCCTCGATCGCCTCGCGTGCCCGTTCCGCCGCATGCGATGCCGCATCCTTGACCTGGACCAAGGAGGCGACGAGCGCCGGCGCAGTTTGCGCGCTGAGGTTCGCGGCTTCGCGCTCGACCTGCGCAAGCATCGAAGCGAGCTCGGCCAGCTTCGACTGCGCGTCGCCGACGCCGTCGTCGACCTTCGCGAGAAGCGCGGTCAGCTGGTCTTGCTGTTGGGCGATGCTCTCACCGGTCGCAGACAGGCGATCGCCGGCTTCGATTGCGGCATCGCGGATCCAGCCAATCTCGGGACGTGCCGACGCAGCGGCGCCGATTAGACGTTCGGTGCTGCCCTGCGCCTCGCCGATGGCCGAGCCGAGGCTGTCGCGGATCTCGGCCGTCAGCCGGTCGATGCTCTCGTGAAGCGAGCTCGTCCGCTCGGCGATCGAGCCGATGGCGGCGTCCTGCGTGCTCGCCTGTGACGCAAGCGTGTCGAGCTCGGTTCGGGCACGGGTGAGCGATTCAAGGAATCGGTTCGCGCGTTCGTCGCCATGCGTCGCAAGCTCGGTGAACCGTTCATCGATGAGCGCGAGCCCGCGGTCGATCTCGGCGATCATGCGCTGGGATGCCCGGTCTTGCTCGGCGACCCGCTGCGACAGGCTCTCGATAGATATATTCGCATGGTCGACGTTCGCGGCGAGCGATTCCGACGCCTCCGCACCGGCCTTGCCAAGGCCCGCCGATGCTTGCTCGACGAGAGCCGCGACGGCTGCCGACTGGATGTCGATGCCATTGCGGATTTCATCGAGCGTCGCCGATGTCCGCTCGAGAAGTGTGTCGAGAACACCCGAAAAGCCGGCTTTGGCTTCGCTGACGCGCTCGACAGCCGCAGCGCCGGCGGCGTCGATTTCCGCTAGTCGCGCCGCAAGTCGGTCGGTCGCCTCAGCGATCAAATGATCCGCCTTGCGGGTTCGATCAGCGAGCTCACCGACCTGAGCTTCGAATGCCGCCGTCTTCTCGGCCGATTCGCCACCGATCGAGCGCAGTTGCGCTGACAGCAGTCGCGTCGTTTCCTCTGCGCGCGGCAGATCCTCCAGAAGGACGGCCACGTCGTTGCGAGCCGATTCGGCGGCTCGGTCGAGGGCGTCGCCGTGGAGCCTCAGTTTTTCGCTGCTGCTGTCGAATTGTCTCGTGATGCCGCCAAGCTTACCCGTCGCCTCGTCGCCGAGTTGCATCAGATGCTGCGCCATCATCGTCAGCTCGGTCCGGCTGTCGGTAATCCGCTGCGAAAGCACCTCGAGCAACGCTTCCAGCGATTGCGCTTCGCTGCGCATTGCGATCACGGAGCGGGTGAAGGCCTCCGCTTCTCTGCGGCGGGTCCGCCCGAAGATCATCCAAGCCAGGCACAGGAGCGCGAGTGGCCCGGCGGCGATAGCGAGCCATTGTGCAACGAGCGGCGAAGAGAGCGGCTGGCCGGCGAGCGTTCGTCCCGCCGACCATGCGGAATAGCCGAGCCACAGAGCCGCGAGGACCGTCAGCGTAGTGCCGAGAACGCGCCTGCCGCCTGAGCCGGGCTGAGCCACCGCCTGCTCGGTCGGCTGAAGCCACTGTTCTTCCTCGAACGGCGCCTGTGGAGCGATGTCCGCGCTCGTCAATTCGAGGGGCTCGACCGCTTGGTTCGCCTGCGGCAAGGGTTCGGCGCGTTGTGGATTGGGTGTCATCGCAATCAGCAGTTTATCATCTTTGCTGACCTGCGAAAGCGATTAGAGAGAGGTGCGAGACGGGGGGAGGAACGAGCGGGAAAATGGCCGTCGGTGCGCTGATCGGAGCCTATCAGGAGGACGACAGCGGTGGCCTGCGCGCGCTGCTCCCGCTCGCCGGACGGACCCTCCTCGAATATCAGGTGCGGTGTGCCTCGGCAGCCGGAGCTGCACCGATCATCGTTATCGTGGAACGGGTGCCGCAGGCACTTCAGGACGCATTCGAACGGCTTCGCCTGGACGGAATTGGCGTTTTCCCCGTCAGCGACGTCAGGGAGGCCCTAAGCCGATTCGAAGGCGGCTCGATGATCCTCTTGCTCGGCGATGGCATAGCGCCTCCGGCCGACGTTGTGGCCGCGATGGCGAACGGAGCCGAGCCCGCGATCGCGACGGTTCCTGACGACGAGGACCATTCGACTTTCGAGCGGATCGACGCTCAGACGCGCTGGGCAGGCGTTGCGCTGGTCGATGCACATCTCCTCGGATCGACCGCCGCGATGCTGGGTGACTGGGACCTGCAGTCGACCTTGCTCAGGCGGGCGGTCCAGGAAGGCGCGCTTCGCATCCCGGCGAGCGAAGCCGGCGGCGAGCCCTTGCTGGTTGAGCGTGCCGAGGATCTCCAGGATTTTCAGCGGCGGTTGTTCGTCGCATCGCGCGGCGTTCGCCCGGACTGGGTAAGCCGCTTTCTGCTCCCGCCGCTCGAGGAGTTCGCGACCGAGCATCTGATGGAAACCGCCATTCGACCGCTTTGGCTCCTGTGGGCAGCGCTGGCGTTGACGCTGGGCAGCGCGCTCTGCTTCGCCCGGGGATGGCTCGGTGCTGGGCTCGTTCTGCTCATCGTTTCCATGCCGCTCGACCTCATCGCAAGCCGGCTTGCAAGCTTGCGCCTGAAGCCGTTCCCGGTGGGAATGCTGACGAGGCTGGCGCTGTGGCCGGCCGGCGGAGTCGCGCTCCTGGCGCTCGGCTGGTGGGAGATGCGCCACAACACCGGATGGGGTGCCTTGATCAGCGCGCTGGCCGCAGGCGCGTTCGCCGAAGCGGCACGAATCGAGCGCGCTGGGATTGGCGACAGCGAATTGTGGCTGATCTCGCGGCGGAGCGCGATCGTCCTCGCAATCCCTTTCGCCATAGCCGGCGCCTGGACGAGCTATCTCATCGGCCTGCTTGGTTATGCGGCCTTGTCCTTTTTCGTCATCCAGCGCGTACGTCACGATCAGTCCAGTTGACCCGAAGTTAACCAAAATCGGATAACGCGGGCGGTAATGATGCCGGAAGAATGGCCGATTGCCGCCAACGGGGCGGACCGGAACGCGCATACGCGCGCAACAGGTCGCGGACGCCTATCGACCGTGCGCGCCGATTTTTTTCTCAATCCCGATCAGCGCCTCACCGAACAGGAGCGGGCGCTCATGACCGCGATGCTTCATTGTCTCGTCAGCGACATCGCCACTGAGATCAGGGCCGCCCTGCCGACCAGCTGGACCGGGGCTAACGACGATGACTCTGCTATCGTGCTGGCGCTGACGCAGGCGGGCCTTCTCGACGATCCCGAACTGATGGCGCTTCTCCTCCGCCGCGCCGACGAGGAGAGGATTGGGACGGCCGCTCGGGCTAGAACCGGGCGCCGCGAAGCGCGCGCGGTCCAGGGGCTGGTCAGCCACCACGACGGAGGCGTCTCTTCGGCTGCAATGGCGCTCGTCCTGGCGCGAGGCCGTCGCCGCGACCGATTCGGTCAATGCCTGATCGCGTTCGACGACCTCTCATACGAAACGGCGGAGCGGCTAGTTCAGGCCATCGCTGCGGCGCACCGTCGGGACATCGCGTCCGGATATGGTACGGCGGCCGCCGACACTGAGCTCGCCGGGGCTGCAGCAAGCTTGCTCGATAAATATGATCCGGAGCGCAGCGTCGAGGCGCTGGTTTCGGCGGTGGTCGCAATGCTGGAGGACAGCGGCGGTCTTACCGACGAGTTGCTTCTCGCTTGCTCGCAGGAGGGGGAAGTCGGGTTCCTGGCCGAGGTGCTCGCTCGGCGATCCGGCATCTCGGGTAGTGTCGCATTGGATGAGCTGCTTTCGGGCAGGACGCAGCAATTGATGGCGCTGCTTCGAGTCGCGGGGTTTTCGCGCGAGCTCAGTGCGGGATTGCTGGCCAGCCTCGGCGACCTGCTAGGCATCGACGATCCTGGCGCCGCCATTGGCGTCTTCGATGCGATGAGCGCCGATGAGGTCAGGGCCGCGGCGAGCTGGATCTCCGCGCCGCCGCGTTATCGCGCAGCCCTCGCCGCGTTGGGAAACGGCAATGGCTAGCGTTCCTTCCGAACCGCGGCCGGTGCTCGGTCGTCTCGACCGTTCCGGACGGCTGATCGCGGCCGAGCCGGAGCTCGAGGCGCTGCAGCGTGAGGCGGGCTCCGAGGTTGGACAGATGCTCGCGCTTCCGCAGGTGGCCGCTGTCGCCCAGCTGGCGCGCAAGCTCGGCACGCCCGTAGGCCGTCCTGCCATCGCCGCCTCCGCGGACAACGACATCGAGCTTTGGGTGAATGCGAAGCCCGAAGGCGACGAGGTCGCCCTGTCGTTGGAGGGATGGGCCGTCCGCCCGGCAGCCGGACCGAGGCTAGCGACGATTCTCGGCGGAGGAAGCGAAGCGGCAAGCGCGGATGCGCAGAATGAATGGGCGACCGACGAAGAGCTGCGCATCATCTCCATTTCCTCCGATTTCGCGGGCCTGCTCGGCGTCGCTGTCGCCGACGCCGCCGGAGCGCCGCTCACCCGAGTCGCACGGTTGGACGAAGACGAGAACGGCGAGATGCCGCTGATCAGCGCGTTAGCCGCCCGGCGCGGCTTCTCCGGGCAAAGAGCCCGAAGCCGGTCGGACGAGAACTGCCTGGTCGTCCTCAAGGGAGAAGTGGTCACGGCCGCCGACGGCAGCTTTGCCGGTTTTCGAGGCACCGCCGAGAGCGAGAAGAACGGCGCCGGCCCGGTGCTTCGCGCTCCCGGTTTCGACCATGCGCTCGACGAGCTACTTCGCTCGCCGATCGACCGGATCATCGACAGCGCGGAAAAGATCATGGCTCGCGCGGACGGGCCGCTGCGCGGCGACTATGCGAGCTACGGCAACGATATCGCGTCGGCCGCGCGGCACCTGCTGTCCGTCCTCCAGGCCATGAGCGAAGATCCCACGCAGGTTCATGGGGTGGTCGACGTAGCGGCGCTTGCAGCCGAAGCGGTGATCATGCTCGAATCTTCCGCCGAAGAGCGCGGTGTCCATATCGAGATCGGTCGTCCCGAACCGCTTCGTGCCCGCGGTCAGGAGCGCGCTGTCATCCAGATCCTGGTCAATTTGATCGTCAACGCGATCCGCTACTCGCCGGAACGCGGCACGGTCGCCTTGGGATTCTCGAGGACCGCTGCAACGGCGTCGGTCACGATCTCGGACGAAGGGCCGGGGATCGCAGCCGGCGACGAGCAGCGGATATTCGAGCGGTTCGAGCGCGCGCACACGAAGGAAGGTGGCACCGGCCTCGGCCTCGCCATCTCGCGCAGGCTCGCGCGCTCGATGGGTGGCGACGTCACTCTCGACAGCGCGCCTGGCGAAGGCGCGCGATTTACCTTGACCCTGCCGGCGGCCTAGCCGCGCTTTTCGACCGGGACGTAGTTGCGCTCGGTCGCGCCGACGTAGAGCTGGCGTGGACGTCCGATCTTCTGGTCGGGATCGGCGATCATCTCGTTCCACTGGGCGACCCAGCCGACCGTCCGTGCAACGGCGAAAAGCGCAGTGAACATGTCAGTCGGGAAGCCGATCGCATTCAGGATCACGCCCGAATAGAAATCGACGTTCGGATAGAGCTTCTTTTCGATGAAGTAGGAGTCGTTGAGCGCGATGTGCTCGAGCTCCTTGGCGACATCTAGGACCGGATCGGAGATGTTGAGCTCCTTCAACACCTCGTCCGCTGTCTTCTTCATCACCTTCGCCCGGGGGTCGAAGTTCTTGTAGACGCGGTGGCCGAAGCCCATCAGCCGGAACGGATCGTTCTTGTCCTTCGCCCGGGCGATATATTCGGGGATGCGCTTGGTCGTCCCAATCTCGCGAAGCATGTTCAGCGCCGCTTCATTCGCCCCACCGTGTGCCGGACCCCACAAACAGGCGATGCCCGCTGCAATGCATGCGAAAGGGTTCGCACCCGACGAGCCGGCAAGGCGCACTGTCGAAGTCGATGCATTCTGCTCGTGATCGGCGTGGAGGATGAAGATCCGGCGCATCGCATTCTCGATCACCGGATTGACCTCATAGGGCTCGGCCGGAACACCGAACGTCATCCGCAGGAAGTTGCCGGTGTAGCTGAGGCTGTTCTGGGGGTACATGAACGGCTGGCCGATGCTGTATTTGAAGGCCATGGCCGCGATGGTCGGCATTTTCGCGATCAGCCGGTGCGACGCGATCATCCGCTGTTCGGGATCGGTGATGTCGGTGCTGTCATGGTAGAATGAAGAGAGCGCGCCGACGACGCCGCACATGACCGCCATCGGGTGAGCATCTCGGCGGAAGCCGCGATAGAAGGTCGCGAGCTGCTCATGCACCATGGTGTGACGGCTGATCGTATAGACCCATTCGTCCAACTCTTTGCCGGTCGGAAGTTCGCCGTGCACGAGGAGATAGGCGACCTCCATGAAGCTCGAATTCTCTGCAAGCTGGTCGATCGGGTAGCCGCGGTGGAGAAGTATGCCCTGTTCGCCATCGATGTAGGTGATGGCGCTTTCGCAGCTCGCCGTCGACGTGAAGCCTGGGTCATAGGTGAACATTCCGGTCTGGCCGTAGAGCTTTCGGATATCGACCACTTCCGGACCGACAGTGCCGTCGAGGACCGGGTAGCTGTGGTTCGATCCATCGAACCCGAGGGTCGCGGTCTTGTCGGTCATTCGTTCGGCTCCATCTGATCGGCGATTCGGGCGAGGCTTTCGTTGCGCCCGAGCAACGCTAGAACATCAAAAATCCCCGGTGAGGTCGTGCGCCCGGTAAGAGCGGCCCGGAGGGGCTGCGCAAGCTTGCCCAGCTTGACGCCACGCGCATCGGCGACTTCGCGGATAGAGGCCTCTAACGACGCCGCATCCCAGTTCGCAAGCGCAACTAAGTTTTCATGCGCCGCAGCGAGGATAGAACGGGCATCGGTCGTGAGCAGCGCCGCCGCAGCATCGTCCATAGCCATCGGCCGTTCGTCGAAGAGAAACGCAGCACTTTCAGCAAGTTGATCGACGGTGCCGGCGCGCGGCTTGAGCTCCGGCATCGCCTTTACGAGCAAGGCCCTCTGATCGTTCGATAGACCCAGCTTGGCCGCGACCAGATCGGCGAGCCGCTGGTCGTCGGCCTCGCGGATGTAGTGGCCGTTCAGATTCTCCAGCTTCTTGAAGTCGAAGCGTGACGGTGACTTGCCGACATGATCGAGGTCGAACCACTCGATGGCCTGGTCGCGGCTGATGATTTCCGCATCGCCATGGCCCCATCCGAGGCGAAGGAGGTAATTGCCCACCGCTTCGGGCAGGAAACCGAGCTCGTCGCGATAGGCATCCACGCCAAGCGCTCCATGGCGCTTGCTGAGCTTGGCGCCGTCGGGCCCGTGGATAAGCGGCACGTGCGCATAGGTCGGTTCCGGCCAGCCCATGGCGCGGATGATCGCCAGCTGGCGAAAGGCATTATTGAGATGGTCGTCGCCGCGGATCACGTGAGTGACGCCCATGTCGTGATCGTCGACCACGACCGCAAGCATGTAGGTCGGAGAACCGTCCGAACGGAGGAGGATGAAGTCGTCGATCTCGGCATTCTGGACGGTCACTCGGCCCTGAACGCGGTCCTCGATCACGGTTTCCCCGTCGCGCGGCGCCTTCAGGCGAATCACGAATGGATCATCGCCCCGCGCTTCAGCGATGTCGCGCCAGGGGCTGTTGATTCGGAACGGCCGACGCTCGCGCTGGGCGGCCTCGCGCTGCTCGGCAAGTTCCTCCTGCGTCATGTAGCAGCGGTAGGCGTGACCGCGATCGAGCATCTTGTGGGCGACCTCGGCGTGCCTGGCCCAGAACTGCGACTGGTAATATTCGTGGCCGTCCCAATCGAGGCCGAGCCAGTGCATCCCGTCGAGGATCGCGTCGATCGCTTCCTTGGTGGAGCGGACCTTGTCCGTATCCTCGATCCTCAGGAGGAACTTCCCGCCGTGATGGCGCGCGAAGAGCCAGTTGAACAAGGCCGTTCGCGCCCCTCCGATATGAAGGAAGCCGGTGGGCGAGGGGGCGAAACGGGTGACGACCGGACGGGACGGCGACGAACTGCTTGCGCTCAAGCGCGCTTTCCTCTTCTCTTCATGCTGCAATGCAATGGACGAGCGCCCCTAACATAGGGGAAGCGCCTCTTCCACAGCGTGCTCGGAGCTATTGGAAGGCGTGGTTTTCCGCGGCTGGAGAGAAGCTGGAAAGGCTCCTCGAGGCGGAGCGCGCGCAGCTTCCGCCATGGGTGGTCGTCGGTCTTGGCAGTGGGATCGCGGCCTGGTTCGCGCTCCGTGAGCCGCGTAAATGGATGGCGTTCCTGTGCCTGGCCGCGGCGCTAACGCTCATGGGATTCGCGCTCGGCCGCGGGCGAGCGGGGAGGGCGCTCGGCTGGTTCGCGCTCGCGGCGACGATCGGCTTCGCGCTGGTGTGGAGTCGCTCGGCGATGGTTGAGCAGCCGAGGTTGGGCCGGCCCGTCGTCGCCCCGCTGACGGGGACGGTGGTCGCGGTCGACCATCTCGCCGCGCGGCAGACAACCCGCGCACTTCTATATTCGACGAGTCCCGGCGTTCCGCCGAAGCTGCGGCTGTCGATCGACGACGACAAGCTTCCGCCGGGAATCGCACCGGGAGCGCGGATCGAGGCTCGAGCGCGCCTCGTGGCACCGCCGCCAATGGCCCTTCCCGGAACCTACGATTTTGCCCGCGACGCATGGTTCCAGGGGCTTGGGGCGGTCGGTAAGCCGCTCGGCGAGGTAACCGTCATTCAACCGGGGGAGGCGCACGGGCTCGACCGAGTCCGGGAAGCTTTGAGGGGCCACATCGAGCAAGCGCTACCGGCAGATCCGGCGGGCATCGCGGTCGCCCTCGCCACGGGGGACCAGAATGCGGTCGATGAAGACGACGCCGACGCGATGCGCCGCGCCGGCCTCACGCACCTCCTCTCGGTCAGCGGACTTCACATCGCGGCGGTTGTCGCCTTTGCGATGTTCCTGAGCCTCAAGCTCCTTGCCCTCAGCGAGCGGCTGGCGCTCCGATTCAACCTCGTCTTGGTCTCCGCCGGCGTCGCTGCCGCGGCGGGGATCGGCTACACCTTGCTCACCGGTGCGCAGGTGCCGACGGTCCGAAGTTGCGTCGCCGCGCTGCTGATCCTCGCGGGAATCGCGCTTGGAAGGGATGCGCTGAGCATGCGCCTCATCGCGACCGGCGCACTGATGGTGCTTCTCTTCCGGCCTGAGGCGCTCGCCGGCGCCAGCTTCCAGATGAGCTTTGCCGCGGTAACCGCGATCGTTGCGCTTCACTCGACCCGCTGGGCGCGTCGCCTGCTACAGCGGAGAGAAGAGGGCATTGTTGCGCGAACCGCCAGAGCGCTGTTCGGGATCGTCGCCACCGGGCTCGCCGTGGAGATCGCACTCGCACCCATGGCGTTGTTCCATTTTCACCGATCCGGACTTTACGGCGTATTCGCAAATATCGTCGCTATCCCGCTGACGACATTCGTGATCATGCCCAGCGAAGCGGCGGCGCTGCTGTTCGACGCGATAGGCTGGGGGAAGCCGTTCTGGTGGATCTGCAGCGTGTCGATCGAGGGGCTGCTTCGGCTCGCGCACACCGTCGCATCGGCGAGCGGGGCCGTCATTTTCGAGCCGTCGATGCCGGTGTGGGCATTTGGCCTGATGATGGCCGGCGGTATCTGGCTGTGCCTGTGGAATACGCGGGTTCGGATGTTGGGCCTGATCCCCGTTGCCTTCGGAGCGATTGCCGCCGCTCTCGCGCCAATTCCCGACCTCCTGGTCACCGGCGACGGAACCCATCTCGCGGTTGTCGACAGCGGCACGCCGTATATCCTCCGAGAGCGAACCGGCGATTACGTGCGCAACCTGGTTGCCGAGGCCTCGGGGTTTGACGGAGACCCCGCCGACCTTGCCTCGCGCCCCTATAGCGCCTGCTCGAGGGATTCGTGCGTCGCCCTAATTCGCAAGGGGCAGAGCGAATGGCGGGTTCTGGCGACGCGGTCCGCGACTTCGATCGACTGGACGACCATCACACGCGCGTGCGCAGAGGCGGACATCGTCATCTCCGACCGCCGGCTCCCGCGCGCCTGCCTCCCGCATTGGCTCAAGCTCGACTCAGCCCTGCTTCGGAAAACCGGCGGGATGGCGATCTATCTGGGCGATCCGCCGCGTATCGACACCGTCGCCGATCGCGTCGGCGAACATCCCTGGCAGCAGTTCCGCCCTAATAGCGGCGAATGAGGCCTGTCAGGCGCCCCTGAATCTGCACGCGGCCCTCGTCGTAGCGCTGAGGCTCGTAGCGTGAGTTGGCGGGATCGAGCCTAATCATCCGGCCTTCGCGGCGGAAAGTCTTGAGCGTCGCTTCCTCATTATCGATGAGCGCCACGACGATCTCCCCGTCGCGGGCGGTGTCGACCTTACGGATGAGAGCGAAGTCACCGTCGAGGATTCCTTCCTCGACCATCGAATCGCCCGAAACCTCAAGCGCATAATGTTCACCGGGACCGAGCAGCGCGGCGGGGACGGCGAAGCTCTCGGTCCCCTGTAGCGCCTCGATCGGCGTGCCGGCGGCGATTCGGCCGTGAAGCGGGATTTCCGTGGTATCGTTCGCCGCCGCGGGAGCAGCAGAACGGAGCGGGGTGACCGTTGCGGGCTTCGTTTCGGGCAGCTTCACCACTTCCAGCGCGCGCGCCCGGTTCGGCAGTCGCCGGATGAAGCCACGCTCCTCGAGCGCCGAGATCAGCCGGTGGACGCCCGACTTTGACTTGAGGTCGAGCGCCTCGCGCATCTCATCGAAGCTCGGGCTGACGCCATCCTCTTTCAGGCGGCCGTCGATAAAGAGCAGTAGTTCGCGTTGCTTGGCGGTGAGCATCGGCGGTTCCCCGTCATCCCCTGTGGAACGAACGGAGAACGTGTAGGCAACAAAAGGGCTCAGGTCAAGCGCTTGTCAGCCGCCGCTGTTCTGCATCCTGACCTTCATCGCCTGGATCGCGCTGTCGTTCTTCCTGGCGCCCATCTCCTGTCGGATCGCGGCGAGGAACTCGCGGGCATAATCTTCCGAGATGCCCTGCTGGAGCTCGGTCTGCATCTGCCCGATCAGGCCAGGCTGCAAAAGCGCATTGCCGGGCACGACCTTGTCGACCCGGACGATGAAGAAGCCCCGCCCCTTGGGATCGGGAAACATCCGGCTTTTTCCCTCGGCAAGCGAGAAGAGCATCCTGATCGCCGGCGGCACCGGCCCCTGTGCTGTAGCGATCTGGATCCGGCGAGCCGCGAGCGGCTGCGTCGGCGGCAGTTGTGCTCCGCTTTCCTTCATCGCCTGGGCAAGCGGCGTTCCGCGCTCAACCTTCGCTTCGATCTGGATGGCGGCGGCCTTCGCGCGCTCCAGCGCCTTGCTGTCGATCCAGTCGTTCGTCACCCGCTCGCGGACGCTTGCCAGCGGTGCAGGGGCGGCGCTTACGACCTGGCCGGGCGAGACCATCGCATATCCCTGATTATTGGGCAGCGTGACGATCTCCGGCGGATCGTTCGGCTCGAGGTCGAAGCCCGTCTTGAGTGCTGGAGCCATCTCCGGCGGCAGCTTGAAACCGGGATCGACACGCGAAGTGCCTTGGGCGACGATGAGCGGCGTGGTCGTGACGGGCAGCTTCGCTTTTGCCGCGGCTTCAGCGAAATTGTTTCCGTTATCCACGGCATCCTGTACGTTGCCGACGATGTCCTCGATCGCACCCTTGCGCTTGTCGGCATTGAGCTTGGTCGAAATCTCCGCGCGGGCCTGGTCGAGTGACTTGCCGCCCGTCGTCGTGATCGAATCGATCTTCGCCACCGCCCAGCCGAAATCAGTTTGAACGGGGCCGATGACTGCGCCCGAAGCGCCTCCGAACACAGCCGCGGCCGCCTTGTCGCCGGCGACCGAGCTATAGGCGTCGCGGCTCTGGTCCTTCAACGTCGTGACGGCGGCATTCGCTCCGGCGGGCGCTGCGGCTGCGGCGATCGTCGCGCCCCCCTTGGCGCGTGAGGCGATGCCGTTTGCCGAAGCCTGGTCAGGCACGACGGCCTGGCTGATGTCACGCGTTTCCTTCGAGGCATAGTCGGCCTTGTGCGCGTTGTAATAGTTCGCGATTTCCTGGTCCGAAGCAGTGACGTTCGCGACCTGCGCCGGTCCGATCGTCGCAATCCGGAGCACGCGCTGTTCGGGCACCATGTAGCGATTGCGGTTCGCCGAGTAATATTGCTGAAGGTCCGCGTCTGTCGGCTTTAGCCCCGACTTGAACGCATCCAGCGGGATCGCCGCGGCCTGGCCCTCGCGCGATTCGAGCAACATCGAGGCGTACGGCTTGGCCATGCCGGTGGCGATTCGGGCATTCGCCGCGACAGGCGTCAGCAGATAACGCTCCAGCAGGCCGCCGGCCAGAATCTGGCGGACTTCAGGGTCGGTCAGCCGCTGCTGTGCGAGGAACGCCCGATAGGATTGCTCGCTGAACTCCCCGTTGAGCCCCTTGGTTTGCGGAATTTGCGCTATCTCAGCGTCAACGAGGCGCTTCGATAGCGGAAAATGAAATTTGTCCGCGAAGGCGAGAAGCGTCTTTTCGTCGATAAGCCCGTCGAGCAGCCCGTCGAAGTCGCCCATGATCGTCGAATAATCGGCGTCGGGGCGCTCTTGCCGCGCCTGCTGAAGCCGGCGCTGCATCGCCTGGCTCATCTCCTCCTCGGAAACTTGCTGGCTTCCGACCGTCGCCAGGGTCGAGTTGCCCATTCCGAAGCCATATTTTCCCGAGCCGAAGTTCGAAACGCCCGTGGAAGCGAAGCCGATCAGGATCAGGATGAAAAAGGTGGCGATGATCCATTGGCCGAGTTTCGTCTTCTGCAAGGCGCGGAGGGGAGTGAGCATGAGGATCCTGGAAGGGGAAAAGGCGTGCTGGCCCGCCGCTTTAGGGGCGAGCCTTGCGAGCATCAAGGCGGCCCCGCTACTGGCGGTTCGAACAAGGGGGTAGCTTGAGGTGTCGCTAAAGAAGCTCGTCGCCGGAAATTGGAAAATGCACGGTCTATCATCCGACCTCGCGGAGATCGCCGCGATCGCAACCGCGTCGCATCAATATCCAAGGGTGGATGTCGCGCTTTGCGTTCCCGCGATCCTGATCGAGCGGGCGGCCCGAGCGGTTCCCGGTTTCCCGATCGGCGGACAGGACGTCCACCATGCCGAAAAGGGCGCGCATACCGGCTGCACGTCGGCTGAAATGCTCGTCGACGCGGGCGCCGCGCTCACCATCGTTGGTCATTCAGAACGGAGGGATGCGCAACGGGAGAGCAATATGGAGGTCAAAGCGAAGGCGGAGGCTGCGCTCGCGACTGGCCTCGACGTGATCCTGTGTGTCGGAGAAAGCCTTGTCGACCGTGAAGCCGGACATGCCGTGGAGGTCGTGACTGGCCAGCTGGGTGATTCGCTTCCACGAAGCAACACCGGCGCTTTCGGCGGATCGGGCCTGGCCGTCGCCTATGAACCGATCTGGGCGATCGGCACGGGCAAGGTTCCTTCGATGGCCGACATCTCCGAAATTCACTCCGCTCTCCGCAAGCAATTGGTCCAGGTCTACGGCGACGTCGGAAACGAAGTGCGGATCCTCTACGGCGGCTCGGTGAAGTCGTCGAACGCCGGCGAGATTTTCGCCGTTCCCGACATCGACGGTGCGCTGGTTGGTGGCGCCAGCCTTACAGCCGCGGACTTCATCCCGATCGTCGCAGCCGCAGCAGGGAATTAGCCGGAGAGCTGACGGCGTTCTGGCGCAACATCGGACAAACCAATCGAGTAACTCGGTTGAAAGCGACGGCGGCGGCGACTAAGTGCGCCGCTCCCGCCCTAATCCCTCAAGAAAGCCTGCTATGTTCGCCTTCCTGCTGATCGTCCAAACGCTCATTGCGGTTTCGCTGATCGGCGTAATCCTGATGCAGCGCTCCGAAGGGGGTGGCCTTGGAGTGGGCGGAAGCTCATCGGGCTTCATGACCGCGCGGGGCGCTGCAGACTTCCTCACGCGCTCGACCGCAGTCCTCGGCGGGCTGTTCATCGTTCTTTCGATCGTCATGGCGGCGATTGCCGGAGCGTCTCGCGAGCCGACGAAGATCGACACGTCGCTTGCGAATACGGCTGCGCCGATCTCTCCGACGAAGCAGGCGCCGCAGCAGCAGACGCCAAGCGCGCCTGCGACGAATCCGGACCAGAATCAGCAGGCGCCGGCGGTTCCACTGGCTCAATAGGCGTCAAGCCGAATATTTTTGCGTCCGCGGGTTGCATCCGCGGCGCTTGTCCCCCTAAGCCTCGAATCCCATGGCGCGGTTCATATTCGTTACCGGCGGCGTGGTCTCATCGCTTGGAAAAGGGCTTCTTTCCGCCTCCTTGGGGGCGCTCCTTCAGGCGCGTGGCTACAAGGTCCGCATTCGTAAGTTCGATCCCTATCTGAACGTCGATCCGGGGACGATGTCCCCCTACCAGCATGGCGAAGTCTATGTGACCGACGATGGGGCGGAGACCGACCTCGATCTCGGCCATTACGAGCGCTTCACCGGCGTCTCCTCTCATCAAACCGACAATGTGACGACCGGCCGAATCTACCGCGACATCATCGCGAAGGAGCGCCGCGGCGATTATCTCGGAGCGACCGTGCAGGTGATCCCGCACGTCACCAACGCGATCAAGGAGTTCGCACTCAACGAGACCGACGGCTGCGACTTCGTTATCTGCGAGATCGGCGGCACCGTCGGCGATATCGAAAGCCTGCCCTTCATCGAATCGATCCGGCAGCTGAGGAACGACCTTGGCCGCGACCAGACGGTCAGCGTCCACACGACCCTGGTGCCGTGGATCGCCGCGGCCGGCGAGCTCAAGACCAAGCCGACGCAGCAGTCGGTGCGGGAGCTTTCCAGCCTCGGGGTCCAGCCTGAAGTGCTGCTTTGCCGTTGCGACCGGCCGCTTCCGGAGAGCGAACGCGAAAAGATCGCCTTGTTCTGCAACGTGCCCAAGTCGGCGGTTATCCCGGCGCTGGACGCGCGCAATATCTACGACGTTCCGCTCCAATATCACGAAGCCGGTCTCGACGACGAAGTGCTGCGCGCATTCCGGATCGATGCTCCGCCTCCGGATCTCGAGCGCTGGTATGAGATCATGGACCGGATCGATCACTACGAGAGCGAGGTGACGATCGGCGTGGTCGGCAAATATGTCGGCCTTCCCGATGCCTACAAAAGCCTACGCGAGGCGCTCGTCCATGGCGGGATCGCCAACCGCGCCAAGGTCAACATCCAATGGATCGACGCCGAGCTGTTCGAGCATCCCGAAGCCGACATCGTCGCCGAGCTCGAACCGCTCAATGCGATCCTGGTCCCCGGCGGCTTCGGCGAACGCGGAAGCGAAGGGAAGATCGCCAGCGTCAAGTTCGCGCGGGAGCGCGATATCCCGTTCTTCGGAATCTGCCTCGGCATGCAGATGGCCTGCATCGAAGCCGCGCGGAACCTCGCGGGTATCGAAGAAGCCTCCACTACCGAGTTCGGCGAAACGCCTGAACCGGTGGTCGGCATGATCACCGAATGGATGAGCGAGGAGGGCCTTCAGAAGCGCGCGGCCGGCGGCGACCTCGGCGGTACGATGCGCCTAGGCGCCTATCCCGCGAAGCTCGACGGCAACAGCGTCGTCCACTCGATCTACGGCACGGATTCGATCAGCGAGCGTCACCGCCACCGGTACGAGGTCAACATCCACTATCGCGATTCGCTCGAAGGCACGGGCCTCATCTTCTCAGGCATGTCGCCCGACGATCAGCTGCCTGAGATCGTCGAGCGGCCCGACCATCCCTGGTTCATCGGCGTCCAGTTTCACCCCGAGCTCAAGAGCCGCCCGTTCGAGCCGCATCCACTGTTCGCGGGTTTCATCGAGGCGGCAGTCAAACAATCGCGGCTAGTCTGATCGGAACCAACGAGCGGAACAGGGTCCTCGTTGGGCCGTTTCGCCCCCGTTCCGTGACGCTAACGAGGAAAGCTGCACATGCTCCTGACCATCGCCATCATCCTGCTCATCCTGTGGGCACTCGGCTTTTTCGCCTTCCACGTTGCAGGAAGCCTCATCCACCTTCTCCTGATCATCGGCATCATCGTCCTGATCTGGAATTTCGTCGCCGGCCGCCGGACCGTTTAGGCTGGATTTTCTCGCCGTTGCGGGGCGTCCCAAGCGTCCCTAAATGCGGCGGATGACCAACAGTATTTCGACGCGCGTGGCGGTGCTCGGCTCCGGCCCGGCGGGCCTCACCGCTGCCATCTACGCCGCGCGCGCCGGCCTATCGCCGATCGTCATCCAGGGCATCCAGCCTGGAGGCCAGCTCACGACCACCACGGACGTCGAAAATTATCCCGGCTTCCGTGACGTCATCCAAGGGCCTTGGCTCGTCGAGGAAATGCAGGCTCAGGCCGAGCATGTGGGCACCAAGGTTGTGTGGGATCACATCACCGAAGTCGACCTCTCGCGGCGCCCGTTCCGGCTCAGCGGCGATGGCGGCGCCCAATATTTCGCCGATGCGCTGGTGATTGCGACCGGCGCGCAGGCGAAATGGCTCGGGCTTCCGTCCGAAGAGCATATGAAGGGCAGGGGAGCTTCGGCATGTGCGACCTGCGACGGCTTCTTCTACCGCGGCAAGAAGGTCGCGGTGATCGGCGGCGGCAACACCGCGGTCGAGGAAGCGCTCTACCTCACGAACCACAGCCACGACGTCACGCTGATCCATCGCCGCGACAGCTTGCGGGCCGAAAAGATCCTTCAGGACCGACTGTTCGCGAATGAGAAGATCAACGTCGTCTGGGACAGCGAAGTCGTCGAGTTCGTCGGAGGCGGAGAGCCCGAAGCACTGGTCGGTCTCGATATCCGCAACAAGCGCACCGGCGAGATCAGCCGGATCGAGGCCGAGGGCGCCTTCGTCGCAATCGGCCACCAGCCCGCGACTGAGCTCTTCAAGGACCAGCTCGAGCTCGACGACGACGGCTACATCATCGTCGAACAGGGCACGACCAAGACGAAGATCCCGGGCGTCTTCGCCTGCGGAGACGTGATGGACAAGATCTACCGCCAGGCAGTGACCGCCGCCGGGACCGGTTGCATGGCCGCCCTCGATGCCGAGAAATATCTCGCCGAGATGGAGTTCGAAGCGTTGGCTGCCGAATAAGCGTTAAGGGTAAATCGCTTCCACGAAGTAGAGGCCATGCGGTGGCGCGTTGAAGCCGAGGGCCGAGCGGTCGCGCGCCTCGAGTGCCTTGCGCATGTCATGGGGTTTCCATTGCCCACGGCCGACCATTGCGAGACAGCCCACCATTGAACGCACCTGGTGATGCAGGAAGCTTCGCGCCGCGGCGGTGACGTGAATCTCCTCGCCGATCCTGCTGACGCCGAGCTCGTCCAGCGTCTTCACAGGGCTCTCCGACTGACATTGCGTCGAACGAAAGGTCGTGAAGTCGTGCCTGCCGATCAGCTGCGCCGCGCCCTCCTGCATTGCCTGCGGGTCGAGCGGGACCGCGATGTGCCACACCCTGCCAGCGTCGAGCGACGGCGGCGCGCGGCGGCTGAGGATCCGGTACAGATAGCGCCGTCCGGTGCAGGAAAAACGCGCGTGCCAGTCGTCGGCCACCTCTGCGACCTCCAGCACCGAGATCGGCCGCGGTCTGACCAGCGCGTTGAGTCCCTCTCTGAGCCGATGCGCGGTCAGTGACTTCATGACGTCAACATGCGCCGACATGGCGAGGGCGTGGACTCCAGCGTCGGTACGCCCCGCGGCCGTGAACTGCGCTTGCTCGCTAGTCATCCGCTGCAGCGCTTCCTCCAGCGACTGCTGCACCGAAGGTCCATGCTCCTGCCGTTGCCAGCCCATGAACGGCCCGCCGTCATATTCGATCGTCAGCCGCCAGCGGGTCACGGAAGAATGGTGCCTTTGGGGATTGGGAACCCGCGCAGCAGCTCTCCGGGGTTCATTGCACCGCGTCCGGCGCGCTGAACCCTGAGCGGACGGATGTATCCGGAGCCGGTGGCGATATTCAGGCATTCGTCGAGCACTTCGCCTGGCTTGCCCGACCCATCGGTGCCCGCCGTTACGTCCAGCAGTTTCGCACGCTCGCCCTGGACCTCGAACCACGCCCCGGGGACCGGATTGAACGCGCGCACCTGGCGCTCGATTTGCTGAGCCGATGCGCCCCAGTCGATCCGCGCCTCTGCTTTGTCGATTTTGGATGCGTAGGTTACGCCGTCGTCCGGCTGGGGCTGAGGCGACGTCGGATGCCCGAGCCATTCGACCAGCGCCTTGGCGCCGAGTTGCGCCAGTCCTGCCGTAACTTGCCCGGCATTCTTGCCACGAATGTCCAGCTCGCGCTTGAGCAGCATCGGGCCTGTGTCGAGCCCTTCGTCCATTTGCATGATGGTGACGCCGCTGACTTCGTCGCCGGCAAGGATTGCACGCTGGATCGGCGCCGCACCGCGCCATCGGGGGAGAAGCGAGGCGTGGACGTTTACGCAGCCGCCTTTGGGGGCCTCGAGAATCGGCTTCGGCAGGATCAGTCCATAGGCGGCGACGACTGCCAGGTCGGCATCCAGTGCGTTGAAGCGCGCCTGCTCCTCCGCATCTCGCAGTGTTCGCGGGGTTCGCACCTCGATCGCCAGCTGCTCCGCGCGCTCATGGACCGCGGTCTTCCGATCCGCTTTGCCTCTACCCGCAGGCCGCGGCGGCTGCGCATAGGCGGCGACCACCTCATGCCCGGCCTCAAGCAGGGCATCCAGGCTCGGTACCGCGAAGTCCGGCGATCCCATGAAGACGATCCGCATGCCGGCGCGTATGGCGAAAGCCGGCGGAATTGCCTACCTCCGCCCCGGAATGGCAAGTCAGGAGATCGAAGCGCTCAGCCAAGCGCTCGCACGGCTGCCGGGGTTGGGACCCCGGTCGGCGCGCCGTGCCGTGCTTCATTTGATGAAAAGGCGTGAGGCCGCGCTCCAGCCGCTCCTCGCTGCGCTCCGGAACGTCGCCGACAAGCTCTCGACCTGCTCGGTGTGCGGCAATGTCGACACCTCCGACCCATGCTCCATTTGCCGCGACGCGCGCCGCGACGAAAAGATGCTGTGCGTCGTGGAGGAGGTCGCGGACCTGTGGGCGCTCGACCGTTCGCGGCTGTTTCCGGGCCGCTATCATGTGCTGGGCGGTCGCCTCTCCGCGCTCGAGGGCATTGGCCCGGACGACCTCGCCATCGACCAGCTCGTCAAGCGGGTGTCGGCCGGCGGCATCGACGAGGTCGTGCTGGCGATGAATGCGACTCTGGAGGGCCAGACCACCGCCCATTATCTAGCCGAACGCCTGGAAGGATTTCCCATCCGTCTCAGCCAGTTGGCACATGGACTTCCCGTCGGGGGTGAGCTCGACTATCTGGACGAAGGAACGCTTGCCCAAGCCTTGCGCGCAAGGCGTCCCATTGCTTGAACCCCCTTATTCGAAAGATTAAATCCTCCGCATGGCCATTCGCCGCATCTATGAAACGCCCGATCCAGTCCTCCGGCAGATTTCGAAGCCGGTGGAGACATTTGACGGCGCGCTGAAGACTCTCGTCGCCGACATGTTCGAGACGATGTACGACGCGCCGGGCATCGGCCTGGCCGCGGTCCAGGTCGGCGAGCCTATTCGCCTGTTGGTGATCGACCTCCAGGAGCCCAAGGACCCCGAAGACCCGGAAAGCCCGAACGTCAGGGACCCGAGAGTCTTCATCAACCCCGAGATCCTGTGGCACTCGAACCATGACGTGCCTTACACCGAGGGCTGCCTTTCGGTCCCCGAGCAATATGCCGAGGTGATGCGCCCGGACAGGATCCGCGCCTGCTGGCAGGACGAGGACGGCAAGGCCTACGAGGAGGAGATCGAAGGCCTGCTCGCCGTCTGCCTGCAGCACGAGATGGACCATCTGAACGGCGTGCTGTTCATCGACCACCTCTCGCGCCTGAAGCGCGACATGGTGCTCAAGAAGCTCGCCAAGTGGCGGAAAGAGCAGTCTCTTAAGGCTGCCTGACGGTCATCCCGGCCTTGAGCCGGGACCCGCCTTTCTTCCAAGTCGGCAAAGTTGGCAGACCCCCGGATCAAAGTCCGGGGTGACGTTTTCCTATTGCACCGACTCCGCTGCGACGCGGCAGTCGGCGGCGCATTCCCGGCACATCTGCGCGCAGAGCTTGCAATGCTCGTGATCATGCTTCTCGCATTCCGCCGCGCACTCGTCGCAGACCCGGGCGCATAGCTCGAGCATCTCGCGCAGCACCTGCTCGTTCGCGCCGGTGCGCCGAACCGCCAGCTTGCCGGTCGCTTCGCACACGTCGGAGCAATCGAGGCAGATGCGGATGCACTGCCGCATATCCATCTTCTCGGCGGCGCAAGCATCTGCGCAGCTGAGGCACATCCGCGCGCAATACATCAGATGATGCGCCGCATCGCCGAGCGGCTGGTTGACGTGGCCGGCGACGTCCGGGTGGAGCGAAATCATCTTGCGGATGGACATGGGATTCTCCTGACGAGCGTCAAACCTGTGGACAGCGCATGACGTTCCTCTTGAGCGAGGGCAACAAGGACTTTATTGTTCCTATTCTGTTCCGGGAGTCACGGTCATGGACGCGGTCGTCGTCGCAATTGTTTTGATCGCGCTGATTATCGGTGCGGCGCTCGGCTGGCTGTGGGCAAGCCGTGAGGGAGCTAGGGCGAAGCAGACCGTCGAAAACCTCCGCCTGCAGCTGGACGAGGTCGTCAAAGAGCGGGATGCGAATCGTGACGCCGCCACGACGCTGGCTGCCCTGGAAGCATCTCAGCTGGAACGCGACCGCGGTTTCGAAGCTCGGATCAAGGAACTGGTCGAAGCGAAGGAGGCGCTGTCGACGCAGTTCGCCGAGATTAGCAACAAGCTGCTCGCAGAAGCGCAGGAGAGCTTTCTCAAGCGCGCAGACCAGCGCTTCCGACAGTCGGAAGAGAACGCCGGTCATAATTTGAAGGCGCTCCTCCAGCCGGTCCATGAGCGGCTCGAGCGTTACGAGACAACGGTCCAAAAAGTCGAAGCCGAACGCCGCGACGCCTTCGGAATGCTCTCGGGCCAGATCGAAGCGATGCGGACCGGGACCGAGCGGGTGTCCGCCGAGGCGGCGAAGCTCGTCAACGCACTCCGCAACGCGCCCAAGGCGAGGGGGCGCTGGGGCGAGCAGCAGCTTCGCAACGTGCTCGAGACGTGCGGCCTCTCCGAACATTGCGATTTCGCGACCGAGGTCAGCGTCATGGACGGGGAGGGTGGCAGGCTTCGGCCGGACGTCGTGGTTCGGGTTCCCGGCGGTCAGTCGCTCGTGATCGACGCCAAGGTCTCGCTGAATGAATATCAGGACGCCTTCGGAGCCGTCGACGAGACCGCGCGCGAGGCGCACCTGATGGCGCATGCCAACGCCATCCGCGCGCATGTGAACACGCTTGGGGCCAAGGCCTATTGGACCCAATTCGACGATGCGCCCGATTATGTGGTCATGTTTATTCCGGGCGAGCACTTCCTGACCGCGGCGCTCGAGCAGGATCCGACGCTCTGGGATTATGCCTTCGACAAGAAGGTACTGCTCGCAACGCCGACGAACCTGATCGCCATTGCGCGAACGGTCGCCGCCGTGTGGCGCCAGGAGCGGCTTGCAAAGGAGGCTCGGCAAATCGGAGAACTCGGAAAGGAGCTTTACGACCGCCTCGCCAAGGCCGCCGACGATTTGCGTCGCGTGGGCAGTGGCCTTTCAACGGCAGTCAACAATTACAATAGCTTCGTCGCCAGCTTCGAGACTCGATCCCTCGTTACCGCGCGGAAGTTTCGCGAGCTCAATATCGAGCCAGGCCGTCGAGACATCGATGTTCTTGCACCGGTCGAAGCGCTTCCGCGCTACGCTGACGAAGAGCTTGGCCTCAGCGACGACGACCCTGACGAACCACCACAGATTGCCGCTGAGTAGGTGCTTTGGTGGAGATTGGGACGATTGCGCTGGCGGCTACAGCCCGCCGCAGCCGTTGAACCGCTTGCCGTCCACTGTGACCTGGACCTTGTCGGGATAGGTCCGGTCGCTCATTCCGTCGCTGCACTGGGCGTGCACGATGTTCACGTTGATTCGTGGCGTTTGGTAGATTTCGCCAGCGATGCCGATGATGACCTTAGGCGTGCGCTCCCTGATCGGCTGCGCGTCCGGCTCGGCGAACGTGATGTCGTGCTCGTCGATGAGCAGGTTCCAGAACGGCTCCGTCCCGAGCGCGTGATAGGGCGGGGCTGGCGGGCCGGGCACTGTCATGCAGGCGCCCAAAGCCGTTGCGAGCAGGACTGTCAGCAGGAGTTTCATCTGCAGAACAACCTTAGGGCTCCGCGGCGGTTCCCTCAGCGCCAGCTAGCCTTGACGGCGAAGGCTATCACCGCAGCGGCGATGGCCGCGTTAAGGCTATCGGCGCGACCCGCCATTGGGATTTTGACGAGAAGATCGCATTCCGCTTCATAATCCGAGGGAAGCCCCTGCTGTTCGTTCCCGATGAGCAGGAAGCAGGGCTGCCGATACTCTGCGTCGAGATAGTCGTGGCTGGCCCTGAGACTGGTGCCGGCGAGCTGGCCTTCGCCCGACCGCAGCCACTCGATAAACTCGGGCCACCGCGCAGTCGCCACATCCTGTGTGAATAGCGCGCCCATCGACGCGCGAACGGCCTCGACTGAGAAGGGGTCGGCGCAATCGTCGATTAGGATCAGCCCGCCGGCTCCGACGGCATCGCCGGTCCTCAGGATCGTGCCGATGTTGCCCGGATCGCGAAGCGCCTGGGCGACGATCCACAGCGGCGCCTTTGCGCGGTCGATCCGTTCGAGCGAGCTGTCCGGCTGCCTGTAGGCGCCGATCAGCATCTGCGGATTGTCCTTGCCGCTCATCTTCGAGAGGATGTCGGGCGTGGTCTCGACCGCATCGCCGCCCGCGGCTTCCGTCGCGGCGATGATCTCGACAGCCAGCGGGTGCCGCGCGCCCTCGGACGAAAAGGCGACGATCTCGGGCAATTGCCCGCTGTCGCGAGCCTCGGTGAGGATGCGCAGCCCCTCCGCGAGGAACAACCCCTCCGCTCGCCGCGCCTTCTTGTCGCGAAGCGAGCGCAGCAGCTTGACCGTTGAATTGGAAAAGGCGGTGACCTGGCGGGGCATTATTCTTCCCCGAACCGCTCCTCGACCAGCGCGACGAGCTTCTGCAGTGCATCTTCGGCGTACAGGCCCTGAACGTGGATGACGATCATGTCCCCCATCGCCGCCCCGAGCATCATCAGGCCCATGATGGACGTGCCGCAGACCTTGTTGCCTTCCTTCTCGACGTCGATTTCGGCATCGAGTTCGCTGGCGAGGTTGACGAACTTCGCGCTCGCCCGAGCGTGGAGGCCGCGCTGGTTCGTGATTCGAACCTCGCGGCTGACCCGGTTCAAGCCGCTGCTTCCCCGAGGATTTCGGAAGCTACGGAGATATATTTCCGTCCCGCCTCGCGCGCGGCCGCGACGGCGGCATGGACCGGCATCACCTTGCGGGCTCCTTCGAGGCGGATGAGCATCGGCAGGTTCACGCCCGCGATCACCTCGACATTCTCGCCCTTCATCAGGCTGATGGCCAGGTTCGAGGGCGTGCCGCCGAACAGGTCGGTGAGGATGATCACTCCCTTGCCCTGGTCGACTCGCGCGATCGCCGCGGCAATGTCCTTGCGGCGGCTTTCCATATCGTCGTCGGCATCGATGCAGATCGATTCGATCGCTTCCTGCGGCCCGACGACATGCTCCATCGCGGTGACGAATTCGGCCGCGAGCCGGCCGTGGGTCACCAGCACCAATCCAATCATCGATTCAACTCGTCCTCGCCCTCGCTTGCCGCAGCGCGCCCGGGATGCCGTTCGATCGTGTCCCTCGGCGGTGAGGCGAGATCACGGTGACGCACATTCGGTGCAAAGCCGGCACCAGCCAAACGTTCCGCCATTTCGACTGCTGCAGCCACCGAGCGGTGGCGCCCCCCTGTACATCCAAATGCAACGGTCACGTAACTTTTGCCCGCGGCCCAGTAGCGGGGAATCCAGTCGATGAGAAGCGATTCGATGCGGTCCATCGTCTCGCCCCAGGACGGCTCCTGCCCGAGATAGTCGCGGACCGGCCGCTCGGCGCCCGTCAATGGCCGCAGCTCATCGACCCAATGGGGGTTGGGAAGAAAGCGCAAGTCGAATACGAGGTCGGCGGTGCGGGAAATGCCCCGCGCGAACCCGAACGATGCAATCGTCAGCACCGGCTGGTCTGAATCGCTGCCGTACCGCCGTTGCAACTCGTCGCGCAGCTCCGCCGGGCTGAGGTCGGTCGTGTCGAGGACGTTGTCGGCACCGTTGCGCAGCGGCATCGTCAGTTGACGCTCGCGGGCAATGCCGTCTTCGGCCGGCCGGTCAGGCGCGAGCGGATGCCGCCGGCGCGTTTCGTCGTAGCGGCGCCTGAGCTCCGATCCCGAGCAATCGAGGTAAAGGATTTCCGCCTCTACGCCCTCGATCGAGCGGATGAGTTCGGGAAGGCGTTGGGGGTCGAAGCCCCGGCTGCGGGAGTCCATAGCGACGGCAACCGATGCGGTCCGGCACTGGCCGCCGCCGTTCACGAAGGCATCGAGCAAGTCGGCTGGAAGGTTGTCGACGACGTCCCAGCCCATGTCCTCGAGCGTGTCGAGGACCGTCGACTTGCCCGCTCCGGACATGCCGGTGACGAGCAGCAGGCGCGGCAGCCGGCGGGGCTGCCGCTCGGCCATCAGAACTTGAGGCCCATGCGGTCGAGGGCGAGCGCGACTTTCGACGGAGCGGAGGCGGTCAGCGCATCCATCGAGACGAGCGGAAGCTTCACGCCTAGGATCGGACGCTCGCGGCTGTCATCGGGAAGGCGCTGGATGTCGCTCGTGAGCTCAACGAGCAGCGCAACCGGAACGTCGCTGAGCCGCTCCATCTCGACGATCCCGATTCCGCGGATCTCGAGCTTTCCGGCAATGTTGGGCGGAGCCGTCGCCAGAAGCCGGTCGCCGTCCAGCTTCACGATGGTCTGGTCGTCGCTGACCAGGGTGAAGCCGCGGTCGAGCAGGCGAAGGGTGAGGTCGGACTTGCCCGACCCCGACGGACCGGTGATCAGGACCGCCCGGCCATCAGCGGCGACGGTGCTTGCATGGATCGTTTCGGCCGAAAGGCGCGAGGACGCTCCTGACTGCTTCTGGTTCATTCGCGGTCCGCCGCGGGGAGCCTGATGGTGAACCGGGCGCCCGAAGGAGCGTCATCGCGGTCGTGCACGTCAATCTCTCCGTCGTGACCTTGGACGATAGCCTGGGCGATCGCGAGGCCCAGCCCCGAATGCCGCCCGAAGCTCTCGCCTTCAGGCCTTACTGAGTGGAAGCGGTTAAAGATTGCTTCTCTCGCCTCCGGCGGGACTCCGGGACCTTCGTCATCGATTCGGATTCGAATTTCATCCCCGACGTGGGCCGCGGCGATCTCGACGAGCCCACCCGGTGGAGAAAAACTCACGGCATTGTCGATGATCGCGTTGATCGCGCGGGCAAGTCTATCGGGCTTGCCCATGACGACGGCCGTGTCCTTGCGCGGCCGTGCAAAGGCGAGCCGGGCGTCGCCCTTTTCGCGCCGGGATTCCCAGCTCGACACGATCTGCTCGATGATCGGCCCGAGATCGACCACCTCGAAGGTCGCCCGGGCAAGCTCGGCATCCGTCCTCGCCGCTTCGCCGATGTCGTTGATCAGCCGGTCCAGCCGCCCGACGTCCTCGCGCGCGATGGTCATCAGCTTGTGGCGAAGGTCCGGATCCTCGACCCGATCGAGCCCGTCGACGGCGGAGCGGAGCGAGGCGAGAGGATTCTTGAGTTCGTGGGTGACGTCAGCGGCGAAGGCTTCGATATTGTCGATCCGCTGCCTCAGCGACTGGCTCATGTCCGACACCGCGCGGGCAAGAAGACCGATTTCGTCGCTTCGCTTGGGCAGGCGAGGCACGCTGACCTCGCGGGCCCTGCCGAGGCGAACCCGGTGCGCAGCCAGCGCCAGCCGCCGCAGAGGCCGGACGATCGTCCGCGCCAGGAACATCGAGAGCAGGATCGAAATGGTGATGATCAGCGCCATCGCGCCCAAGATCAGCGCCCGCTCTTTGCGAACCGCATGAGTGAAGGTCCGATCGTTGTCGGTCGCGAGCAAGACTCCGTCGTCGAAGGGGACGGCGGAAGAGATGACCGGCGTAAGGTCCGGAGCACTCCGGATCTTCGTCGTCGGCCGCTTGAGGTTCCGCGCCCGAATCGCTTCCGGCCAGGCTTCGATGCGATCGACCGCGGGCTCCTGATATTCCTTGGGGGTCTTGGCGCCGACGAGGAAATTGAAGCCCTGATCGAGACCGCGGGCGACGTCCTGCGTCCATTTCTGCGTCCTCGGATCGCGCAGCTCATAGGTAGGACCGGTCAGTCGCCAGCTGTCGATGAGCAGACTTCCGTCGGGTCCGTAGAGCCTGAACCGGTCATTGGTGACCTTCGATGCGGTCGCGAGGAGGGCCGGCCACTGAGCTTGCGGAACATTCTTCATCGCAGCGACCGTGGTCGCCGTCTCCAGCCGCGTCTGCTGAGTCCGCTCCTTGCTGAGCCTGTGGCGGAATACGTCGAGGTAAAGCGTGCTCAACGCGACCAGGAGAAGCGTCAGGATATTGAGCGCGAGAATCCTGTGCGTGAGTGTCCAGCGGCCCGACCAGCTCAGCTGGAGGTCGGCGCCGTCACTGTTCGTCGAATCTATATCCGACGCCATAGAGGGTCTCGATTGCATCGAACTGGGGATCGGAGCTCCGGAACTTGCGCCGGATGCGTTTGATGTGGCTGTCGATGGTGCGGTCGTCGACATAGACATCGTCGCTATAGGCCACATCGAGCAGCTGGTTGCGTGTTTTCACGACTCCGGGCCGCTGGGCGAGCGCCTCCAGGATCAGGAACTCCGTGACCGTCAGGCTGACGTCCTTTCCATCCCACCTGACCTTGTGGCGCGCCGGGTCCATCATCAGGCGTCCGCGTTCGAGCAGCGGCGTTTCCGCTTCCTCGGCCGCGTCGGTCGACCCGCCCCGTTCAAGCTCCTGGCGCCGAAGGATCGCGCGGATCCGTGCGATCAAGAGGCGCTGTGAAAACGGCTTGGAGATGTAATCGTCTGCACCCATCGCGAGGCCCAGCGCTTCGTCGAGCTCGTCGTCCTTGGATGTAAGGAAGATAACCGGCATCGAGCTGAACTCGCGCACTCGTCGGAGCAGCTCCATCCCGTCGAGGTTCGGCATCTTGATGTCGAACACTCCGAGGTCCGGCGGATTGTCGTTGATGGCCTTGAGCGCCGCGAGCGGGTCAGAATAGACGCGCGTCACGAACCCTTCCTGCTGGAGGGCGATGGACACCGAGGTCAGGATGTTCCGGTCATCATCGACCAGCGCGATCACTTGGCTCATCCGCCGCTCTGTCGATGCCTCTGCCGAAGGAGGTGAGGGGATTAGCCCAGCAGTCGCCTCTCACACAAGCACGCCGAAAATCCTCCAGCGAAATGTTAGCGTTACCGTCGGATGCCAGGTGCTAAACCGCGGCCAATCCGTTTTGACCGCGCAACCTTTTCGTGCCTATAGGCGCCTGCAACGCAAAGCTGTGCGGCGGCAGGCCAGACACCGGTCGCCGCCGCTTTTGACATATTGAAAGGGAAGCTTCTCCGTGAACGATCGCGTTCCGCGTCGCGGCCTCGACGCCCAGGGCATCGCCACCCGCGCCGAAATCTTCTGGAACCTCACCACCGCGCCGCTGGTCGAACACAGCGTTCGTCGCGGCGAAGGCCTGCTCGCCAAGGACGGGCCGCTGGTGGTGCGTACCGGCAAGCACACGGGACGGAGCGCGCAGGACAAGTTCACGGTCAAGGATGAGCTCACCAGCGACGTGATCTGGTGGAACAATGGCAACAAGCCGATGGACCCGGGCGCGTTCGATCGCCTGCATGAGGACTTCCTGCTCGCGCTGGCGGACAAGGATCAGCTCTACGTTGCCGACCTCTACGGCGGTTCGCAGCCTGAGCACCGGGTGAAGGTTCGCGTGATCAACGAGCTCGCGTGGCACAATCTGTTCATCCGCACGCTTCTGGTCCGGCCCGACGCAGCAGATCTGCCCGGTTTCGAGCCCGAGTTCACGATCATCGACCTGCCGAGCTTCCGCTCCGTTCCAGAGCGCCACGGCAGCCGCACTGAGACGGTCGTCGCGGTCAACTTCACCAAGAAGCTGATCCTGATCGGCGGCACGTCCTATGCCGGCGAGATGAAGAAGTCCGTCTTCGGCCTGTTGAACTTCCTCCTTCCGCCGCAGGGCATCATGCCGATGCATTGCTCGGCGAACATCGGCCCGAAGGGCGACACCGCCATCTTCTTCGGCCTTAGCGGCACCGGCAAGACGACCTTGTCTGCCGATCCCAACCGCACGCTCATCGGCGACGATGAGCATGGCTGGTCGGATACCGCCGTCTTCAACTTCGAAGGCGGCTGCTACGCAAAGATGATTCGCCTCTCGGCCGAGTCCGAGCCCGAGATCTACGCGACGACCAAGCGGTTCGGGACGGTGCTCGAGAACGTCGTGATCGACCCGGTGACGCGCGAGCTCGACCTCGACGATGCCACGCTCGCCGAGAACAGCCGCGGCGCCTATCCGATCGACTTCATCCCCAACTCTTCGAGCGACAATCTTGGGCCGGTCCCGAAAAACGTCGTGATGCTGACGGCCGACGCGTTCGGCGTTCTGCCGCCAATTGCGAAACTGACTCCAGAGCAGGCGATGTATCACTTCCTCTCCGGCTACACCGCGAAGGTCGCCGGAACCGAGATCGGCGTTACGGAGCCGCAGGCGACATTCTCGACCTGCTTCGGCGCTCCTTTCATGCCCCGCCATCCGTCGGTCTACGGCAATCTCTTGAAGGAGCGCATCGCCAAGGGCGAAGTCGACTGCTGGCTGGTCAACACGGGCTGGACCGGCGGCAAGTATGGCGTCGGTAAGCGCATGCCGATCAAGGCGACCCGCGCGCTGCTCGATGCCGCGCTCGATGGCAGCCTGAAGAAGGGCAAGTTCCGCAAGGACTCAAACTTCGGGTTCGAGGTTCCGCTCGAGCTGCCGGGGTGCACCGAGCTGCTCGATCCGCGGAGCACGTGGTCCGATGCTGCCGAGTACGACCGTTCCGCAGCGAGGCTGGTCGACCTGTTCGTGGAGAATTTCGCGCAGTTCGCTGATCAGGTGGACGAGGGCGTGAGGCAAGCGGCGCCGAAGGTGACCAGCGGGCAAGCACAGCAACAAGTGCAAGCCCAATCCGCGCAGACAACTTCAGCTTAGGCCCGGCGCCGGTCGGGCCCTCCGCAAGGACCCGATCGATGACCGAGTTTCACCCACGACTTTTTCACTCCGACGCCGAGGTTGAACATCTCGGCGAAGGCATGGTCGCACGGACCTTGCCGCGCCCCGAATGGACCCACGAGGCACATCTGGCGACCACGACCTATTTGCTCCTGAAGCGGCCCGACATCGACCTCGATGAAGAGCTGCCTGGGCTGATCCGCCGATACAATGAGAGCGTCGGCGGCGTGAATAGCGACAGCGAAGGCTATCACGAGACGATCACCCGGGTGTTCCTTCACGGGGTCCGCCTGTTTCTTTCGGAAGCGGACTTGGAGGACCCGTTGCACGAGCTCGTCAACGAGCTGCTTCTCTCGCCGATGGGCAAGCGGGACTGGCCCTTGCGCTTCTACTCCCGCGAGCGGCTGTTCTCGGTCGAGGCTCGGCGGCATTTCATCGAACCGGATCTGCAGGCGCTTCCTTGACGCGGCTCTTGGCGCGCAGGAAGGAATAGTTCGATGACGCCGTCTGGGAGGGGAGCTCGAATGAAGATGATGTTGCGGGTTGGTGCGGTTCTGCTGAGCACAAGCTTCCTCTGTTCGCCCGCGCTTTCCGCTCCGGTTGCCAAACATGCCGCGCGCAGTTCCGCCGACGCGAAGCTGAAGGCGCTTTATGACGGCTACGCTGCGTGGGACGCGAAGGAGTCCGGCTATTTCGAGAATGCTCGGGGGGAGATCGAGAGCACTGCTTACCTTCAACACGTCGACGAGGCGTCGCAGCTTCGCCGAGCGGCGCATCTGAAGGAGTTACTGGCGCAGCTCGACACCATCCCGACTGCGCAGCTCTCGCCTGACGAGAAGGTCAATGCGGAGGTGTTCCGGACTGTCCTCGAGAACCAGATTGCAGACTATCGCTTCCGCACTTGGGAGATGCCGTTCAACAGCGACAGCTCCTTCTGGACCTATCTCGATGCCTCCCAGCGGTTCGACGATGCCGACGGATATCGGCGCTACATCGCGCGGATGCGGGAAGTCCCGCGCTTCTTCGATGAGCAGATCGTCAACATGCGTGCGGGCCTGGCGCGTGGCTTCAGCGTTCCGCGCGCAACGCTCGAAGGCCGCGACAAGTCTATTTCTACCTTTATCGTCGACGACCCGGAAAAGAGCAGCTTCTACAAGCCGTTCGAGAAGCTTCCTTCGAACATTCCCGCGGTAGAGCAGCAAGCGCTGCGGGCAGAAGGCAAAGCAGCCATCCAGCAGTCCGTGATGCCCGCATACCGCAAGCTGCTGGGCTTCATCGCGAACGATTACATCCCGCACACTCGGACAACCATCGCGGCGCACGATCTGCCCGACGGCGATGCATTTTATCGAGCGCAGGTGCGGGAGTTCACGACCACTGACATGACTCCCGAGCAGATCCACGCTCTCGGCCTCAAGGAGGTCGATCGGATCAATGCCGAAATGCAGAAGGTGATGGTCGAGAGCGGCTTCAAGGGCACCATGCCCGAGTTCCTCAAGTTCCTGAAATCGGACCCGCAATTCTACGCCAAGACCCCGGACGAACTCCTCGGCGTATCGGCCTATGTCGCGAAGCGCGTCGACGGCGTCATCGGGCAGCATTTCGGTACGCTACCGCGGCACCGGTTCGGCATCATTCCCGTGCCCGACGCGCTCGCGCCGTTCTACACCTCCGGGCGGGGCGGGCTCGAGAATTGCATGATGAACACCTACAATTTGCCCGTCCGGCCGCTCTACAACATCCCCGTGCTGACCCTCCACGAATGCGAACCGGGGCACAGTTTTCAGGCAGCGATTTCGCTCGAGCAGAAGGGTCTGCCCTCGTTCCGGCGCAACCTCTATTTCTCCGGAATGGGCGAAGGCTGGGGCCTCTATTGCGAATGGCTGGGCAATGAGCTCGGTATCTACCGCACGCCCTACGAGAAGTTCGGCCAGCTCAGCTACGAAATGTGGCGCGCCACACGGCTCGTCATCGACACGGGAATCCACCAGCAGGGTTGGTCGCGGCAGCAGGCGATCGACTATCTCGCCGGCCATACAGCGCTCACTCAGCACGAGGTGGAGACGGAGGTGGACCGCTACATTAGCTGGCCGGGGCAGGCGCTTGCCTACAAGCTCGGGGAGCTGACCATCCTTCGCCTTCGTAGGGAGGCGGAGACGACGCTGGGGCCGAAGTTCGACGAGCGCCGATTCCATGACGCGGTCCTTGGCCTCGGGTCAGTCCCGCTGAACGTGTTCGAAGACCAAATGCACGCGTTTATCCGCGCGGAAGCGGCGAGGCCGGCTGTCAAAACTGCAGATGCCGCCAGTTAGGAAGACGGAAGGACGTGTTCCGGCTCGACCTTGAGGCAATTGCCCTCGAAGTCGACGATGCGCACTCGTTCGCCGACCGCCGCGGGTCCGCCTCGGGCTGACCATTCGCTATCGCCCACTCGGACCCGACCGCCGTTCGCATCGATTGGCTGGGAGGCGACCACCACTCGGCCGAGCAGGCGCCTTGTCCGGTCGTTGAGATATGGGTCCGGAGAATGATCGTAGCGCATCGCATAGGCGCGGCGGCCGCCGAAGCGCGCAGCGAGGAACGCGAGTGCTGCAAAGAGCGCGAACTGCAGCGGAAGGCTGAGCGGCAAGATAAGTGCCGCGAAGCCGGTCGCAATCGCCGCCGCCCCGATGAAGACGAGGAAAAAGCCCGGCGCGATCAGCTCCGCGCACAGCAGAACCACGCCGCCGATCAGCCACAGCCATTCGGGATCGAGATGCATTTCGGTTACTCGCCAGCTTTGGGAACGCTCGCCGACGGCTTGCCCTTGGGCGCCTGAGGCAGGGACGCACGTCCAACAGCCTCCTTGGCCAGCTCGCCGATTCCGCCGAGGGTCCCGATCAGCTGGGTCGCCTCGACCGGGAACAGGATCGTCTTGGCGTTGGGCGAGCGGGCGAATTCGGCGACCGCTTCGACATATTTCTGCGCGATGAAATAATTGATCGCCTGGGCGCTGCCGGATTCGATGGCGTCGCTGACCGCTTTGGTCGCGCTCGCCTCCGCTTGCGCCGCGCGCTCGCGCGCCTCCGCCTCCCGGAACGCCGCTTCCCGGCCACCCTCGGCTTGGAGAATTGCCGACTGCTTTTCACCCTCCGCCTTGAGGATCGCCGATTGGCGCATGCCCTCGGCTTCGAGAATTACGGCGCGCTTCTCGCGCTCGGCCTTCATCTGCCGCGTCATCGCGTTGACGATGTCCTGCGGCGGGCGGATGTCGCGCAGTTCGACGCGGGTGATCTTCACCCCCCAGTTCTCGGTCGCATTGTCGACGACGGCGAGCAGGCGCGTGTTGATCTCATCTCGCTTCGACAGAGTCTCGTCGAGATCCATCGAACCCATGACCGTTCGCAGGTTGGTCGTCGAAAGTGCCATGATCGCGGTGTAGAGGTCGCTGACCTCATAAGCGGCTTTTGCGGGGTCCAGCACCTGGAAGAAAACGACGCCGTCGACCGCGACCATCGCATTGTCCTTGGTGATGATCTCCTGGCCCGGGATGTCGAGGACCTGCTCCATCATGTTGATCCTGCGACCCACCCGATAGAAGAACGGGGTCACGTAATTGAAGCCCGGGTCGGCGACGCGGACGAAGCGGCCGAAATGCTCGATGGTGTAGCGATACCCCTGGCGCACGATCTTCACGCCCATCATCACGTAAAGAAGCACCAGGACCGCAACGGCAGCCATGAACGTCGTCAGCATTTTTCTTCCCCGCTGTCCCTCAATGAGGGCATGATGCGACGGCCATGGCTGTAGCGGAAGCGAAAAACGACATCGACCTGTTCGGGGTTCGGTCGCTGCTGTTCCTCCCGGCGTCGAATCCGCGCGCGATCGCCAAGGCCCGCGAAGCAGGCGCCGACCTCGTCATCCTCGACCTCGAGGATGCGGTTAAGCCTGGCGACAAGGACTCGGCGCGACGTGCAGCCGTGGAGGCGGTGGCGACCTCCTGGCCCACGCCGGTGGCGATCCGGGTCAACGGCGTAGGAACCCAGTGGCATTCCCTCGATCTCGACGCGGTTGCGCGGTCGAAAGCGGATCTCGTCGTGGTTCCGCGCGCCATCTCCGCCCGCATCACTCGCGGAATCCGCGATGTCGTGGGCAAGCCGATACTGGCGATGGTTGAAACGGCGGGGGGAGTGCTCGCGGCTGCCGAGATCGCGCCGGAGACCGCGGGACTGATCGCCGGGACCAACGATCTTCGCGCCGACCTCCGCTTGCCGCTCGACGCGGGGCGGGAGCCGATCTCGACGGCCCTCCAGCTGATCGTGCTGGCAGGGCGAGCGGGCGGCGTCGCGGTCTTCGATGGCGTATTCAACAATCTGCAGGACAGCGACGGTTTTCTCCGCGAAGCCGAAGAGGGCAGGAGGCTGGGGTTTGACGGCAAGAGCCTCATTCACCCCAATCAGATCGCGGCATGCCACCAAGCGTTCGGTCCGAGCGAGGGAGAGGTCGAGCGCGCACGGGCGCTCGTCGATGCATTCAGCGGCGGAGCGGAGCGCTTCGGCGACGAGATGATCGAGCGCATGCACGTTGAGGCCGCGCGGCGGGTGCTGGAGCGGGCGAAGTCCTAGCCAGACTTGGCGAATCGCCCGTTGCCTGTCATGGGCCGATATGGCCCAACTCAACGACACCGCTGACATTCCGCTCGGACTGACGTTCGACGACGTGCTCCTGCAGCCGCTCGAATCCTCTGTCCTTCCGAGCCAGGCGGACACGAAGACTTTCCTCACTCGCGAAATCCCACTCCAGATTCCGATCCTGTCCTCGGCGATGGACACGGTGACCGAGGCGGACATGGCGATTGCGCTCGCCCAGCTCGGCGGGATCGGCGTTCTCCACCGCAACCTCGGAATCGAGGAGCAGGCGCTCGCCGTTCGCCAGGTGAAGCGGTTTGAAAGCGGGATGGTGGTCAATCCGATCACCATGACCCCCGACCAGACACTCGTCGAAGCGCTGGACCTGATGAAGGCCCATCGGATCAGCGGAATCCCGATCGTCGAGAAGTCGGGGAAGCTGTGCGGAATCCTCACCAACCGGGACGTCCGCTTCGCCGAGAAGCCGAACCAGCCGGTCAGCGAGCTGATGACCAGGGAGAATCTCGCGACGGTGCCGATCGGTACCACCGAGGCCGAGGCGCGCCGGATCCTCCACCAGCGCCGGATCGAGAAGCTGCTGGTCGTCGACGAAGCGGATCATTGCGTGGGACTGATCACCGTCAAGGACATCGAAAAGTCCGTAGCAGCGCCATTTGCGACGAAGGATTCCGAAGGTCGGCTGCGGGTCGCGGCTGCAACGACGGTGGGAGATGCAGGATTCGCGCGTTCCGAGGCGCTGATCGACGCCGGTTGTGACTGCATCGTTATTGACACGGCCCATGGGCATAACACCGAGGTTGCCAAGGCCGTCGAGAGGGTGAAGTCGGTTTCCAACTCCGTCCAGGTGATCGCCGGGAACGTGGCCACGGCCGATGCCGCAAAAGCGCTCGCCAATGCCGGCGCGGATGCAATCAAGGTCGGGATCGGTCCGGGCTCGATCTGCACGACGCGGGTGATCGCGGGCGTCGGAGTGCCGCAGCTCACCGCGATCATGGAGGCCGCACGGGCGGCGAATGGCGTCCCGGTGATCGCCGATGGAGGAATTCGCACCAGCGGCGACATCGCCAAGGCGCTAGCTGCCGGAGCATCGACGGTCATGGTCGGCTCGCTGCTAGCCGGAACAGAAGAAGCGCCCGGTGAAATGTTTCTTTATCAAGGACGTAGTTACAAGTCCTACCGCGGCATGGGATCGGTCGGAGCGATGGCTCGGGGCTCCGCTGACCGCTACTTCCAGCAGGATATCAAGGATCATCTGAAGCTCGTGCCGGAGGGGATCGAGGGCCAGGTGCCCTATAAGGGACCGGTCCGCGAAATCATCCATCAGCTCGTCGGGGGGGTTAAGGCGGCCATGGGCTATACGGGCTCGAACACGATCGCCGACCTCCAGAAGCGTGCCCGCTTTGTCCGGATCACCAATGCCGGCCTGTCGGAAAGCCACGTTCACGACGTCACGATTACGCGCGAGGCACCAAATTATCCGACGCGATGAGTTGTCTGTCCCTCTTTGCAAGCGAGAGGGTGGCGAATGACTCCTGCCGCGCGCCTCCAGGCGGCGATCGAGGTACTCGACGAGGTGGTCGCTTCCACAGTCGAGGGCGGACCGCCGGCCGATACGATCGTTACGCGCTATTTCAAGCAGCGCCGTTATGCCGGCTCGGGAGATCGGCGCGCGGTCCGTGAACTTGTGTTCCGAGCGATCCGGCGCTCGGCGGAGCGTCCGCCGAGCGGGCGGGCAGCCGTGCTTGGATTGGCTGAGGAGGAGCCGGCGCTGCTTGACTTGTTCGGCGAAGTACGCGGCCCGCAAACCCCGCTTCCCGGCGAACCCGGTGCATCCTCCGGCTTCGTTCCCGAGTGGCTGGTTTCGGAGTTGTCGCCGCTCGTCTCGCCCGACGAATGGCCGGCCCTGCTTGAGCGAGCCCCGCTCGACTTGCGGGTCAACATAGCCCGGACCACGCGCGAGGAGATGTTGGAGGCCCTCGCCGGGAGCGCGCCGACCGCAATCAGCCCCTGGGGAATTCGCCTCGAAACCGACAGCCGGGTCGACGATCATCCTGCCTTTGAGCAGGGGCTGGTCGAGGTTCAGGACGAGGGCAGCCAGCTCATCGCGCTCGCCTGTGCTGCGAGGGACGGCGAGCGCATCGTCGATCTTTGTGCCGGAGGAGGGGGGAAGTCATTGGCCCTGGCGGCCGCGGCGCCGCAAGCGGATATCCTCGCCACCGACAGCAACCGGGCACGGTTGTCGAAGCTGGCCCCGAGAGTTGAGCGTGCACGCGCTCGCATCGAAGCTCGGCTGCTGAACCCGCCGAAAGAAGTCGAGGAACTCGCCGATTGGCGCGGCAACGCCGACCTCGTGCTCGTTGACGCACCCTGCTCGGGAAGCGGTACTTGGCGCCGCAATCCGGAAGGACGTTGGCGATTGACAGCGGATCGCCTCGACGGCCTTGTCGCGCTCCAGCAGCGGCTTCTCGACATCGCAGCAGAGTTGGTCCGCCCTGGCGGCCGCCTCGTCTATGCGGTCTGCTCGATCCTGTCCCGGGAAGGGTCAGGGCAAATCGAACGCTTCCTCGAAAGCCATTCATCGTGGATTAGTAAGGAAGCGGGCATTGCCGGAGGGCGCTCGGATGGCGCCGGCTGGCTGTTGACGCCGGGGCACGACCGCACCGACGGCTTTTTCGTCGCGCACTTGTACCGTCCGTGCTAGGCGAGAAGTTCGAGAAACGGAGAAATTGATGCAGTCCTTCCCTCGTATCCTGCTCGCCGGGCTGGCAGCGATGGCGCTGGCAGCTCCTGTCGCGGGGCAGCGAGCCGACGACCAGATCCAGCCGAAGTCGGTCGAGCTCATGCACCAGGGGCAGTCGTTCCTTTCGGCGGGCAAGCTCGAGGATGCTGAAAATGCGCTGGAGACTGCGCTTGCGATCGATCCGCGCAACCGCTGGGCCTATGTCGATCTCGCACGCGTCGCCGAGAAGCAGCGCCTGTTCGGCAAGGCGATCCGGATGACGAGCAAAGCGCTGCTGATCGAGCCGAACGACCCTGACGCCATCGCGGTTCAGGGCGAAGCGATGGTCGAGATGGGCGCGACTGCCCGCGCGCAGGATAATCTCCACAAGCTCCAGACTATTTGTGGGGCGAAGGCTTGCCCGCAGGTGGCCCAGCTCTCCTCGGCGATTTCTCGCGGCCCGACGGTTGCTTCAGCGAAAGCGCCCGAGAGCCCGAAGTCGAACTAGCTGAGCGCTCGAGCCAGCTTCACCCATTCGTCGACGCTTAGTGTTTCCGCGCGGCGTTGCGGATCGATTCCGAGCATTTCCACCGCCGCCAAGGCACCCGGAACCTGTTTGAGGCTCGATCGAAGCATCTTGCGCCGCTGACCGAATGCGGCCTCGGTGAGCCGCTCGATCACTTTCGCATCAACGCCTTCAGGCTGCGCCGCGGGAACGACGTGGACCACAGCGGATGTAACCTTCGGCGGCGGCACGAACGCCGAACGATTGACCGTCATTGCAAGCCGTGGACGCGAACGCCATTGCGCGGCCACGGATAGGCGTCCGTACGCCTCGCTCCCCGGCTGCGCGACGATCCGATCCGCAACCTCCTTCTGAAACATCAGGGTCAGCGACCGCCACCAGGGCACCCAATCCGCGGAGAGCCACCTCAACAGCAGCGCGGTTCCGACATTGTAGGGGAGGTTGGCGACTACGTGGGCGCCGTCTCCGACCAGCTCCTGCTCGTCGACCTGGAGCGCATCCGCCTGGATGACGTGCAGCTGTTCCCCAAAGTCCTTCCGAAGCTCATCGAGCGCCGGGATACACCGTCGGTCGCGCTCAACTGCGAAAACGGATGCGCCGGCATCGAGCAGGGCGCGTGTGAGGCCGCCCGGACCCGGCCCGACTTCGTAGACGCGTTCACCTTCCAGCTTTCCGGGGATAGCAGCGATGCGCGCAAGCAGTTGGCGGTCGAGGATGAAATTCTGTCCGAGCGCCTTGCTTGCACTGAGCCCGTGACGGGCGATGACCTCGCGCAGCGGCTCGTGCGTTCCGCTCAAGCTGTTTCGGCCCTCAGGCTGGCATTTTCGGCCGCCATTCGGATGGCCGCCGCCATCGGACGGGGATCGGCCCGATCCTGCCCGGCGATATCGAATGCAGTGCCATGATCGGGCGCCGTTCGGACGATGGGCAGACCTAGGGTTACGTTCACAGCATCCTGGAAATGCAGCGCCTTGATCGGGATCAGCGCCTGGTCATGATACATGCATAGCGCCGCGTCATATTTGGCTCGCGCGCTCGCATGGAACATCGTGTCAGCGGGGTGAGGCCCGCTCACTCGCCAGCCTTCGGCGGCAAGAATGGCGATCGCCGGCTCGATGATCTCGATTTCCTCGTTTCCGAGCTGCCCGCCTTCACCGGAGTGCGGATTGAGTCCGGAGATCGCCAGGCGCGGCTCGGGGATCCCGAAGCTGCGCTGCAATCCGCGCAGCGCCGCCCGACCACGCGATTCGATCAATGAGCTCGTCAAATGCCTTGGAACTTCGGCAAACGGGAGATGCGTCGTTACCGGCACCGTCCTCAGCGTTGGTCCGGCGAGCATCATCACCACGTTGCCGGCGGACACCCCGCATCGCTCGGCGACGAATTCGGTTTGTCCGGCGTGCTGGAAGCCGATCGCATAGAGCTGCTCCTTCGCAACTGGGCCGGTCACCACCGCCACGACAGAGCCGGACCGCGCCAGGCCAACCGCGATTTCTAGTGAATCGAGCGAGCAGTGCGCGCCGGCGACGCTCGGATGCCCTGGGAGATCCGCTTGTGCCGAGTTGAGCTGAAACAGCGGCAGTCCGACGTCGAAAGCAGAATCAGCTTGGCGTGGATCGTCGATGATCTCGATCGGCCCGTCCCACACAGCTTCTACGGAGCGCGGGTCGCCGATCGCAACGAAGGGCGGTAGCCCGAGCTCACCCCGGGAATCCCAGCATTTCGCGATCACCTCGGGGCCGATGCCCGCCGGATCTCCAAGGGAAACGGCGAGTGGAAAGGGCGGTGCTGCCGACATCGTCGCTGCCCTTACCGGAAATGATCCATCACCGATATTCGATCACCGCATCGCGCCGAAGGTCCGCCAGGTAACGCCTCGAGCGCAGGTTCACGCGCTCCTCGTTCAGCTGGCTGTATACCGAGTCGTAACTCGGCGCCTCGGCATCGACCTGGTCGCGGCCGCAGATTACCAGCACCCTCACCGAATCGTCGATCGAACCATAAGGGACGGTCGCTTGTCCGACCTGCAAGGGCAGGACGATCTGCTGCATCGCGACGGGCAGGTCGCGCATCTTCACGTCGTCGCTCTGCACGACCTCGGCATGGAACTCGGCGCCGATCTTCTCCGCACCGCCACAGCCGCCGATATTGCGAGTGGCCTCGACGAACTTTTGGACAGTCGGCTCGGCCTGCTCGCGCGTCGTGCCCTTCGGGAAGCTCAGTGAGATTTGCTTGAGGCTGAGGACGGCGTCGCGCGCGTCTGGAGTCAGGATCTTGCGTGTGTCCTGCACCGCGATGATCGAAACACCGCCGGGAACCTCGATCGGGTTGCTGATTGTACCGGGGGTCATCTGCTGCAGCGCTGAACCGATTGCTGCCGGAAGTTGACTTGGGCGCACCCAGCCAAGATCGCCGCCGACCGCCGCCGTCGACGCTTCGGAGTATTGGCGAGCATAAGCGGCGAACGATGCTCCGCTTTTCAGCTGCTCCAGAATCTTGCTCGCATTCTGAAGAATCTGTTGTTCGGTATAGGGGGTCGACGAGAGGAAAATCTCTCCGACGCGGAACTCCTCGGTTCCCTTCGACGCCTTCATTTGATCGAGGACCGCATTCACCTCGTCGTCGCCGACGCTGACGCCGGATTCGATCTTGGCTTGCTGAAGCCTACGCCAGCTAATCTCGCCCTCGATCTGACGACGCAGCGAGCCGATCGAAGAGCCGTGAGCCTCGAGGTAGGCGCCCAATTGGTCCGGCGTCTGCTTGTTTTCCTGGGCGACCCGTTGGACCGTCCGGTCGATGTCCGCCTTCTTGACCTCGATTTTTTCCGTCTTGGCGGCCTGGATCTCGAGCGTTTCGTCGATGAGGTTCCTGAGCAGCTGCTGCCGAAGCGTGTCGATCTGGTCGGTCGGGATGGGCTGTCCGTTCGCGATCGACAGGAAGGCAAGCCGCTGGTCGACGTCGGTCGCGGTGATCACGTCGCCGTTCACGATCGCGGTCGCCTTGATGACCGATGGCATCACCGAACCGAACAGCTCCGGGTTTTGCGGCAGGTGAAGCGATTCGCTGCTGTTGACCGGCGGCGAAGGCTGATCGTCGGCTTGCTGGCCCGCGGCTGCAGTAGCCAAACCCAGCAGAACGGCTGCGCCGGCCAGCAGAAGGCGCGTGGAATTCAGTCGGAAAGCTCGTGCCACGATTTTGAAAATTCCCTTGATTTGCAGCCCACTGGTGGTGGTTGCCGTTTATCCAGGTCTGCTGAACGCAGCCTTAGCGGCCAATGCCCTTCAATGCCAAGTGAATGCCGAAGGTGTTCCCCGTCCGGAAAGTCCCGATCCGCTCATAGTCGCGCTTCCAGGTAAGTCCAATCTGCAGGCAGTCGTCCTCGTACTGGATTCCCAGGCGCTCGCGTACGGGCTGCCAGCCATCGGCTAGCGAAAGCGGGTCTTCCTTGGCGTCTGTTAGGTCGATGACTGCAGCGCCGAAGACGGACCAGTAGCGGCTGAACAGCGCGCGCCCCGCGACGCGGACCTCTTCGACGTCGCGAAGGTCTTCGATCGCCGGATCGACGTCGCGATTGAGCTTCAAATAGCCGATCTGTGCGTAGGTCTGCGTCGTGCCCACGGTGAGGTCGATCTCGTTGCGGCGCACCGCGAAATTGTCCTTGTCGATCCGGAATCGGTGCGTGAGGTCGAGCAGCCGCCCATAGCGGATGGTGGTCCGGCCGACGATGTCGGACCACCGGTCGGTGAGACCCGTGCCCTCCGGGAAGATGCCGGGCCGGTCGACGAGGCGATAGCTCTGGCCGATCGTGCTGGTGATCGAGAGGTTGGGCCGGTCGAGCGACCAATCGAACCCATAGGTTATGCGGGAGGCGTCTTCCCAGCGGTCGTAGCCAGGGAAGCGGTTGAGCGCGAAGAGATTGCTGTCCTCGAGGTCGATCGAGCGCGCATCCTCATTCGGAATATCGATGTTTGGGGTCGGCGGGGTCAGCACCAGCTGCACACGCGGCTCAAGGCGCTGGATGCCGCCAAAAAGCGGGCCGATGAATGGCCATTTGACGTCGGCGGCAAGGGCCCCGATCGCGCGCGTGTGCCACCCGTCGGTGCCGCTGTAGATCGGCACGGTCGTACTTTCGGCATCGTCCGTATGGTAGACGTCGCCTCGGGCATAAGCGGTTAGGGTCACTTCCTGTCCCCAAGGCGTTAGCCGCCTCAGGTCCCATTCTGCGCTCGCGAAGGCCCGCTGCGTATCCTGGCCCTCGATCCTCAGGATCGACAGGCTGTTGCCTTGCAGCTGAAGCGTTCCGCCGAAGACGTCCTCCTTGCGGAATCGAGCGTCGATTGCCGGCAAGGCAATCGGGATCTGCTTCTGAATGTCTTCGGATCGCAGGCCCTCGAAAGCCCAGCCCGCGATCGAAATGTAGGAATCGGGGCTGATCCGCTCGACGTTGACGACATTGCGCAGCCGATCGTCGTTGGTGATGTCGTAGCGCCGCGTCAGCGTCTTGTCGGTCGCGGCGCGCAAGGAAGCGGTGATGCTCCACAGGGGATCCAGCTGAGCCTTGCCGTTCGCCTCGAAATATCCGCGCAAGCCCTTGTCCGTGGACGTCACGTCCGGATCGACGCTCTCGATCGTTCCGTACGTCAGGAAGCCGCCGACCTGGAACGCCCCCCAGCTATCGAGCTGACGGTACTTGGCCTCGATGGCAGGGAGCACGCCCGTGTAAAGGTGGGGCGTCAGCGTGAGGTCGCTGTTCGGGCCCATCTGCCAGTGATAGGGCTCGGCGATCTCGAAGCCCTTCTTGCTCGAAATGCTGAAATCCGGCGCCAGCCAGCCGGTCGTACCCTCGTTCCCGCGAGTGACCGCGAAGATCGGAAGAAGTGGGAGCGTGATCCCGAAAATCTGCAGACGGCCGCTGACGAAGCGCACCTTGCCGGTTCCCGGATCATCGATGACCCGGGCCGCGGTGATGGCCCAGCTCGGACGCTTGGGACAGCCGCTCGACGTGGTCACCGGACAGGGCGAATAGATCGCATTTTCCAGCGTCGTGATATCGCCGGTCCGGCTTCCTCGGGTGGCGGCGATGCGAGCGCCATTCTCAAGCACGATGAGGAGGTTATCGACCGTCCCGTCGCGCAGCGTATCGGTCAGCTGGACAGTCTCGCCGACCAGCTTGTCTCCCTGCGGCGTCAGAAGGACGACGTTGCCGTGAGCGAAGACCTTTCCGGTCTTGCGGTTCCAGGTGACCTGGTCCGCGGCAAGATAATTGCCGTCGCGGCTCATTCGAACCTCGCCGCTCGCGGTCACGATGTCATTGTTGTCGTCGTAGGTGACCGTGTCAGCGCTAAACTGAACGATCTCGTCCGGTTGTTGGGGCACGACAGCCGGCGGAGCGACCGGCGCGGCCTGGGCGGACGCCTGCGCGGATGTCGCAATCAGCAGCGGGAGCGCTGACCACCAGACAAATCTCGCCGCCAACGCTGTCCTGTCCGCCACTCTGATGATGCCCGTCTTGGCAAGCGCCTATCGCACCTCGCGCCGCTGCCGACAATCGCCTCGCTACTCCTTTTGCCAAGCGAGGGGTTGCACCCTAAAGGCGAGGGAAAGTTTCGCATTTGGGATTGCCTCACATGAATATTCGCTTCGCCGATAGCCGGCCTTCGGGAGATTTTGCGCTGGTTTTGCCGGTTTCGGGCAAAGACCGCTCGGGTCTCGCCTCGCTCGGCGCGGCGCAGCAGTCGGTCGGCTCGACGCTCGACCGGCAGCGGTTCGAGGGCGATTCGGGCAGCGTCTCCGAACAGTTTGTCGACGAAGGCGGGACGATCCGCCGAATTCTCGTCATCGGTGTTGGCAACGCCAAGAATGGCGATGCAGAGGAAAAGCTCGGTGGCACGGCGGTCGCGAGGCTGCTCGCGTCGGGCGAGAAGACGGTGGTCATCGACATCAGCGGGCGCGGCGCCGATGCGGACGGAGCCGCACGCGTCGCCTTGGCGGCGGCGCTGCGTTCGTGGCGCTACGACCGCTATCGCACGAAGCTCAAGGACAATCAGAAGCCGACGCTCGAGGAGATTGTCATTGTTGGTGGGGGAGCGGGAGCGGAACAGCGGTACAAGTCGCGCTGGGCACCGGTCGTCGAAGGCGTGTCGCTGACGCGCGAGCTCGTCACCGAGCCGGCCAACATCATCTATCCCGAGAGCTTCGTCGAGCGAGTGAAGAAGTCGCTCGATGGCACTGGCGTCGAAATCGAGGTCCTCGACCGGGCGCAGATGGAGAAGCTCGGAATGGGCGCGCTGCTTGGCGTCGCGCAAGGTTCGGTCCGCGAGGCGCGGCTTCTGATCCTCAAATGGAACGGTGGCGGCAAGGGCGAACCGACTGCGTTCGTCGGCAAGGGCGTGACCTTCGACACCGGCGGAATCTCGATCAAGCCGGCCGCCGGCATGGAAGCGATGAAGTGGGATATGGGCGGTGCCGGCGCCGTTGCCGGTGCGCTCAAGGCGCTCGCTCTTCGCAAGGCCAAAGCCAACGTCGTCGGCATCTGCGGCCTCGTCGAGAACATGCCGGGCGGCAATGCCCAGCGCCCGGGCGACGTCGTCACGACCCTATCGGGCCAGACTGTCGAGGTGATCAACACCGACGCGGAAGGACGGCTCGTGCTTGCCGATGCGGTCACCTATGTTCAGCGCAACTACAAGCCGAAGACGATCATCGATCTGGCGACGCTGACCGGGGCGATCCTCATCAGTCTCGGGCACGAATGGGCAGGGCTGTTCTCGAACAATGACGAACTTTCGTCCGCACTGCTCAGGGCGGCGGACGAATCCGGCGACAAGCTTTGGCGGATGCCGCTTGCGGACACCTTCGATCGGCTGATCGATTCGCCGATCGCCGACATGAAGAACGTCGGCCCGCGCGAAGGCGGATCGATTACCGCGGCGCAATTCATCCAGCGCTTCATCGAAAATGGTGTGAGGTGGGCGCACGTCGACATGGCCGGCAAGGCATGGTCCGACAAGCCGAACTCGACGTACGAGAAGGGCGCGACCGGATTTGGCGTTCGCCTCCTCGACCAATATGTCGCGGACGTGCTCGAAGCTTAAGCGCCCCGGGCGGTGCGGGTCGATTTCTATCAATTGGCCGGAATACCACCTGAGCAGGTGATCGCGAGCATCGCGGAAAAGCTGCTGGCGGGTGATGGACGGCTGATCGTTGTAGCCGAGAACGAGAATTATCTCGCGCGCCTAGACCGAATGTTGTGGGACCAGGAACCCGCTGGCTTTCTTCCGCATGGGCTGGCCGGGGGAGCCCACGATACCCGGCAACCAATCCTCCTTTCCACCAGCCCCGACGCGCCGAATCTCGCGCGCAATATGCTTATTGCGGACGGGATTTGGCGCGAGGCGGCCCTGACCTACGATCGCAGCTTTTATTTGTTCGACGACAACACGCTCGAGGGCGCGCGCCTCGCGTGGAAGCTACTGTCGGGCAGGGAAGGGGTCGATCGCCGTTACTGGGCGCAGGAAGGCGGAAAGTGGGTAAAGAAGGCCTGAGGCTTGCCCGCGCAGCGGCTGCCCGCTAGGCGGCCCACCAACTCCAACCAACGAATTTTTAGAGGAGACCGCCCGGTCATGGCCGTGACGCGCACCTTTTCGATCATCAAGCCCGACGCCACTCGCCGCAACCTCACGGGCGCAGTCACCAAGATGCTGGAGGAAGCGGGCCTGCGGGTCGTTGCGTCCAGGCGTATCCGCATGACTCGCGAACAGGCCGAAGGCTTCTACGCCGTCCACAAAGAGCGGCCGTTCTACAACGACCTGTGCACCTTCATGACGTCAGGCCCGGTCGTGGTTCAGGTGCTCGAAGGCGAGGACGCCGTGAAGCGCAACCGCGACGTGATGGGCGCAACCAACCCCGCCGATGCCGCCGAAGGCACGATCCGCAAGTCCTATGCAGAATCAATCGAGGCCAATTCGGTCCACGGCTCGGATAGTGACGAGAACGCCAGGACCGAGATCGACTTCTTCTTCGAGCCCGACGAAATCGTCGGCTGAAGGTCAAAGCACCGGACTCATCGTCGCGAGCAGGTTCTGCCAGAGCCTGCGGCCGATGGTGAAAGCGGCAACATCATCGGCCGTGATCCGGTCGCTGTCGGCGAGATACTCCGACTGACGGGCGCCGACGACGGCCGCGAAGGCCACATCGGCGAACAGTATGTTGTTCTCGAAATTGAGCTCGAAGCTGCGGCGGTCCAGGTTCGCGCTTCCGATCAAGCCGATCTTGCGATCGGCGACCATGGTCTTGGCGTGGAGCAGCCCCCGCCGATATTCGTAGAGCTCGATGCCGGCCTTGATGAGGTCCTCGAAATAGCTCTCAGCGGTGGCCGCGACGACCCGGCTGTCGCAGCGCTGCGGGATGATCATCACGGTCCTCACTCCTCTGCGCGCCGCCGAGGTCAGCGCGAACAGAAGTTGCTCGTCCGGCACGAAATAGGGCGTCGTCACCACCAGTTCCTCACGCGCCGAGTGGATCAGCTCCGCAAAAGCCGCGGGCATTGCATCGAAGGAGGACGTTGGACCTGTCCCGATGACTTGAGCGAGGACCGTGCCGTTCGCGATGTCGGTCGGCGATTCCTGCAGAAGGCTGCTGATGTCGTCGCCGCCCTCCGCGATCCAGTCCGAGGCGAAGAGATATTGGTTGTGCTGCGCGGCCGGGCCTTGCCATCGGGTCATGACGTCGACCCACGGCGCATAGCGCGGCTTGATGCGAAACTCCGGGTCCGCGACGTTCTGGCTTCCGCACCAGGCAATCCTGTTGTCGACGACCATCACCTTGCGGTGGTTGCGAAGATCGACGCGCCCCCGGATCAAGGTCCAAAGTGGATTGCCGACGGGTAGGGCAGCGCGCACCTGGCAGCCCTTGTCGGACATCTCGCGCCAGTGGGGCGAGCGGATCAGGAGCTGCGACCCGAGGGCGTCGGCCAGGATCCGGACCTCGACGCCGCGCTGCGCGGCGCGGACGCAGGCGTCCTTGACCTTCAGGCCGTTGTTGTCGGTGAGCCAGATGTACGTGCAGATGTGGACGTGCCGCCTGGCGGCGTCGATGTCCGCGACGATCTCGTCGATCGCGACATTGCTGTCTGCCGCGAGGTGAGCGCTGTTGCCGCATGTCGGATCGAGGCAATTGATCGTCCTCGCCAGCGCGAACGGCGCCTGGTGGGGACCCTTGCCGAGCTGATCGAGGCACGCAGGATCGCCTTTGGGGCGGGTTAGCGCCGCGTCGATGTTGCGGCCGTGCTCCCGCCTCGGGCCGCTGATGCGCGTCTCACCCACGATCAGATATGCGATGACGCCAAGGAGCGGGAGCGCGATGACGACGATGACCCAGGCGAGGCGGGAAGCCGGCTCCCGATGGGGGCGCAGCAGCACCCGGACGAGGACGGCGAGCTCCGCAAGGACTAGGACGATCTCTGCCGCTGACGGGAGATCGACGTTCAAGTTCAGCCTCGGCTGAGCCCGACGAGGTGGAGCGAGCGCCCGCCGAACAGGCCGCCGCCCTTCCACATGTAGCGAATCGTGTAGGAGCCCGTCGCTTGCCGGTCCTTTCCCGCTTCGACATAGCGCGCATTGATTCGGACAGGCACCGAGAGAGTGCGGTCCTTCGCCTCGTCGTCCCGCCCCTTCAATGCCGACTGGACGTCGCGCGCTTCCAGTTCGCCGTCGCTTCCGACCTGGACCACCGATGCTCCTGGAAAGGTAATGGTCAGCGACTGAAGCGCATGGCTCGACTCGACAGGTGTGATCTCAAGGCGCTCGCCGTCGTCCTCCCGTTTGCCGCGGAGGCTCAGCGGAATCGGCGAATGCTGCTCGACGATCTGTGTGGTCTTGTCGGTGTCGCTGGTCTTCCAGCTGATCCACACGCCGGCCGCCGAAACGATCAGTGCAGCGATTGCGATCGTCTCGCCGAGCGAGATCCAGCGGCGGCGTCGTTCCGATTCGGTTTCGCTCATCGGCCGCCAGCCTCCAGTAAGCGGCGAGGCGCTGCAAGCTCCCAGCTTTCGGCGATGCGGTCGGCGACATGGTCCCAGTCGACGTCGTCGCCAACCAGGTTGATAGAGATCCAGCTCGGCAGATAAGCCGGCTTGGAATAGGTCTGCGGGTCGGCCTCGAGCAGCATTGCCTGCTCGTCGATGCTGGAAATTCGGACGCAAGCCACGGTCTTTCCGTCGCCGTGATGACTGGCTCGGAACTGGGCGAATTGCTTGCCTGCGACAAAGAAGGTCGGCTGCCCATGCGACAGCCGCTCCTCGGTTTCGGGAAGCTCCAGCGCGGCGTCGCGAACCTTGCCAAGCGGATCGATCATCTCAGCACGAACTCATTGAGAATTTCCGGGTATAGTCGATGCTCGGCGGCCAGCACGCGCTGTTCGAGAGTTGCTGGCGTGTCGACGGCCTCAATTGGCACTTCGGCTTGTCCCAGCACCTCGCCGGCGTCGAGCTCATCGGTGACGACGTGAACCGAACAGCCGCTGACCTTATCGCCTGCGCCGATCGCGCGGGCATGGGTGTCGAGGCCTCGGTACTTTGGAAGCAGGGAAGGGTGGATGTTGACGATCCGCCCCGCCCAGCGGTCGACGAACCAGGGCGAGAGGATGCGCATGAAGCCCGCAAGCGCAAGCGTTCCAACGCCATGTTCATCGAGAGCCGTTGAGACCATGCGGTCATAATCCTCCCGCTCGATACCCTTGCTGTCCAGCGCCCAGGTCGGAACGCCATGCTCGCGTGCCCAGTCGAGCCCTTGCGCCTGCGTCTTGTTCGAAGCGACCAGTACGACGCGGTAGTTGTGCGCCTGCTCGACCAAGGCGCGCATGTTGCTTCCGCGCCCTGAGATCAGGATTGCGACGCGTTTTGGGTCACGCATTGTGGGTCGCGGACCAGTCCTCGCCAGAGCTCCATGTTCCTGCCGATCCGTGGACGGTGCAGCCCCGCTGGCCTTCCTCGACGCGGCCGATCTCGAACGTGGACTCGCCGGCGCCCTCGAGCGCGTCGTGGACCTCGGCCGCATTCTTAGGCGAGACCAGGACAGCCATTCCGACACCGCAGTTGAAGGTCCGCGCCATTTCTTCCGGAGCGATCCGCCCGCCCGCTTGCAGCGTTGTGAAAATGGAGGGCAGCTCCCATCGGCCCGAATCGATCACGGCATGGCAATCTTCGGGAAGAACCCTTGGAATATTCTCGAGAAGTCCGCCGCCTGTGATATGTGCCAGCCCTTTGATCCGGCCTTGCTGGACGAGAGGCAGGAGCGCGCGGACGTAAATGCGCGTAGGCTCGAGGAGCGCCTGGCCCAACGACTTGCCACCCTCGCCGGGCAGTCGCTCGTTGAGGTTCCAGCCTTGCTGCTCGATGATCCGCCGGACCAGCGAGAAGCCGTTGCTGTGGACGCCTGAGCTTGCGACGCCGAGAATGATGTCGCCGGAGGCAATAGTCGCGCCCGTCAGCACCTTTTTCCGGTCCACCGCGCCGACACAGAAGCCAGCGAGATCGTAATCGCCGGCGGCGTACATCCCCGGCATCTCGGCGGTCTCTCCGCCGATCAGCGCGCAGCCGGCCTGGCGGCATCCTTCCGCAATCGAGGCAACGACGGCCGCCGCGACATCATTGTCGAGCTTCCCCGTCGCATAATAATCCAGGAAGAAGAGTGGCTCGGCGCCCTGCACGATCAGGTCGTTGGCGCACATGGCGACGAGGTCGATGCCTACTCCTTCATGCCTTCCGGACTCGATCGCCAGCTTGAGTTTGGTTCCGACGCCGTCATTCGCGGCAACCAGCAGCGGATCGGAATAGCCTGCTGCCTTCAGATCGAAGAAGCCTCCGAAACCCCCAAGCTCCGCATTCGCACCTGGTCGCGCGGTCGAGCGGGCGAGGGGTCCGATCGCTTTCACCAGTGCATTTCCGGCGTCGATCGACACGCCGGCATCGGCATAGGTGAGAGGTTTTTGGCTCATTTCCCGCGGGCACTAGAGACAAGCCGCTTGGATTTCCACGGCGTTGTCGCCAAAAGACCTCGCGAATGCTTCGTCGCCGCCTCGCAATCCTGCTGTTGCTGTTCCTCGCCGTTCTGGGAATCGGCGCGGCCGTCTATGCGCAGCTCGAGAGCACGGAGCGCGGCATCCTTCCGCTGGACACCTCGAACACGCTCGAGATCGGCCCAGTGCATGTCGACGTCGGCGCTGCCGATGCGCAGTCGGCGCGGCTAGGAGGCTGGCGCCTCGCGCAGCGTCAGGGCTTCAGGGCGCTGTGGGCCAAAATGCATAATGCGCCGATCGGGCAGGCTCCGAACCTTCCCGACGGCACGCTCGACCAGATCGTCAGCTCCATCAACGTCGATCGTGAGCTGATCGGCCCGAACCGCTACATCGCCGACCTGCGCTTGGAGTTCGATCGGGCGAAGTCGGCTCCGTTCCTCGGTGTCGAGGGCAGCCAGGTGACCGAGCATTCGGTAGCGATGCTTCTTATCCCCGTGACCGTGAGCGCTGGGACCGAGACCAGCCTCGAAGTCCGCAATGCATGGCAGCGCGCCTGGGCGCAGTTCCGGACGGCACAATCGCCGATCAGTTATGTGCGGGTTAGCGGAATGGGCGCCGACCCGCTGCTCGTGAACGCCGCCCAGACGACGCGCCCCGGCCGCGGCTGGTGGCGCGGGCTGCTCGACATGTACGGCGCGCAGGACGTGCTGATCGCTGAGGTCCAACTTCAGCGCGCGTATCCCGGCGGCCCTGCGGTTGCGCGCTTTATCGCCCGACACGGTCCCGATTACGAAATCGTCGGCGGCTTCACCCTCACCGCACCGAATAGCGATGCGATCCCGGCCATGATGGCGCAAGGAGCGCAGCGCATCGATTCTCTCTACGCTCGGGCGCTTGCTGCAGGGCAGCTGTCCCGCGACCCGTCGCTGAACCTGCCTCCGCCGCCGGTGCAGGAAGTTGCGGAGATCGCGCCGCCGCCCAAGCCGGTGAACCTCGTGAACGCCTATCAGGTCCAGGTCACCGGCAAAGACGTCGTCATCTACAATTTCGCGATGGCTCATCTCAGGACCTTGCCGGGGATCACGTCGGCGACGCCGCAGCAGATCAACCCTGGCGGGACCAGCTACATACTGGTCGGTTACCGCGGCTCGGTCGCGCAACTTGCCGCGGCGCTAACGGCAAGGGGCTGGGTCGTCGATTTTTCGGGCACGGTCGTTCGCGTGCATTCGGGATCGGACAAGCCGCCATCGCTTCCTGCGCCTCCGGCTCCGGCACCGGCTGCGGCAGCGCCTCCGACTCCTCAGCCCGCGCAGTCCGCAGCCAATCAGAACAGCGGTGCGGCCCAGTGAAGCAAGCGCCGGACCAGATCGCGCTTCCGCTCGACTGGCCGCAAACTGAAGGGGACGCCCGCTTTATCGTTTCCGACGCCAACCGCGACGCATTCGAGCATTTCAGGAAGTGGAGCATGTGGCCGGTCAAGGCGACGATCCTGACGGGCCCGCGCCGCTCGGGCCGAACGCTCCTTGCGCGGAGCTTCGTCGAGCGAGTCGGCGGAAGGCTGTTCGACGAGGCGGATCAGCGCGAGGAGGAAGAGCTGTTCCACGCCTGGAACCAGGCTCAGGACGCCGGGCGACCGCTGATCATGGTCGCGGACGAGCTCCCGCCGGCCTGGGCTCCCACGCTTCCCGATCTCAAGACCCGCCTCGCGGTGACTCCGACCACGCGCATTGGTCACCCGGACGACGCGCTCTTCGCTGCGCTGATCCAGCTGCATTTCGCCGATCGAGGATTGCACATTCCGCCCGAAGCGCTGCGCTTTATGAGTGAGCGGCTGCACCGCGATTACTGGACCGCGGAGCGCGCAGTCGAAGCGGTTGACCGTTTCGCTATGGCAGAGCGGGCGCGACTGTCTCTGCCGACTGTCCGGCGCGCGCTGGCCGAAGCGAGGATGATCGGCGAGGCGGCCTAGCCGCAGCGGATCTTGGTGATCTTGTCCGCTGGATCGAGCCAGACGGTCACCCTGTCGGCCCTGAAGTCCATGGTCAGCATCACGCCCGGCGGGGCCCAGCGGAGGATGGCGGCGTTCGATACCCGCTTGATCTCAGTACCGACCGCGTCGTTCCGGGTCTGTCCGACGAACTTCGCGGTTCCCTCCTCCTTGCAGGTGTGGCCCGGCGTTTCGCCATGAACCACGGGCTCGGC
>Ga0207705_10000061_pt1 | contig 150179 bp, 161 predicted proteins | sample KBSC13metaG_FD_184314 | JGI IMG/M metagenome (GOLD analysis project Ga0207705, IMG submission 184314) | Corn rhizosphere microbial communities from Kellogg Biological Station, Michigan, USA - KBS C1-3 metaG (SPAdes) (version 2) | ecosystem: Host-associated > Plants > Roots > Rhizosphere >... | reverse complement strand
GGAATTTCCTCCGACCGCAATTCGAGAAGGAAATCGGCGGTCATGCTGGCCACCCGTTTGCGTCCATCCACGCCGCGCAGGCACCCTTCGCCATGTCGCGGACGCGGCCGATATAGGCCTGCCGCTCGGCCACCGAGATCACGCCCCGCGCCTGAAGCGTGTTGAAGATGTGGCTCGCCTTGATCGCCTGCTCGTAGGCGGGAATCGGCAGCTTCGCCGCCAGTGCGTTTTCGCACTCCGTCGCCGCCTTCCTGAACTGGTCGAACAGGATCGCGGTGTCGGCGACCTCGAAGTTCCAGGCCGAAAGCTCGCGCTCGCTCTCAAGGAACACGTCGCCGTACTTCACCCCCGAGCCGTTGAAATCGAGGTCGAAGACATTGTCGACGCCCTGAATGTACATCGCCAGCCGCTCGAGCCCGTAAGTGAGCTCGCCCGACACAGGTTTGCAATCGAACCCGCCGACCTGCTGGAAGTACGTGAACTGGGTGACTTCCATTCCGTCGCACCAGACTTCCCACCCGAGGCCCCACGCGCCCAGCGTTGGGCTCTCCCAATCGTCCTCGACGAAGCGGATATCGTGCTCGAGCGGATCGATGCCGATTTCGGCGAGGCTGCCGAGATAGAGGTCCTGCAGGTCCGGCGGGCTCGGCTTCAGGATCACCTGGTACTGGTAATAATGGCCGAGCCGGTTGGGGTTTTCGCCGTAGCGGCCGTCGGTCGGGCGGCGGCAAGGCTGGACGAAGGCCGCTTTCCACGGCTCCGGCCCGAGCGCCCGGAGAACCGTCGCCGGGTGGAACGTGCCCGCCCCCATCTCCAGGTCGTACGGCTGCAGGAGCACGCAGCCTTGCGCGCCCCAGTAGCGATGCAGAGTCAAGATCAGGTCCTGGAAGCTCAGCGGCACCAAACAGCCCCGTTCACGGTTTCGCGGGCTTTGGCGTATCGCCTTCTCAGGGGCAAGCCGCCTTCCTACATCGCGGGTTCAACTTCGCTGGGCAAAAGGCTCCCGATGCTTTTCAAAGTTCTCAAGCGAGCGCTCGCGCTCCTCGGCCTTGCGACTGCCGCCTTTGCGGCTCCGCAGCCGGCCGTCGCGCCGACCGCCCTCGCCCGCCCCGCGCTGTGGGAGGTCTCCGACCAGGACACGACGATCTATTTGTTCGGAACGATCCACCTGCTTCCCGACAATTACCAGTGGCGCACGCCGGTGATCGACAAGGCAATCGCCAATTCGAACAGCCTCTACGTCGAAACCATCGTCGATCCCAAGAACCCGGAGCCGCTGATCATGGCGATGCGGACGCTCGGCTACGGGAACGGGCTTCCGCCGCTGGCCGACCGGATCGACCCCGCCAAGCGCCCGCTGCTGGAGGCTGCGATCGCCAAGAGCGGCATCCCGCGCGCATATTTCGACAAGATGGAAACATGGGCCGCGGCCTTCACCCTGCTCGGAGTCCAGTACAAGGAGATCGGGCTGGGCGGCGAGAACGGTCCAGAGCAGGCCCTTCGCGACACCTTCGGGGCGGCCGGCAAACCGGTCGGGCAACTGGAAACCAATGCGCAGCAGCTCGGCTTTTTCGACGTCCTTCCGGAAAGCGCGCAGCGCTCCCTCCTCGAGGGCGCCATCGAGCCCACCAAAACCGCGACCGTCGATTTTTCCGAAATGCTTCGCGGCTGGGCAAACGGCGATGTCGAGGCGATCGCCAGGACCTTCAATCACGATCTCGCCGAGACTCCCGCCCTGCGCGAGACCCTCCTGGACCGCCGGAACGCCAACTGGAGCCGCTGGATCGAGCAAAGGATGGCCCAGCCGGGGGTCGTGTTCCTGGCGGTCGGCGCGGGCCATTTGGCGGGCTTGAAATCGGTTCAGTCGCTTCTCGAGCATGATGGCTATCGAGTGCGCCGCATCCAATAGTCCCCGCCCATCGCGCAAACCCTGCAGTTTGACGAGAAAAATTCACTTCCGCCTGTTTTTGCTAGACATTTCTTGATGCGTAAGTGACCATCCTGGCTGCGGTATCGGGCGGGGGCCACGAACTACCGGTTGGATGATTCGGTGATCCGCGGCGGCGGCTTCACGCCATGAACGCGGTCACATGAATCGTCAGCCGGAGGCGTCTCGCCCGACGGGATCGGAGGGACGCAATGGGCATTTTCCCCATTTTGATCGGTGCATCGATAGCAGCGGCGCCGCTTCATCCTGGAGCGGTGCAGGCCGCCCAGCCAATGGCGGCGCCCGCTGTTGCGCCCCAGCATCCGGCCCTGTGGGTGATCAACGACAGCGACACGATCATCTACCTGTTCGGCACGTTCCACGCGCTCGATGGCAAGTCGGACTGGTTCGGGCAGGCGGTGAAAACCGCCTTCTCCGCATCCGACCAGCTGATGCTCGAAACCCTGGTTCCCGAGCCCGGCAAGATGCCGGCACCGGCAGTCGCCCGTGTCGTGCCGCCGCAGGGTCCGGCAGTCACCCTCGCACCCTCGGCCTCCTCGCTCCTCGCGTCGACCCGGACGGTGATGAGCGCCGGCCATAGCGAGGGCATGTCGACCAGGTTCGGCGCAGATTCAGTGCTTCGCGAGGCGGCCGAACAATCGGGTAAGCAGGTCGCTGGCCTCGAAAGCTTCCAGTTCCAGCTGAACATGTTCAGCTCGCTTCCCGATGCACCCAAAGCGGCGGTGCCGGACCGCCAGTCGATGCAGGCCCTGGCGCAGGTGCTGAGGCAACTCGAGGCGGCCTGGAGTCGCGGCGACCTCGACAATTTCGCTCCGATGCTGATGCAGATGCGGGCGCAGTCGCCGGCGACCTACAAGGCCATGTTCGTCGATCGCAACGCGCGCTGGGCCGGCTGGATCGCCAACCGCCTCAAGACGCCCGGCACCGTGTTCGTCGCGGTCGGCGCAGGGCACCTCAGCGGCCCCGACAGCGTCCAGAACCAGCTCGCCGCGATGGGAGTGAAATCCGCGCGGATCAACTGATTCGCCCCGGCCGGGGAGGAATTGCCAAGCAGCGCGCCCTCCCCTATAGGCGCCGCTCCCCTGGCCATGGTCATCCCTGGAGGCGTGGCGGGGCAAATCTAGTTGGAGACAAGCGAATGAGCGATCAGCTGACGCTGCCCGCTGAAGCGCGCCAACGGGCTGGCAAGGGAGCCTCCCGTGCATTGCGCCGCGACGGACGGGTGCCTGCCGTGATCTACGGCGAAAAGAAAGAAGCGCTTTCGATTCACGTCGAGGAGAAGCTTCTCACGAAGATGCTCTCGACCGGCCACTTCATGAACTCTGTGATCATGGTCGATGTCGGCGGAAAGCCGAACCGCACGCTTCCCAAGGACGTGCAATTTCACCCGGTGAGCAGCCGGCCGATCCATGTCGATTTCGTTCGCATCGGCGAGCATGCGCAGGTCACGGTCAATATCCCGGTCCGCTTCGTCGACGAAGAGGAAGCGCCGGGCCTCAAGCGCGGCGGCGTCCTCAACGTCGTCCGTCACGAGCTTGAGCTGGTCTGCGACGCGGCCAAGATCCCGGGCGAGATCGTGATTTCTCTCGCCGGCCTCGAAATCGGCGACGCGGTCCACATCTCGAACGTCGACCTTCCCGGGGGCGCGAAGCCCACAATCGAAGACCGCGACTTCACCGTCGCCACCGTCATCGCTCCCTCGGCGATGAAGGCCGAGGAAGAGGAAGCCGCGGCTCCGGCAGCCGACGAAGTTCCCGCGATCGAGCAGGAAGGCGAAGGCCTGGAGGAAGACAAGGAACAGGGGACTCCCGAGTAACCCTCCTCCTTCAACACCAGACACGGAGCCGCTCGCCCGGAAGGGCGGGCGGTTTCTTTTTGCGCCGCCTCGGCTAGGGAAAAAATATGCAGATCTGGGCGGGGCTCGGCAATCCGGGGGGGCAATATTCCCTCCAGCGCCACAATGTGGGCTTCATGGCGCTCGACGCCATCGCCGAACTGAACGACTTCGGCCCATGGACGAAGAAGTTTCGAAGCCTCCTGTCCGAAGGCCGCATCGGCCGCGACAAAGTGCTCCTTCTAAAGCCGCAGACCTTCATGAACGACAGCGGCGATGCGGTCAGCCAGGCCCTTCGCTTCTACAAGCTCGACCTCGATGCGCTGACGGTGTTCCACGACGAGCTCGACCTCGCTCCGATGAAGGTGAAGGTGCGCGTCGGCGGCGGGCTTGCCGGGCACAACGGCCTGCGCTCGATCGACGCCCATCTCGGACCCGATTTCCGGAGAGTGCGGATCGGCATCGGTCACCCCGGACCGGGCCAGAAGGCGAAGGTGACGGCGCATGTCCTCGGCAATTATGCCAAATCGGAGATGGAGCCGCTCTCGGACCTGCTGGCCGCGATCGCCGACGAGGCGCAATGGCTTGCCGACGGCGACGACGCACGATTCATGAGCGAGATCGCCCTCAGGATGCAGCAGGCGGAGTAGTTTCCCCCGCCAGGGTAGGCATTCCGTGATGATCCTGGGCTGCCTTGATCATGGCCTGGAATCGGGGAAGCTGCCGCATCCCATCAAGATCGGGATCCGTGAGTATTCCCCTGAACAGCGCCGGCGTAATCTTCTCCAGCCTGCGGGCAATCAGGTCGAGCGCGCCTTCGTAATCCTTCAAGTGGAGCGCCATGGCGCAGGCGAAATTATATTGCATGATCGCGTTGTCCGGATCGACGAGAAGCGCGCGGTCGACCCACTCGCGGAAGCGGTCATGCTCTCCCAGTATCGCGAGACCGGTGGCCCCCATGGCCAGTGCGGCACCGTTGGTCGGGTTGTGTGCGAGGACCCGCTCGGCGTGGGACACGGCCATGCGTGCGGCCGCCAGCCAACGCTCCTTGTCGCCAAGCGCCATGTAGATTGACGTCAGCATTCCCCAGGAATGATAATCCGTTTCGACGATCGATATCGCTTTCTCGTAACACCGGGCAGCGGCCTCGAAGTCGCGTTGAAAGTAGAAAATGCGCGCGGCTTCGCGATTGACCGCCCAGGATTCCGGATCGAGCTGGATCGCGCGCTCGGTCGCTTGCTTCGCCTCTTCGACCCGATCCCGTTCGTACAGGTGCCGCGCCTTGACGACATAGGCTTCGGCAATGTTCGCATTGAGCTCGAGGGCCCGCTCGGCCGCCGCCAGGCCGTCCTCACCTTCGCGCCCGTAAATGTAATGCAGAATCGACTCGGCGATCGCGAGCAGGCCCCAAGCCCTCGCATATTCCGGATCGACCTCGACCGCCCGCCTGCAGATTCTTTCGACCAATTCCGTTTGGCGGACGTCGCCCCAGTTCCCCGTCACCCAATAATTGTGGGCCATCAGATAAAAGTTGTACGCGTCGGCGCTTGTCGTGCCGCGCTGCTCGAGCGCTTTTTTCTCTTCCGGCAGCAGCTTGACCTTCAGCGCTTCCACGATGGCTTTCGAAATCTCGTCCTGGATCTCGAAGATATCGGTGAGGTCCCGGTCGTAGCGATCAGCCCAGACGTGATCGCCGGTGGCCCCGTCAATCAGCTGCGCGGTGATCCGGACCCGATTGCCAGCTTTGCGGACGCTTCCTTCGAGCACATGGCTGACGCCGAGTTTCTTCGCGACATCGGAGACATCAACCGACTGCCCCTTGAACTGAAACGCCGTGTTGCGCGCCGTCACGGCCAGCGCCGAGATTTTCGACAAATCCGTAGTGATGTCCTCGCTGATGCCGTCGCTGAAATATTCCTGCTCGGCATCGCCGCTCATGTTGGCGAAGGGCAGCACGCAGACTGAATTCGTCTGTCGTTTTGCCTTCGCCCGATCCGATTGATTCGTCGAACCGCCGGCGAGCGCCGCAACGCTTGCCGAGAGCTTCTGCCAACCGGCGCCATCGCCACCCTTCCAACCCTTAAGATCCGCGCACTGGATCTGATTGAACGGCATCGGCGGAACCGTGCCGTCGACGCTGGCCTGGATCAGCGTCCCCAGCTCGCGAGCGGCGTCCGCTTCGGCCCGCACCCATTGCGACCTCGCCGCTTCGGCCGACCACAAGACGACGACCGCGTTGGCGGACTTGAGCCGTTCCTCGATAACATCCGCATAGGTGCGGTGGGCCGGAAGCTCGGCGTCGCGCCAGACGCCGTAGCCGGTGTCGCGAAGCGCCTTTTCGACCTGGATCGCCTGCTCCTCGGTCGATCGCGCATAAGAGATGAACACGTGCGACACGCGCCGGCCGGCCTCCCTCTTGAGTAGCAAACTTTACAGGCGGTGATTGACGAAGGATAGCCAAAGCCCTGGCGAGGCGGCGCTATTGCGCTCAGGATGCAGCAGTCGGGCTGACGATCTCGACCGCCACGGCCGGCTCGATGCCGTGACGCTTCCTTTCACGAGCGAGCAGTTTCCTGAATCTCGGATCGTCTCGCAGGCAGTCGAAATCGGGATCGGCTTCGGCAATCCTCAGCTGCGTCGCTCCCGAAAGCGATAAAGCAGCTTCGAGCAATCGCAGCGCCTCGTCCTTGTCGCCAACATAGGCTGCAAGGATGCAGGCGAAATTATACTTCATGTTCGAATTGTCGGGATCGATCAGCATTGCCCGTTCAATCCATTCGCGGGCGCGATCGGAGTCGCCGAGGATCGCATAACCGCCGGCGACGATTCCAAGGGCAGCGCCGTTGCTGGGGTCCTGCTGGAGCGCCTTTTCGGCCTCCGATACCATCTTGGCGGCGCACGCCCGCACTCTTTCGAAATCGCCAAGCGCCTGCGAACAGGTTGCGAGCAGTGCCCAGGCATGGAAGTCGTTGTCCATTACTTCCGCCGCCTTGGCGTAATGGCGACTAGCTGCTTCGAACTCCCGCCGCAGCTTCCTGAGCCGGGCCGCCTCCTTGTTCACCTCCCATGAATCCGGAGCCAGTCGAAGGGCCTTCTCGATCTCCGCTTCGGCCTCGGAATGGTGACCCTGCTCCTCCAGCCGGCGGACGATCGCGCAATAGGCTTCGGCAACGCCTGGATCGATCGACAGGGCCGTGTGCGCGGCGACAAAGCCGTCGTCGACCTCGCGCCCAAAGCCGTAACGAAGGTTCGACTGCGCGATCGCCAGCAACGCCCAGGCCTGCGCATAATAGGGATCGATCTGTACCGCGCGGCTGCAGATCCGCATCACGCGTTCCTCGCGGCGCGGGTCGCCATGATTGCCTGTGACCCAATATTGCCGCGCCAGCAGGTACAGCTTGTAGGCCTCGACGTTGGTCGTCCCGCGCTGCTCGATCGCCTTCTTCTCTTCGGGGAGAAGCTTCACCTTCAAGGCAGCGACGATCGAGTGGCTGATCTCGTCCTGGATCTCGAAGATGTCGGTGAGGTCGCGGTCGTAGCGATCGGCCCAGACATGGCCGCCGCCCGCACCGTCAATCAGCTGCGCGGTGATCCGGAGCCGGTTACCGGCCTTTCTGACGCTGCCTTCGAGGACATGGGTCACTCCGAGCTTCCTCGCAACGTCGCAGACGTCGACCGAGCGCCCCTTGAACGTGAATGCGGTGTTCCTGGCGGTGACTTCCAGCGCCGAGATTTTCGACAGATCGGTAGTGATGTCCTCGGAGATGCCGTCGCTGAAATATTCCTGCTCGGCATCGCCGCTCATGTTGGCGAAGGGCAGGACGCAGATGGAGGTCTTTTTCGCTTGCGCCTTCGTCGGCCGAACGAATTCGCGAGTTTCTTCCAGGAGGTCGGCGACGCTCGCCAGCAGCTTCTTCCAGCCGGCGTGGTCGCTTTCCCCCGCCCAGCCCTTGAGGCCGGCGCACTGGATCTGGTTGAAGGGGATCGGCGGGATCGTGCCGTCGACGCTCGCCTGGACCAGCGTCCGGCTCTCGCGGGCGCTATCCGCTTCGGCCCGCACCCAGTGCGACTTCGCCGCTTCTTCGGACCACAGGACAACGACCGCCTTCGCGGCCTTGAGCCGTTCCTCGATCACCTCGGCATAGCCGCGATGGGCGGGAAGCTCCGCATCGCGCCAGACGCCGTAGCCGGCATCGCGCAACGCATCCTCGACTTGTTTCGCCTGGGCCTCGCTCGAGCGGGCGTAGGATACGAACACGTCCGACATAAGCGGGCGCTCCCCTGTTCGCGGGAAAGCTTACAAGTGACTGAAGTGAAAGAACAGATGCGCTGTCAGTCGCCGTCGCCGATGGGCATTCCGGGAGGGACGTCGGGGAGCCGCCTCGGGTCGGCGATGACCTTGTCCAGCGCCTCGCGGTCGCGGAGCAGCGACGCAAGTCCCCGCGCCCAATCCTGCTGTTGCGAGTCGCCGCGCCACCGCGCCAGCCGCTCCGCGAGCCGGTCCATGCGCCCGGAAAGCTGAAGCTGGATTGTGGGCGACAAAGTCGGATTGCGTTGAACCCGTGCAAGCGCGAGGATCGAGGTCGTCGCAGTACGGTGGCCAACCGCATCGCTTGCGCCGGCAAGGCTCCGGTCGAGCAGCAAATCGAACACCTGCCCTGCCGCGGGAATCGACGAGTCCGCCGCATGCTGGAGCTCGAGCCGGTTCAGCCGCTCGGGCGCGAGCAGCGAATTCAGGGTCTGCATCGCCCCGACTTCGGTCGCCTTGAGCGGGTCGAACACCGGGCCGCCGGCCGTCGGGATGATCTCGATCTCGGTCTGCCGGTCCGGCCCGCCGCCGAAGCCGCTCGAAAGCAACGGCTGAAGGCGACCTGGAACGGTGAGCTCGGCCGGCGAGAGCGTATCAAGAAGCGCGTAGAGCGCTGCCCACTGGGTGGCGCCCGGAACCGTCTGCGCGAGCGCCTGCTCGCCATTGACCGCATAAGGAAAGTTCACCCCGCCCAGCGACTTGGCCGCGGCTTCGACCTGGTAACGGTCGATCAGCCAGATCGGAACAAAGGCACGGCGAAGGTCGGACAGCGACTCGCCGGCCGGAATGGCCGCAGTTCCGAAGCGCTGGATCGCGACCCGCCGAACCTCCATCATCCGCCTGAGCTCGGCCACCGGATCGGCGCTGTCGTCCCAGAGCGAGCCTTCGGGATGGCCCGCTCCGACCGGCCGGGCATCGTTGTCGGCGACGAAGCGAAGCCCTTCCGCGCGCGCCTGGGCGAGGATCGGGCGTGCCGCCGCGTCCGTCGGCACGTACAGCCATTTCACCATGAACCGGTCCCACGGGCCGACCCCGACGCCATAGGCATCGCGAAGCGACGGCACTCCGTTCTCGAGCTCGATCCGCGGCGCGGGATAATCCATTACCGAATAGCGGCCCTGGGTGCTGGCCGCGAAATTGTGCGCGAGCCCGATCGCGTGGCCCACCTCGTGCGCCCCGAGTTGCCGGATCCGCGCCAGCGCCGCCGCGATCGGGTCGTTGACATCGCCGGTCCCGGTCAGCCCCGCCCCGACCAGCGCCTGGAAAATCGTCATATCCTGGCGAACCCGAAGCGAGCCCAGCAGCACCGAACCCTTGATGATTTCGCCGGTGCGCGGATCGTCGATCGGCTGCCCGTAGGACCAGCCGCGGGTCGCCCGGTCGACCCAGTTGACGACATTGTAGCGAACGTCGAGCGGGTCGGCGCCTTCGGGAAGCACGGCGACCTGGAACGCATTCTCATAGCCCGCGGCGTCGAACGCCGCCTTCCACCAACTCACGCCCTCGACCAGCGCCGTCCGCACGGGATCGGGCGCGGCCCGGTCGATATAGAAGACGATCGGCTTGGTGACCGGCGAACGGGCGGCGGCGGGGTCCGTCTTTTCGAGCCGGAAGCGGCGAGCCAGCTCGATCACCACCGGCTTTCCGAGCGGCGCCGAATAATCGACCTGCTCGCGCCCGAGGCTGTAGCCGAACGGGTCGGTGCGCGGGACGTAGCCGGGCTCGGGCAGAGCGATCAGCGAATGGCGGAGCACCAGGCTCAGCGTGTTGCCGCTGACGATGTTCGACACTTCCGGCTTGGGATCGTCGGAGCGGAAGCTGATCCGGGCGGCGAATTCCGCGTTCTTCGGAAACACCTTCACGAAATTGGGGTCGGCGGCGCTCAATTCGGGGACGAACTTGAACTCGCCGCCGCCGCCGCGCTTGATAGCAGCGACGACGTCGAGATCGTCGCGCGCGAGAAAGCCGGAAAGATCGACGGTGTAGGAGCCGTCGGGATTGGTCTTGATGACGTCGCCGAGCCACAGGGTGGAAGTCGCGAAGCTGTTGCGCGCGGCGCGTTTCTCGTCGTCGGTGCCGCTGGCGGTGAACTTGCTGTTCTCGACCTCGGCGGCGACTTTCTTGCCGAGGCGACGGAAGACCAGGATCCGGCTTTCGTTCGCGGTCGCCCGGTCGAGCCCGATCGGCGCCGACCCGAGCCCCGTCTCGAGCTGGGTCAGATAGATGTAGCGCGCCGAGATTCCGTCCGCGTCGGGCTTGGGGAAGGTCGCGACGATCTTGCCGCTGACCGGATCGGCATCGACCTTGAGCAACGGCTTGGCGGCCTGCGCTGTCGCCTTCGCGGCGGGAGCCGCCGCAGTGGCAGGAACCGCCAGCGCCAGCACGAGTGCGAGCGAAACGGACGAACTCAGCAAGCGACGGCGCATGAAGGACCTCCCCGGCACGTGCGGGAAGGCTAGTCAGGGGCTTGCGGCCTGTCCACGGGGCTTGCCTGCCGTTCGTCGAAGCCGCAGACCCGCTCGATGCCGACGCGCTTTCTCTTCCCCACCCTGCTTTACGAAGCCGACGTCGATCCTGCGCTGCTGCCCGAGCTCGCCCACTCCATCCGCTCACTCGCCTCCGACGACATGGCGGGGCGCCGCTGGAGCGAGGAGCACCGCTACGCCGGCTACACCAGTTACGCGTCGCTCGACGATCTTCCGAAACGCGATCCTGCGTTCGCGGACCTGGCGAAGCTGCTCACCCGCCACGCGCGCCTGTTCGCCGGGGAAGCGGGATGGGAGGCAAAGCCGAAGCTCGACAGCCTGTGGGTCAACCTCCTGAAGGCCGCAGGGCACCACAGCGGCCACATCCACCCGCACAGCATCGTTTCGGGAACGCTCTACGTCGAAGCTCCAGCCGGCTCCGGCGCGATCCGGTTCGAGGACCCGCGCCTGCCGCTGATGATGGCCGCGCCGACACGCGAAGACACATTCGTGACGGTCCAGCCGCGGCCAGGCCTGCTGCTCCTGTGGGAAAGCTGGCTGAGGCACGAGGTGCTCGCCGGCTCAAGCCGCGGCGAGCGGCTCAGCATCAGCTTCAACTTCAACTTCAGCTGAATCCAATCAGGTCTCAGCCCGATTCGTCCCCGAAGATGATGGTCAGAAGCAAGGACGAATCTTCCAACGCCTCGACGGAATGGCGAATGCCGCCGTCGAAAAACACCCATTGGCCCGCGGAAAGCTCAACCGCTCCGGCCTCGAGACCGATTGTCACCCGGCCCTCAATGCACAGCAGCGTGAACTGTCCAGCGACTTGATGCGCGGGGATTTGCCCACCGGCCTGGACCACTAGCTGGATCGCTTCGAAACTCTCGGATTTCACAAGCGCGCTGGTCCGCGTGTTTCGAAGGCCATTCGCGAAGGCCCGAAGGTCGACCACTTCGCCGCTCGTGGCGTGATGAAGAGCCATTCAGGGCTTCTCCCAAATCCATGACGGCGCGTCGCTTGCCGGGAACGACTGTTCGGATGCTTGGTCGACCACATCCCTGCCGCTTGTGGCAGCAGGCCAGAGGCTGATCTCGACTCGCTTTCGAACCTCCGCGACGAAGCTGTCATGGATCCCCGATCTGCCGCGTTCGACGATGTCCTCGATCTCGACGGCACAGGCGCACACGCATTCGTGGACGGCGCGTTCGACGTGTTCCTGAAGGGCTTGTCGCGGAGCCGCTTCGCGCAACGCAATCACTCTCGCGACGGCGGCGAGGATGGTCTCGTCATTGAAAGGATCGCCATATTCGTGAGTCATGGTCAGCGAAGGCCCTCCGTGCCCATTGAATGCAACTCACTCGCCGAGCCGGGGTTGCGAGGACCGCCTACGAAAGACCCGCGGCTCCTAGCGTGCGACAGCCTCCGCAAAATGCGGGCGCGGCTTCCTCAGCTTGACGATGAAGTCCCAGGCCATGATCAGCGTTCCGACCGAGAAGACGATGTCGCCGGGCATCCGCATCCACTGCCAGAACCGGGTCTGGTCGTAGAACGCCTGGCTTCGTGCCCAGGCGAAGCCGTGCTCGTACACGGCGTCGAGCTGGGACCATCCGATCGGAAAGAAGTGGAGGAATATCCACATCAGAAGGCCGATATTGTAGCACCAGAAGGCGATCCGCCCTGGCCTCTCGTTAAACTCTGCGCCCGGGCCCGCGCGGTAGCGAAGGCAGAAATAGATGAGGCCCAGCGCGAGCAGCCCGAACGCCCCGAACAGCGAGGTGTGCGCATGGTTCAGAGTCAGGAAGGTGCCGTGCTCGTAATAATTGACGAGCGGTGCATTCAACGTGCCGCCGCCGAACACGCCGGCACCCACGAAATTCCAGAAGGCCGAGCCGAGGATGTAGAGATAGGCCAGCCCGTAATCGAAAGCTGCTGCCCCCTTGATCAGCCGGTGCTGCGAGATCGCTTCCAGGATCAGGAGAACCAGCGGCAAGACTTCGATGAAGGAGAACATGCTGCCCAGCGGCACCCACATGCTCGGCCCGCCGCCCCAATAAAGGTGGTGGCCGGTGCCGAGGACGCCGCCCAGGAAGATCAGGATCAGCTCGAGATAGACAGAGCGTTCGGCGAGCTTCCGGGAAACCAGGCCCAGCGACATCAGCAGATATGCGCTCATCGCGACGGCGAAGAATTCGAACGACTGCTCGACCCACAGATGGACCACCCACCAGCGCCAGAAATCGGTGATGGTGAATGACTTCTCGATCCCGGTCAGCGGAATCATTCCAAAGATGTAGAGAACGGCGACGTTGATCGTCGCCGCCCAGATGAGATGCTCGAGCCGGATTCGTCCGCTCCAGAATTGCTTCGTCGCTTCGACCACGGTGTCGCGACTGGGCCACAGGGCGCGGAACATGAGCCCGCTCCAGCTGAGCAGTGCGACGAAGAACAGGATTTGCCAGAAGCGTCCCAGCTGAATGTAAGACAGCCCCTGGTTGCCGAACCAGAACCAGCCTTTGTCGATGACTCCTTGGACGCCGAGGTAATTGCCGGCGAGCGCCGCGACCACCACGAACAGGGACACCCAGAACAGGACGTCGACCAGCAGGCCCTGGCCCTTCGCCTCGCGGCCGCCCGCGATCGCCGGCGCTATGAACAGGCCGCTCGCGATCCACCCCAGCCCGATCCAGATGATCGGCGCCTGCAGGTGGAAGCTCCTCAGGAAATTGTACGGCAGGATGTAGTTGAGCTGGACGCCGTAGAACGTCTCCCGGTCGTAATAGGAGTGCGCCATGATCGCGCCCGCGCCCTGCATGGCGAGGAATATCAGCGCGACGACGATAAAATATTTGCCGGTCTTGACCTGGCTTGGAGTGAGCGGCCGAAAGACCGCCAGCCCGCGCTCCATCGGCGCATCGTCCGGACTGTCCAGATAGGCGCGGTAGAGCCACAGCACGAACCCGAACGCGAAAAAAGTGAAGCAGAAACTGATCCACGTCCAATGGAAGGTGTTGGTCGTCGGCGTGTTGCCGACCGACGGCTCATAAGGCCAGTTCTCGGTCCACGAGGTGTCCGGATGATCGGGCCGCCGAGCGACCGTCGTGATCGCGGAATAGATGATGAAGTCTGCAGTCTGCGCGCGCAGCGCCGGGTCTAGGCTCTTGGCGGGGACCCAGCCTGCGGAAAGGTTGGGGGTGTTGAGCTTGGTCGTGAGCTCCGCCTGCACCCCGCGGATCGCCTGCGCGACGGCGTCCGGCACCACGACCTTCGACTGCGTGAGATCGATACCCTGAAGCTGCTTCTGCATGATCGCGGTGACGGTCGCATCGGCGATTGCAGCAGCGGGCGAGGCCGCGGGCGGCGTCGTCGGTACGGGCGGAGTCCCGCCAGGGCCTGTGGTGGCGAGCGACTTGTTGCCGGGCGCCTTCGTGTCCGGCGGCGTCGTGGCCGAGTTGGCAAGCGCCTGCTTGGTGAGCACTCCCAGCCGGACGAGAGTGGAAGCCGTGTAGTCCTCGCCGAAGTAGGACCCCATGCCGTAGATGCTTCCGTAGTCCATCAGGTCGGCTTTCTGGAAGCCGCCCTTGCCGGCGATGATATCGTCGCCGGTCATCAGCACGGCGCCAGCCTGGTCGACGAACGCCAGCGGCTGAGGCGGCGCTTTTTCGTAGGTGAGCACGGTCGCCCAGCCGAGCAGGCCGAAGCACAGGATTGCCACGACAAGCAACAGCCACTTGAGGATATTGCTGATCGGATCGGTCGACGCTTGAGTCAGGTCTCGCTCTTGCTCGCCCGATTCCATCCTCGCCCCCCTTGCAGTCATGTGCCGCCGCCAAGTGCTCTCGAGCTCGTATCACCTCACGCTGGAAATCCCTGCGAAGACCCGCCGGAACCGTCTGTCGTCAATGAACAACATAGCGCAATAAAATCTCAAGCCGCAATGCGACCGCCACCCTCGTGATCCGGCGACAGCGCGATTCGCGACTTCTCCACCGGCAGCCCGCCAAGCTCATTGGCGAAGCCGTGGTTCACGTCGCGGTGATGCGCTTCATCCGCACGGACGACGAGCACGACGTCGCGCAAGGTCGAGTCCTCCGGCAATCCCCAGTAGCGCTTGGCGATCTCGGGCGCCGGCACGTTCGGGCTCCGGCCCTCGTCGATCTCCTTGAGGTAATGCGTGTAGCTCAGCACCGCCTCCTCCTCGAAATAGCCGACGATCCGGTGCGCGGTCTTCGAGGAGACGAGATAGAGCGCGAAGAAGCCGAGGTAAAAGACCCACTGCACTCCAAGGATCACCAGCCGCTCGAACAGGGTCGGCCTGGCGACCTCGATGAAGGTCATCAGGTGCATGCGCTCGTTCTCGGCCTCGTCCATAAGCGTGCGAATCCACCCCTTGTCGTCGCACATCCGGCGCAGGCACTTGAGGTGGTTGATCGTCGCCCCGACCATTCCGGGCACTGCGGCCACGGTCTCGAGCACGATCGCCCGGTGGCCGTACCGCTTGGCAAAGAAGGTGTCGGCGCAGAAGCGAAGCGCCTTGGTGAAGCCGTAGGCGATCCGGTCCGAAACGCCCTTCGGATCATGATGAACGCTGATATCGACCATCGGTGCAGTCATTTCCCTCTCCATGCGCGGATCGCGAACCTCGCGGCCTTTCGCCGACTCAGTAAACCATGTATCTTGCGTGCATGTATTCAGCTGGAAATAATCATGCAACCGAAATACATCTTTGTTGAGAAAGATTCTTCGAAGGGCATCGAATGAAGCTCACCCGCTACACCGATTATGCGCTGCGGGTGCTGATGCACCTGGCGGCGCGCCCCGATCGGCTTGCTTCGATCGGCGAGATGGCGCGCACCTACCGAATCTCGCAGAACCACCTGATGAAGGTCGTCCACGACCTTCGCAAGCAAGGCTATCTCGACTCGGTCAGGGGTCGGAGCGGCGGAGTCATGCTCGCCATTCCGGCCGAAAAGATCAGGGTCGGCGACATCGTCCGCCACACCGAAGGCGGCTTCGATCTCGTCGATTGCGCGTCATGCGTGATTGCGAGCGCCTGCTCGCTGACTGGAGCCCTGCACCAGGCGCTCGCGGCGTTCATGGAGGTCCTCGACAATTACACCCTCGCCGACCTCGTCCGCGAGCGTCAGGACGGTCTTCGCCAATTGCTCGCTGCGATCAATGCCTCCGACGAAGCAGAGGCAGCCTAGCGCGGCGCCTTCTCGGTGACGTGGAGCCCGCGCTGCACTGCCGGCCTGGCGAGGCCGCGCTGCAGCCACGCCTCGACATTGCCGAGCCTGTGATAGTCGACGAGGTCCGCGGCCTGGTAAAAACCGACGAGGTTCCTCACCCAGCCGAGCAATGCGATATCGGCGATCGTATAGTCGTCGCCCATCACCCACTCACGCACGTCGAGCCGCGCGTCGAGCATCTCCAGCAGCCGCTTCGATTCGTCGGCGTAGCGCTGGAGCGGGCGCTTGTCCTCCCACTTGGCGCCGGAGAATTTGTGGAAGAATCCGACCTGCCCGAACATCGGCCCGACATGGCCCATCTGCCACATCACCCACTGGATGGTTTCGTAGCGGCGGTTGCCGGCAGGGAGCAGCCTGCCGGTCTTGTCGGCGAGATAGATCAGGATGGCGCCGGATTCCGCGAGCCCAAGCGGAGTTCCGTCGGGCCCGTCAGGGTCGATGATCGCAGGGATCTTGCCGTTGGGGTTCAATGACAGGAACTCGGGCGTCCAGCTCTCGTTCGCTCCGATGTCGACGAGATGCGCTTCGTACGGCCGCCCGATCTCCTCGAGCATGATCGACACCTTAACGCCGTTGGGCGTGTTGAGCGAATAGAGCTGGAGCCGGTCGGGGTGCTCGGGCTTCCAGCGGCGGGTAATCGGGAATTGGGTAAGGTCGGTCATGCACTGCAGCTAGGGACGGCCGGCGGTGGTTTCAAATTCGACCCGCGTCCACTACATGCGCCAGCGCGTCACCCTGAACTTGCTTCAGGGTCCGTCGACGAGCCTCCTCGCGGTCTCCCGAATGGATGCTGAAACGAGTTCAGCATGACGGTTCATATGGAGAAATCATGGGCTTCCGCTGCGGCATTGTCGGCCTGCCGAACGTCGGCAAATCGACCCTCTTCAATGCGTTGACCGAGACGGCCGCCGCGCAGGCGGCGAACTATCCCTTCTGCACGATCGAGCCGAACGTCGGCCGCGTCGCCGTCCCCGACCCGCGCCTGGACAGAATCCGCGAGATTGCGAAGTCGGCCCAGGAAATCGAAACCCAGATCGAGTTCGTCGATATTGCCGGGCTGGTTCGCGGCGCATCCCAGGGTGAAGGGCTCGGCAACCAGTTCCTCGGCAACATCCGCGAGGTCGACGCGATCGTCCACGTCCTGCGCTGCTTCGAAGGCGGCGACGTCACCCACGTCGAGGGCCGGGTCGACCCGATCGCCGACGCCGATGTCGTTGAAACCGAGCTAATGCTGTCCGACCTCGAATCGCTCGAGCGCCGGGTCCCCAATCTCGTCAAGAAAGCGCAGCAAGGCGACAAGGAAGCGAAGGTCGAGGCCTCCGTCCTCGGCCAGACGCTCGACCTGCTCCGCGCCTCGAAGCCGGCACGGCTGACTCGGCCGAAGGACGCGGAAGAGGAAAAAGCGCTGCAGCGGGCTCAGCTGCTGACCGCCAAGCCCGTGCTCTATGCCTGCAACGTCGACGAAGGCGATGCAGCGATGGGCAATTCGCTGTCGGAAAAGGTCGCCGAAAAGGCGCAGGCCGAAGGCGCGGTCGCGGTCGTCATCTCGGCTGCGATCGAGGCGGAGATCGCCACTCTGCCGGCCGACGAGCGCGAAGCGTTCCTGGCGGACCTCGGCCTGCACGAAACCGGCCTCAACCGGATGATCCACGCGGCCTACCAGCTTCTCGGGCTCATCACTTTCTACACCGCCGGCCCCAAGGAATCGCGCGCCTGGACAGTTCACAAAGGCGCCAGGGCCCCCGAGGCGGCCGGCGAGATCCACAGTGATTTCGAGCGCGGCTTCATCCGCGCCGAAACCATCGCCTACGACGATTACATCGCCTGCGGCGGCGAGACCGGCGCCCGCGACTCCGGAAAGCTACGCTCCGAAGGCAAGGACTATGTCGTCCAGGACGGCGACGTGATGCTGTTCCGGTTCAACGTCTAGGAAGCGCTTACCGCCGCGATTCGCGCCACAGGCCCCAGGCCAGGAGCAGCGGGATGATCAGGCCCACCCAGCTGCACCACATCGGGACCGAATGACTCCCTACGGTGATGGGGAAGTGCCTGACGAGGCGATAGGCGTGAATGACGGCCATGATCAGGAAGATGATCCCGGCGATGACGGTGACCGGTTTGTTTCCCATTGCAGCCCTCCCTTTCGGAGGGGCGCAGAATAGCCGATCTACGGCCGTTGCGCGAGCCGCTCCGCCAGAGGCAGCGCGAGCACAACCCACAGCAGCCCGAACGCCCAGCCGCCGATCACGTCGCTCGGCCAGTGAACGCCAAGCATGACCCGGCTAAGGCCGATGCAGAATGACAGGACCAGCGCCGCCGCGACGGCCGGCCATTTCCATCGCGTGCCCGACGTCAGCACGAGCGCAAGAGTCAGATAGACGATCATCGAGCTCGCCGAATGGCCGCTGGGGAAAGAGGGCGTGCTGACGGGGACGAGGTGCGCCTCGTCCACCGGCCGAAGCCGGGCGATGCCGTATTTCTGCGCCTCGACGAGGCCACGCCCGACCAGGGTCACGGCGATGACGACCAGCCCGTAGCGGCCGCACCCTTGCCTCCACAGGACCAGGGCGAACGCCACGGCGAGGCCGATCAGGACCGCCGCCTCGCCCAGAAAAGTGAAGCCGCGCGCGATCGCGACCAGTGCCGGATGGCCGCCGGCATAGAGCGCGCGCAGGATGTCGTCGTCGGCGCTGCCGGTTCCGACGGTCAGCATCGCCAACCAAAGGAGCGCTAGCAGGGCAGCAGCGTCGGTCACCCGCAGTGACGGCGCTCGGGTGCGCAGGGTTCCAGGCATCGCCGCGCTCAACGCCGCAGCGGCCGATCCGGCACCTTAGCCGCTAGAAGCGTGCCCCCAGCCGGATGCCGATGGTGCGCGGCCGTCCCGGAAGGATATAGGTCCGGGTGCAGATGCTGCAGGCGACGAACCGCGCCAGCTCGTTGCGCTTGTCGAAGACATTGGTGACGAACAGCTCGGCGCTGTACTTGTCCCAGTCATAGCCCGCGAACAGGTCGACCAGGGTGAAGGCGTGAAGCCGGCCGAGATACGAGTTCGGATTGATCCCGCCCCCGACATCCTGCCGAATGTCCGCCGCCGCCGAGCTCTGGTAGGAAACGCTGCTCTGCACGTGGGCTTTGCCAAGCCCGATGTCCCAGCTGTAGCGCCCGGTCGCCGTCGCCTTGAACTTGGGCGTGATCGGAAGCCGCGTTCCCGACGGCGTGACGATGAAATCGTCCGGAGCCGAGCAGTCCACCGACGGGTCGACCGAAGAGTGGCAGATCGCGCCGCTGGTCTTCGCGTCGGTGTACGCCGCCGCCGCGTTCAGCGAGAAGCCGCCGGCGACGTAGGACAGGTCCGTCTCGACGCCGTCGATCTTGGCGTTGCGGCCGTTCTGGATCACGGTGAGGCTGTTTTCGCCGAGGAAGCTGAACTGGAACTTCTTCCAGATCTGGTGATAGATCGCGCCGTTCCAAGTGAACGGGCCGAAGCTGGTTTTCCACCCGATCTCGTAATTGGTCAGGAAGTCCGGAGCATAGGCCGGCGCACTCGGCTGCCGGTTGATTCCGCCCGGACGGAAGCCGCGCGACCAGGTGGCGTAGAACATCAGGTCCTTGGTCGGTTTCCACCGCGCACTCAGCCGATGCGTGAAGCCGCTGCCCTTGCTCTCGCGCGGCACGGCCACGCCGTTCACCACCTCGCCGACATTGGTGCATGGCGTGCCGGCAACTCCGCCGGGCGCAAGCGGCGAGTTTTCATCGTCGAGCAACTGCAATCCGTTGACCGTCAGGCAGCGCCTGACGCCCGAGCTTCCACCGGCCGCATTCGGCGGTGGCGGGAAGCCATTCTGCTCGGTGAATGCCGGGTTCTTGCCGAAGCCAGCGAAGCCGAACAGGCTGTTGTCGTACTTGAACAGCCGCCCGCCCGCGATCAGGGTCAGCTGCGGGGTGACGTCGAACTCGCCTTCGCCGAACAGCGCCCAGTCCTTGTCCTTGCGATCCTGCAGCGTCAGCCACAGCGTTCCCGGCCAGCCGTTCACGGACAGATCGGGCGCGAGATTGTCGATCAGATAATTCTGATAAATGTGGTTCTTCTGGACCTGGTAGAAAGCGCCGACCAGCGCTCGCGCGCGCCAATCCTGCGGAGTTGCCAGCCGCAATTCGTGGCTCATTTTCTTGAAGTGTTCGGAGCCGACGATGTACTGGCGCGGATCGATCGTGTTTCCGGCCGCATCCTGGTAATAGAAGTAGTTCGCGAGTCCACCCTTGCTTTCATAATAAGCATCGTAGGCGTCCGAATAATCAGTGTAATCCGCGACTGAATAGGTCGGCCGGTCCATGTAGGCGCCGGCATAGGTGAGGTCGAAGTCCCAGATCTTGCCCTCGACGGTGAGCGCCGCCTGAGTGAACTTGTCCCTCGAAAATTCGTCGCGGAACCGCTGCACCTTGAGATCGCCCAGAGTCGGGTCGAACCCGTTGAAGCCGTCGGTCTTCGAATATTGGTGCATGATCGTCGGGGTGACGGTCCAGTTTTCGTTGAGGTCGATCTTGAGCGCCGCGCGGCCGCCGTAGGTCGTCTTCTCGTTGATGTTGTTGCGCACGAATTTGGCGTTGTTGACGCTGATCCCGTTGTGGATGCAGCCGTTGATGTCGCCGCTAAGCGGATCGAACGTCGGGGTGCCGCAATAGGTGCGCGAGCCCGGCACGTTGTCGATGAATCCCGCGTCGCGCTGATAGAAAGCACTTCCCCGGAACGCCATCGACCTGGTGAGCGGAATGTTGATCATCCCCTCCAGGATGCCGCCCATGCCGCCATGATCGACGCTGTTCAGCTCTCCGTCGACCCGCCCGTACGTCGAATTGAGATCCGGCTTGTTGGTGATGATCCGGATGGTGCCGGCTTCGCTCGACGCCCCGTAGAGCGTGCCCTGCGGTCCGGCGAGGCTCTCGATCCGGGCGATGTCGTAGATATGGACGTCGAGAGCGCCGCCGATCGTCGTCACCGGCTGCTCGTCGAGATAGACGCCGACCGACGGAAGCGACCCGGAGTGGTTGCCGTCGCCGCCCGTGGCGACTCCGCGCATGTAGATGACCGCGCCGCCGGACTGCGAGGTGTTGAAGCTCACCGACGGGAGCTGCTTGGTATACTGCTCGAAATTGGTGATGTTGAGCTGGTCGAGCCGCCGCGTCCCGAGCGCGATCACGCTTTGCGGAACGTTCTGCAGGCGCTCCTCGCGCTTGGTCGCGGTGACGATGATTTCATTGGGATCGCGGACCTGGCCCTGTTGGGCGACCTGGACCTGCGGAGGCTGCGACGTCACGTCCGTCGCGTTGGTTCCGGGCGCGGGCGACTGGGTCGTCGGCGTTGCCGGGGTCGCATCGACAGGCGCAGGGCCCTGAGCGAATGCGGGTGAAGCCAAGGTCGTGGATGCGAGAAGTCCGAGCGCGACGAAGCGCAATTTGCGGTCAGTCATCGAATGCAGCCCCCATTCGGATATCGCCCGAATAGCGACAGACCCGCGAGCGATTGTCAACGGTCGTTTCGGCTTCCGCTCGAAAGTCCGTCAGCGTTGCACGAATGCCGCAGGCGCTTGGGGATAACATTCGAGCACATTGCCGAGCGCTGCCTTCAGCGGGCCGAGATGGGGCTCGTACGCGCGCCACTCGTCGGTCGAGTCGCGATAGATGGGCTGGCGCACCTGCTCGGAGCTGGCGGTCCTCACCGCCCGCTCGGTCTTGTGGAATTCGAGGCACGCCGGCTCGAACTCCAGCCCGCAAAATTCGAGCAAAGCACGCACCTCGGCTTCGGTGTCGTCGACCATCCGTTCGTACACCACCCGGTGGACCCGCCCCGGAAGCACGCGGTCCACGTGCGCCATCAACCGCACGTAATCGGCATAATAACGGCCGACATCCTCGAGGGCGTAGGCGAAGTTCTGGCCGCGGGCGAAATGCTGGCGGAAGTTGGAGAAGCAGCAGGCCATCGGGTGCCGCCGGGCGTCGATGATCTTCGCGTTGGGAAGCACCAGCTGGATGAAAGGAACGAACATCCAGTTGTTGGGAAGCTTGTCGATGAAATAAGGCCAGATCGTCCGCCGCTGCACCGAGGCGCGCTTCAGATACTCCTCTCCCCGCTCGCGCCGCTTGCTTGGCGACAGCTTCAGCGCGGAGCCGGGATAGCGCCCATTCTGCCGCGCCACCGCGGGCAGGTCTGGGAGCTCCGATGTCCCCTCGACCTGGCTGTGCGAGGACAGGATCTGCTCGACCAGGGTCGAACCGGCGCGCGGCATTCCGACGATGAAGATCGGGTCCGCGGATTGGCAGCCGCCCGGCCGCCCGGCGAAGGCCTCCGCCGTAAACGCCGCGATGCTTTGATCGACGAGGCGCGTGACCTCTTCGCCGCGATAGGGCTGGAGCTTCAGCCGAAGCGCATTGCCGCGCGCATAATGGGCGAACGCTTCGTCCGGCTGCGCGGAATCGTGCATCGCCTTGCCGAGCGCGAATTCGAGGTGAAGCCGGTCGTCGTCGCTCAGACCGGCGGATTCCAGGGTCGCCTTCATCGCCCCGATATCGGCATCCTCGAACTTGACGGTCTTGAGGTTGGCGAGGCTCCACCAAGCTTCGCCGAGCTCCGGCCTGAGCTCGATCGCCTTGCGATAGGCGGCGATCCCGTCCGACTGCCGGCCCACCGTCTTCAGCATGTGTCCGTAGCTCATCCACACCTTGGGCTGGCCGGGCGTGCGCTCCAGGACGCCCTCGTAGAGCCGCATCGCTTCGTCGAACTCGCCGAGCCGGCCGAGAGTCGCCGCCTTGAGATTCCAGTGGCTCAGCCCCTCCGGCTCTTCGCTGAAAACCCGGTCGAGAAGCTCCATCGCTTCGGCGGGCCTGCCTATCCTGCCGAGGACCAGCGCAAGATTGGCTCTCGCCGTCGTCCAGGCGGGCGCAAGCTCGACTGCCCGGCGAAGGAGGGTCTCGGCATCGCGCCAGCGCCCGATCCGCGCCGCAAGCTCGGCAAGCATCCGGATCGCCTTGGCGTCGAACGGGTCTTCGCTCAGGTGCGGCTTGAGGATCCGCTCGGCGACGTCGAGCCGGTTTTCGTTGAGCGCGATCGCCGCCTCGATGAGGCGGGGATGCAAATGCGCGGGTGCCGGAGCCGTGGTAGCCACGAACGACTGTGTAGCGCGCCCAAATCCAGCCCGCTATGTCCCCGCGCATGATCTATTTCGAAGACCTGGAAATCGGGGCCGAGACGGAGTTCGGCTCTTACGCCGTCACCCGCGAGGAAGTCCTCGACTTCGCCTGCAAATACGACCCGCAGCCGTTTCACCTGTCGGACGAGGAGGCCGCGAAAACTCACTTCGGCCGCCTCGCCGCAAGCGGCTGGCACACCTGCGCGATGACGATGGCGGTGATCGCCCGTCATGTCGTTGGGGACGGGCAGGCGGGGCTCGGCTCGCCGGGCGTCGACGAGCTTCGCTGGCTCAAGCCCGTCTATCCGGGCGACACGCTCCACGTACGCGGCAAAATCCTCGACAAGACGCCGTCCCGAAGCAAGCCCGAGATCGGCTCCTTCCGCACCGAGACGATTGTCACGAACCAGGACGCCATGCCGGTGATGCGCTTCACGTCGATCGTGTTGATCCGCCGCCGGCCGACGGACTAACCGGGCTTACTGCGGGCGGGTGCTGTCCGACTTGCGGTCGTCGCGCCGCTGCTGGCGGACCTGCTGGCGATCTTCGCGCCGTTCCTGCCGCACTTCGACACGCTGGGTCTGGGCCGTGGGCTCGCTCGCGGCGCGGCTTCGGTCGAACCCGCCCCAATTCTCTCGCATCACCGGCTGCTGAGTGCCTGTCGTGGTCCTGGTGGTGCTCATCGCCCGCTCGCGCCGGTCGGTCCAGTACCGTTTCTGCTGGTCGTTCCAGCGGTGCGGCCGCCGGTACCGATCGTAAACGTAATAGCCGCTGCCCGGATAATAATAGTCGCCGTTCCAGCCGTAGTAGGACGATCCGTAGCCGTAGCCGCCGCAACTTCCGTAACCGTAGCCGCCGACCGGGAATCCGTAATAATCGTAGCCGCCATAACCGCCGGCCGCCGAATAGGGATCGTAGCAGCCATTGTAGCCATAGCCACCGTAGCCGCCATAGCCGCCATAGCCGGACCCGTAGCCAAGTCCGGCCGAAAGACCTCCGTAGGGCCCGTAGCCGCCATAACCATAAGCACAGCCGCCGAGGGCCATTGTGCAGCCGAGCAGGATTGCAACACGCGCGCGCATAAATCCCTCCACAACGCGAGGATCAGAACTTCAATGCGTGGTGGAGAGTGCGCGTTCCCTCATGTCGCCTGGATGAATGGAATTTGGCGGCGTAAAAAAGCTAATCGCGGTTAGCGTTTAGCCCTTCACTCCGGCCTTGCGTGCGGCGGTTTTGCGCTTGGCCTTATTCTTCGGCTCCAGCGGGCCGGTCACCCGGACCGTGCGCTTCGCTTCCGCCCACACGTTCTTGTAGGCGAGGAACCCGAGGATGGTTCCGAACAGAAGGAACACGACCACTGCGATTCCTGCCGAATGGCGGCGCTCCAGGCTTGGCTCCGCGGTCCACACCAGGAACGCGGCGACGTCCGTGGCCATCTGCTCGACGGTCGGCTTGGTGCCGTCGTCGAACGTCACCTGGCCCTCGGTGGTGAGCGGCGGCGGCATCGCGATGTTGAGGTTCGCGAAATAGGGATTGTAGTGAAGGTTCGGCGGGGTCTTCGACGCCGGGAACTTCTTGAGGAGCTCGGCCGGCTGGCTGCGGTAGCCGGTCAGCAGCGAGTGGACGTAGGCCGCGCCGCCTTCGCGCGCCTTGGTGATGAGCGACAGGTCGGGCGGAAGCGCGTTGTTGTTGGCAGCGCGCGCCGCAACCTCGTTCGGGAACGGCGGCGGGAAATGATCCGACGGCAGCGGCTTGCGCGTGCTCGCCTCGCCCGTGTCCGGATTGACGTCCGGGACCTCGGTCTTCCAGTAATTGCCCGAGCCGGCGTAATTCTTGACCTGCGCCTCGTTGTAGCCGAGCTGCGTCAGGTCGCGGAACGCGACATGGTTGAGGCTGTGGCAAGCCGAGCAGACCTCGGTGTACACCTTCAGCCCGCGCTGCAGCTGCTTCTTGTCGAAGTGGCCGAAGGGGCCGTCGCTGGCGAGGTGGAGCGGCTTGGGCGCGAGGTGGAATTCCTCCTCGGCCGTCGGCGCCGGAGGGCTCGAAACATATTCCGACACGCCGACGAACAGCGAGATCAGGAGGACTCCGGCGAATGCCAGTCCGACGAGAAAACCGATGATCCGGACCATGTGCTTAGGCTTTCCCCCTGATCCCTAACTGGCGACGCTGGTGGTTTTCTTGCCGGTTTTCACTCCGGCCGGCGCGCTTTCCTGCTCCTCGCCGTGAAGCACCGAATCGGTGATCGACTTCGGCAGCGGCAGAGTCTGCTCGTATTTCGAAACGAGCGGCAGGATGATCAGGAAGTGCGCGAAATAATAAGCGGCGGCGAACTGGCCGAGCGCGATGTTGAACGGCGTGATCTCCGCTCCGCCGATGTAGCCAAGGATCAGCACGTCGACGACCAGCAGCCAGAAGAAGCGCTTGAACATTGGCCGATAGCTGCCCGACCGGACCGGCCCCTTGTCGAGCCACGGAAGGAAGAACAGCAGCAGGATCGACGTGAACATCGCCAGCACGCCCCACAGCTTCGCCGGCAGGACGAAGTCGACCGTGAAGGAGCGCAGGATCGCGTAGAACGGCCAGAAATACCATTCGGGCACGATGTGCGGCGGAGTCGCAAGCGGATTGGCCGGAATGTAATTGTCCGGGTGCCCCAAAGCGTTCGGCGCGAAATAGACGACCAGCGCAAAGGCCAGCAGCACCGCCGCCGCGAACCAGCCGTCCTTCGCCGTGTAGAACGGGTGGAAGGGAAGCGTGTCTTTCTCGTCCCTGACGTCGACTCCGGTCGGGTTGCTCGAGCCCGGGATGTGAAGCGCCCAGATGTGGAGGATGATCACCGCCGCGATCACGAACGGCAGCAGGTAGTGGAGAGAGAAGAAGCGGGTCAGCGCCGCCTGGTCCGGGGCGTAGCCGCCGAGCAGCCACACTCGAAGCGGCTCGCCGACCACCGGAATGGCCCCGAAGAAGCCGGTGATGACCTGCGCTCCCCAGAAGCTCATCTGCCCCCAGGGAAGGACGTAGCCCATGAAGGCGGTCGCCATCATCAGCAGATAGATGACGAGCCCGAGCATCCACACCATCTCGCGCGGCGCCTTGTACGAGCCGTAATAAAGCCCGCGGAAGATGTGGATGTAGGTGACGAGGAAGAAGAAGCTGGCACCATTCATGTGGACATAACGAAGCAGCCAGCCCGCGTTGACGTCGCGCATGATGTGCTCGACCGAGTTGAACGCGCCGTCGTTGGTCGCATAAAACCACATCGCCAGGGTGATCCCGGTGACGATCTGAATCATCAGGAAAAGGCCGGCGAGGACTCCGAAATTCCACCAGTAATTGAGGTTGCGCGGCACCGGGTAACCGCCGCCGATGGCGCCGTAGACCAGGCGCGGAAGCGGCAGCCGCTCGTCCAGCCAGCGCATGAACGGATGCTTGGGATCGTAAGGCCGGGCCCAGGAAAAACTCATTCTCGCTCTACCCCTTTGCGCCGATCATGATCGTCGTCGGCGACGTGAAGTTGTAATCGGGAACGAACAGGTTCTTCGGCGCCGGCCCCTGCCGGATCCGTGCGGCGGTGTCGTACATGGATCCGTGGCACGGGCAGAAATAGCCGCCATACGGCCCCTTGTTCTCGCCTTCGCCGATTCCGAGAGGGACGCAGCCGAGATGGGTGCAGACGCCAAGCGTGATCAGCCAGTTGGTGTGGCCCGCCTTGGTTCGCTCGGCCAGGGTCTGCGGATCGCGAAGCTCCGACAGCGGCACCGCATTGGCCTCGGCGATTTCCTTGTCGGTGAGGTTGCGGACGAACACCGGCTGCTTGCGCCAGACGGTCTTGATGCCCTGCCCCGACTGGACCTTGGAAATGTCGACCTCGGTCGTCGACAGCGCCAGCACGTCGGCCGGAGGCGCCATCTGGACGAGGAGCGGAGAAATCGCAGCGACGGCGCCCACGCCTGCAAAGCTCACCGCTGCGACATTGAGAAAATCGCGGCGGCGAACGCCATCGCCAGCCGTAACCGGAACGTCAGCCATGCTTACCCTATGACTATTGGCGGGCCCGCCCTTGCGGAGCCCCCGTTAAGGCGATTGGCGGCCTGATAGCGAGCACATCCCGCACTGCCAAGGGGCGGATTTGTCACAGGGAGACAGTTACGGCTTCCGCTCCGCGTTTTCCTTCGCGCCGGCTGATGAACGACGCCCGCAACATCACCGCCGCGGCATAGATAACGACCACGATCACCAGCCAGCGAAGAACGACAATGGGCATTGTGACGACCAGATAGGCGGCGATCAGAACGCCGGGAATTCCGCCGATCGCGAGCCCGAGCACGACCTTCAGATCGATTTGCCCGATCTGGATGTGCTTCGCCCCTGCGCCGGCGCCCATCAGCGCGGCACCTGCGGCCATGACCGGAAAGCAGAGCCTGGGATCCATCCCCATCAGGCTGAGGAAAACGAGCGTCGGCGCGTAATTGCCGACTCCGAAATTGAGCAGGATCCCGAATCCGAAGCTCGCAGCAATGGCGACGATCGTCAGCCCCGGCGGCAGGCCGGCCGCGGTCCCTCCGCCCGGCATCAGGTCGAGGTTGGCCATCGTATAGGCAATTGCTGCCAGGACGAGCCCGACGGCGACGGTCAACTGGACGATCCACACGCGCGCCCGGGCGACCAGCGGAGCGCCCAGGAGACCGCCGAGCAGGACCGCGACGGCCGATCCGAACAACAGGACCGGATCGACCCTCACCCCCAGCTTGCCCAGGAAAACGATCGTTTCCACCATGGCCGGCGGAGTGAGACCGACGATCATCGTCGGCGGGATCAGGCGGTCCGGAACCATCTTGCGGAATTTGAACCAGGCCGCCGTCGGAGCGAACGAGCCGATCCCGAGCGTGTCGAAGAATGAGACGACGCTGCCGAGCGCCATCGCCTCGCCGCTTGGCTTCGCTCGCCTGGCGATCGCCGAGCGAACGAGGACGAACGCAAAGAGCAGGATCGCCAGCCCGAGCGGGACCAGCAGCGCAACCAACATACCGCACTCTCCACCAGCCCCGGTGAGCGGCGAATGCTAGAGGATCGCCGCTGCTTGGCAAGGCCGCGAAGCCGGACATGCAATCCCTTCGATCAGGCGCTAGAGACGCGCCATGCTTGCGCTCGACGACCAGCAACAGGCCGCGAAGGACTGGTTCGAAGCCTTGCGCGACCGCATCTGCGCCGCGTTCGAGGAGATCGAGCGCGAGTCGGGATCGGAATCGAAGTTCGTCCGCACGCCCTGGGATCGTCCCGACGAATCGGGATCGACCGGAGGCGGCGGGGTCCGAAGCCAGATGAACGGGAAGGTCTTCGAAAAAGTCGGGGTCAACGTCTCGACCGTCGGCGGCCGCTTCTCGCCCGAGTTCGCCAGATCCGTGTTCGGCGCCGACGAGAAGGAGCCGCGGTTCTTCGCGACGGGAATCAGCCTCGTCGCGCACATGGCCAACCCGCACGTTCCCGCCGTTCACATGAACACGCGCTTCCTGACGACGACGAAACGCTGGTTCGGCGGCGGCGCCGACCTCAATCCGCCCATTCCCTATAAGGAGGACACGGACTCGTTCCACGCCCGCCTTCGCGCCGCCTGCGCCGCGCACGACCCGACCTTCTATCCGCGCTTCTCGAAATGGGCGGCCGATTATTTCTTCCTGCCCCACCGCGGCGTTTCGCGCGGCGTCGGCGGAATCTTCTACGACCATCTCGAATGCCGCGAGCCCGGCGAAGGCGCGACGTTCGACCAGAATTTCGCCTTCACCCGCGATGTCGGCGAGGCGCTTCTCGACATTTTCCCGAAGATCGTCCGTTTGCGGATGGAAACGCCCTTCACTGCCGGGGATGTCGAGCGCCTGCTCGAATTCCGCGGCCGCTACGTCGAGTTCAACCTGCTCTACGACCGCGGCACGCTGTTCGGCCTCAAGACCGGCGGCAACATCGACGCGATCCTGATGAGCCTTCCGCCGCTCGCGAAGTGGAAATGATGAACCGCCCCGTTGCGAAGCAATGGGGAGGGGGACCGCTCAGCGGAGCTGAGTGGTGGAGGGGCCCCTCCGTCAGTCCCGCTTCGCGTGCCTGCCACCTCCCCACGAGCTTCGCTCGCATGGAGAAATTATGAGCTACGAACCGGTTCCCGACACAGAGCTGGCCGCGGTCGTGACCTTCCTCGAGATGCGCAGGCCGCCGACCTTCCAGATGCCGGCGTCGGATCTTTCGCTTCGCCGGGTCGAATCTCCCGACGTCGACGAATACCGGCGGCTGTTCCGCCGGATCGGCCGTCACTGGTTGTGGTTCTCACGCCTGATCATGCCCGATTCCGAACTGGCCGCAGTCATCCAGGACCCGGGCCTCGAGCTTTACATCGTCGTCGACGAAGTCGGCACCGACATCGGCATGATCGAACTCGATTTCCGCGAGGCCGGCCAGTGCGAGCTCGCCTTCATCGGCCTGCTTCCCGAGCTCGCCGGTCTCGGCCACGGCCGCTGGCTGATGGGGCAGACGCTGAGCCTCGCCTGGCGCGACGGCATCCGGCGAGTGCATGTGCACACCTGCACGCTCGACCACCCCGCCGCTTTGCCCGCATACCGCCACGCCGGGTTCACCGCTTACAAGCGCGCGATCGAGCGGTTCCCCGACCCGCGCCTGGTCGGGATACTTCCCAGGGACGCCGCGCCTCAGATCCCGCTTCTCGGCACCGACGCTCCGGCCGTGTCGCGCCCGGTGAGCTGAAGGTAGATCCGCGCCAGCATCACCGCCAGGATCACCGTCACTGCTCCGTTCACGACCGAATCGAACAGGCCGACGACGAGCGCGGACAAGGACATCGGCTCGATCGCTCCCAACAGGATCACCGCGACCGCGGTGATTCCCCAGTTGACGGCCGCGATCAGGACCAGCGCGCCGATGATGAACAGGACCATGAAGCCGAACAGCTGCCACCAATGCCCGCGAGTGAGGTCCCAGCTTCGGCGCAGGATCTGGATCGGGCCCGATTCCTCTTCGCTTGCGACCGGCGAGGACATCAGCATCCGGATCGCGATGAAGATGAGCAGCGCCAGGTAAAGCAGGCTGAGCAGTAAGGCGACCGGCGACTGAAGGAACGCCTGCTCGCTCGAACGGTCGAACGGAACGCCCGCGACATAAGCGACGACCGCGAAGGGGATCAGGGCAACAATGAAGACGACGGTGAGCAGGATCGCAGCCACCAGGTAAATGGGCATTCGCCGCGCACCGTGGCCGATCGCCTCGCCCACCGATACCGCCGGCGTCACCGCCAGGCGGATGATCGACAGCTGCCCGATCAAGGCCAGGAGCGAGCTGATCAGGATCAGGATCGATTCGACAAAGCTCGAACTGGTCCGGATCGAGCTCGGGCTGATCACCTCGACCACCAGGCCGGGAAGAATGATGAGGGCAGCGGCGACGATCGCCATCAGCCGGCCGTCGGCGGCGATCCGCGCCTTGGTCTCCTCCCACGCTTTCGAAATCGACAGTGCCGTCATGTGCAAACCCCTTGCTTGGGCGGCGTTATGCGGGCCCCGGGACGCCCTTGCAACTTGCCGCGGCGGCCGGTGCGCGCCATCTCACCTGCGCAATGGAGCGCGTCGACGGAATCGAATGGCGGGTGGGTGAATCGCTTGTGCCTTACGAGCGGGCGCTGGCGTTCATGGAGCAGCGCGTGGCGGCTATTCGCGCCGGCGAGGCCGACGAATGCGTCTGGCTGCTCGAGCACCCGCCCCTGTTCACCTCAGGCACCAGCGCCGACCCCGCCGAGCTGATGAACCCGCTCGGTTTCCCGGTCTACCAGGCCGGGCGCGGGGGCCGCTACACCTATCACGGGCCCGGCCAGCGAGTCGGCTATCTGATGCTCGACCTCGACAGGCGCGGGCGCGACGTGCGCAAGCTCGTCCATTCGCTCGAAGGCTGGATCATCGCGGCTCTGGCCGAGCTCTCAATCCCGGCGCACCGGGCGCCCGGCCGAATCGGCATCTGGGTCGGCGAAGGGCCCGCGGAAGCCAAGATCGCCGCGCTCGGAATCCGGGTGAAGCGCTGGGTGACCCTCCACGGCTTCGCGATCAACGTCGACCCGAACCTGGCGCATTTCGGCGGCATCGTGCCGTGCGGGATCAGCGAATTCGGCGTCACGAGCCTCGCCGCGCAAGGGATAGAAATCGCAATGTCGGGCGTTGATGCGGCTCTGAAGGGGTCGTTTCACCGCTTTCTCAATGACTTGGTGGGGCCACATCAAGTCTCTTGATGGTAATGAGCCGTTCAGACTATGCTGAGCGCGATTTGGGAGGCGGGCAACCGCTCCAGATCGAAATAATTAGGGAGTTTTGAATGCGTGCTCTGATCTTGGTCGCTGGTGCGGCCCTGGCGGTTGCTGCTTGCAGCAGCAACAACGCCGCTGACAACAACATGGCGGTCGAGAACCTCGAGGCCGGCAATCTCATTGTTGAGAATGACATGAACGCCGTTGACATGAACGCCGTCGATATGAACGCGACGACGGACATGAACGCGACGGACATGAACGCGACGACGACCGCGAACACCACCACCAACATGTAATCCTCGGCTCCCTCGTGGGGCCGTTCGCATGTTTTGAGGCTGCCGGGTTCGCCCGGCAGCCTCTTTTTTTGACGCAGCCTCATTCTTTGACATTGGCGCGTTGGTGTTGTGGAGAAAGCGGATGCGCAAACTCATCCTGTTGGGCGCCCTCGCCCTCGCCTCCTGCGGCGGTAATCAGCAGGCGAACAATGCCGCCGTCTCGGACGAGAGCGGTGCCGGCGACGTCACCGCGGTCAACGACACGACCGCGATCGACGCCGCGACCGGTGAAGCCGCCAACATGGCCGCAGACGTGAACTATACGTTCAACGAGCAGGCGATGAACGAAACCCAGAACAAGGGCACGAACAAGAGCGCTCCGGCCTTCGAGCCGGACGAGCCGGGAACGCCCAACAACCTGACCGACTAGGGCAGCCCGACCAGCTTGTGCGACTGCAGGCTGAGCTTCCACTTCGGCCGCTCCATCGCCAGCCGGATCGCCGCTTCGACCGCAGCGTCGCTCGTCGCGCAGTCCATCGGCTGCACCAGGAAATGCCCGAAATCCCAGCTTTCCAGCTCGACGGGATCGATTCCCGCCTGCGGCCACACCAGTTTCAGCTCGTTGCCGCGGCGCTGGACGACCTTTGTCCCCGCCTTGGGACTAACGCACACCCAATCGACGGCCGGAGCAACGGGCAGCGTTCCATTCGTTTCGACCGCGACTCGAAACCCGCGGTCGTGGAGCGCCTCGACGAGAGCGGAATCGAGCTGGAGCATCGGTTCGCCGCCGGTGATCACCACCAGCCGGTCTTGCCTCCCCTGCCCCCATGCCTGCTCGACGCAATCGGCAAGCGCGTCGGCACCGGCGAACTTGCCGCCGCCCGCCCCGTCGGTGCCGACGAAGTCGGTGTCGCAGAAGCTGCATTGCGCCGTTGCCCGGTCAGCCTCGCGCCCGGACCACAGGTTGCAGCCGGCGAAGCGGAGGAACACGGCGCGGCTGCCCGACTGCACCCCCTCCCCCTGCAGCGTCAGGAACACTTCCTTGACCGCGTAGGTCATGGCGACGGCGTCTCCGCGTAGCGCGTCGGGTCGGCGAGCCCCGCTTCGGCGAAGCCCTTCGCCCTCAGCCGGCACGCGTCGCACAGCCCGCAATGCGCCCCGTCCGGCGTCGGATCGTAGCAGCTGTGGCTCATGCCCGCGTCGAGCCCGAGCCGATCCGCCTCGCGGACGATGTCGGCTTTCGTCATCGACTGGAGCGGCGCATGGATCTTGAAAGCCCTGCCCTCGACCCCGGCCTTGGTGGCGATGTTCGCCAGTTTCTCGAATGAGTCGATGAACTCGGGCCGGCAGTCGGGATAACCCGAATAATCCAGCGCATTGACGCCGATGAACAGGTCGCGCGCTTCCGCCGCTTCGGCCCAGGCCAGCGCCAGGCTGAGAAGCACGGTGTTGCGCGCGGGGACGTAGGTCACCGGAATGTCCTCTCCGACACCCGACTTGGGAACGACGATGCCGCCGGTCAGCGCCGACCCGCCGAATCGCGCTAGGTCCATCTTGAGCACGGCGTGCTCGTCGGCGAGCTCGGCCGCGATCCGCGCCGCCGCCTCCAGCTCGACCTTGTGCCGCTGGCCGTAGTCGACCGTCAGCGCCAGGACGCAATAGCCTTGCTCTCGAGCGATCGCGGCCGTGGTCATCGAATCGAGCCCGCCCGACAGCAGCACGACGGCCTTCGCCATTGTCAGATCTTGAGGCCCAGCCGCGGGGCCGCCCAGAACATGATTGCATAGAGCGCCAGCGTCCCGGCGACGACGATCGCCAGCGCCGCCCAGAAGGCGATTCCCGACCTCAGCAGCGCCGGAAGCACCACGAACAGCGGAAGCGAGGGGAGGATGAACCAGAAGGCGCTCGACGAAAGCTCGGCGATTCGCAACGAATCGCCCGTGTCGCGCCACAGCCAGATCATCGCCAGCAGCGAAGTGAGCGGCAGCGAGGCGACGAGGCCGCCCCAGCCGGGGTAGCGCCGGCCGATCTCCGACACGAGCGCGACGATCACGCCCGAAATTGCCGCCTTGATGATCAGGTAAAGCACGGCGCGCCTCTACGGCCTAAGCGCGGACAAAAGAAGGGCCGCCCATCCGGTGGACGGGCGGCCCAGGTAATCGAGCGGAGCCCGATTGGGAGGAAAGCGTGCCAAAACCCGGCACCCGGTCCTTGTACCCCATCAAGGTAAACGCCCGCTTAATGGTTTTGACAATTCCCGGCCCTGCGCGCGAGCATCGTATATTTGAACGGCGCGCCGCCCGAAATTCCTTGCGTTTCGATGGTCAGCGATCGCGGGGTTACCAATCTTACGTCGCTCTGGCCGAAGTCCCCGCCGGCGCAGGTATAATGGATGGTCGCCGCCGACCCGTTGTCGCGGATCACGGTTCGGCTGCATCGGGCATTGCGATGCTCGAATTGAGTCAGAATCGCGGTGTTGGCGACGCACAGTTTCACCGGTTGCGATCCGATGCGCGAGATTTCCCACAGGCCCGGCTCTGCGGTGGAGAAAACCGACGAGGTTGCTGCTGCGGCGCCAAGCGCGGCCATGACAGCGAAGCAGGCTCTTACCAACGCGTTCACGGTCTTCAGTTTAACACAAACGCGTCCGCAGCAAAGTGAACTCAGCTGACGTCCTCGAGCGCGATCGGGAAGCTCTGCGAGCAGAATTCGCAGTCGACCCGGATCATCCCGTCGGGCCCGACCATGGCTTCGCGCTCGTCCGCCGGGAACCGGGCGATCACCGAGCGCACGTAAGCGGGGTCGCACCGGCAGCCTTTCGAAAGCGCGATCGGCTCCAGCGTCCGGACCTCCGCTTCCTCGTGGAGCAGGCGCCACGTCAGCTCGTCGAGCGGAAGCGCCGGGTCCGTCAGCTCCTCCGGTTTCACCGATCCGGCGAGAACGGCGATATGCGGCCAGTCGGGATGGTCGAGCCGCGTGTGCAGCCGCTCGCGCCCCTCCTCCCCCTCGGGCAAATGTTGAAACAACAGCCCGCCCGCGCTCCAGCCCTCGGGCCGCTTTTCCGCTGCCAGCCGGACGACGCTTGGGATCTGCTCCGACTGGGCGAAGAAGCTTTCGGCGGCGCGCGCCAGGCTGTCGCCTTCAAGCGGGACGATTCCCTGGTAGCGCTCGTCGCTCACGGGATGGTCGAACGTGATCGCCAGATAGCCCTTGCCGAACAGGGAGAAGAGCGACGGATTGGGCCCGGCCTCGGCGAGCCGCTCGGGATCGTGGCGGACGTAGCCGCGAAGCTGCCCGCCCAGATAATCGCACACTAGCAGCTCGACGATCCCGTTCTCGGTCTGCGCCTGCAGGGTGACCTGCCCTACCGCCTCCTTGAGCATCGCGCCGAGCAGCGCCGTCAGCGCCAACGCCTCGGCAAGCAGCCGCTCGATGGGCGGCGGATAGGCGTGACTGGCGAGGATCGAATCGAGCGCCGGCCCGATGCGCGCAAGGCGCCCCCGCGCATTGCGCGCCGGAATGGTGACGCCAAGTGCGACGTCCGTGCTCAGCTGGGATGAAGGCATGGGACGAAGATAGGGAGGCGTCGCTCGCCGCTCAACTCAGGCCGCCTCGGGCAGCTCATACTTCGCCGCGGCCGCCGATAGCCTGTCGACGAACTCGCGGATATGCTCTTCCTCGATCACCAGCGGCGGAAGCACGCGCATCACATTGTCTCCGGCCGCGACCGTAAGCAGGCCCTGGCTTCGAAGCCAGTTCACGAACGCCCGGCTGTCGCTCTTCATCTTGATCCCGAGCATCAGGCCCATGCCCCGGACGCTTTCGAACAGATGGTCGTGATTGGGGATCATCTGCTCCAGCGCCGAGCGGAGCCGTTCGCCCATCTGCCGGACATGGGCCAGGAACTCGGGAGTCGCGACGATATCGAACACCGCCTGCCCCGCCGCCATCGCCAGCGGGTTGCCGCCATAGGTCGAGCCGTGGGTGCCGATCACCATCCCGCCCGCCGCTTTTTCGGTCGCCAGGCACGCGCCCATCGGGAAGCCGCCGCCGATCCCCTTGGCGCTCGCCAGGATGTCGGGAACGATGTCATATTGTTCGTAAGCGTAAAGTGTTCCGGTCCGGGCGACTCCGCACTGGACCTCGTCGAGCACCAGCATCAGGTCGTTGGCGTCGGCGAATTCGCGGAGGCCCTTCATGAACGCCTTGCTCGCCGGCCGGATGCCGCCCTCGCCCTGCACCGGCTCGACCAGGAACCCGGCGGTGTTCTCGTCGACCGCGGCCAGCGCGGCTTCGAGATTGTCGAACTCGACGACCTTGAAGCCCGGCAGCAACGGCGCGAACCCGTCGCGCAATTTCTCCTGGTTGGTGGCGCTGATGGTGGCCATCGTCCGCCCGTGGAAGGCGTTGGAAAAAGTGATCAGGTCGTGCTTGTGCGGATTGCCTTTGGCGTGGTGATAACGCCGCGCGGTCTTGATCGCGCACTCGACCGCTTCCGCTCCGCTGTTGGTGAAGAAGACGGTGTCGGCGAAGCTGTTGTCGATCAGCCTCTTGGCGAACGCCTCGCCCTGGGGACTCCCGTACAGGTTCGACACGTGCATCAAGGTCGCCGCCTGGTCCTGGATCGCCTTGGTCAGATGCGGGTGGCCGTGGCCGAGCAAATTGACCGCGATCCCGGCCGCGAAATCCAGGTACTTCTCGCCATTCTCGCCGTAGAGATAGACACCCTCCCCGCGCACCGGCCGCACTTCGCAACGGGTGTAGACGGGCATGAGCGGCGTGATGGCCATCGCGGGATTCTCCTGTTGATTTGGCGGGTTTCAGCTTCGCAGCCGCTATAGCCAGAGCGGCCTCAAAAGGAAAAGGCGCGCCGGATTTCTCCAGCGCGCCTTCCCTTGCCGTCGGCGAAATCGCTTATCGGCGATAATGCCCCGGGCGGTTGTTGAAGTCCCTCGCCTCGCGAGAGACCCGGATCTCGAGATTGCGGATCCGGTTCTCGATCCCCCGCGCTTCGGCGGGCCGGATTCCGCCGCGCGGCGCCCGGTAGATTCGCCGCTCGATCGCGCGCGCTTCGTTGTCGAGGCTGCGGGCCTCGCGGGGCGACAGGATGCGCCGGGCCTCCATGTTGCGGATGTCGTGGCGGATTCGCTGCACCCGGCCCCGCATCTGCTGGACGAAGGCATAGCCGTTGTAGCCGCGACCGTAATTGTACGGCGAATGATTATAGACCGGCGCCGCATAGGGCGTCATGTTGCCGTAGGGCTGGGCCGAAGCCGGAGCGGCGATCGCGGCGACCGAAGCGGCGGCGGCGAGGGAGATCAGAACTTTACGCATATTGTTGTCCTTTCGAAACTTCGACTTCAACGAACGAGGGGTGAATTGGTCGCGCCTGTCAGTCGCGGTCGCGACCCCAGTCGCCGCCGCGATCCCGATCCCGGTCGCGATCGCCGTAATAACCATCGCCGCGGCCGTAGCGGCCGTCCCGGTCCCAGGCTTCGCGCTGCACCCGCTGCTCCAGGCGCGCGACCTGGTAATTGAGGTCGCGAGCCTCATAGGGATTGAGGCCGTAGCGGGCGGCCCGGTACAACTGCCGTTCGACGTTGCGCGACTGGTCGCGAAGCCGGCGCGCTTCACGGCCGCTCAGAATGTCGCGGCGGTCGAGGATCTCGATCTGCTGCTGGACCGCGTTCACTCGATACTGAAGGCTGCGGACCTGGCCGTAATCGTTGTAGCCATTGCCATATCCGTAGCCCGGCGCACCGTACACCGGGCCGCCGTACCCCGGCGTGCCGATGCCGATGCCGACGTTGCCGTAGACTTGTGCCGAAGCCGGAGCGGCGACGGCCAGCGCCGAAGCGGCGGCTGCAAGCGAAACAAGAACCTTACGCATCGTTGCTCTCCTTCGAGCGGTTGATGCGAGCAATGTGGGCCGATTCGCTTGATGGAGCGCTGAACGCAGCCGTCAGCAGCCGTTCAAGGTTCGTTACGCCGTCGTTCAGCTGGAGCTACCGAGCACAAGTGAAGGATTGCGCCAGCAATCCGAGCTTGTGTCGAAGAGACAGCGAGAGCCGGCCAGCCTGCCGCACTAGCGGACAGGACTGACGTCACGGGATTCACTCCCGTGACGGCCCCGCCTCCGGACTCCGCTTTCCACCTATTGCGGACATAGGCTCTTCTGTTAGGCTTTCGAGGCCGGGGGGCGCGCAACATGCACTTTCATCTGCCGAAGCCGCTGCACGGCTGGCGCGACTTTGCGGGCGAAGTTGGAATTATCGTTGTCGGTGTTCTTATCGCGCTTGCCGGCGAGCAGGCGGTGGAGTCGTTGCACTGGCATTCAGTGGTGGCGCAGACCCGTCAGGCGCTGGACCGGGAATTGGCCGATAATCTCGGCGTGATGCAAAGCCGCGTTGACGAGGGGCCATGCATCTCTCGTCGTCTGGCGGAGTTAACAACAATCTTCCGCCGTCATGCAAACGGACAGCCGTTGGCGCTCAAGAGTTCCCTTGGCCAACCGCAGTTTCCCCACATCGAAACCAGCGTTTGGGAAACCGTGGTAGCGGATGGGGCAACAGCGCACATGCCGCTCGACGTGCGGCTTCGCTATTCCCGTTTTTACGCAGAAATCTCCTGGTTTCGCGATAAGACGGACGAGGAATCGGAAGCCTGGAGCCATTTGAGCCAATTCGACGATCACGACCTGATGACCGAACAGGATTGGTCCGCGCTCCATCAATGGAAGGCGCGCGCTCAGTCGGTGGCGGCGAAGGTAGATGCGAACGTTTCGTTGACGACCATTCGCGAAATGGCTTCGGCCCTCGCCGTCAAACCGCGGCCCTTCCAATTCAAGTCCGCATCGCTGGCGGCTCGCGATTCATTGTGCCGCCCGATGATCTGAGCCGCCGAGCCTACGCCTTGATCTTCCAGCCGCTCCTCAGAAGTGCGTAGCATGTGCCCCACAGCAGCAGGTTCAGCACCAGCAGCCCGATGGCGCCGATCGCCAACCAAAACCTCCTGCCAGCGGAGCTGGTGGGGAGGGGGACCGCTCAGCGCAGCTGAGCGGTGGAGGGGCCAGCAAGGTGCGTGCAACTCCGGTCGATGGCTTCCGCGAGGCGTCTGCATCGGCCGGTCGACAACATGGGGCATTATTCATGCGCGACCGCTCCGGCGTCTGATAGGACGCCGCTCGCTCTGCTGATCAGGGAGGACGTCTCATGAAGCTTCGCGCCGGAATCAGTGCTGCCCTGCTTTCCCTGCTTCCATTTGCCCCAGCGGCTGCTGCTCCGAAGGTCGCGACCTCCGTCCCTCTGTCGGATGGCGGCTGGGATCTGCTCGCGGTAGATTCCGTCGCTCACCAGGTGCTGATTGCTCGCGCAGATGGCGTCGACGCCGTGGATACCCGGACCGGAACGGTGAAGCCGCGCCTCGTGGCCGGAACGCGATTTCACGGCATCGCACTCGTTCCCGGAACGAGCCTCGCCGTGGCCACCCAAGCGGCCGGGTCGGCGACGGTCTTTAACGTGACCACCGGCAAGGTCAGCGGAGTCGTGACGACCGACCCGGACGCGGATGCCACCATCTACGAGCCAGGCACGCGCACCGTGTGGGTCATGAACGGCGACTCCGGGACGATCAGCATCGTCGATCCGGCCGCCGCCAGGGCCACCGGCAAGATGAAGGTCGGAGGCTCTCTCGAAATGGCGGCGCTCGATGGACGCGGTCACCTGTTCGTCAATGTCGAGGACAAGGGCGAGCTCGCCGAGATCGACATCGCCAGCCGAAATGTGATGGGGACGATTGCTCTTCCAGGTTGCGAGCACCCCACCGGCCTCGCCTACCTCAAGTTAGGGCTCCTGCTGTCCGCCTGCAGCAACGGAGTCGCCGACCTCACCCGAGCCCGCGACGGACGCTCGATTGGACAGATCGCGATCGGCCCAAGGCCGGATGGCGCTTTCGCCGACTCGGCCCGGCACCGTGCCTACGTTCCCAGTGGCGGCGACGGCACCCTCACCGTCATCGACACCAGTGGAGCGATTCCGCGAAAGATCGCGACCGTCCGGACTCAGGTCGGTGCGCGCACCGGCGCCGTCGATGTCGCGACCGGCGCCGTCTATCTGCCGGCGGCGAACTACCTTCCGGCGACCGCGACTGGCCAGAGGCCGGCGATCGCGCCGGGCTCCGTGCGTCTTCTGGTGGTGCGGTAGGCGGACCTGCCCTGACCCGTTTTACGAAGGTTGCGGCCCTGGCCATCCTGGCCACGGCGTCACCGGTGCTGGCTGGACCGCCCTATCTCACGGACGACCCCGTTCCGACGGATACGGGCCATTGGGAGATTTATGTATTTTCCGCCGGCGAGGGTCGGCACTCGGTAGCGGATGCCGATGCGGGTCTGGACCTGAACTATGGCCCGGTGAAGGACATCCAACTTACGGCAACACTGCCGCTCAGCTTCTCTCGCGAGCTGCAAACCGGCTGGAGCAGCGGCACCGGGGATGTCGAGCTTGGGGTCAAATATCGATTCTTCAACGACGATGAGCACGGCCTGTCGGTCGCAATCTTTCCGCGGGCGATTCTTCCGACATCGACGATTGCGAGCAATGAAAAGGTTCGGCTCCTGATCCCCCTCTGGATCGGCAAGGATTTCCGCGGCGGGACCAGCCTGTTTGGCGGCGGCGGCTACGAGATAAATCCGGGAGCGGGAAATCGCGATTTCTGGCAGGCCGGAATTGCCGTGACGCATGACCTTTCGGCCGGAGTGTCGGCGGGAGCCGAACTCTTTCGCCGGGGCGCCGATACCGCCGGAGGATCTCCGCAGACCGACCTCGGTGCCGGGGCGATCGTCCACATCCGTGGCGCCTCGTCGTTATTGCTTTCCGGCGGTCCGAGCTGGAGCGATCATCGGACCGGCTACCACTTTTACGCAGCGCTGGGGCTCAACTTCTGAAAGGGCAGCCGGAGGTGGCCTACGCCTTGATCTTCCACCCGCTCTTCAGCAGCGAATAGCAGAGCCCCCACAGGACAAGGTTCAGCACCAGCAGCCCGATTGCCCCGATCGCAATCGGGGAATCGCTGATCCCGAGGAAGCCGTAGCGGAATCCGGAGATGGCGTAGAAGAAGGGATTGGCGTGACTGATCGCCTGGAATGACGGCGCCAACTGCTTGATCGAATAGAAGGTCCCCGACAGCAGCGACAGCGGCGCGACCACGAAATTCGTCACCGCCGCGGCGTGGTCGAATTTGTCCGCCCACAACGAGGTGATGAGGCCAAGGAACGAGAGCATCAGCGCGCCCATCAGCCCGAACCAGAAGACGAACAGCGGATGGCGGATTTCCACCGAGACGCCGGGCCACAACAGCATCGCCAGCCACACCGCGAAGCCGACGAAGAAGGCCCGGGTCACCGCCGCGCCGACCAGCCCGGCGATCAGCTCGCCCGTGGAAAGCGGCGGCATCAGATAATCGACGATATTGCCCTGGATCTTCCCGACGAGCAGCGAGAAGCTGGCGTTGGCAAAGGCGTTCTGGAGCATCGCCATGACGATGAGGCCCGGCGCGATGAAATCCGCGAAGGCCACGCCCTCGACAGTGCGCCCGCTCCGGCCCAATGCGACCGTGAAGATCGCAAGATAGAGCAAAGTGGTGATCGCCGGCGCCCACACCGTCTGCAACTGCACCTTGAAGAACCGGTGCACCTCCTTGATATAGAGGGTCTTGAGCCCTTCCCAGTTAATGCCGCTCAGCACCGGCTCGCCCGGTTGCCGCACGAGCCATGGCGATGGTTGGGAAGTGACTGGCCGATCGTTCACTTGGCGCCGCCTATCGGTTGGCGTCGGGGGCGGCAAGCGCCGGTCGCGAGAAGACGAAGATTCGGAGTGATTTCTAAATGTCCTGGACCGAAGAGCGAATCGAGCGACTGAAGACAATGTGGCACGACGGCGCCACCGCGAGCGAGATCGCCGACAAGCTCGGCGGGGTCAGCCGCAACGCGGTGATCGGCAAGGCCCACCGCCTCGGCCTGGAAGCGCGCCCGTCGCCGGTCAAGCCAGGCGAGGAGCATTCCCCCGCAGCCGCCAGGCCCGCGAAGAAGGCGGAAGCCCTGCCGAAAGCTGCGCCCGCCGCGGAAAAGTCCGCGCCGGCCCCGCAGGCAGCCGCTCCCCAGCCGCAGCCGCAGCGTTCGCGCCCGATGGGTGATCATGTGCAATATCGCTCGGTCGGCCCCGGCGGCTTCATCCGCCAGGGTCCGGGCGACCAGCAGCCGCCGATCCCGCCGGCCCCGCCGCGCCGCCTGGTCCCCGCCAAGCCGAGCCCCGAGGTCGCAGACAAGACCAGCCTTCTCGAATTGAACGACCGCATCTGCAAGTGGCCGATGGGCCACCCGGGCGAGCCCGACTTCCATTTCTGCGGACAGCCGTCGAACCCGGGCTACCCGTATTGCGTCGCCCATTGCGGGGTCGCCTACCAGGCCCAACTCCCCCGCCGCGACCGCCGCCCGCCCCCGCCGCTGCCGTTCGGTGGGCCGCGCGTCAGATAGCGCCGAGCGCAATCCGTAAGATCGCGTCAGCGATCGTCGGCTTGCGTCGAAGAGACGCTATCGACCGGACGGCCTGCTCTCGAGCAGCATAAGCTGCGAAGAGTGACAGGACCGACGTCACGCGGATTTACTCCGCGTGACGGCCCCTCCAATGGTGCAGCCTTATGTTCACCGAAGCTGACATCGACCGGATCTGGTTCGGCTGCGGCAATTTCGGCGGCATCGGCTCGGCGCCGCACCTCCGCAGCGCCGGCGACAGCGAAGATCAGGCGCTCCGGCTGCTCGATCACGCCCGCAGCGTCGGCCTTCGCCGCTTCGATACCGCGAACACCTACGGCGGCGGAGCCAGCGAGACAATCCTCGGCAAATGGCTTGCCTCCCAACGCGCGTCCTTCGCCCGCGACGCGCAGATCGCGACCAAGGTCGGCAATCCGAACGGCTGCCCGCCCGGCGAGACCCCGCTCAGCCGCTCCCAGATCGCCAATCATCTCGATGAATCACTGCGCCGCTTGGGGATCGAACGGATCGACGTCTACTACATTCACGAGTTCGATCGAGTGACTCCGCTGGAAGAAACGCTCGACGCGATGCAGCGGGCTGCCGAAGCCGGCAAGATCGACCGCTTCGGGATCTCCAACGCCACGCTCGCCGACGCGAATGCGGTGCGCGATCTCGCCTCCGCCGCGCTCGCCGCGCGGTTCGAATATGTCCAGAACGAGTACAACCTGCTGGCGACCGGCGATGCCGAAGCGCTGATCCCGTGGTGCGCCGAACATGGCCTGCGTTACACCGCCTTCAGCCCGCTCGCCGGCGGCTTCCTCACCGGCAAGTACCGGGTCGGCGAAGAGCCCCCGCCCCACAGCCGCCTCGCTTCGGCACCGGAAGCCTGCGGCGCTTATTCGAGCGAGCGGGCCTTCGCTGCGATCGAACGGCTGCGGCAATCGGCCCAGGCACGACAGGAACCGATGGCGCAGGCCGCCCTGCGCTTCGTCCTCGACACCCCCGGCGTGGACGGACTGATCATCGCCCCGCGCCGGATCGAACATTTCGCCAGTCTGGGTCTGTAGATAGCATCCGCAAAAGCCCCCGAAGCGTCGGCTCCCGGGGGCTTTCGGCTTTTATGCCGTCTCCTGCTCGGCCTTGGCGTCGAGCGTCTGCCTCGACGCCGGCTGCTCGCTGCCGCCGCCGATCGCGGCCTGCTCCTTCTTCTCCGAGCCGCCGCCGATTTCGATCTTGCGCGGCTTCATCGCCTCGGGGATTTCGCGGACCAGGTCGACCGACAGAAGCCCGTCCTTGAGGTCCGCGCCCTTGACCTGGATATGGTCGGCAAGCGCGAACCGGCGCTCGAACGATCGCGTGGCGATTCCGCGATAGACGAAGTCGTTTGCCCCAGGGGAATTGCCGTCGTCGGACTCCTCCTTCCTGCGACCGGTGACGATCAGCACGTTCTGCTGGGCGGTGATGTCGATCTCTTGCGGTTTGAAGCCGGCGACGGCGAGGTCGATCCGGTACTCGTTCTCGCCCTTCTTCACGAGGTCGAACGGCGGGTAATTCTCGCCCCCGCTCGCCATGCCGTTGTTCTCGAGCATGTCGAACAGCCGGTCGAAGCCGACGGTCGAACGCCGATAGGGCGAAAAATCGAATGCACTGCGCATGTCTTGTCCTCCTTTGAGCAACAAGGCGGAGCTTGAGCCACCGAGCGCAGCGACGCCGGCGCATCGCGCCGTCGGAGCAGCGCGAAGAGCTAGCGAGAGCCGGCCAGCCTGCCCGCTAAGCGGGACAGGATTGACGTCACGGGATTTACTCCCGTGACGGCTCGGGTTCGCAGCCCCGTCACCGAACCCTGGATAGCGCCCGGCACGGGAAAATCTGGGAGTGGATTTCGCGGTTTCAAGACATGTGGAAAACGCTTCGCCGCTCCCTTGGCACGGCTGACTCCGCGGCCCTATAGCAACGACAGATGTCCGACCTGTTCTCGTCCCCCCATGCTTCCGCTTCGTCCGACAGCTACGACGCTTCCTCCATCGAGGTGCTCGAGGGGCTCGAGCCCGTGCGCCGGCGACCCGGAATGTACATCGGCGGCACGGACGCGCGCGCCCTCCACCACCTCGCCGCCGAGGTCATCGACAATGCGATGGACGAGGCGGTCGCCGGCCACGCCAGCCGGATCGAGGTCACGCTCGAACCCGGCAACCGCATGACCGTGTCCGACAACGGCCGCGGGATTCCGGTCGAGGAGCACCCGCGATTCCCCGGCAAGTCGGCGCTCGAGGTCATCATGACCACGCTCCACTCGGGCGGAAAGTTCGACGGCAAGGCCTATTCGACCTCCGGCGGCCTTCACGGCGTCGGGGTCAGCGTCGTCAACGCACTGTCGACGCAAACCGTCGTCGAGGTTGCCCGCGACAGGATGCTCTATCGCCAGAGCTTCGCCCGCGGCCTCGCCACCTCGAAGCTGGAAACGATCGGCGCCACGTCCAACCGCCGAGGGACCACCGTCACCTTCGTCCCCGACGCCGAAATCTTCGGCGACGACGCGAAGTTCAGCCCCGACCGCCTGTTCCGCATGGCCCGGGCCAAGGCCTACCTCTTCGCCGGGGTCGAGATCCGCTGGCGCTGCGACCCGTCGCTGACTTCGCCCGAGGTCCCCGAGCACGCCGTCTTCCAGTTCCCTGGCGGCCTCGCCGACCATCTCAAGGAACAGCTCGGCGATCGCGCCACCATCACCGCCGAGCCGTTCACCGGCCGCCAGGACTTCCCCGACAGCCAGGGCAGCGCCGAATGGGCGGTCGCCTGGCCGCTCTATTCGGATGGCTCGCAGCTCTATTATTGCAACACGATCCCCACCCCCGACGGCGGCACCCACGAAGCGGGGCTTCGCGCCGCCCTGACCAAGGGCATTCGCGCGTTCGGCGAGCTGGTCGGCCAGAAGAAATCGAAGGACATCACCGCCGACGACGTCTTCAACGGAATCGAGCTGATGCTCAGCGTGTTCATCCGCAACCCGCATTTCCAGAGCCAGACCAAGGACCGCCTCACCTCCCTCGAAGCCGCTCGCTTCGTCGAGGCCGCCGTCCGCGACCATTTCGACCATTATCTCGCCGACAACATGGACCGCGGCCGCGCCCTCCTCGGCTCGATCGTCGAGCGCGCCGAAGAACGCCTCAAGCGCCGCGCCGAGCGCGAGGTGCAGCGCAAGACCGCCACCTCCGCCCGCAAGCTTCGCCTCCCCGGCAAGCTCACCGACTGCGCCAACGACGACGCGGCCGGAACCGAATTGTTCATCGTCGAGGGCGACAGCGCCGGCGGCTCGGCCAAGCAGGCCCGCGACCGCAAAACCCAGGCCATCCTCCCGATCCGCGGCAAGATCCTCAACGTCGCCTCCGCCACGCAGGAAAAGATCCGCTCCAACAGCGAGATCGCGGACCTCCAGCTCGCGCTCGGCTGCGGGATCCGCGACAAATGGAACGAGGACGCGCTTCGCTACGAAAAGATCGTCATCATGACCGACGCCGACGTCGACGGCGCCCACATCGCGACTTTGCTGATGACCTTCTTCTTCCAGGAAATGCCCGAGCTGGTGAGGCGCGGGCACCTGTTCCTCGCCCAGCCCCCGCTCTACCGCCTGTCGGCCGGAGCCAAGACCTTATACGCCCGCGACGACGCCCACCGCGCCGAGCTCGAAGCCGCCGAGTTCAAGGGCAAGAAGGTCGAGGTCAGCCGCTTCAAGGGCCTCGGCGAAATGAACCCCAATCAGCTCAAGGAAACGACGATGAGCCCCGCCAGCCGGAGCCTCATCAAGATCACGCTCCCCGGCGAATATGAAGACCGCCAGGCGGCGCGGGATATCGTCGAGCGCCTGATGGGCCGCGACCCCGCAAAACGCTTCGAATTCATCCAGAACAGCGCCGCTGCGGTCGACGAGCAGTCGATAGACGTCTGACCTGTCGGCTTCGCGTCGTCCGGTTCACCAGAGCGGACGCGGACGCGGGCGCATCCGCTCGCGCACGACCGTGCCGGTGATGACGTGAGTCTTCAGCTTCTTGCGCATTGCATCGGCGCCGTCGCTGCTCATGCACACCAGCCGGACTCCGCCGCTCGCCAGGCCCTCGATGGCCGACACGCCGACCTTCCCTTCCTCGCACTTCGCGACCACGTCCGCTTCGCTCATCGACAGCAGGATTACGCGGCTCATGCCTTCTCGCGCCTCTTCGCGGCGGCGAGCGCGTCGCTCGCCCTCGAGTAGCGATAGCCGCCCCACAGGAAGATGTTCGCTTGAACCGTTTCGATTCCGTAGCGGTCGAGCTCGGTCTTTTCGACCTTGTCCTGGTTCGGATTCATTGTCGGTGCTCCGTCTCGGTAAGCGGGAGCACGGGATCATCTCTCAGCCGCGCTGTGCCTACGATCGGGATACGGACGCGATGGTCACGTCTTAGCATGGAAGGGCGGTGGCAGCCTAACGGCGCGGCCGGCGACAAACGCCGCTTTAGCGCTGGATCCACCCGACGATTGCGACCCCCGCTGCGACGAGGCTCAGGAGGAAGGCCACGATGATAAGCATCGCCGCCGACGCCCCCCGCTTCAGGTTCTTCGCCGTCGGCGGTTCCCGATCCGGTCGTCGGATGATCCTGAACCATGCAACCGTCGCAACGACGAGAAACAGCACCGCGAACAGCGACAGGACAAAACTGGTATCGCGCACTCGGTTACTCCGCTTTTGCCGCGTCGGAGCGGAAGGTCGCCCGGCTGACGACGATCCCGAGCCCGCGCGGTGATGAGTCTTCGGCGATTTGCGCCTCGGCAAGATCGTGAAGCTGTTGCATTGAAAATATGCTCCGTCAGGCGGGAGCGTCGAATCTCTCGGCCGCGCTGTCTCTAGATCGGGATCGGTGTGCGAAGGGCACTCCTAGCATGGAAGGCAGTGGCGACCTAACCGGGCAGACCGCCGCCGGCCGGTTACACGGTGCCGTCGACGTCGCCGTCTCCTCGACGCGGGCGCTTCGCCCAGCTATCTCGCGCCCATGAACGACGGCATCAAATCCACCGGCGCAGTGGCGCTGGTCGGCGGCGGGATCGCGGCCGCGTTCGCGCTCGCTTCCTGCTGCGCGATCCCTCTCTTCCTTGCGGCCGCCGGACTCGGCGCGGGCTGGCTCCTGCCGATCGTTTCGGCCTCGCAGCCGCACACCGGCACCCTGACCGCGGTCTCGTCAATCGCACTGCTCGGAAGCGTCGGGCTCGTGGCGCGCGCTCCGAAAGCCTGCGAGCCGGGCTCGATCTGCGGCCGCCCCGGCTTCCGCTGGACGGTCATTGCAGCCGCATTGCTCGGCGCCGCCCTGCTGGTGCTGTCGAAACTCTATGCCTGAGCTCCGAAGCACCCTCACTTGCCCGCACTGCGGAGCCCGCACGACGGAGACGATGCCGACCGACGCCTGCCAGTATTTCTACGACTGCCCGGCGTGCGGAGCGGTGCTCAAGCCGCTCGCGGGCGACTGCTGCGTCTTCTGCTCCTACGCCGACGTGCCCTGCCCGCCGATCCAGCAAGCGAAGGCGTGCGGCGGGAATGAATGCTGCTAACTCTCCTCCCCTTGATCGGGGAGGCCTACATCACTCGCGTCAGCCTGCGCAGCGCCTCGCGGGGGCCATGTCGGCGACGATGTCGCTGCGGTCCGGCTTCACCCCGAGCCGCTCGAAATGGCGCTCCATATAGCCGTTGTTGTGGGTCAGGGCCTCGATCTTCAGCCGCAGCTGTCCAAGGGTGAGACGCAGCTCCCGGCGACCCTGCTCGTCGCCCGCCAGGGGAATCAGAGCGACAACGCGGTCGAACAAGTCGGTCGCCTTCACGATATCGACCTGCCGGTGCTCGATTCCGTCGTAGAGCGCGGCGAAGGCAAGCTGCTCGTCGATCGGCAGGTGATCCAGAGTCTCGCTGCTCGTCGCCAGGTTCCAGTTCGCCGAGTGCATCCAGAAGAAGCCGCGGTTGTCGATATCCGACGCTGCGCGCGGCGCTTTGCCGGATGCTCCGCCCTTCGCCCATCGATCGAGCTCGTCGATGTCGCGCATCGAGCATCGTGCGTCGATCATGCCGACCTGCCACCGCCCGCGATCGTTGGCGAGCTCGCCCATCAGCGATTGGCGGACGATGCCGACCTTCTGGTGCCAATTCCAGTTCTCGACCACCTGCTCCGCCCCAAGCGCGATCAGCACGCCGACGACGATGATCCCCACCTCCCCGGCAAACTCGCGCCAGCCGTGCAACGGCTTTGGAAGATGGAAATGCATCTCTCGGTCCTACCCCCGCGCGTTCATCGTCGCGGTTTCGCTCGGCGATCCGATTACCGATCGGCAGTCGGTCACGCGCTTCACCCACTCGGCAGGAATATTGTCCGGCTCGACGTCTTTCACCTGCAGGACGTCCGCAATGTCGCGCGAAATGGGAAGGTTGGCTCTTAGTGCCTCATTCTCGCCGCGGATTTGCGCAATGACCGGGCGGATGGCGCGTCGGTCGGCCAAGGTGATCGGGCCGGTCTCGGCATAGGGAATGAGCCGCGCCCACTGTTCCTGCTCGCCTTTCATCAGCGACCAGTTGTTCGAAAGCTCGTCGTAGAATTCGGCATATTTCTGCCGCACCTCAGGCGGCAGGCGATTGAACACCTGCGCGTCGCGGTTGTCCCAGGCGCTGCGATACGGCGTCGGGGCTTGGGGAGACGCCGGCCACAAAGCCTCGACCGGCTTGCCGGACCGCACTCGCTCCAACCAGCTCTTCAGTTCCGCGGCGCGCTTCTCGTCACAGGAGAATTGCCGCGCTCGCACGTCATAGACGAAAAGGTTCATCCCGATCTCGTGATCCACGGTCTCGCGGAAGGCGCGCGCATCTGCTCGGTTCTGTAGGTCCTGCACGACCGACTCCGCGCCAAGCGCGATCAGCACGCCCACGACGATGATCCCCGCCTCTCCGGCAAACTCGCGCCAGCCGTGCAGCGGCTTGGGCAGATGAAGATGCATGCCCCGCTTCCCCCGGCCGGGGAAGCTAACAGACGACACTGCCCGCGCAATTTAATTCGCTTTCACTCCAGCGATGCGGAGGAGCGACCGCCTCAGGCGTCGTGGAAGACGACCAGGCCGATCAGGATCCCGAGCAGGAGCAGGAAAAAGACGCGGCGCCAGTTCATCCGTCCGACTGTAGCACAGTCGCTCTCAATGACTGCTTCTCAGAAGCCGAGGCCATTAGTAGCGCAATCGCCGCTTCGCGCCTGCGCTGAAAGGATCGTCCTTCAGCCCCGTTCGACCCACGCAGCTTCATCGAACACAAAGGCACGGCCCTCTCTGTCGAACGGGCCGTCCTTGTCACCCATTTGAACGCCGCGGCGTTTACGGCATCGGAGGAATCACCCGCGTGACCGCATAGGTGTTCGGGTCGACGACATAGACGTAGCCGTCGGCCGTCACGTACCTGTCGCCCGGCACCAGGTGATATTGCGTGACCACCGTCTGCGGGATCGCGCTGAACGGCGAATAATAAGTGTAGTTCGGCCCGAAGACGGTGCCGACCGCGACCTCGCGCGCCTGCTTCGTGGTCAGGCGGTTCCAGGCGACGCAGACGCCGTTCCGCCATCCGCTGCACGCGATCGTGTTCGAATAATGCCGCGCGCTGGCCGGCACGGCGGTCAATGCTGCTGCTGCGGCGCCAAGCGCCAGAAGTGCTTTCGTCATGGATCTGCTCCTTTCACCTCGAATGGGAACGGATGGGTTCCGGCGGCGGTTGCGGCGCAAGGTCGCATTTAACTTACGGTCCCGTCATAAACCGCTTTCCTACAGCCTTCGTTTATGTTCCTATATGGTTCATGGACAGCACCTCACACGAACCGCTACCACCGGCGCCCACCCCGCGCCCCTGCTCAACCCCGCACTCGGCCCCGGCCGAATGGCTGAAGCAAGCAACTGAAGAGCTCCTGCCCAGGGAGGACCAGCCCGGCTGACTCCCGAAATGGTCAAACCGCGCTCGATCCTTCGCCACGACGGGTGGACAGGAGATCGAATCGCGATCTTCTGCGAAACCCTCGCCGAAACCGCCGTCGTCGCCGAGGCCTGCGAGGCGGCGGGAAAGGCCATCAGCGGCGCTTATGCGCTTCGCCGCCGCAGTCCGGTCTTCGCCGCCGCGTGGGACGCGGCGCTGACCATCGCCCGCGAACGGCTTGCCGACACCCTCCTCGCCCGATCGATGGAGGGCAATATCGAGCAAATCTGGAAAGACGGCGAGTTGGTCGGTGAACGCCACGTCCTCGACAACCGCCTCGGCCTGCAAATTCTCCGCAGGCTCGATCGGCTGGCGGACTCGGTCCGCTCCCCGGCCGTCGGTGGGCCGCAGCCCCGGACTGGATCCGGGGGCAATCGAGGGACCGGCCTTCCTTCAGCGGCATTCGATTGGAATCTTGCGGTCGATTCGCTTCGCAGAGGGGACGACACGGGTGTCGCGAGGGCGCTCGCGCTCATCGAACCTGACGAAGTGGAAGAAATGGAAGGAGCCCCGAATCTTCCACTTCAAACCCGTGAAGAAGAGGGAATCGATCTCTCCCATCGCTTCCGCGAGGGCTGGCGCGACGGCGAAAAGACCTGGTTCACGGACTTCCCGCCCCCGGCCGGCCTCACCGGCTACGAAAGCTGCGACTGGGGCGAGCCCGACGAGGCTTACGAGCGCGAATGCACGCCTGAAGAAGTCGAGATCCTCGAAGCCGACGCCGCCAGGGCCCGTGCCGCCGAGCGCAGCGAGGAGGAGGCGCTTCGGGACGAGTGGCTCGAGCTACTGCGCGCCGAGAGCAGCGCCGCCGCGACCACCGATCGATGACCGCACGGCCTCATGCCGCGGCGGAAGGTGCGAACGAACGGCGGGCAAGCGTTCCGCCGCGGGCCGCGGATCAGAACGGGCTGACCGGCTCGCTGTTGCCGCGCTCGAGAGCGATGGCGAGGACGATCGCCACCGGAACCGCGAACATCACCAACAACCCTGCCCAGTCGGGGCCATAGGCCGGCTGATCGGGACCTTGGTCAGCCGCGGCCGAGGCCACCGTTCCAAGCACGGCCGGCGAAGTCGCCGCCGTCGCGCCCATGCTGGCGGGCAGCGCGCAGGCAGCGCCGGTGCCGCAAACCGCAGCGCGGGATTGCTGGCTGCCAAGAAGGCTGAGGGACACCAAGGGATCGACGGCCGGCGCCGTGTTGACCGGCACCGCCCAGGCGGCCTGGCTGGAGAGCAAGGCGGCTGCGCCTGCAGCCAATACCCATTTGCGCGGCGCGAAAATCATACCGGCCTCCCGTCATCCATCTCTCGGCGATGAGGGCGAAACCCAAAGATGTGCCCGTTGTTCCGAATCCGAGGCACTAATCTCCATCATGGTTGAATGTCGGCGTCCGCGAACGGCGATTCAGCCGGCGCTACCACTATCGACCCGCCGCCGCCCTGGGGATATCCTGGCCCGATGAGCGACACCGACGCCCCACTTGCAATCGCCGCCGAGCAGGTGGGCCGCGCCGCCGACGGCCATTCCGCCAGGCCGGTGGTGACGACCTTCTTCCACGAGCCGACCTTCACCGCGTCGCATGTCGTCGCCGACCCGGGCACCGGCCGCGCAGCGATCGTCGACAGCGTCCTCGACTTCGACGAAAAAGCCGGCCGAACGTCGACAGTCGCCGCCGACTCGATCGTCGCCTTCGTCCAGGGCGAGGGGCTGAAGGTCGACTGGCTGCTCGAAACCCATGCCCATGCCGACCATCTCTCGGCCGCGCCCTATCTGCAGGAACAGCTTGGCGGGAAACTGGCGGTCGGCGAAGCGATCAGCGCCGTCCAGGAAGTGTTCGGAAAGATCTTCAACCAGGGAACGGAGTTCCGCCGCGACGGGTCGCAGTTCGACCGGCTGCTGGGCGACGGCGACGCCTTTGCAATCGGCGACATCGCGGCGGTGGCGCTCCACGTGCCCGGCCACACCCCGGCCGACATGTGTTTCGTGATCGGGGATGCGGCCTTCGTCGGCGACACCATGTTCATGCCCGACTACGGCACCGCTCGCGCCGACTTCCCCGGCGGCGACGCTCGCCAGCTCTACCGCTCGATTCGGCGGCTGATGCGGCTTCCCGACGAAACCCGCGTGTTCCTGTGCCACGATTACAAGGCGCTTCCCGACCGCACCCATTTCGCCTGGGAGACGACGATTGGCGCCGAGCGGACCGGCAACGTCCACGTCCACGACGGCGTGACCGAGGAGGCGTTCGTGGCGATGCGGACCGCCCGCGACGCCACTCTCCCCATGCCCAATCTGATCCTGCCGTCGGTCCAGGTGAACATGCGCGCCGGGCACCTTCCGGACCCGGAGGACAACGGCGTGCGCTATCTCAAGCTGCCGCTGAACGCCTTTTGACGCTGTCGCTCGTCCAGTATCTGCTCGGGGTCGGCTCGGGAGCGCTGGTCGGCTTCGTGCTCGGGCTGATCGGCGGTGGCGGGTCGATCCTGGCGGTTCCGCTGATCGTCTATCTGGTCGGAGTTCGAAACCCGCACCTCGCCATTGGCACGAGCGCCCTCGCGGTCGCCGCGAATGCCGCGACGGGACTCGTCCATCACGCCCGAGCCGGCCATGTGAAATGGCGCTGCGCCGCTGTTTTTGCCGTCGCCGGGGTGGCCGGCGCCGCTGTAGGTTCGACACTCGGGAAGCAGTTCGATGGGCAGAAGCTGCTGTTCCTGTTCGCCCTGCTGATGATCGTCGTCGGCATCGTGATGCTCCGCCGCAAGGGCCAGGGTGGTAATTCCGAGGTCACCCTTGACGCGAGCAATGCCGCCAATCTGGCCGCACTTGGCCTGTCCGCCGGTATGTTCTCCGGCTTCTTCGGAATCGGCGGCGGGTTCCTGATCGTTCCCGGCCTGATCGCCGCGACGGACATGCCGATGATCTATGCTGTCGGCTCGTCGCTGCTCGCCGTCACCGCCTTCGGCCTTACGACCGCGGCAAATTATGCGATCTCGGGCCTGATCGACTGGCCGCTCGCCATTGCGTTCGTCGCCGGAGGAGTCGTCGGCTCGCTCGGCGGAACGAAGCTCGCCAAGAACCTGTCGAAGGAGCGCGGGCGGCTCACCATCGTCTTTGCGGTGCTGATCTTCGTCGTTGCCGCCTACATGCTGTGGAAGAGTTACTCGGCAGCCTGGGGTTGAGCAGCGGGCGTTCCGCGGACCGGACGACCGATTCCTCGATAGTCGAGACCAGCGCGCTCGGCTTCGACGGGATCGTAGACGTTGCGCAAGTCGATCAGTGCCCGCCCCCGCATCTTCTTCGCCAGCTTGGCCAGGTCCAGCGCCCGGAACTCGTCCCATTCGGTGACGATCACCAGCGCGTCGGCGCCCTTTGCGACGGCTTGGGCGTTTTCGGCGCGCTCCATGCCGGGAAGAAGGGGCGCCGCGTGGTCCATCGCCGCGGGGTCGAACGCCACTACCGAAGCGCCCTGCTCCAGAAGCGCCTTCACCAGCGGGATCGACGGGGCGTCGCGCATGTCGTCGGTGTTGGGCTTGAAGGCGAGGCCGAGCACGCCAATGCGCTTGCCCTCGACCGAACCGCCGAGCGCCTCGACGACCCGCCCGGCCATCGAGTCCTTCCTTCGGTCGTTGACGTCGACGACGGTGCTGACGATCCGCTGCTCGACGCCGGCCGCCCGGGCCGTCTGAAGCAAGGCGAGCGTGTCCTTGGGAAAGCAGCTTCCGCCATAGCCCGGGCCGGGGTGAAGGAATTTGGGGCCGATACGATTGTCGAGACCGATCCCGCGGGCGACCTCCTGGACGTCGGCGCCGACGGCTTCGCACAAGTCCGCGATCTCGTTGATGAAGCTGATCTTGACCGCGAGGAAGGCATTGGCGGCATATTTGGTGAGTTCGGCGGTTCGGCGGCCGGTGAACAGGATCGGAGCCTTGTTGAGGAACAATGGCCGGTAGATCTCGCGAAGCACCTCCCGGGCATGCTCGTTCTCCGCCCCGACGACGATCCGGTCGGGGTGCTTGAAGTCGGCGATCGCCGCGCCTTCGCGGAGGAATTCGGGGTTCGATGCCACCGACGTGCCCTGCGGCGCGCCTTCTTCGGCGAGGATTTTCGCGATCTCGTCGCCGGTCCCGACCGGAACCGTCGACTTGGTGATGACCACCGCCGGCCCGTCGAGCGCATGCGCAAGTTCGCGGATCGCGGCGAACACGTAGGAAAGATCGGCGTGCCCGTCACCGCGCCGCGCCGGAGTCCCGACTGCGATGAACACCGCGTCGGCCTCTTCGACACCGGCTTCGAGATTCGTGGTGAACTTCAACCGGCCGCGCTCGACATTGGATTTTACCAGCGCCTCGAGCCCGGGCTCCCAGATCGGCATCCGGCCGGCGTGAAGCCCGGCGATCTTGGATTCGTCCTTGTCGATGCAGGTGACGTCATGGCCGAAATCGGCGAAACAGGCGCCGGAAACGAGCCCGACGTAGCCGGTTCCGATCATCGCGATACGCATCCAAAGCTCCCGAAGCGAAAGGCCGCGCCTCTTAGCCGCTGCATCGCACAGTGAACAAGCACGCAGGCGAGCGTCTTAAGCCTCGATTCAGCTGCGCTTTTCCATTAAGGGCACCGCTCCTCATGAAAACGGTAACTCTCCCCAAGGCGCCCCGCGTGGGCCTCGTCTCGCTCGGCTGTCCCAAGGCCCTGGTCGACAGCGAGCGAATCATGACCAAGCTGCGCTCCGACGGCTACGATATGTCGCCCGATTATGCCGGCGCCGACGTGGTGCTGGTCAACACCTGCGGCTTCCTCGACAGCGCCAAGGCCGAGAGCCTCGAAGCCATTGGCGAGGCGATCGCGGAAAACGGCCGCGTCGTCGTCACCGGGTGCATGGGCAAGGACGCGGAGCTGATCCGGGAGCGATTCCCGGCCGTTTTCGCGGTGACCGGCCCGCAGCAGTACGAAGCCGTGGTGGCGGCGGTTCACGACGCGGCTCCGCCTGTCGCGTCTCCGTTCACGGACCTGGTCCCGGAAGCGGGGCTGAAGCTCACTCCGCGCCACTACAGCTATTTGAAGATTTCCGAGGGCTGCAATCACCGCTGCGCCTTCTGCATCATCCCCCAGCTTCGCGGCGACCTCGTCAGCCGCCGCCCCGACGCCATTCTCCGCGAAGCGGAGAAGCTGGTCGCCGCGGGGACGAAGGAGCTTCTGGTCATCAGCCAGGACACCAGCGCCTATGGGCTCGACCTCAAGCACGCTTCGTGGCCGTGGAAAGGCGGAGAGGTCCGGGCCCACATGACCGACCTGGTTCGCGAGCTCGGCAAGCTCGGCGCGTGGGTGCGGCTTCACTATGTCTATCCCTATCCGCATGTCGACCGGGTGATCCCGTTGATGGCCGACGGGCTCCTCCTCCCCTACCTCGACATTCCCTTCCAGCATGCGAGCCCCAAGGTGCTCAAGGCGATGAAGCGGCCGGCCAACGAAGCCAAGGTGCTGCAGCGGCTTCGCGAGTGGCGCGACATCGTGCCGGAGATCGCGGTTCGCTCGTCGTTCGTCGTCGGCTTCCCCGGCGAGACCGACGAGGATTTCGATTATCTGCTCAACTGGCTGGAGGACGCGCAGCTCGACCGCGTCGGAGCGTTCAAGTTCGAGGCCGTAGAAGGCGCCGACGCGACGACCATGGCAGACCAGGTGCCCGAGGAAGTGAAGCAGGAACGCTATGAGCGGGTGATGGCGCTGTCGGCGCGAATTTCCGCCGAGAAGCTCGCCGCCAAAGTCGGCAGGACGATCGACGTGCTTGTCGACGCGGTCGACGCCGAGACGGGCGGCGCCACCGGCCGCTCCAAAGCCGACGCACCGGACATCGACGGCGAGGTCCACCTGCGCGATTCCGGGCAGCTCGAGGTCGGCGATATCGTGTCGGTGCGAGTCGAGGATTCCGACGAACACGATCTCTACGGGGTTCCGCTGTAATTCAGGCGATGGGCGCGGCCATCACCGCTTTGGCGCGATCGTCCATCATTCGCCGCCATAGCGGCGGAACCGTGGCCGTCAGAAGCGCCGCGGCATAGCCGCATGGAAGCTCCGCGTTACCGGTCACGGGCTGCAGTTGCTCGTAACTGCGTGCCATTCGCCGGTGGTGGTCGCTGTGCCGGCCCATGTTGAACAGACCGGCATTGTTCATCCGCCTGCTCGAATTCCAGGAATGCATTGGGCCGAGCCGCTCGCGTCGGCCGTCGGGCCTCATCCCGCGGCTGAGCCCGTAATGCGCAATATAGTTGAAGCTTTCGAGCAGAACGACGGCGACAAATGCGACGGCAATGGCGAACGCCAGTGCGCGCAGGCTGACTAGGGCGATGGCGGCCAGAAACCCTGCTTCCAGCGCACCATAGACAACCATCCGATTGCCGATTCCGAAAGCCGGGCGGCCGAGGCGACGCCGCCTTTGCTCCTCAAAACGCCATGCCTCTCGAAATTGGCCGGCCGCCGACCTCATGAGAAATGTGTAGAGGCCCTCGCCAAATCGCGCGCTCGCCGGGTCGTCGCGGGTCGCGGCCCGAAGATGATGGCCGTGAACGTGCGCGATCCGGAAGTGCATGTAGAAGACGCTCCCCAGCAGCGCGAGGCCGAGCGAGCGCTCGCTCTGGTCGCGGCTATGGATCATCTCGTGGGCGGCGACGAAGCCGAACACGCCGGTCGTGACACCCGCCGAAAGGGCAAGCCCCGCCGCCTCCACGACACTGGTGGCTGGTCGAATGACCAAAGCCGCCGCCCACCCGGTGGCTGCAAGCTGCAGCAGGATGTAAAGTCGTGGCAGCCAGCGAAAAGCGGCAGTGCCCGACGTCGAAAGCGGCGCCCGGTTTTCGCCCAGAGTTTCATCGGCGACGACCAGGAAAAGCGGCGTTGCGATTGCCGCGAGGAAAGTCCACGCTCCTCCCAGCACCCCGCCGAGAGGCAGAAGCGCGAGGAAGAAAAAGGGCGTGAAATATCTCAGCGCAATTTCGCCTGATTACCTTTGTGTCGCCTTCCGCCGTGAGAACGTACGGCGGGCGAGGCGGGTGCCCTGTCATAGATGAAAATCGGGGCGGTTGCCGATTCTGCGCTCGAATGGCTGGCGCTCAAGCTTGAGCTCGCGCCGCGAGCGCTCGTCGACACGCATGCGGCGATGCTTCTTTCGCGCACCGTGATGGCCGGAGCCGAGCTGGACGTCTTCGGCGCGCTGGCCGCCCGCCCGCTCACTGCAGGGGAGACCGCCGAGGCCTGCGGCACGGCGGCAGCGCCGATGGCGCTTCTGCTCGATACGCTCGCAGCGAGCGGCTATCTGCGATTCGAGAACGGCCGGTTTGAACTAACCGGGCGGGCTCGGCCGTGGCTGGTCGGCAGCGATCGCTCCATCCGCGACAAGCTGCTTCTTCAGGCCGTCGAATGGCGATGGATGGAGCATCTGGAGGATTTCGTTCGCAGCGGCCGCCCGCTCGACTTCCACCAATCGATGAGCTCGGACGAACGCGCCCTCTATCACCGCGGCATGCGCGCGCTCGCCGGCGTCGCCGGGCGCGAGGTCGCGGCACGAGTTCCCGTTCCCCGCGGCGCTCGGCGGATGATCGACCTCGGCGGCTCGCACGGCCATTTCGCTGCCGAGATTTGCCGCCGCCATCCAGCCATCTGTGCCGAAGTCATGGATCTGCCAGACGCTATCGAAGCGGCCGCTCCGCTGCTCGCTGCCGAACGCCTCGGCGACCGCCTCGTCCACGTTGCCGGCGACGTCGCGACGGCCGACCTTGGAGTTCAGAGATATGACGTCGTGCTGATGTCCAACCTCGCCCACCATTTCGACCATGAGCAGAACCAGGACCTCGCGCATCGTGTAGCCCGGGCACTTCGACCCGGCGGCACATTCGTGATCCAGGAGCCGGCGAGAACGGAGGGCACTGGTCGGGCGGGCCAGATCCCGGCTTTGCTCGGTCTCTATTTCGCGATGCAGAGCCGCCCGGGCGTAAGGACCTGGACCGTCGCCGAAATGGGCGCCTGGCAACGTTCGGCGGGACTGACAACACGGCGGGCGAAGCGGCTCCGTACTGCGCCGGGGTGGGTGCAACAGACGGCAATCCGCCCTTAGCTCCTGCATCCGCTGCGAAGGCGATACTTTCGAGCGACTCGACACGGCGGAACGCGCGCTTAGTGTCACGCCATGCTCAGATACGCACCCGCCCTGCTCGCGCTCGTCGCCGCGCCGCTGGCCGCCCAGCCTCTCACTGCGGCCGAGGTTTCGCAAATCGACCAACTAGTCACGAGCACATTGTCAGACACGGGCGTGCCCTCAGCCGAAATCGCAATCGTCCGCGACGGGCAGCTCGTCCTCAACAAAGCTTATGGAAAGGCCAATGAGGGCCTGCCGGCACGGCCCGACCTGCCTTACCAGATCGCGTCGAACTCCAAGCAGTTCACGGCGATGGCGCTTTTGCTGCTCGAGGACGAGGGCAAGCTCAGCCTCGACGACAAGATCGGCAAATATTTCCCTGACATCAGCGGGGCCGGCAAGATCACCATCCGCGAGCTCCTGTCCCACACCTCCGGGCTGCAGGACTTCTGGCCTCAGGACTATTTGTTCAAGACGATGACGGTGCCGACCACGCCTCAGGGCATCGTCGACCGCTGGGCGAAGAAGCCGCTCGATTACCAACCCGGCACGCGCTGGCAGTACAGCAACACCGGCTATGTCGTGGCCGGGATGATCGCCGAAAAGGTCAGCGGCGAGCCGCTCCTGACCTATCTCGGCCGCAAGATCTTCGCGCCGCTGGGAATGCACCCGCTCGACCAGGACAATACCAACACCCCCGCTTTCCCCGCCGGCTATCATCGCTATGCGCTCGGGCCGGTGCGGATCGCCCAGCCGCCGGCGCGCGGATGGCTGTACGCGGCGGGCGAGCTGTCGATGACGGCGGCCGACCTCGCCAAGTGGGACATCGCCCGGATGAACCGAGCGCTGATCCCCGCCGAGGATTGGGTCGAGCAGGAAACGCCGGTGCTCCGGACCGACGGGCGCACCAATGGCTACGGGCTCGGCGTCTACAATCACTATGACCAGCAGCGACACATCATAGACCATGGCGGTGAGGCGGTCGGGTTCCTGACCCAGAATACCGTCTATCCGGATTCGAAGGCGGCCATCATCGTCTTCACCAACGCAGACTTCAGCAGCGCGACCGGCACGCTGACCGAAGGCATCGAGAAGATCGTACTCGACTCGCCGGAGCCGGCGCTGACGGGCGAGACCGAGCGGCTGGACGACGTCCGCTCGATTTATCAGTCGCTCGTGAAAGGAACGGTCGACCCGACGAAGTTCACCGACAATCTGAACTTCTATTTCGATTCGACAACGCTCGGCGACTACCGCTCAAGCCTGGCGTCGCTGGGGACGCCGACGGTCACTCCCGTCAGTCCGCCGAGGCTGCGCGGCGGCTTCGTCAACCGCAACTTCACACTTCACTATGCCGACGGCAAGGACCTCATTCTGATCACTTATGCGGAGCCGGGAGCGAACGGCCGGTGGGAGCAGTATATCGTGATGCCGCAATGACCGATTTTGCTTCGCTTCTCGTCGCCGATCGCGGGCAGAAGGCCCATTCGGTACATCTTGTCGACAAGGCCAGCTTCGCCCACTGGGTGAAGACCCGGCCGGCCGAGGACCGCGCCTTGCTCGAGGCCAACCGCTTCGACGGGAAGATCGGCTATGCGACCGTCATTGTCCCGCGCGGCAAGGATTTCGAGGTGGTCACGGCGGTCGCGAGGGTGGAAGCGCTTTCTCCCTGGTGTCTCGCCAGGCTCCCCGACGTGCTTCCCGAAGGCAGCTATCGGCTGGCTGAAGGCGCGCCGGGCAAGGCCGCGCTCGGCTGGCTGCTCGCGCAGCACCGCTTCGACTCGTTTCGAAGCAAGACGGACGAGACCGGGCGTGGACCCAAAGTGCTGGTCACCAACGAGGCTGCGCTGGTCGAGCCCATCGTCCGGCTCGCCGAGGCGACGGCGCTGGTCCGCGACCTCGTCAACACCCCTGCGCTCCAGCTTGGGCCCGCCGAGCTGGAGGAAGCGGTCCGTGAGCGGCTTGCAAGCGTCGGCGCCGACATCAAGGTGACGAGCGGCGGCGAGCTTGAAGACGGCTTTCCGTTGATCGCCGCGGTTGGCGGAGCGGCAACGCCCGACCGCGCCCCGCGCCTGATCGAAGCCGAATGGGGCAATCCCGATCATCCGCGGATTGCCATCGTCGGCAAGGGCGTGTGCTTCGATTCCGGCGGTCTCGACATCAAGTCCGCGAGCGGCATGCGGATCATGAAGAAGGATATGGGCGGAGCGGCACACGCGCTGGCGCTGGCGTGGCTGGTCGCGGCGGCGCGCTTGCCGGTGCGGCTTCACCTCCTCATCCCGGCGGTCGAGAATGCGGTGTCCGGACACTCGGTGCGCCCGGGCGACATCGTCACGTCCAGGCTGGGCCTCAAGGTCGAGATCGACAATACCGACGCCGAAGGCCGGCTGATCCTCGCCGACGCGCTGGCCAAAGCGGGCGAGGGCAAGCCGGAGCTGATCGTCGATTTCGCGACTCTCACCGGCGCTGCCCGGGTCGCGCTCGGCCCCGACCTTCCGGCGCTGTTCGTCAGCGACGACACGCTCGCCTCCGGAATCATCGAGTCCGCCAGCGCAGTCGAAGACCCGGTGTGGCGAATGCCGCTGTGGGATCCCTATGACGAGATGCTTAAGAGCGACATCGCCGATCTTGCCAATGCGTCCAACTCGCCGATGGCCGGAGCAGTCGTCGCGGCGATGTTCATGAAGCGCTTCGTGCCGGACAGGACGCCCTGGGCGCACCTCGACACCTGGGCTTGGCGAGACAGTGCCAGGCCGGGCCGGCCCAAGGGCGGAGAAGCGCTTGGCCTGAGGAGCGTTTTCGAGGCGCTTCGGCTCCGCTACTCCGGTTCCTGAACGCGACCATTTGCTGCCCGACACGATTTTCCGGTCATTTTGCGGTTACTTGCCTGCAACAATTCCTCTCCTTGCCGGTTTAACGGGCGAGCGCGCTTCAATGCGCAGGAGATGGTGCACCGATGGCCGACGAATCGCTGTCAGCCTGGATGCGGGCACTGATCGCCTATGTCCGATCAGGGGAGCCCGACTTAACCAACCGCCAGATGGCCCTCTTGATGCTGGTCTATCTGGCTCCCGGCCCGCATACGGTCCGCGGATTGGCAAAGGTTCTGGGAGTCTCCAAGCCCGTGGTCACGCGCGCCTTGAACACGCTCGGCGGCCTCGGCTATCTCCGCCGCGAACGGGATCAGGACGACCGCCGCAATGTGTTCGTCGTCAGGACCAAGGACGGGGCGGAATTCCTTGAAGGCTTCAAGCACAATCTCCGCGAGAGCGACCGGGCGTCCGCGGCCAATCGGCCGGTCATCGGGCAGGCAGCTTTCGCCCACCACCGCTGAATTCGCGCTCAGCGGCCCGTCGGACCTGCCCGATCCGGCGACCCACGCCTATCGCAAGGACCTTGCCGACATCGCGCTGGCGGGACGGGTCATCGCTTCGCATTACGCCGAGCCGCTCTTGAGAACGGTCGCGGTAGCGGCGCCGCTCCGTCCACAGGCCAGCGAGGAATCGCAACCGATCGCCCAGCTTGACCCAGGCGACCCGTTCGAGCTGCTCGACAACAGCCTGGGCTGGGCGTGGGGCTATGGCGGCCGCGATCGGCTGGTCGGCTACGTCCGCTCGGAGGCGCTCGCAGTCGCCGCCTAGCCGAGCATCCCGTGCAGCCAGAACAGCTCATAGAGGCTGCTGGCGATGAGGACGACGATCAGGATGCCCACCGCCCAATCACGCTTCGGAGCGCGCGGGCGGCGCTGCGGGAACAGAAGCCAGGCCGAGAGCGCGGCGAGGAAGACGGTCGCGAGCGCGATATTGCGAAGATAGAAGACCACGACCGAGCGGACGTGCTCGGTGCTCGGGGCAACGCTCTCCCCGTGCGGGCTCGTCAGAAGGCCTGTGCCCCACACGATGGCGGCGGCGAACAGCAGGAACCCGCCGACGAACATCCGGCCACGCGCAATTCCCCTGTTCCTCACATCTGTCCTCGCGCCCTGCGAATGGCGTACCAACGCTTCACGTTCGCCGCCTGCTCCTCGAGCGTATCGGCGAAAACGTGACCGCCGGTGCCGTCTGCGACGAAGTAGAGTGCCTTGGTCTCCGCGGGGTCGAGAACCGCGGCAATGCTGGCCTTCGCGGGGTTGGCGATGGGACCCGGCGGAAGACCGGCGTGGGTGTAGGTGTTGTACGGATCGTCGGAGCGAAGCTCCGATCTGTTGATCCGCCGCCCGAGCGGCTTGCCCTTCGTGATCGGGTAGATGACGGTCGGATCCGCATCGAGCTTCATGCCGATTCGGAGGCGGTTGCAATAGACGCCCGCGACGGTCCGCCGCTCGGCCGGCTTGCCGGTTTCCTTTTCGACGATCGAGGCGAGCGTGATCGCATCCTCCTTCGTCTCGAGCGGGCAGCGGCCGGTGCGCTTCGGCCACAGCTGCCCGAGCGTCTTCACCATGGCTTGCTTCATTCGGTCAACGACTTGCGAACGCGTGTCGCCACGATCGTAGCTGTAGCTGTCGGGGAGAAGCGAACCTTCGGCGATTTGAGGCAGCGGACCGATCAGATAGGGGTTCGCCGCGAGCTTCTCGGCGACGATGATGGAAGGCATGCCTTCGGTGACCGTGATCAGCCGCTGAAGCGGCTTGCCATGCTGGAGCAGGTCGAGGATCGACGCGGCGCTCATCCCCTTGGGGATCTGGAATTCGCCGGCCTGGATCGGATCGCTCGAGCCGAACAGCTTCGCCATCGCCCGGAAAGTCCTGGCGTTGCCGGGGATTGCGCCCTGCTTGTCGAGTTGCTCGGCGACGCTCGCCACGGTGGAGCCTTCGGCGATGACGATGGCGTGAGGCCCGGGCTTCGGCCCCGGGCTCCACCACAAGATGTAGATGGTGAGAAGTGCGGCGACTGCGACCGCAGCTATGCCCCATCGAAACAGCCGGCCCAGTGGGCTGTGCCCCCGCTTGCGGCGGGGGATTCGGACCATCAGTCGACCGCTTTCATGATGAGGCTGGCGTTGGTGCCGCCGAAGCCGAAGCTGTTGTTGAGGACGGCATGGATCTTCCGCTCCTTCGCCTTGTGCGGGACGAGGTCGACGCCGTGCGTGCCCTCGCTCGGATTGTCGAGGTTGAGGGTCGGCGGGGCGATCTGGTCGCGCATGGCCAGGATGCAGAAGATGCTCTCGACGGCCCCGGCACCGCCGAGCAAATGGCCGATCGCCGACTTGGTCGAGCTCATCGACAGCGTTTCGGTGGCGCTTCCGAACAGGCGGCGGACCGCGCCAAGCTCGAGCTCGTCGCCGAGCGGGGTCGAGGTGCCGTGGGCGTTGATATAATCGATGTCGGACGGCTGCAGCCCCGACTTCCTCAGCGCCATCTCCATCGCGCGATAGGCGCCGGACCCTTCCGGATGGGGCGCAGTGACGTGATAGGCGTCCCCCGAAAGGCCGTAGCCGATCACTTCGGCATAGATTTTCGCGCCGCGCCTCCTGGCATGCTCATATTCCTCGAGCACGACGACTCCGGCGCCCTCGCCCATCACGAATCCGTCGCGGTCCCTGTCGTAGGGACGGCTCGCCTTTTCCGGCTGGTCGTTGAAGTTGGTCGACAGCGCGCGGGCCTGAGCGAAGCCGGCGATCCCGAGCGGGCAGATGGTAGCCTCCGCGCCGCCCGCAAGCATGATGTCGGCATCGTCGTCCTTGATCATCCGTGCCGCGTCGCCGATCGAATGCGCGCCGGTCGAGCAGGCGGTGACGACCGCATGATTGGGCCCCATCAGTCCATGTTTGATCGAGACCTGGCCCGAAATGAGGTTGATCAACCGCCCGTGCACGAAATGCGGATTGACCCGCCCGGGTCCTTTCTCGTGCAGAACGATGCTCTCGCTCTCGATCCCGGGAAGCCCGCCGATTCCGGAACCGATCGAAACGCCGGCGCGAAGGCGGGTCAACTCGTCCATCTCCAGGAGCCCCGCGTCCTCGATCGCCTGGCCAGCTGCATCCAGCCCGTAGATGATGAACAGGTCCACCTGCCGCTGAGTCTTGTGATCGATTCGCAGGGCGGGTTCGAAGCCATATTCGTGGCCGGCGGGCTTCACCTCGCACGCGATTCGGCACTTCTGGTCGCTGGCATCGAACCTGGTGATCGGGCCGGCGCCGCTCTTGCCGGCGGTAATGTTGCGCCAGCAGGTCTCGACGTCGCTACCGAGCGGCGTGACGAGTCCCAATCCGGTGACGACTACTCGACGCATCTCATTCTCCAGACAGAGCAACAGGCCCGAGCCCGTTCGGGCTGAGCCTGTCGAAGCCCTGTAATATCCTTAGAAGGCACCTGAAAGAAGAAAGGACAGCCCTTCAACTCGCTCAGCGCGAACGGAGGGCCCTCGATCAGCCCTGGTGCTGATCGATATAGTCGGTCGCGTCCTTGACCGTCGCGATCTTCTCGGCGGCATCGTCCGGAATCTCGACGTTGAACTCTTCCTCGAATGCCATGACGAGCTCGACGATGTCGAGGCTGTCGGCGCCGAGATCGTCGATAAAGCTGGCTTCCGGCGTGACCTTTTCGGGTTCGACACCCAGATGCTCGACGACGATTTTCTTAACCCGGTCGGCAGTCTCGCTCATTGGGCTTTCCTCCAGTGTTGCTTTTGCGCTGCCCTAGCGGCGCAGGTGGCTGCTCGCAAGTGCGAGAGCACACCCTGTCCGGGGGACAGGCGCGCACGAGCACACGAGCGATAGCGAGGGCGCCCAGCACGCGCTACGTTCATTCCTGCCGCAATGCTCGAATGCCCTTCCCGCCCCCTCACTCCCGGCGAAATCGCGCTGGCGCATTCGATTTTCGGCGATGCGATCGACTATTCGCGGGTGCGGCTCGTGCTCGGCAAATGGTGGCCGTTCCAGCTTCCGCGCTCCGCGATGGCGCCGATGGGCAATATCTATTTCCATCCGCAGGGCGGCGGCTGGTCGGAAGACTTCTCGAAAGAGCCGCTGCACGCGCAGGGCTTCTTCATCCACGAGATGACCCACGTCTGGCAGGCGCAAAAAGGCGGCCGGTTCTACCTGCCGCTGATGCGCCACCCGTTCTGCCGCTACCGCTACGGGATCGTGCCGGGCCGGCCGTTCGGTCGCTATGGTCTCGAGCAGCAGGCGGAGATCGTCCGCAACATTTTCATGGCGGAGCACGGCGCGAATGTTGCCGCTCCGCCACGTTCGCTGCTGCCTTTCTGACTGAGGTTGGCAACAATTTTGCTCGGAACAGCCGTCAATGTTGCCGCCCGGCAACAGCCGTGGACGAAAGACTGATTCGGAAGCGTTACAACTTGTTACCCCGCCGGTTGGAGCTAACCTCTCTTCGTCGAAGCGCAAACAGGGGGCTAACATGCGACTTCATTCCTATCTGCTTGTCACAACCGCGGCGGCCGCGGTCGCAACGCCGGCACTTGCACAGCCGCAACAGGGTGACGTCGGCGCGACGAAACAGGAGCAGGTTGCTCAGCAGGCGAACCAGCAGCCGGCACGTCAAAACAGTGCCGACATCATCGTCACCGCCACGAAGAGAGCGTCGACGATCCAGGACGTTCCCTTCTCGGTGAATGCGCAGACCCAGGAAGATATCGAGCGCGCCAACGCCAGCACGCTCGAAGCAATCAGCCGCAACGTCGCGGGCCTGACCGTGCAGAACCTCGGGCCGGGACAGAGCCAGGTCTCCGTGCGCGGCGTTTCCGCCGGCCAGATCGTCCGCGACCAGCCGGGCGTGAAGGAGCAGGTCGGCGTCTATCTCGACGAGTCGGTGATCTCGCTCTCGCTGTTCACGCCCGACCTCGACCTGTTCGACCTCAACCGCGTCGAAACTCTTCGCGGCCCGCAGGGCACACTCTTCGGTTCGGGCTCGGTCGGCGGCACCATCCGCTACATCACCAACCAGCCGAAGATCGGCCGCACCGAGGGCATGGTCGAAGCCAACGTCAACACGGTTGCCGAGGACGACATCGGCTACAGCCTCAAGGGAGCGGTCAACGTCCCGCTGGGCCCGACCGCAGCTGCACGCGCTGTCGCCTACGGAACCCATTACGCCGGCTTCATCGACGCGCTCGGCCCGGCAGGCGGCAAGAACGTCAATGACGGGCATCGCGTCGGCGGCCGCCTTTCGATTCTTTGGGAGCCGGTCCCGGAGCTGAAGATCACTCCGCGAATCGTCTATCAGGACGTGAAGGCGAACGGATTCAACCGCGAAGAGGTGTACAACATGTACGCCAACGATTTCACGGTGCCGCCGCTTCATCTCGAGGATCGGCAGCAATATCTGCTGCTTCGCGAGGAGTTCCACGACAAGACGACCATCGCCGACCTCACCGCGAGCTACGACTTCGGTCCGGCCGAGCTGACTTCGATCACCAGCTACATCAATCGCGATATTCTGGTCAGCCGCGACGCGTCGGCGCTGACCGGATCCGTGTCAGTGGACCTTGGCTTTCCCGACGCCGGCGTGAACCTGCCATCGAACCTGCGCGACACCACCAAGCTCAAGCAGTTCACGCAGGAAGCGCGGCTTTCCTCAACCGGGGCCGGGCCGTTCCAGTGGGTCGGGGGAGTCTTCTACTCGCACGTCGATCGCACGTATCACCAGCGCCTGCCGACTCCGGGCTATGCCGCATTCGTCGATGCCGCTTTCGGCGCGGGTACATCAGCCGCGGTTGCCAACGGATTCCCGGACCTCGATTCGCCGTACAATGCGGACATCCCCTACAGGATGAACCAGACGGCGGTGTTCGGGGAAGGAAGCTACAAGTTCGGCCAGTTCAAGCTGACGGGTGGTGGCCGCTGGTACCACTTCAAGGAAACCCGCGACTTCATCAACGGTGGCCTGTTCTCGCCGGACTTCAAGTCGATCGGCGATACAACCAAGTCGGACGGCTTCAGCCCGCGAATCATCGGCACCTGGGAGCCGAGCAAGAGCCTTAGCGTCAACATCCAGGCAGCGAAGGGCTTCCGTCTCGGCGGGATCAACGATCCGTTGAATCTGCTGCTCTGCAGTGCCCACGACAGGACCCTCTTCGGCCCGTTCGCAACGAAGTTCTACGACGACGAAACGCTGTGGAACTACGAAGGCGGCGTCAAATATTCGAAGCGCGGGATCACCTTCAACGCTGCTGTGTTCCATACTGAAATCCGCAATCTGCAGGTCACCGTGGACGCAGGCAGCTGTTCGTCGCGCCTGGTATTCAACGTTCCGAAGGCGCACACGACGGGCGTCGAGGCCGAGTTCGCGGCGCATCCGCTGCCGGGCCTCGATCTGTCTCTCGCCGGAAGCTACGTCGACTCGCAGTTCGATTCGACGATCTCCAATCCGGAGCTGGTGATCGCGACCGGAATTCGCGAAGGCAATCGCCTGCCGACCGTGCCGAAGTTCCAGATGGCGGCGACCGCGAACTATTCGCAACGGTTCAACGACCGGGCCGAGTGGTACGTGAACGGCTCCTACCAGCACGTCGGCAGCCGCTACACGCAGCCCGGCGACCAGGAGCTCGATCCGCGCACCTTCGTCCACGGCCTTCCGTTCAACGGCCAGCCTGCTGACGCGACGACGGTCCTCAACTTGAAGCTGCCGTCGTACGATCTCGTGAACCTGTCGGTCGGCCTCAAGTTCGACAGCGGAATGGAACTCGTCGCCTACGTGAACAACGTGTTCGACGAGAACCCGCTCCTGTCGTTCGACCGGGAACGCGGCGGCCGTGCCCGGCTCGGCTTCAACGTCGGGCAACCGCGGACGATCGGCCTCACCGTCCGGCAGAAGTTCGGCGGATGAACGACGGCGGCGAAGCTTCGGCCGAGCCGCCATTGTCGATAACGCGCCGCTCGCTCCTCGCCGGGGCGGGCGGCGCTGCCGTTTTGGCCAGTGCAGCGGGGGCGAAGGTGGCGAAGAAGAAAGAGCATGTCGCGGTTGTCGGTGCCGGAGTGTTCGGGGCCTGGACGGCGCATCATCTGCGAAAGGCGGGCTACAGGGTCACGCTTGTCGATGCCTGGGGCCCGGCCAACGCCCGGGCTTCGTCCGGCGGAGAATCGCGCCTGACCCGTGCAGCCTATGGCAAGGATGCGATCTACACCCGGATGGCGGCGGATTCGCTGCCCCAATGGAAGGCGCTGAGCGCCGTCTCCGGTCTCCCCATCTTCGTTCCCGCCGGAATCCTTTTCTTCTTCCCGACCGAAGAGCCTTACGTCCGCGATAGCATTGCTTCGCACAAGGCGATCGGCCTTCCGACCGAAGTGCTCGACCGTGCGCGGATGGCGAAACGCTTCCCGATGGTCGATTTCGACGGGATCACCGTCGGACTCCACGAGCCGGGATTCGGCGCCCTGATGGCGCGGCGCGCGGTCCTGACCCTGGTCGATCGCTTCGTGCGCGCGGGCGGAGACTACCGGCTCGGCCTCGCCTTCCCGCCTCGCGGCGCGAACGGGGAACTCAAGTCGGTCCACCTTGCGTCCGGCGAGGACCTGTTCGCCGACCGGTTCGTGTTCGCGCTCGGGCCGTGGCTGCCGAAGCTGTTTCCGAACGTCATCGGTGGCCGGATCGTGCCGACACGCCAGGAGGTATTCTTCTTCGCGCCCCCCGCGGGCGACCGGAGGTTCCAGCCTGCCGCGATGCCGGGCTGGGCGGACTTCAACGGCGGCGACATCTTCTATGGCTTTCCCGACCTTGAAAGCCGCGGCGTCAAATTCGCGCACGACATGCACGGGCCGGTCGTCGATCCGGATACGCAAAGCCGCAAGCCGACCGACGCGGCGCTCGCGGAAATCCTCGCCTATCGCGACCGCCGCTTTCCGCTTCTCAAGGGCGCTCCCCTGACCGAAGCGCGGGTCTGCCAGTACGAGAACAGCTCGAACGGCGATTTCCTGATCGACATTCACCCGGAGCTGAAGAACGTGCTGCTTCTCGGCGCTGGCTCAGGCCACGGGTTCAAGCACGGTCCAGAGGTCGGCCGCTACGCTGCGGCGCGGCTGTTCGGAGCCGTCAAGGAGGAGTCCCGGTTCAGCCTCGCGACGAAAGGCGAGAGCCAAAAGCGCGAAGTGCACTAATCCGGCTTTTTCGCCACCGCGACCAGCGCCGGTCGAAGCAGCCGGTCCTTGAGCATGTAGCCGGCCTGCATTTCTTCGACGACGGTTCCGGGCTCGGCATCGTCAGTCGGAATTTCCATCATCGCCTGATGCTTGTGCGGGTCGAGCGGCTGGCCGAGCGCCTCGATGCGGGTGACTCCGTTGCGCTGGAACGCCGCGTCGAGCTCGCGCGCGGTCGATTCGATCCCGGCGAGGAAGTTGCTCGCGACCTTGTCCGTTCGAAGCTCGTCGCTGACGGCCGCGAGCGCCCGGTCGAGATGGTCCTTGATGGCGAGCATGTCGCGGGCGAAGGTCGCCGACGCATAGGCCGCGGCCTGGGTCTTTTCCGCCTCCAGCCGGCGGCGAACGTTCTGCACCTCGGCGGCGGCATACAGCGCCTTGCTGTTCGCCTCTTCCAGAGCCTTTTCGATCTCGGTCAGCCGGTCGTGCTCGGCGACCTCGGGCGCGTGGTCGGCGGTTTCCTTGCGGATTTCCTCCGCTTCGTCGGCGGTGTCGAGCGGCTCACCCTCGTCGGGCTCAGAAAAGTCGTCTTTGTGCTGCATCATCCGATCAATCTCGTTAGCGCCTTGGCGGTGAAATCCACCATGGGGACCACTCGCGCATAGTTCAACCGAGTGGGGCCGATGACTCCGACAACGCCGACGACGTCGCCATGGCTCCCTCGATAGGGCGCGGCGATCACCGACGAGCCGGAAAGCGCGAACATGCGGTTCTCGCTGCCGATGAAGATTCGGCAGCCCGGGGCATCGCGCGCGCTTTCCAGAAGGCTCGCTATCTCCTGCCGGTCCTCCAGCTCGTCGAGGAGCATCCGCACCCGCTCCAGGTCCGCCGCGGCGGCCTCGTCGATCAGATTGGCCTGGCCGCGAACGATCAGGACGGGACGGCGCGAATGGTCCTGCGACCAGGCGGCCAGCCCTGAGGCGACAAGCTCGGCCGCGGCCGCGTCGATCGCGTCCTTCTGCTCCCGGATCTCCTGCCGAAGCCGGGCTTCGGCTTCGGCGAGGGTCATTCCGCCGAGCCGCGCATTGACGAAATTGGTGACCTGCTCGAGCGCGCCGGCGCTGGTCCCCGGGTCCAGCGGGACCACCCGGTTCTCGACATTGCCGTCGGTGCCGACCAGCACCGCGAGCGCCCGGTCGTGCGACAGCGGCACCAGGCTGAACTGCTTGAGCCGCATCTCCCGCTTCGGGGCGAGCACCACGCCCGCCGCCTGGCTCAGCCCGGACAGCGCCGCCGTCGCTGCGATAAGCGCATCCTCGATCGGCTGGTCGCGGCCGATCTGCCGCTCGATCTCCTCCCGCTCGCGCGAATTGGGCACCGACGCCTGCATGATTCCGTCGACGAACAGCCGAAGGCCGCTCTCGGTCGGGATCCGGCCGGCCGAAGTATGCGGGTGAGTGAGCAGCCCGCGCTCCTCCAGCTCCTGCATCACGCCGCGGATCGAGGCGGGCGACAGGCCGATGCTTCCGGTCAACGCCTTCGACCCGATGGGCGCCCCGCGCTCGAGATAGGATTCCACGACGAGCCCGAAGATCTCGCGCATGCGGTCGGTCAGTTCGGTGATTTCACCGCTCATGGTGGTGCATGTAGTCGCCGTCCCTTGGATCGTCATCCCCGCGAAAGCGGGGACCCAGCGTGCAAGAAAAACTGGGTTCCCGCTTTCGCGGGAATGACGAAGAAGGCTAAGGCGCTCCCACACCAATATCAGGAGACAAGAATGCGCCCCTCCGGCCGCGCCCCCGACCAGATGCGAACTATCGCCCTCGAGCCTAACTTCACCCGCCATGCGGAAGGGTCGGTGCTGGTGAGCTTCGGCGACACGAGAGTGCTGGTCACGGCGTCGGTCGAGGACAAGGTGCCGCCGTTCCTTCGCGGGCGTGGGCAGGGCTGGGTCACCGCCGAATATGGAATGCTTCCCCGCGCCACCCACACCCGCGGAGCGCGCGAGGCGGCGAAGGGCAAGCAGTCGGGCCGGACGCAGGAAATCCAGCGGCTGATCGGCCGCTCGCTTCGCGCCGTTGTCGACCTGACCAAGCTCGGCGAGCGCCAGATCGTCGTCGATTGCGACGTCATCCAGGCCGACGGCGGGACCCGCACCGCATCCATATCGGGCGGCTGGGTCGCTCTCCGGATCGCGATCGACAAGCTGCTTCAATCCAAGGCCCTCACCCAGGACCCGATCCGGACCCAGGTCGCCGCCGTCAGCTGCGGCGTAGTGAAGGGCGATGCGGTTCTCGACCTCGACTATGACGAGGACAGCACGGCGGGCTGCGACGGCAATTTCGTCCTGACCGCCGACGGAAGCATCGTCGAGGCGCAGGTCACCGCCGAGGGCGAATGCTATGACGAGGAGCTTCTGCTGAGGATGCTCAGGCTGGCGCGGATCGGTTGCGGAGAGATTTTCGAGGCGCAGCTGAAGGCGGTCGCCAAATGAGGGATATCGGCAACAAGCTGGTCATTGCGACCCACAATCCGGGCAAGCTTCGCGAGATCGCGGCATTGATCGAGCCGCTGGGCATCGCCTGCGTCGGCGCCGAGGAGCTTGGCCTTCCTGAGCCCGAGGAGATCGGCAACACCTTCATCGACAATGCCGATTTGAAGGCGCGCGAGGCCGCCGACCTGTCGGGGCTTCCGGCGCTCGCCGACGACAGCGGGCTTGTTGTCGACGCGCTCCACGGAATGCCGGGAATCTTTTCCGCCCGCTGGGCCGAGGATTCGCAGGGCAATCGCGACTGGATGCGGGCGATGGAGAAGGTGTGGCAGGCGATCCAGGAAAGCGAGCCCGACGGGCCGCCCGCGGCGCATTTCGTGTGCGCCCTCTCGCTCGCCTGGCCGAACGACGGACAGGCCGAGGCCTTCGAAGGCCGAGTCGAGGGCACCCTCGTCTGGCCGCCGAGGGGCGACAAGGGCTTCGGCTACGACCCGATCTTCGTGCCCGCCGGGCGCGACCAGACCTTCGGCGAAATGGATCCGGAGCTGAAGCACAGGATCAGCCACCGGGCGGACGCGTTCCGCAAGCTGGTGAGGGCGCTGAAGACATGACCGACGCGGGCGAACCCCTCGCCCTTTACGTCCACTGGCCGTTCTGCGTTTCGAAATGCCCCTATTGCGACTTCAACAGCCACGTCCGCTCGAACATCGACCAGGACGAATGGCGCGAGGCCCTTCTAGCCGACCTCGCACATGAAGCGCGGCTTCTCCCCGGCAGAACCCTGACCTCCATCTTCTTCGGCGGCGGAACTCCGTCGCTGATGGAGCCGGCGACCGTCGCCTCTCTGATTGCCGCCGCCCGCGGGCACTGGTCCGCGTCCGACGATATCGAGATCACGCTCGAAGCCAATCCCAATTCGGTCGAAGCTGCGCGTTTCGCCGATCTTGCGGCGGCCGGCGTCAACCGCCTGTCGCTCGGCCTGCAGAGCTTCGAGGATGAGGCCCTTCGTTTCCTGGGCCGCGCCCATTCCTCCAAAGAGGGGCTTGCCGCCCTTGAGATCGCGCAGAAGCAGTTTCCCCGGGTCAGCTTCGACCTGATTTACGCGCTGCCCGGCGATACCGAGACGGGCTGGGCCGCGACAGTGGAGCGCGCTCTATTGCTCGGCACCACGCATCTTTCGCTCTACCAGCTGACGATCGAGCCCGGGACCCGCTTCGCGACCATGGCCGCCCGGCACGAGTTCGAACCGCTCGACAGCGAAACTGCCGCAGCACTTTACGAACTGACCGACGCCATGACCTTAGCCGCCGGGCTGCCGGCCTACGAGATCAGCAACCATGCGGCTCCGGGCGCGGAGAGCCGCCACAACCTCACTTACTGGCGCTATGGCGATTATGCGGGTGTCGGCCCCGGCGCCCACGGCCGCCGCCTCGGCAAGCGCACCGTTCGCCATCGCAAGCCGGAGAATTTCCTCTCGGGGCTCCGTCGCAACGGCCATGCGATCGCCGAGGAAGAGCCGCTCAGCCCGCGAGAGGCCGCCGACGAGGCGCTGGTGATGGGCCTTCGCCTTGCCGAAGGGATCGATATTGCCGCCATCGAGGAAAGGTTCGGAGTGGCCGTCGCGGACCGGGAGCGGGTCGAACGGCTGGTTGAAAGCGGCCATCTCGCCCGATCGGAGCCGCGAATCCTCACAACCCCGGCCGGCCGCCTGGTGCTCGACCGGATCCTCGCGGAAATCGCCGCCTGATTATTTCGGCTGAGTCGGCGCCGATGCAGGCGTCGGCGCTGGAGTCAGCGGTTTTGGCGCAGCGGGCGGCGGCGCGTCTGCCGAATATCTATCGTTCCACTCGTGATAATAATCGCTGACCTGCTGGTTCGCATCCGAGGCCGAATCCTTGCGGGACATCCCGTGCTGGACATCGGCGTTGACCAGCGCCGCCTTGAACGGCTGTTCGGCGGCTGCGCAGGCCGTACGCGCAAAATTGACGAACGCGTCGGCACCGATCTTCTGTTGCTCCGCCTGCGCCTGAGCGGTCTTGAGACAAGCGACGAAATCGTGACGAACGTCGGCATCGGAGCCGGCGAGCATCATGGCAGCTGCAAGCACAATCATCAGCGACTCCCCTTCGTTGCGTGATGACGGCTGCAGAGTGACTCTTTTCCGTCGCCGGATCAAGCGCTTGGCGAGCGCTTGCGAAGGAGGCTGCGGCAATGCGACTGTGGCTCATGGACAAGCCGCTCGAACCGGGCCTCTATATCGTCGCCACCCCGATCGGGAATTTGGGCGACCTTTCCCCACGCGCGGCCGAAACCCTGCGCAAGGCCGACCTCGTGCTGGCCGAGGACACGCGAGTCACTGGCAAGCTGCTCGCCCACGCGGCTTCGAAAGTGCCCGCGCGCCGCTACGACGATCATTCGACCGGCCGCGACAGGGCCCAGATTGTCGCCCGGCTTGGCAGCGAATCGATAGCCCTGGTCAGCGATGCCGGGACGCCCTTGATCTCCGATCCCGGCTACAAGCTGGTCCGCGCGGCGCGCGAGGCGGGGCATGAGGTCCGCACAATTGCCGGGCCATGCGCGGCAATCGCGGCGCTCAGCGTTGCCGGACTACCGACCGACCGGTTCCTGTTCCTCGGCTTCCTTCCCGCCAAGGCCAAGGCACGCGACGATTCGATTGCCGAAATCGCGGGGCTTCGCGCGACTCTGCTCCTCTATGAAACCGGGCCGCGCCTCGGCGATGCGCTCCTGGCGCTGGCGGAGCGGCTTGGACCTCGAGACGCGGCGGTCGCGCGTGAGCTGACCAAGCTCCACGAAGAATGCGTGACGGGCACCTTGCCCGAGCTCGCGGAACTTTATTCCGACGCTTCGCCCAAGGGCGAAATCGTGATCGTCGTCGGACCCCCGCTGGAGGCGAGAGCCGTCAGCGACGCTGCTGTCGACAAGCTGCTCCACGAAACGCTGGAGAAGCTGTCGCCCTCGCGCGCCGCGGCCGAAGTCGCCGAGCGGCTCGGAATCCCCAGGAAACGCGCTTACGCCCGGGCGCTGGAGCTCTCGCGCAAGTGAACCGGCAGCAGGCGGAACGCCGGGGCCGCGGGGCCGAGACTCTGGCGTGCTGGTATTTGCGCCTGAAAGGGTGGCGGATTCTGGCCCGCCGGGCGCGAGTCCCCGGCGGCGAGGTCGACATCGTTGCTCGCCGGGGCCGGACCCTCGCCTTCATCGAAGTGAAGGCACGCGGGAGCGAGCAAGCCGCGGCCTTCGCGCTCGACCGCTACCGCCTCCGCCGAGTTGCGGTCGCCGCCGAGCGCCTGTCGCAGCGTTTCATGCGCGATGGCGACGACGTCCGGATCGACGCGCTCTTCATCGTGCCCGGCAAGCTCCCGCGGCACCTGCCCAACGTGTGGCAAGGGTGACAAACGCCCGCGGCTGAAATAGGCGCTCTCAATGCCGTTACGCATTGCCGTTCAGATGGACCCGCTCGAACGGATCAACATCGCCGGCGATTCCACCTTCGCGATCATGCTGAAAGCACAGGAGCTCGGGCACGAGCTGTTTTATTACTCTCCGGAGGATTTGAGCTGGGCCGAGGGACGGCTGTGGACGATGGGTTATCCCGTCAAGGTCCAGCGCGTCGCCGGCGACCATTACGCCTCCGGCGAGCCCGCGATCCTCGATCTCGGGCGGGACGTCGACGTGGTTCTGATGCGCCAGGACCCGCCGTTCGATCTTGGCTACATCACCGCGACTCACCTGCTCGAGCGAATCCAGAGCGAGACCCTGGTCGTCAATGATCCGGCACAAGTCCGCAACGCCCCCGAGAAAATCTGGGTGCTCGACTTTTCGCAGTTCATGCCGCCGACGGCGATCACCCGCTCGCTCGGCCTTGCCCGCAAGTTCCTCGCCGAGCACGGCGACATCGTCATCAAGCCACTGCACGGCTTTGCCGGCGGATCGGTGTTCCGAATCGGCCCCGACGGCCGCAACCTCGCCTCGCTTATGGAAGTGTTCAACCGCACCTATCGCGAGCCGCACGTCATCCAGAAGTTCCTCCCCGAGATCGCGCAGGGCGACAAAAGAATCGTGCTCGTCGACGGCGACGTCGCGGGCGCGGTCAACCGGGTTCCGGGCGAAGGCGAAATCCGTTCCAACCTCGCGGTCGGAGGCAAAGGGCAGAAGGCCGAGCTTACCGCCCGCGAGCAGGAAATCTGCGCGATTCTCGGCCCGGAGCTCAAGAAGCGCGGGCTCCTGTTCGTGGGAATCGACGTGATCGGCGGGCAATGGCTGACGGAGATCAACGTCACGTCTCCGACCGGGATCGTTTCCATCGACCAGTTCAACGGCACCGATACTCCGGCGCTGATCTGGCAAGCAATCGAGCGCCGCCTCGCCGAACGCGGCAGGGGCTGAGCCCATGTACAGCTGGGTCGTGCGGCTGATCGAGCAGTCAGGCTATCTGGGCGTCGGCTTCCTGATGTTCCTGGAAACGCTTTTCCCGCCGATCCCGTCCGAAGTGATCATGCCCGTAGCCGGATTGACCGCCGCGCACGGCAAGCTACAGCTCTGGCTGGTCATCCTCTCCGGGACGGCGGGAGCGATGCTCGGCAATATCTTCTGGTATCTCGCCGCCCGCGCGCTCGGAGTCGAGCGGCTGAGGCCGCTGGTCCGCCGGTATGGCCGCTGGCTGACCGTGAACTGGAAGGAGGTCGAGCGCGCCCACCGGTGGATGGATCGGCACGGGAGTGCATTCGTTCTCCTCGGCCGTCTCGTGCCGGCGGTCCGCTCGCTGGTTTCGATCCCGGCCGGGCTGCTGAAGTTCAGCTTCCGGCGATTCCTGCTCGCATCGACGCTCGGCACGCTGGCCTGGACCGCGCTGCTTGCGGGAGCGGGGTTTCGGCTAAAGTCCGACTTCCTCCAGATCGAGCAGTTCATCGCGCCCATCGCCGACTTTATCCTGCTGATCATGGTCGTCGCCTATCTCTGGCGCCTCGCGACTCACAAATCGCACTGACATTCAGGTCCGATCCGGACCGAATCTATCGTCTCGGTTTACGATCCTGGGGGCATTGGAAACGACGCCGCGGGCGGCCGAGCTTCCCCACGAGCGAAGCTCCCGCGGCGACTGTCTCAAGCTCTTGGGTGGGCGTGGCGATAGACGTCGAGAAGATGCGCCGCGTCGACCTTCGTGTAGATTTGAGTCGACGACAGGCTCGCGTGTCCAAGCAGTTCCTGAAGAGAGCGCAGATCGGCGCCGCGTGCGAGCAGGTGCGTTGCAAAGCTGTGCCTGAGCGCATGCGGCGTCAGCGTATCCGGCAAGCCGAGCCGGACCCGCGCCGCGCGGACGGCGCGGCGGACGAGATCGGCGCTGAGCGGCCCTCCGCGCGCACCGAGAAACAGCGGCGACCGGTCCGCAATCGGATAGGGGCATTGTCGAACATAGTCGTCTATCGCCTCGCGCACCGCCTTCACCACCGGCACGACCCGCATCTTCGACCTTTTCCCCGTCACCCGGATCGATTCGCCGATCGGCAGGTCGCGCGCGGTCAGCGACAAGGCTTCGGAAACCCGCAGCCCCGAGCCATATAACAACAGCAGGATCGCGAGGTCGCGAGCTCCGATCCACGGCTCGGAGGCGAAGGCGCCTGCGTCCTCGGCAAGCGCAATGGCCTCGTCGGGCGCGGCGGGCCGCGGCAATGTCTTCGGCCGCCGCGGAGCGCGGGTTCGCGGCACCTGCGGCACTCGCCCTTGCTGCTCGGCAGCGTAGGTAAGGAACGCCCGCACGCCCGACAGTTCGCGTGCCGCCGAGGCGGAGCCCAAACCGGAATTTCGCCGTGCCGCGAGGAATGCGCGCAGGTCGGCCGAGCCGATATCGACAAGGGCCGACTGCTGGATCGTCTCGCCGCGATACTGGCCGAGAAAGTCGATCAGCCGGTGCGCTGTGCCGACATAAGCGCGCACCGTATGCGCCGATCGCCGCCGGTCATGGGCAAGGAAGCTGCCCCACTGGGCGACAAGCGCCGATGCCGGATGCGGAAGATCCCCCACAAGGCGAATCTTCCTCTTTCGGGAGTCCGCGCGCAACCTAAAATCTCCTCTCCCCGCCGGGGAGAGGGCATTTACTCCACGTAATTCGCGGTCGTCTTTTCGCGGACTTCTTCTTTCGTCACGTCCGGCGCCAACTCGATCAGCTTGAACGGGCTGTCGTGGTCGGGCCGCTGGAACACCGCGAAGTCGGTGATGATCATGTCGACGACGTTCCTGCCGGTGAGCGGAAGCGTGCACTCGGGGATGAACTTGGCACCGCCGCCTTTCGACACGTGCTCCATTACCACGATGATCTTCTTCACCCCGGCGACGAGGTCCATCGCCCCGCCCATGCCCTTGATCATCTTGCCCGGAACCATCCAGTTGGCGAGGTCGCCTTTCTCGCTCACTTCCATCCCGCCGAGCACCGCGAGGTCGATATGGCCGCCGCGGATCATCGCGAAGCTGGTCGCGCTGTCGAAGAAACTGGTCTGCGGAAGCTCGCTGACGGTCTGCTTGCCGGCGTTGATCAGATCGGGATCGACCTCCTCGTCATAGGGAAACGGGCCGATCCCGAGCATTCCGTTCTCGCTCTGCAGGGTGACGGTCATTCCCGGCGGTACGCAGTTTGCGACCAGGGTCGGGATGCCGATTCCGAGGTTCACGTAATAGCCGTCGCGAAGCTCCTTCGCCGCGCGCGCCGCCATCTGGTTGCGATCCCAAGGCATCAGGCGGCTTCCCTTTCGCGAACGGTGCGGAACTCGATCTGCTTTTCGTAGGGGCTTCCGTCGATCAGCCGGTTGACGAAGATCGAAGGCAGATGGATGCAGTCGGGATCGAGCGAGCCGACCGGAACGATCTCCTCGACCTCGGCGATGCAGACCTTGCCGCAGGTCGCGGCCGGCTGGTTGAAGTTGCGCGCGGTCTTGCGGAACATGAGATTGCCGGTCTCGTCGGCCTTCCAGCCCTTGATGATGCTGACATCGGCGCGGATGGCGCGTTCGAGCACATAGGTCTCGCCGTCGAACTCCTTGAGCTCCTTGCCCTCGGCGACCTGGGTTCCGACGCCGGTCTTGGTGTAGAAGCCCGGGATGCCGGCGCCGCCGGCCCGCATCCGCTCGGCGAGCGTGCCCTGCGGGGTGAATTCGACCTCGACCTCGCCGGCCAGGAACTGCCGCTCGAACTCCTTGTTCTCGCCGACATAGGAGCTGATCATCTTGCTGATCTGGCGGGTGCGAAGCAATTTCCCGAGCGCAACATTGTCGATTCCGCAATTATTCGATGCGACCGTAAGGTCCTTCACGCCGCTGGCGACCAGCGCGTCGATCAGCCGCTCGGGGATTCCGCACAGCCCGAACCCGCCCGCTGCGATCGTCATTCCGTCGAACAGCAAGCCGTCGAGCGCGGCCTTCGCGTCCGGATAGATTTTCTGAGCCAATGTACCCTCTCTCAAGAAACCGTGAAATCGGACCTGTTCCAGCCTTCCGCGTCGAGCGTTCGGGCGACGGCCGGACGGTCCAGAACCAGCTCGACGAGCGCCGCCCAGCGCGAATAGCGGGCCATGTCGAACTCGAGCCTTTTGCCCCAGCGGAAGAAGATGAGGAGGTAGGAATCCGCGGCGGTGAACGTGTCGCCGGTGATCCAGCCGTCGCCGCACTTCCCGTCAATCTCGTCGAAATGGTTGAGCAGCGCGGCGCGACCGCCTTGAACGACCGCCTCGTGCGCGGCTTCGTCGGCCACGAAACGCGCGGGCCGGAAGATTTCGGCGAACGAGATGTGCACGGTGGACGCGAACCAGCCTAACAGCTCGTTGCACTTCGCGGTCGCGAAAGGCTCGCCGCGCGGCACCGAGCCCTCTTTCCCGAACCGATCGGCGATGTAATTCACCACCGCGATCTGCTCGGTGACGACACCTTCGTCAGTTGCCAGCGCGGGCACCCTGCCGTGCGGATTGATCGCCAGATATTCTGGCTTGAGCTGCTCGCCCTGGGCAAGCATCACCCGCACCGCTTCGAAATCCGCGCCGGCTTCATTGAGCGCGATATGGCTGACCAGCGAGCAGGCGCCCGGAGAGTAGAACAGCTTCAGCATCAGCCGCGCAGCTTCGCGAGGACGCCCTGAAGTTGCATCGCGTTGGACATGTCGCCTTCGATCTTGAGCTTGCCGGTCATGAACGCCGTCATTCCATCGAGCTCGCCCGCGGCCATTTTCTGCCAGTCGTCCCAGCTGACCTTGATCGTGGTGTCGGCGGGTGAGTCATTCTCGCTCACCTGGCTTCCGGCGCCGTCGAGCAGGATCACCCCCTGGTCCCCGAAGTCGAGCTTCACGGCTTTGCCAGGCACCCAGGCCTGGTTCTCTTGCATCTTCCCGACCAGTTCCTGCTTCGTCATGGCAAGTCTCCTTTGGCAACTCGCCTAGCGAGCCGTTGCGGGCGCTTCAAGTTGGACGCAATAGGGACGGTCGATGAGCGAGATACCCCAACTGGCGAAGCAGGCGATGGAGCAGGCGCGGCGCGGCGACCTGCACCTCGCGCTGCAATCGGCGAAGCAGGCCCGGGCGCTCGATCCCAACGACCAGGGGCTGATGATGCTCGTCGGCATCCTCCATGCCCGGCGAATGGAGCTGGACGAAGCGGCGGACCAGTTCCGCGAAATCCTGACTCTTTCCCCGGGCGAGCCGGTCGCGACGCTGGAGCTTGCACGCATCCTGGTCGGCCTCAACCGGCTGGACGAGGCGGAGCGGCTGCTCGGGGACGGTGCGATTCGCGGCCCGGAGCCGACGCGCCTCGAAGCGATGATCGCGATGCGCCGAGCCAATTTCGCTGAGGCCGCTCGCCTCCTGCGCCAGTTGGTTTCGGCCGATCCGCGGGATTTCGAAAGCTGGGGCAATCTCGGCCTCTGCCTGTCGAGAGAGGGCGATCCGAAAGGCGCTGTCGAAGCGCTGACCAGCGCGCTTCGGCTGCAGCCGGACCAGGAACGGTTTCGCGACGCCTGGGCCGAAGCCCATATCGAGGCGGGCAGCGGGGAAGAGGCGCTTCGGACCGTTCGGGAGCAGGCCGCCGAACTACCGCGCGATGCCGCGACCCGGGTCACGGTGGCTCGGCTGGAGGAAATGCTCGGACGGCCCGCCGAGGCGCTGGCCACGCTCGAAGAGTCGCTTCGCATCGAGCCCGATCACGCGCCGGCACTCCTTGCGCTGGCGCGCCTGAACGAGCGGCAGAACCGGATCGACGAGGCCACCGACGCAATTGCGAGGCTTGATGCGTTGTCGCCGTCCGCGCCCGGCCTGACCTTGCTCAAGGCGCAACTTGCCTTCCGGCGCGGTGATTTCGCCAGGGCGCTGGAGCTTGCGGAGGCAATTCCGGCAGCGCTCGATCCCGGCGCCCGCGCCGAGCTGATCGGCAAGATCCACGACCGGCTCGGCAATGCCGCCGAAGCGTTCGCGGCGTTCACCGAAATGAACCGCGACACCGGGGTCAGCGCAACGGTCGCCGAGACCCGGGCAAAAGCCTTTCGCGATTCGATCGCTGCGCGCGCCGAGATCGTCTCGCGTGCGTGGATCGACAGCTGGCCGGGCCAGGACTCCGCCGGCATCGACTCCAGCCCAATTTTCGTTGTCGGAGTCCCGCGGTCCGGGACCACCCTTCTCGACACCTTGATGATGGGCCATCCGCAGCTTTGCGTTGCCGAAGAAAAGCCGATGCTCGACACCGTCGCGCGCGCGGTTGGCGGATACCAAAGTCTCGGGACTCTCGACGGAAAAGCGCTTGCCGGCCTGCGCGACCTCTATTTCGACGAGGCGCGCAAGCACGTCCCCGATCTCGGCGGGCGGCGCCTGGTCGACAAGCAGCCGTTCGCGATCATCGATTCACCCCTGATCCATCGCTTGTTCCCGAACGCCCGCTTCGTCTTCGCCGTGCGCCATCCATTCGATGTCGTGCTGAGCTGCTTCATCACGCGATTCGAGCCCAATCCCGGCCTCCTCAATTTCACGACCATCGAGGGCTCTGCCCGTCTCTACGACCAGATCATGACGTTCTGGAACAGGTGCCGAAGCCTTCTCCCGCTCGCGGTCCATGAGCTTCGCTACGAACATCTGGTCAGGGATGCCGAAGCCGAAATGCGGGCGCTGTTCGCCTTCCTCGGCCTCGACTGGACCGACAGCGTCCTCGATCACTCGGCGATGGCGGCGAAGCGGCGGTTCATCAACACTCCGAGCTACTCCCAGGTCGTCGAACCGCTCTACGACCGCTCGATCGGACGGTGGCAGCGCTATCGCGAGCAGATGCAACCGGCGCTCCCGCTGCTTGAGCCATGGGCCCGGGCGCTGGGTTACACGATCTAGCCAAGGCTTGGCGCGCGTGGTCCGCGCGCCTATCTGGCCCGCATGGGATACGAAGCCGACCTCAAGCTCTTCATCAACGGAAGCTGGCGAACCGGCGAAGGCCGCGACAGCTTCCCCGTCGTCAACCCGGTCACCGGAGAGGGCATCGCCGAGCTTCCGCTCGCGACCGAAGCCGACCTCGACGAGGCCTTGGAAACCGCCAAGCGGACCTATCCGGAATGGCGAGCGACTCCGGTCGATAAGCGAAGCGCGATCCTCCACAAAACGGCGAAGATCCTCAAGGAACGGGCGGACGAAATCGCCCGCACCATGACCCAGGAGCAGGGCAAGCCTCTCGCGGAATCGAAAGGCGAAGTGTTCGGCGCCGCGTCGCTGTTCGACTGGTACGCCGAGGAGATCAAGCGCGACTACGGCCGAGTCCTGGTCCGCCCGCCGGGCCAGCTCAGCCGGGTGATGCACGAGCCGGTCGGCCCCGTCGCCACCTTCACGCCGTGGAATTTCCCGATCTATCTGCTCGCCAAGAAGGTCGCGGCCGCGCTCGCCGCGGGCTGCTCGGTGATTTCCAAGCCGCCGGAGGAGACCCCCGGCAACACCCTCGCCATCGCTCGGGCGCTCGACGACGCCGGGCTTCCCAAGGGCGTGTTCCAGCTGGTCCATGGCGTTCCCGACATGGTCAGCCGCAAGCTCATCGGCTCCAAGGTCATCCGCAAGGTCAGCTTCACGGGCTCGATCCCGGTCGGCAAGCATCTGATGAAGCTCGCCGCCGACAATGTGACCAAGATCACGCTCGAACTGGGCGGTCACGCGCCCGTGCTGATCTTTGATGATTGCGACCTCCAGAAGACTCTGGACATGGTCGTCCCGCAGAAATTCCGGAATGCCGGCCAGGTGTGTGTCTCGCCGACCCGTTTCTACGTTCAGGAAGGAATCTACGACGCCTTCATCAAGGGATTCGCGGATCGGACCAAGCGGATGAAGGTCGGCAACGGCCTCGACGAGGGCGTGAACATGGGGCCGCTCGCCAACACCCGCCGTCCTGAAGCAGTCGGCGCGCTCGTCGATGACGCGAAGGCGAAAGGCGCGCGGGTCCTCGCCGGCGGCTCTCGCGGCGACAGCGGTTTCTTCTTCGAGCCGACCTTGCTCGCCGACGTCCCGCTCGAAGCCGACATCATGAACACCGAGCCGTTCGGCCCGGTCGCCGTGTCACGCCCCTTCAAGGACATGGACGAGGCGATCGAACAGGCCAACCGCCTGCCTTACGGCCTAGCTGCTTTCGCCTTCACCGAGAACGGCCGCCGGGCCAACCTGCTGGGCGACGCGATCGAGGCTGGAATGGTGGGGATCAACACCTTCGCGATCTCCATCGCGGACGCGCCGTTCGGCGGCGTGAAGGAGAGCGGATTCGGCAGCGAAGGCGGCAAGGAAGGGCTCGAAACCTACCAGGTCGTGAAGGCCATTCACCAAGCCTGACCCGCTCAACTGCGCAGAAGCGGCGTTCACCTAGATTAGCGCCACCTCCTAAACTGGTATAGGGTACTGAAATCACCGGCCCCCTAAGCGGCATGTCGGTGGCTGAGAGACAGGTCTGGGCTCCCGCCAGTGGAGTGCAGCCGATGTCTCACGATGCAGAACACCCGCTCGCGCCAATGGTGCGAACGCTCAACGTTCGCGAAGACCTCACGGAGTCGGACATGGCGGCGGTCTTCGGCCTGCCGTTCACGCGCAGGAAATTCGAGCCGGGTCATTATCTCGTTTGGGACGGCGATCGTCCTCAATACACTTGCCTGCTGCTCGACGGCTATGCGATCCGCCACAAGGAAGCCGGCGACGGCGGGCGGCAGATCGTCTCGATCCACATGACGGGCGACATCGTCGATCTTCAGAATTCGCTGCTCGGGACAGCCGATCACAACGTCCAGATGCTCTCCGCGGGCGAAGTCGCGTTGATCCCGGTCGAGAATATGCGCGAGCTTGCGTTCCAGCACCCCACGGTCGGCATGGCCATGTGGTACGAGACGCTAGTCGAAGGCTCCATCTTCCGCGAATGGATCCTCAACATCGGGCGGCGCGACGCCCGCACGAGGATCGCGCATCTGCTTTGCGAATTCGTCGTCCGCTTCGAAGCCGCGGGGCTGGGCGGCTCGGGAAGCTACGAGCTTCCGATCACCCAGGAACAGCTCGCCGATGCGGTCGCGCTCACGTCGGTGCACGTCAACCGCACGCTGATGAAGCTCGAGGAAGAGCGCCTGATCACCCGGACCAAGCGGATCATCTCGATCGCGGATTGGGAAAAACTGGCCAGGGTGGCCGATTTCGACGCGGACTATCTTCATCTCTCCCGCCCCGTCCAGCCGCCGAGCAGGGAGCAGGCTCCCTACTGAGGCTGCTCGGTCCGAGCCACGTTCTCAGGCTCGCTGGCCACTTCCGCCATTGCGAGGAATCTTTGCGCAAGCTCGCGATGAATTCGGGCCGCAACGCCATCGCCCGCCTTGTCGGCGGCGGCGAGCTCCTGCTCGGCCCTCAATCGAAAATACGCACGATCGTTGGTCATTGGTCGCTCCCTGCCCCGATTCAGCGCGCGAGGTGCGCGGCTGTCCATTAACTGGATTAACGCCGCTGTCCGTGCGTTCGCGGGGGTGACGCCGCATTTGCACGAAGCTATGCGGCGGCCATGACCAAGCGCAGCGGCGCCAGAACAGGCGGACAAATCCTCGTCGATCAATTGAGGATCAACGGCTGCGACCGGATCTTCACGGTTCCTGGCGAGAGCTTCCTCGCCGTTCTCGACGCGCTCCACGACACGCCCGAGATCGCCGTCGCCGTCTGCCGTCAGGAAGGCGGGGTCGCGTACATGGCCGATGCCGACGGCAAGATGACCGGGCGCCCGGGAATTGCCTTCGTTACCCGCGGCCCGGGAGCAACCAACGCCAGCGCGGGCGTGCACGTCGCCTTCCAGGATTCGACGCCGATGATCCTGTTCATCGGCGACGTCGCCCGCGGCGACCGCGGCCGCGAAGGCTTCCAGGAGATCGACTTTCCCGCCTTCTTCGCCCCGATCGCCAAATGGGCGGCGCGGATTGAGGATGCCCGCCGGATTCCCGAATATGTCGCCCGCGCCTGGCGGGTCGCCACCGCCGGCCGCCCGGGCCCGGTCGTGCTTGCGCTGCCCGAAGACATGCTGCGCGACGAGGTCGACGTTCCCGACCGTCCGCCAGTTCCGGCGCTGTGCGAAGCGGCCGATCCCGGAGCGATCCAGGCGCTGTTCGAGCTTCTCAAGGAATCCTGCGCCCCGGTCGTCATCGTCGGCGGCGCCGACTGGAGCCCGCGGGCCGCGCATCACTTCGCGAATTTCGCTTTCCGCTACGGTATCCCGGCCGCGGCCGCGTTCCGGCGCCAGGACTCTCTCGACAACGCCTGCCAGGTTTATGCCGGCAATCTCGGCTACGGGCCCAATCCGATTCTCCAGCAGCGGATCCGCGACGCCGATCTCATCCTCGCGGTCGGAGCCCGGCTCGGCGAAGCGACCACCGACGGCTATACGCTCGTCACGCCCGACCATCCCGGCCAGATCCTCGTCCACGTGCATCCCGATCCGAACGAGCTGGGCCGGGTGTATCACGCCGATTTGCCGATCTGCGCCGACATGGGCGAGTTCGCCGAGATGGTCGACGAGTGGATCGACCCCGACCTCGTCCGTTTCCATGCCGGCGACGAGGCGCACAAGCAGTGGCTCGACTGGTCGCAGCCCAAGGCGCGCGAGGGCGTCAAGCTCGACCTCGGCCTCTGCGTCGCGGCGATGCTCGAAAAGCTCCCGCACGACACGATCATCTGCAACGGGGCCGGCAATTTCTCCGGCTGGTGGCACCGCTACTGGCGCTACGGCCCGATGCCGACTCAACTCGCTCCGACCAGCGGCACGATGGGCTACGGAGTCCCGGCTTCGGTCGCCGCCGCTCTTCGCTTCGCCGACCGGCCCGTCGTTTGCGTCGCCGGCGACGGCGATTTCCTGATGAACGGACAGGAGCTCGCGACGGCGGCGCAATATGGCTGCAATCTGCTGGTGATCCTCGTCGACAATGGCTCCTACGGCACCATCCGAATGCACCAGGAGCGGGAATATCCGGAGCGGATCAGCTCGACCGAGCTCAAGAACCCCGACTTCGCGGCGCTCGCCCGCGCTTACGGCGGCTGGGCGGAAACGGTCGAGGCGACGGCGGACTTCACGCCCGCGCTCGACAAGGCGCTGAAGAAAAAAGGTATTCGCCTGATCCACTGCAAGACCGACGTCGAGCAGATCAGCAATTCGACGACGATCACGAAAATTCGCGGGAAGTCGAAGCGCTCGTAGAGGACTGCGCCCCCTCGAACAGCGCCTGGTGCGGGTCGAAGGGTTCACACAGCTCAGAGTGAAGCGCTTCCTCCAGCGCGTGCTCGAGCATTTCCTCGCGCGGGTACTCGTGCTTGCGCCGGTGCGCGAACCGCGTCAGCAGATCGTTCCAATCCTCTTGAAAGCTTCCGCGGCGATGCGGCACAGGCCTCCTCCAGACTCGTCTCATGAGTCTACGGCCCGAGCATGCCGTGGTTCAGAAGAACAACATCCGATATCGACCGAAGTTTCCGATCAACCGACGAACCGCATCGCTCCGAGAATCAGCACGAGCGCGGCGAACAGGTTCGCATGCCAGTGCGGCGGCGCAAGCTTCTCGCCGACGATCACGATCCCGAGCAAGGCGACCCACGCCAGGTTCATCACCCCGCCGACGAACAGGAGAAGCATCAGGGCCCAGCAACAGCCGAGGCAGTAAAGGCCGTGCAGAACGCCGAGGCGGAACGCGCCCGCCGCGCCTGGCTTCCAGTGATTGAGGACGAACAGCAACGGCGCCTGGCACTTGCCCAGGCAAGCGGCCTTGGCCGCGGTGAGCTCGTACGCCGCAGCAAGCAGGAGCAGCGCCGCGGCGACGGTTTTGCTGCCAATCGCGAGGGTAGCAGCCGGGGCAGTTCCCGACCTCACCAGCAACGCCTGGACAAGCGCCGCGGCGACAGAAAAGACTGCCCAGACGATCGCGTAGCCCAATAGGAAAAGCAGGCTATTGAGCCTTCGCGCCGCCAGGCCGGGCGACCGGTCGATCCTTGCGTGAAGGAGGAACATCGGCGCCGCCGACGGCACCATCATCGCGACCATCATGACCGCCCACATCGCGAAGGCCGGGAAAAGGTAGCCCGCCGACAACGGCTCGGGCCCGGCCGTCGCGCCCATCCCGTTTGCGGGCGACCGAAGAAGCCACGCCCAGGCGATCAATGCCGCCAGCGCGAGCGCCGTCGCAACGATTAGACTGTCACGGGAAAGAGCGCTCCTGAGGTGCCGGGCGGCGGACGCCGCGTCGGGATCAGTGGACGACACCGCTCTGGGTCATGTGGATCTTCGCGAACTGGGCATGCGAATCGCTCAGCTGGACGTCGACCGGCCCGTTCGTTTTCGCCCAGCCGCGGCCGACTTCGCAGACGTCATATTCGAAACCGTTGGGCAGATTGATTCGCGCGCGTTGCTCCTCGCCGGTCACCGCGTTCTTTACCGGCTCGCCACGGGCGTCGATCCACCCCGGTACCTGCAACCGCGCAAGCCGCCCGTCGATATCGACGTCGAGCTCGATCGGCGCGAACACCGGATCGTGCACGGTCTCGAAGGTGGTTGCGAACACCGCGAACAGGGTCGAACCGGGGACGGTATCCTGGCCGGTCATGATCCGAAGCAGCGACTCGCGCTGTTCCGCGCTCGCGCGTTCGTCGACGATCGGCACGACGTGCCCGCGGCCCTCATGGATCGGGCCCGGCCAGGAGACGATCATTCCGAAATTGAGCCCGCCGAGGTCGGTGTCGCCGTGATGACCTTCGTCGATGTGAATCGCCGCCACTGCCTTGCAGTCGCCATACGTCGGTAGGGAATTGAACTGGCACGGGCACCCGTAGGCGCAGTTGCAGTGAACGAATTCGCGTCCCTTGATGGTCCAGCGCGTGTCCGTCATCGCCGCCTCCGTCTTGGCCGGAGAAGCTTCTTAGCAGGATTTCCGAGTCGCTTTAAGCGCCTGCTACAGCCCGAACGGGTAAGTCTCCTCGTCGCCCGGGCGCTGCTCGCCCGGAAGCGGGCTGACGGCTTTCGTCTCGTCGAACCAGACCCAGCCGTCGTACTGGCGCGGAAGGATGCAGTTCGAATAGTGGCTCAAGCGCTCCGTCTCCGGGCGGTAGATGACTCCGATGAAGCGCTGGAGCCTCGGCTCCATCAACGCTTCCCTGATCTCGCGGCCGACCTCCTCGGCGCGCAGATCGAGGAGGAAGCGCGGCAGGCGGCTGTCGTGCGACACTCGCTCGTAGCTTTGCGGCATGGACGGATTGACCGCCTTGATCTTCATCGGCCCGTCCCAGTCGGCGGCGGCGGCGACGGTGCCGGTATGAGTCCCGAAGCCGATCAGCCGGGCGCGGCCGTCGAACTTCTCCTTGACCAGCTGGCCGATGTTCAGCTCGTCCCGGATCTGTCCCATCTCGGTGAAAGCGGCGTTGCCGATATGGCTGTTGTGCGCCCACACGATGGCCTTCGACTTTGGCCCTTTCGAGTCGAGCAGCTGGGTCAGGGCCTCGAACATGTGCGTGTCGCGCAGATTCCAGCTCTCGGCCGCGCCGCGGTACATGACTCGATAATAAGCCTCGGCATTCTTGACGACGCGCGCGTTTGAGGCGGCGTCGAGCCATTCGTCGCACTCCTCCGACAAGCCTTTGAAATGCCGCTGCATCAGGTCCATCAGCATCTGCGTGACCGGCACCTCGCAGCGCGCATAGCCTTCGTAGAGCGCCATCGCGCCGTAACGCTGCGGGTCGTCGGCCCACGGATCGAGGCAACCGTAGCGCTTCTTCGCGACCTTGGCGGCCTCCGGGTCCTCCTGCTCCAGGAAATCGATGACGGCGCGCATCGACATGCTCATGTTGTACAGGTCGAGCCCGTAGAAACCGGTCATCTCGGCATAGTCGCGGCCGTGGTTGTGACGGCGCATCCAGCGGATGAACCCGTCGAACTCGCGGTTGCGCCACATCCAGGTCGGGAAACGCTCGAACGCCTTTTGCTCGCCTTCCCGCGGCTCGCGGTGACGGACGTAGCGGTCGACCGTCGCGGCATCCGGCCAGTCCGCCTCGACGGCGACGATGTTGAAGCCGTGATGGGCGATCAGCCGCTTGGAGATTTGCGCCCGGGCCCGGTAGAATTCGGATGTGCCGTGGCTGGCCTCGCCCAGGCAGACCACGCGCGCGTCGCCGAAGCGATCGAAGAAGGCGCCGAAGCGGTCATCCTCGATCTCCGGAAGCGGATCCACCGAATCCCGAAGCAACTCCTGCGGGGTACGGGTCAGCGTCTCAGGCATCGTTCCAACCTTCCTCTCCGATCAGCGGAACGAAACGCACGCCGCCAAGGTCCTCGGTGATAAGGTTGCCCGCGGGGCCTTTCGTCACCTTGATCAGCTTCTGGATCCAGTTCGGCTCGCCGACCGGCATGACGATCCGTCCGCCCTCGGTGAGCTGCTTCACCCACGCCGGAGGCACGTGGCTGCCGCTCGCTGCGGCGACGATCGCATCATAGGGCGCCTCGGCTTCCCAGCCGCGCGTGCCGTCGCCCTCGACGAGGCGGACATTGTCGTAGCCGAGGCGCTGCATCCGCTCCTGCGCGACCTTCACCAGGTCCGGCTGGCGCTCGATCGCGACCACCTGCCCGGCGATGCGGCTCATCACCGCCGCCGCGTAGCCGGAGCCTGCGCCGACCTCGAGCACCCGGTCGCCCGGCTTGATCTCGGCGGACTGGATCATCAGCGCGACGATGTACGGCTGTGAAATCGTCTGCCCCGCCTCGATCGGAAGCGGATGGTCGCCGTAGGCGAGGTCGGCATAGTCCTTCGACAGGAACGCCTCGCGCGGGACGGCTCGGAAAGCCTCGAGGATCGTCGGCTCATGGATTCCGCGGCTTTCAATCTGCCGCTCGATCATCGCCTCGCGCTCGGCGGCGAAGTTCGTCATGGTCTCGACCATGTTCACCTCCGCCCCTCAAACGCGTGAGGGCAGAGTCGCGTTGCTAGATTAATCCCGCGAGCGGGCCGAGCTTCGGTCAGATCAGCCCGGCAAGCGGGCTGCTGGGATCGGCGTAGCGGCGCTTGCCCATCCGACCGGCGAGGTAGGCGAGCCGCCCGGCCTCGACCGCCGATTTCATCGCTCGCGCCATCATCACCGGGTCCTTCGCCTCGGCGATTGCCGTGTTCATCAGCACGCCGTCGCAGCCCAGCTCCATCGCGACGGCGGCGTCGCTCGCGGTCCCGACTCCGGCATCGACCAGCACCGGCACGTTGGCGCCTTCGACGATAAGCCGGATCGTCACCCGATTCTGGATTCCCAGGCCCGAGCCGATCGGTGCGCCAAGCGGCATGATCGCCACCGCACCGGCTTCTTCGAGCTGCCTGGCGGCGATCGGATCGTCGACGCAATAGACCATCGGCTCGAAGCCTTCGCTGACGAGGGTTTCGGTCGCCTTGAGCGTCTCGCGCATGTCCGGGTAGAGCGTCTTGGCTTCGCCGAGCACCTCCAGCTTCACCAGCTTCCAGCCGCCCGCCTCGCGAGCGAGCCTCAGTGTCCGGACCGCCTCGTCGGCGGTGAAGCAGCCTGCGGTATTGGGCAGATAGGTGATCGTCTTCGGGTCGATGAAATCGGTCAGCATCGGCTGGGTGGGATCGGCGATGTTGACGCGCCGAACCGCGACGGTGACGATCTCGGCGCCCGACGCTTCGACCGCGGCCGCATTTTCCTCGAAGCTCTTGTACTTGCCGGTGCCGACGATCAGCCTCGAACAGAAGGTGCGGCCCGCGACGGTCCAGGTATCAGCGGCAACGGATTGCGGGGCATTCACTTCAACCACCTCCAACGAAATGCACGATCTCGAAGCGGTCGCCATCGTTCACCCCGACCTCGCCGAGAGTCGATCTCGGCACCACTTCCAGGTTGCGTTCCACGGCGACCTTGCGCGGATCGAGCCCGATCGCCTCCAGCATGGCGGCGACGCTGCTCCCGCCTCGGACCGGGCGGGGCTCGCCGTTGACGGTCACGCAGATGGTCGCTTCCTGGGCAGCTTCAGTCATTTGTTCCAACGCACTTTGCCACTCGTCGTATCGCTCATATAGAGCCCCGCCGAACCGACGCTACCCTGCAGGCCCTGCTCGCTGGCCGCGGACTGGACGCGGCGGCGAAGCTCTGCAAGGGGCGTTTGGCCGCTTCGGCGCGCCGAATTCATTAGGGGAGTACAATGGCCGGACCAGCCAAGAAGGACGGCGCAGCTGACGGGATGCGTATCGATCCCGCGCTTGTCCGCGAGCTCGGCGAGCTTTTGACGGAAAGCAATTTGACCGAGATCGAGGTCGCGGACGGCGACCGCAAGATCAGGGTGCAGCGAAGCCTAGCCCCCGCCGCGATGCCGACCATGCCCGGCGCGGGCGCTATGCCGCAGCCAATGACCGCCCCGCCGATGCATGCGGAAACGGCGGTCGGCGAGCCTGAGGGCGAAAGCGTCCGCTCACCGATGGTGGGAACCGCCTATCTGACGTCCGAGCCCGGAGCGGCCGCGTTCATTTCGGTCGGCGATTCCGTGAAGGCCGGCGACACCTTGCTGATCGTCGAGGCGATGAAGGTGATGAACCCGATCACCGCCCCGCACGGCGGAGTCGTCAAGCAGGTCCTCGTCGAGAACGGTCAGCCGGTGGAGTTCGACCAGCCGCTCGTCCTGCTGGGTTAAGATGCCGATCGAGAAACTTCTGATCGCCAACCGCGGCGAAATCGCGCTTCGAATCCACCGCGCCTGCCACGAAATGGGAATCCGCACGGTCGCGGTTCACTCGACCGCCGATTCCGACGCGATGCACGTCCGCCTGGCCGACGAAACCGTCTGCATCGGCCCGCCGCCGGCGAGCGAATCCTATCTCAACATCCCCAACATCATTTCCGCGGCCGAGATCGTGCACGCCGATGCCATTCACCCCGGCTACGGTTTCCTGTCCGAAAATGCGCAGTTCGCCGAGATCGTGGAGAGCCACGGAATCACCTGGGTCGGGCCGAAGGCCGAGCATATCCGGATCATGGGCGACAAGATCGAGGCCAAGCGGACGGCGGCGAAGCTTGGCCTGCCGCTGGTGCCGGGTTCTGACGGTCCTCTCGACGATATCGCCGAGGCGAAGTCGCTCGCCGCGAAGATCGGCTATCCGGTCCTGATCAAGGCTGCGTCAGGCGGCGGCGGGCGCGGGATGAAGGTGGTTGCCGAAGAGGACCAGCTCGAAAGCCTGATCAGCCAGGCAGCGTCGGAAGCGCGCTCCGCGTTCGGCGACGCCACCGTGTACATGGAGAAATATCTCGGCGATCCGCGCCACATCGAATTCCAGATGTTCGGCGACGGCGAAGGCACCGCGATTCACCTCGGCGAGCGCGATTGTTCGCTCCAGCGCCGGCACCAAAAGGTGCTCGAGGAGGCGCCCTCGCCCGCGATCACGCCCAAGCAGCGGCATCACATGGGGACGCTCGTCGCCAAGGCGATGGCCGACATGGGCTATCGCGGCGCCGGAACGATCGAGTTCCTGTTCGAGAATGGCGAATTCTACTTCATCGAAATGAACACCCGGCTGCAGGTCGAGCATCCGGTGACCGAGATGATCAGCGGAATCGATCTCGTCCGCGAACAGATCCGGGTCGCCTGCGGCGACGGCCTCACTTTCCGGCAGGACCAGGTCCACCTGCACGGCCACGCCATCGAGTGCCGGATCAATGCCGAGGATCCGCAGACGTTCGTGCCCTCGCCCGGCCTGGTGAAAAATTACGTCGCGCCCGGCGGGATGCACGTCCGCGTCGATAGCGGGCTCTACACCGGCTACCGGGTGCCGCCTTATTACGACTCGATGATCGCCAAGCTGATCGTCTACGGCACCACTCGCGAGCGCTGCATCATGCGCCTCAAGCGCGCGCTGGAAGAATTCGTGGTGGAGGGCATGAAGACCACCGTTCCACTCCACCAGCGGATCGTCCGCGACCCCGAATTCAACGCCGGCGACTATACGATCAAGTGGCTGGAGCGTTGGCTCGAAGCCAATCCAGAGTAGCGCTCGGGAGCGCGAAAAGCCCGCACCCGGACCGAAGTCGAACTCGGACTCGTAATTGCGCCCCGGTCAATTTATCCTGCCCCGCCGGGGGTTTGAAGATGACCGATCAGCCGAGTGCGTCCGCAAGGCGGACGACCGTCTTCCTGAGTTACTCCCGATCCGACGAGGCGAAGGCTCGCCAGCTGGCGAGCGCTCTGGAAGCAGCAGGCTATGAGGTGTGGTGGGACGCCCTGATCGAAGGCGGCTCCGCTTACGCGCTCTCCATCGAATCCGCCCTCAACTCGGCCGACGCCGTGCTGGTGCTGTGGTCTGCGAAGTCGGTCGAATCGGACTGGGTTCGCGACGAAGCCGCGCAGGGTCGCGAGCGCCACCGGCTGGTCCCGCTTTCGCTCGATGGGACTCATCCGCCGCTCGGCTTCAGGCAGTACCAGGTCATCGACCTCAGTCGCTGGCGCGGCCGCAAGGACGCGCCGCAGGTGGTTGCGATCGAACGCGCGATCGCCACGGTGGCAGGACAAAAGCCGGACCGGCCGCGGCCGCTGGCGAGGCCGCTCTCGCGCCGGCGAGCGCTGGTCGCGGGAACCGCAGCCGCCATGGCTGCCGTCGGCGGCGGCGGTTGGCTGTTCTGGGAGAAGACCGCAGCCGGCGAAGGCGCGACAAATCTCAGCATCGCCGTTCTCCCGTTCAAGAACCTTGGCGGCGACAACAGCGGAGCTTATTTCGCCGACGGACTGACCGACGAGATCCGAAGCGCGCTCACCCGCATCGCTTCGCTTCGAGTTCTCGCATCGACCTCGTCTTCCACCGCCAGCGAGGACAATCGCGACCCGAAGGGGGTTGCTCGCGAACTGGGCGTCCAGTTCCTCCTTGGCGGGTCGGTGCAGCGGGCGGGCGACAGCGTCCGAATCGCGACCGACCTCATCGACGGAGCCAGCGGCTTTACGCGCTGGTCCGACAGCGCCATCCGCAAGCTCACCGACATCTTCGCTGTCCAGAGCGACATCGCCCGGACAGTCGCGCAGGCCATGTCGGTTCAGGTCGAAACTTCGATTCCCGCTCCAGGCGGGACCAGGAACGTCGCGGCCTATGAGCATTATCTGCAAGGCCGCGCGCTCTTCAACCTGGCGAAGGACGAGGAAACCGACCGCAGCGCGCTTGCCGACTACGAGCTCGCGATTGCGGACGATTCCGGTTTCGCTCTGGCCCACGCTGCGCGCTCGCGCTCGCTGGCGTCTCTTGCTGCCGAATATGCCAAGGCCGACCAGCTCAAGGCGCTCTACGATGAGGCTATCGCCGCTGCCCGCCGGGCGATTGCAATCGCTCCCACCCTCGCCGAAGCCTATCTTGCGTTGGGCTTTGCGCTTTTCACCGGGAAGCTCGATCTCGCCGCCGCCCGGCCTGCCTATGACCGAGCTTACCGTCTCGGCCGCGGCAATGCCGACATCGTTCTCCTGTTCGCCCTCTATTGCTCGCGGGCCGGAAGGGCGAAGGAAGCAACCGAAGCCATCGAGCAGGCGGTCGCGCTCGACCCGCTCAACCCGCGCGCCCATCGTGCCGAAGGTTCGGTCGCTTATGCAGCCCGGCGCTATTCCGATGCGCTGCCGCCGCTCCGGCGGGCACTCGATCTCAATCCGAAGATGACCTTCGCCCACTTCCTCGCCGGAGCAGCGCTGATGGGGCTCGGACGTCTGGTCGATGCCCGCAAGGAATTCCAGGCGGAGCCGGATCCCGAGTTCTCGCTTACCGGCCTCGCGATCGCGGAGCGCAAGCTCGGCCATTCGGCCGCCGCCGACAAGGCACTGGCCCAGCTCGTTGCGAATATGGGCGACAGTGCGCTGTACCAGCAGGCGCAGGTGCTCGCGCAGTGGGGCCGCAACGACGACGCTCTCGCGAAGCTCCAGCGGGCGAGGGAGATCGGCGATTCCGGCCTCATTTACGTTTCAACCGACCCGCTGCTCGACCCGCTTCGAAAGGACCGGCGCTTCGGCATCTTCATCGGGGCGCTTCACGTCGCCTGAGCCGGCGCTATCGCGGTGGATGTTTTCGTGCGATACTCCGCCCCGCGTGGGTTTCGAGGAGACGACCAATGGTTGTTGGAGGGAAATCCGTACCCGATCCGGACGAAGAGGAAATCGGCCCCGACGGGCAGCCTCGCGGCAGCGGCGACACCCGCCAGCCCGGAGTGGCCGAAGAGGGCGACGACGACATCAGCGGCGATACCCGTGGCAGCGGCGACACCCGCCTGCCAGGCAGCGGCGGCACCTAGCCTTCGCCTTCCATCCGTCCAGGCTGCGCTATAGCAGGACGGTGACTGACGGTTGGGTCGCCATCGCGCGATTGATCCAGTCGACGAAATGATCCTTGTCTATCCGGGTATAAACGCCCGGATAGCCTTGCCGTGCGCAGCCGACTCCCCAGCTGACGACCCCGACCAGCACGGGCTCTCCTGACGCGAGGATCAGCGGTCCGCCGCTGTCGCCCTGGCAGGCGTCGATCCCGGGCCGCGCCGCGCAAATCTCCGATCCGTCGGTACGATCGGCAAGGGCGGTGCCGTCACAGGCGAGCGTGGAGATCAGCCCCTCCTGCAGCGTGTCCTGAATCCTGCCGTCCTTGTCCTTTCCCCAGCCGGTGACGACCACATCGACGCCATTGCCGATTGCGGAATCGCCCGGGCGCGTGCCGTTGAGGCGGATAGTGGAAAATCTGGCCGGCTTCGTCTCGTCGGTCCGCGAGTCGGCGCGAAAGTGAACGACTGCGATGTCGTTCGGCGACTCCTTGTTGGCCGGATCGTATCCGGCGTGGCGGACGAAGCGATCGATGACGTAGGTCCGGCCGCGGTCGTCGGCGGATAGCCTTTGCGAACCGATGCGGACTCTGTAGCCCCAACCGACCCTCTTGGCGTCGACGCAATGCGCCGCGGTGAGGACCCAGCCGTCGCCGATCAGCGCTCCCCCGCACTGATGCTTCCACGCCCACAGCGGCTGCTTCTGGAGCTCGGCGGCACTGTAGTCTGAGGCGACATTGGGCATGTACAGCTCGACTTGCCAGGGGGCGCCTTGAGCGAGCGGGTCGGCGCTCGGTTGCGGTGGTGCGGCCCCGACGAGCAGCGGCAATGCCGCAAGAAGCAAACAGCGGTAGCGCATCTGTGCCCTCCCTCTACTACTGCTTGTCTACTGCTTGAAAAATTCGTCGGCGCGCTTCGACAACCACCCGGCGACCCGGTCTGAGAACATCCCGGCGAGAATGCCAATTCCGGCAAACGCCATGTAATTGTCGCCGGCTCCGCTCTGGGACGCCGCCGAGCCCAGAACCGCCGATCCCCCGAGCAGGACGATATAGACGCACAGGGCGATGAATCCGCCGAGGAAGGTCCGGGTAACCGGGCGGGCGTCAGCCACGGTCATGATCTGGTTGCCCGGGTAAACGATCAACACGAGCGTCACGAGAAGGGCGCCGAACAGGCCCGAGACGAAAGTCAGGATGATCTGCATCAGAGTCGGCGGGAAGTTCGCCACGAAATTGGCCCCGGGGATCATGTTGGCGATCGCGTCCATGTCGCTGAACACGTTGGACAGATCGCTGTCTCCCTTGGAACCTTGGGAATCTCTGGCAAGGTCCGCCTGCGTTGCCTGGACCGTCCCCAGGACGCCGAGCAAATGCTTGTCTGAGTCTATGTACGCATTCGCAACAGCTTCGAACGCCCGCGCCTGCTCCTGCACGCCAGTGACGAGCGCGGCATCGCTGGCGCGCGAGGCGGGCGTGCAGCGCTGGATTGCGTGAGCGATCGCAGCGCGGGCCGGCGCGGTTTGCGCCGGGCCAGCCGAAATTCCACAGAGACCCGACTTCTGGATAGCGATGACTTTCGGCTCCAGGTCGGCCCATTGCTGGTCGACGCGCTGCGCCGCGGCATCGACCTCGGGCTCGATCCGCAACTGCTCCGTCCTCAATCGGTCGAGATAATCCGACTCCTCCTGCGCCAATTGTTGCAGGTTGTATGCGGTCATCCGCTTGGACACGGCCATTCCGTAATCCATATTGAGGCCATTCTGGTGAAGGCGCGCGACTGCGGCCTGCTGTGCAGTCGCGACCATCAAGCTGACGATGAAGAACCAGGCGATCGCAAACGCCCCGACGATCTTGAGCGCGTGGGTCAGCCAGTCGAGCAGCCTGACCCTGAAATCCTGCTCCATCTGCGCCTCCCCCGAGGACTTCATTCGTCGATTCGAAGTCATTCCGCAAGAATTCGGCGCATTTTATTGTGTTCATCATTGACAATGCTAATCAAAGCACGCGGTCACGGAGGGGGAGTTTATGCCATGGGCTATGCGCAATTCACGAGACCTGACGGACAACCGGTCTACCTGAAGACCGACGACGTCCAGGATTTCGCGCCGGTGCCGGCAGACGGCCCGTTGATGGGGCCGCTCACCCAAGGCACGCGCATCACGTTTCACAACCAGAGCCACCAGGACGTGAAGGAGCTCGCCGACGAAGTCGAGCGGAGGATCGCCGCCGCCTGAAGCGGACTTTCAGGCGGCCATCAGCCCGCCGCGATAGATCACGTCTTCCAGGCTCCGTCCCGCCCCACGCGCGACGCAGGTCAGCGGGTCGTCGGCGACCTTCACCGGCAATCCGGTTTCGTCCGACAGCACGATGCTGATGTCGCGCAGGAGCGATCCTCCGCCGGTCAGGGTGATCCCCTCGTCGAGCACGTCCGCAGCGATTTCCGGCTGCGTGTTCTCGAGGGCGGCGCGAACGATCGCGACGATCCGGTGCACCGGCTCCGACAAGGCTTCGGCGATCTGCATCTGGTTGAGCGTGATCTCGCGGGGGACTCCGCGGGCGACGTCCCTGCCCCGTACATAGGTTTCAAGTCCCGTTCCCTTCGGCGGAGGGGCTGCGGTTCCGATCTCGATCTTCACCCGCTCGGCGGTGCCTTCGCCGATCATCAGGTTGAAGTTGCGGCGGACGTAGGAAATGATCGCCTCGTCCATGCGATCGCCGCCGACCCGGGTCGAGCAGCAATATGCAAGCCCCTGGAGAGAAATCACCCCTACCTCGGTCGTTCCGCCGCCGACATCGACCACCATCGACCCGATCGGCTCGGTCACCGGCAGACCGGCGCCGATCGCCGCCGCCATCGGCTCTTCGAGCAGCGACACGCGGTCGGCGCCGGCGTTGCTCACCGCCTGCCGGATCGCGCGCCGCTCGACCGGAGTCGCGCACGAGGGAATCGAGATCACGACCTCCGGCCCGCGCGAGAAGCGGCTCGGCCCGCCGTGCGCCTTGCGGATGAAATGCTTGATCATCTCCTCCGCGACTTCGAGGTCGGCAATGACTCCGCTTCTGAGCGGGCGGATCGTCTCGACGTTGCCCGGAGTCTTGCCCATCATCAGCTTTGCGTCGTCGCCGATTGCGCGAACGCGGCGGATCCCGTCGCGCCCGGTCTCCATCGCCACGACCGAAGGCTCGCTGATCACGATTCCCGCTCCCGCCGAGTAAACGACCGTGTTGGCGGTGCCGAGGTCGATCGCGACGCCCCTCGGTGAAAAATTGAACAGATTGCGCACGTGTCCCGCCCCTCCCGCGAAGCTGGTTGGTACCGAAATGGAATCACCCCGGAAAAGAGCAGCTTGGCAGGTGCCGAGGTTAATCCCAGCCGGGGTTAACCGAGAAACTTTGAAGCGTGGCGCTGCTGCGGCGGGCGGATTTCATCGGCGGGGTTGCGCCGGTCGAGCCGAACCGTATCACTAGCGTCACCGGGGGGAGCCGCCGATGAGCCTGATCGCCGACCTGAAGTCGCTCGAGCCATCCCAGCGGAGCGCGATCTGGGCGAGCTACCTCGGCTGGACGCTCGACGCTTTCGACTATTTCCTTCTCGTGTTCATGCTGAAGGCGATCTCGACCGAGTTCGGGACCGACGTCTCGCAAGTGGCCGTCGCGATCATGCTGACGCTCGCCGCGCGGCCGTTCGGCGCCCTCGTGTTCGGAATGCTCGCCGACCGATTTGGGCGCCGGCCGATCCTGATCGTGGTGATCCTCGCCTTCTCCGTTTTCTCCGCCTTGTCGGGGCTTGCCGGGTCGCTGACCCAGCTGCTCGTCATCCGCACTTTGTTCGGTTTCGCGATGGGCGGCGAATGGGGGATCGGCGCCAGCCTGGTGATGGAAACCGTCCCCGCCAGGTTGCGCGGCCCGGTCTCGGGCCTGCTCCAGAGCGGCTATCCGTCCGGCTATTTCATCGCCAGCCTCGCTTATTTCGCCTTGTTCGACACGATCGGCTGGCGCGGCATGTTCTTCGTCGGGATCGCCCCGGCGCTGCTCGTTTTCCTGATCCGGATGCACGTCGAGGAAAGCCCGGCGTTCGAAGCGAGGCGGAACAAGCCACGGGTGAACCCGCTCCGCGAGCTCGCCCGCAACTGGAAGATCGCGCTCTACATGATCGTGCTGATGGCGGCGTTCAACGCGTTCAGCCACGGCACGCAGGACCTCTACCCGACCTTCCTCCAGGTCCAGCACCATTTCGATACCAGGCTGACCGGCACGCTCGCCGCGATCATGAACGTCGGAGCGATCGTCGGCGGGATCGGCTTCGGGATCTGGTCGGAAAAGATAGGCCGCAAGAATGCAATCGTCATCGCTTGCGTGCTCGCGCTTCCGATCATTCCGCTGTGGGCCTGGTCGACCACGCCCCTGCTCCTCGCCGTCGGCGGCTTCCTGATGCAGGTCGCGGTGCAGGGCGCGTGGGGGATCGTTCCGGTTCACCTCAACGAGCTTTCGCCCGGCGCGGTGCGGGCGATGTTCCCCGGCTTCGCCTACCAGCTCGGCAATTTGCTGATGTCGCGCAACGGCGTGTTCCAGGCGCAGATCGCCGAGAGCCACGGCAACAATTACGCCTTCGCTCTCGCGACCTTCGGCGGTGCCACCGCGGTCATCATCGCGATCTGGACATTGCTTGGTCCGGAGCGGAAGCACGCCGACCTCAGCGGCGCCGATCCGGTCGAGCAATAGTCACTCGGCAGCCGAGCGAGCGGGTCTGACTAAAACTTTCGGCGGCCAGGAGCGTTGGCCGGGCGCGCAATGGCCTATCGAACGCGGATCAGGACCAGCCGCTGGAAAGCAATGCTGGCGGCGTTGCTCGTCACCGGCATCCTTGGCTTTGGAGTGATAACCGGCCTTAATGTCGACATGGTCGGCCGCGCGGTCGAGCATCTGCGGGCGTTCGACATCACTCTTCCCAGGCCTCCCCCGCCAGAGCAGCCGCCGCCCAGGCCGGGACCCAGGTCCAAACCGAAGGCGCAAGGCGCGCTCGCCGCACCCAAGGCTTCGCCAATCGTCGCTCCCAAGCCGGAGGTGCAGCTTCCGGCAAGGCAGGTGATCGCGGCCGCTGCCCAGGCCGGGACCGGCGCGTCCTCGGCCAGCGGGCAAGGCGGCGCCGGCACCGGAAGCGGCGCTGGCGGAACGGGAACGGACTTGGGCGGCGGCGGCGGCAACGTTCCGGCGCGGCTGATCCGCAACCTCTCGCGCTCGGATTACCGCCGGCTGACCGCCGGTCGATTGCCGCAGGGCTCGGCCGGCCTCGCCATCCGCGTCGATACCAGCGGCCGGATCGATTCCTGCCGGGTCGAGCATTCGAGCGGCGATCCGGTCATCGACTCCGGCCTGTGCCCGCTGATCGCGGCGGAGTTACTATTCCAGCCGGCGCGCGACTCGAGCGGTCGGCCGATCCCCTATTTCACCCATTATCTGGCAACGTGGCGGCGCTGATCAGCGCGCCGCGACCGTGTCGTGGTTCGGGCTCGACGGCGTGATCCCGGCGAGCCTCTGGGCGTCCCAGCCATAGACGTCGTCGAGATACGTGATCGAGGAGCCGTTCGGAACGGCCGTCAAATAGACGACCAGCACCGGCACCGGCTGGTCGAGCGGAACCTTGATTTCCGGATCGTCGGAGGTCGCATGGAGCTCATGGCCGAACAGCCATTTGCCGAGCCGGCCTGCATCGTTGAGCCGAATGCACCCGCCGCTGAACAGCCGCGTGCTCTTTTCCAGCAGCTCCTTGCGCGGAGTGTCATGGAGATAGACGCCGAACGGGTTCGTGAATGTATATTTGATCTTGCCGAGGAAATTCTCCGTGCCGGGAAGCTGCCGGACTCGAATCTGGATTTTTCCGTCCTTTACCGCCTGCCAGTCGATCGTGCTTGGGTCGACCACCGTTGCATTGTCGGTCCAGTCCGAGAGGATTTGGTAGCCGCGCGACTTCAGGTAGCCGAGGCCGTATTTCTCGACGTAAATTCCGACGTCGTCCCAGACGAGATCGGGCGGAACGTTCCAATAGGGATTGAGCGAGGCATAGTGCAGGTAGCCCGCCATCGTCGGAGTCTTCCGGTCGGGGCGTTCCTGGCCGACGACGACCTTCATCGAATCGACGAGCTTGTCGCCCTCGTACATCGACAGCTGCTGGGTCGCGTTGTTGACGATGATGTACCGGCCGCTGTCGGGAAGGACCCGAGCGCGCTGCATGTTGATCTGCAGGATCCCGCGCTGGCGGTCGCCGTCATACTCCCCGTTGAGGAGCGCCCGGCGAAGCTTCGCATAGAGCGGGTTCATCCACCCCATGTTCGCGACATATTCGGTCAGCGACGGAGCCCCTGCGGCATCCTGGAGGATCCTCAGCGGCGACGGCGGCCCGAGGCGAAGTGCCGGATCGACATATTGAAGCCCGGTCACCGGCGGATTCTTGAGGTCGCGGACGTATTGCGTGAAGGCTTGGCTAAGCAGGAGGTCCGCTTTCTTGACCGAATGCGAATCCCCGCCGGACGCACGGCGAATGGCCCTGTGGAGGTCATCCGTTCCGTACTTGGCGGGATCGATTCCGTCGGCTGCTGCCGTGCCCAGCAGCGCAAGAAGCGCCTGCGCGGCGGAGGTCGGTTGGCCAGCCTGGAACCACAGCGGCCGGTCCTGGCGAACCGCATAGAAATCCTCGACACTCTGCCCCTGGGGCACCGCCAGGGTCGCGGCCTGCGCGGGAGCGGCCGACAGAATGGGCGCCGCGGCAAACAAGGCCACGGCGCCGAGCACGACTGGGAAGTAGCGCACCGGCACGAAGCCGGTGCGCTTTGAACTCAACTTGGTCACGTCTCTTTACTATCCGAGTTTATCCGCGCTCGCCACTCATCGCGGGAGCGGGAGCCGGCATCGGAGCCGCAGCAGGCGGCTGACCCGGATAATATTGGCCATTGTAGATGTAGCCATCGACCTGGCCGTCGTTGTTGCGGTCGGCCCAGACCGCTCCGGCGAGGCCGCCGACGGCGGCGCCGATCACCGCACCCTGGATGACGCTGACGCCCGGAATGACCGCACCGGCCACCGCACCGAGAGCCGCACCGGCAACTGCGCCGGTCGCGACTCGTCCGAGAGTCGGATCGTAGCCGGCCGGAGTGCCGGCATAATATTGGCCGTTATAGGTATAGCCGTCGACATAGCCGTCGTTGTTGCGATCGGCCCAGATCGCTCCGGACAGGCCGCCGATCGCCGCACCGGCGATCGCGCCTTCGGCAACGCTCACGCCCGGAACAACAGCACCGACCGCCGCGCCACCGACAGCACCGATCGCCGCATTACGGGTAACGGCGGGGTTCGAAGCGCAAGCGGTAAGCATGGCCGTTCCGGCCAGTACAGCCGCCAAGATGGATTTCTGCATCGTCTTTCTCCCGTGTAGTTGATCAACCGGACCATGCCCCGGGTCCCGGAGTCCCCCGGCGACGGTGCATGTCACATCGCCCGAAACGACGTTCGCAACGTAACGTTCCGGTGTCGCTACAATGCTTGACCGCGCCTGCGGTTGCAGGGCACCGGGCCCGGATATCGAGCATGGGATGTCGCCAGGATGAACCGTTCCGCCAAAGCAACGATTTTCCACAACCCGGCGTGCGGGACGTCGCGCAAAACCCTCGAAATATTGCGCGAGGCGGGCCGTGACGTGTCGATCCGCGAATATCTGAAGGATCCGCCGACGCGCGCCGAGCTCAAGGCTCTGTACGACCGCGCCGGAATCAGCCCGCGCGAGGGGCTTCGCTCGAAAGAGCCGATCGCCGCCGAGCTCGGTCTTCTCGATGCCGACGTGGACGAAGACACGATCCTAGATGCGATGATCGAGCATCCGATCCTGATCGAGCGGCCGCTCGTCGAGACGGAAAAAGGCGTCCGCCTCTGTCGGCCGCAGGACAAGGTGCGCGAGATTTTGTAGATACGCGCGGGTGACCGCGCTCGACCCCCGCCTGCTCCTCCAGGGCTATGCGATGGGCATTTTCCCGATGGCCGACAGCCGCGACGCGGGCGATGTCTTCTGGGTCGAGCCGCGAAGGCGCGCCATCCTCCCGCTCGATCGCTTCCACGTCTCGCGTTCGCTCCGGCGCACGTTGCGCTCCGAAAAATTCACCGTCACCGCCGACCGCGCCTTCGCCGACGTCATCGCTGCCTGCGCGGAGCGGGAAGAGACGTGGATCAACGCCGATATCGAGCGGGCGGTGCTTTCGCTTCACCGGCTCGGCCACGCCCATTCGGTCGAGGTCTGGAAAGAGGATTCGCTCGTGGGCGGTCTCTACGGCGTGTCGCTGGGCCGCGCCTTTTTCGGCGAAAGCATGTTCAGCCGAATGACTGACGCGTCGAAGGTCGCACTCGCCTGGCTGGTCGCCCGGCTCAAGGCAGGCGGCTATGAACTCCTCGACTGCCAGTTCATGACCGGCCACCTGGCGTCGCTCGGCGCGGTTTCGGTTCCGCGCGACCGCTACATCGCGTTGTTGGCGGGTGCGCTCGGCGAAGGCGCTTCGGGAGCGGGCGACGGCGCCGGCGCTCCGTCCCCCGGCGACGCCTGGTCGCCCGCCGACTTTTGGGCGCTGGACTCGTTGTTCGGCGACGAAGGCGCCGCGCCCGGCGGTGGCGGCGGGCCAGGCGGGAAGGTCATCGCGCAGCTCTTGGGCCAGACATCGTAAACCGGGTTCTGGACGACGTTCAGCGACGGCGATTCCCGATAGACCCAGCCGGAGAAGACCCGGCGCCATTTCTTGTCGGCGCCCTGCACGTCCAGCTGGAGGAATGCGCCCGTCAGTTTCTCCTGCTCCCAGGGAGCGGTCGTCTCGCAGGCGCGCAGGCGAATGATCGCATCGCCGGCCCTGACCGCCTGCCCCGCCTTCATCCGCAAATTGTGGACGATCCCGTTGCGCTTGTTGAGGAAGCCGATGACCGCGACCCGGTCCTTCATCGGAGTGAGGCCGGCCTCGTTGCCTTTGAGAACCTGGCTTGTGTTCGCGGGCTGAAGCTCCTGCTCGTTGGCGGCTTTCTTTTGCCCGCACGCCGCCAGCGCCACCGCCAGCGCGACTGAGATGCCCCGCGAAAGGCGCACTCTTACTCCGGCTTCCAGGGCTGGTAGTCGCCGGTCGCGGCCGGGCGGATCTTGCCCGAGCCAAGCGCTCCGTCGGGCCGGAAAGCAGCCATTGTGCCGGTCGCGTTCGGCACCGGTTCCTTCTGCCAGTTGCGGACCGGCGGAAGCGCCTCGTCGGGCAGTCCCTCGATGGTCCCGCGAAGCCACAGCGACCAGCCCGGCGGCACCCGGCTTCCGTCATTGTCGGCCGGATAGATCACCCAGCGGCGGCGCGGATCCTTCTTCGAGACGTAATAGATGTTGCCGCGGTCGTCGCGCCCGACTTCCTTGCCCCGGCGCCAGGTGAACAGCCGCGTGCCCCAGGTGTCGCCGTCCCACCAGGTGAAGGTTCTCGACCAAAATCCCTTGAACATGGCGCGTGCCTCTGCCCCGTCGCCCGCGGGAGTGCAAGCGGAGCATTGCTTACGGATCCGTTCCGCCTCACTCTGCCGCCATGCTACGCACTTTCTTGGCTCTGCTGTTATTTGCTGCGGCAGGGCCGGCGGCAGCCCAGGGTCCCGGCCTCCCCTTTGTCCTGAAGCAGGTCGGGCCCGGCGTGTACGCGGCGATCGACGGGCCGGAGCACAAGTCCGGGTCCAACGCGGGATTCGTGATCGGCGATGATGGCGTGCTCGTGATCGACAGCTTCTTCTATCCCGACGCGACGCGAGCGCTGGTTGCGGAAATCCACCGCCTGACGCCGAAGCCGATCCGCTATGTCGTCAACACCCATTACCACGCCGATCATACCGGCGGAGACCAGGTGCTCCGCGACGCCGGCGCCATCATCGTCGCTCACCGCAACGTGCGCGGGTGGGTTCGGACCGAAAACATTCATTTGTTCGGCGACCGCGTCACTCCGGAGCTAAGGGCGAGGATCGAAGCGCTTCCACTCCCGGACGTCACAACGACCACCGGCCTCACGATCTGGCTCGGTTCGCGAAAGGTCGTGGTTCGGACGGTCCTCGGCCATACCGGCGGCGATCTCACCGTCTTCGTCCCCGACGCCAAGGTCCTGTTCACCGGCGACCTGCTGTGGCGCAAGGTGCCTCCCAACCTCATCGACGGGTCGGTGGCCGAATGGGCCGCGACCGATGCCGATTTCCTCGCGATGCCGGACAGCGCCAAGCTAACGTTCGTGCCGGGTCACGGCGACGTGGCCAATCGCGCAGACGTGGAGGATTTCAGAAACTACCTGGTGGACCTGAAGGCGTTGGTAGCCCAGGCCCGAAAGGCTGGACTGACCGGCGACGCCGTTACCGAGTCCGTAACGCCCAAACTAAAGGCCAATCACCCGGACTGGACGATCAGCGACCGCGCCGCCGCCGCCGAGATCCGCTACATGGATGAAGAGCTGGCCGGGACGAAGAAGCGGCCGGTCCCGCAGCCGGACTGAACGTGCCCAGCGCCAGCGACCGCTTTCGGCCCGGACCGGATTAGCTGATCTCGAACGCTAGATTGACCAAATCGCCCGAGCCACCGACGAAAACAGGATGTCGGCGACCAGCACTGCCAAGCTGCCGATCGCCAGGCCGCGGCGCTTGGTCAACATTGCAAGGGATCCGGCGCCAAAGATAAACGCAAGCCCGCTCCAGTCGAGCCAGTCCATGTAGCTCCACGACGCCCAGCCTATGAGCGCAGGGCGGAGCGCATAGGCCAACGCGTCCGCCGCAAGCAGCGCGCCGATCGCCTTCGCTTTCTCCTCCATGAAATAGTCATCGAGGCCTGTCCGGCCCTCGAGCGTGGCCGGGAACACGAGAACACCGGCAAAATAAAACAGGCCGCAGATGAGAACGCCGCCAAGCAGCGCGGCCGAGCTATCCGGAAACGTATCCCGCGTTCGCCAGATCAGCCGCCAGAACAGAGCCGTGCGCGTGATGGTCCAGGTGGCGAGCAGTCCGGTTGCCCAGCCAATCCGCACCTTCGGCCGCGCCTTCACCGCCCGTGCCAACCCGCCGAATACCTCCGTCAGACCGAAGCCGAGCAGGATCGCAAACAGCGAAAAGGCATAAGCGAAGTTGCTCATCGCGTCCCCCGGGAGCTCGTATCGAATAAGGCTAAAGCGTCTGCCTTCCACTCAAAGAGACGTTCAACCCCTTCTGATTCAGCGCCACTCCACCTTGTCGCCCGGCGCGATTCCCAGCTGCGCCGCTCGGCCGCCCGCAATTTCCAGAACCGATGCCACCGGCTCGCCCGAGGGCACCGGCGTGTCGTCGAGCGGCTTTGCCGTCGCGATGCGAGCGATCGTGCCGTCGGCGCGGATGAAGACCATGTCGAGCGGGATCAAAGTATTGTGCATCCAGAAGGCGACTGGCTGCGGCGGGTCGTAGGGGAAGATCATCCCCCGGTCCGGCGCGAGATGCTTCACGAACATCAGGCCCGTTTCCTGCTGCTGCGCAGTTGCAGCGATATCGACGGTGAAGCGGTGGACGCCGCTCGCGGACCTAATGGTCAGAGGCACGTGCCGGAGCCCCGTCTGCGGCTGGCCGGCCGGTGCGTCGGCGGGCGCGACGGTCGGGCTGCACGCCGCCATCGCCACTGAAATCGCAACCAGCAGGGCCTTCACGCAATCGCCCGCAGCTCGACGGCCGTCAGTCCCTTGCGGCCCTCGGCAATACGCGCCTCGATCATCTCGCCCTGCTGAAGCTCCCCAAGTCCGGAATTGCGCACCGTCTCCATGTGCACGAAGATATCCTGCCCGTCGACACCCGGGCGATTGAGGAATCCGTAGCCCTTGGCCCGGTTGAACCACTTCACCTCGACCGGCTCGAACTCGCCGGCATTGTCGGCGAGCTGGTTGCGATCCCCCCGTTCGCCGGCCGCTGGGCTCCTGCGCGGAGCAACGACAATCTCGCTGGTGTCGATCGACAGGATCTTCTTCGCCTGAAATCCGCGCTCGAGCCGGGCCGGAACGCATTCGACCAGGGCGCCTTCGGGCAGGCTACGGCGGCCGTGCTCCTTGAGCACGCTGAAATGGACGAGGATGTCGCCTTCGACCGAGTCGCTGACCAGGAAGCCGAACCCGCGCGTGGCGTCGAACCACTTCACCCGAGCCGAAACCGGACCGGTCTCAGCCACATCCGGTTCGGACCAACCCGGCTCTTCGCCAGCCGGTTCGGGTTGGGGTTCCTTCATCCGAGCCACAGAAACCTTAACTTCGATTATGTCGGGAAACCGACTCTACAGCATTCGTTACGATTTTTCTTCAAGCATTGCGATATCGACCTCGTCGCCGGGGCCAAGCGACAGGATCGCCTTGGATAATGCGAAGGAGTGGCCGGCGCGGATCATCGCCGCCAGCGCGCGTTCGCGCCCCGCCGGGTCGGCACCTTGAGCGGCAAAAGGACCGATTCGGCGGCGGCGGGCGTAACGTAGCGCCGCCTCGACCGATTCATCCCCCGCCAGCTGCCGCGCGGCTTGGCCGTCCTCTTCGCCGACTCCCGCCGCGTAGAGCGACTGGCCGACCTTTCGAGGGCCATAGCCGCGGCCCGTCAGCGACCGCGCCTTGGACAGCGCATATTGGGCATCGTCGACATAGCCGAGCGAGGCGAGCCGCTCGACGATGGCTTGCGTGTCGGGCGGCCGCTCCCCTGCCCAGCCGCGTTCGCGGATCTTTCGCGACAGATAGGATCCAAGCTTCGAGCGGGTCGTCGCGAAGCGTCCGACATAGGTCAGCGCCAGCTCGTCCAGCCTGGCGGAATCGAGGGGCTGCGGCTCCCGGCGTCGGTTTCGTCCACGCATTGCGCCCTTTTTGTGCCACACTCCCCACCCATGACAAATGGACCGGCGCGCTAGCCGCCGACTGGGCTCAATATTTCGTAGGAATTTGCGTGCTGGACTCCAACTCGACCAACCGTGCCGATTTGGCCCCGGCGGGTGCAACGCCCACAATCGACAGCCTTCCGCGGCGAATCGCGGACTTCGACACGCTCGGCGAAGCGCTCGATTATGCGGCGCAGGGCCGGCGAGGAATGAATTTTCATGACGCGCGCGGTGCGCTGGTTCGCGCTTATCCCTATCGCGAGCTTCGCGACGATTCGCTGGCCAACGCCCATCGCTTCATCGCCCTTGGCATCGAGCCCGGCGACCGGGTCGCACTCATCGCGGAGACAGGAGCCGAGTTTGCCGCCGCATTCTTCGGTGCGGTCTATGCCGGCGCCTGGCCGGTGCCGCTCCCGCTCCCGACCAGCTTCGGCGGGCGGCAGGCCTATGTCGACCAGCTCAAGCTCCAGCTGAAGAGCTGCGATGCCCAGTTGTTCCTCGTCCCGCCCGAGCTTGCCGAAATGGCCGCCGAGGCCGCCGATGGAGTGCCGGTCCGCACGTGGCAGCGGCTCGCCGAGCTTTCCGCCGACGAGCAGGAGCTTCCCGCCGCCGACCCGGACTCGATCGCTTATCTCCAATATTCGAGCGGATCGACGCGCTTCCCGCACGGGGTCGCCATCACCCACCGCGGCCTCCTCGACAATTTGCGCTCGCACGGGGTCGGGCTCCATCTCGACGAGGCCGACCGCTGCATTTCCTGGCTTCCCTGGTACCATGACATGGGGCTCGTCGGCTGCCTGCTCTCGCCGCTCGCGAACCAGCTTTCCGTCGACTATCAGAAGACCGAAGATTTCGCCCGCCGTCCGCTCGCCTGGCTCGACATGGTCAGCCGCAACCCGGGCACAACGGTCAGCTATTCGCCGAGCTTCGGCTACGACATCTGCTCGCGGCGGATGAGCTCGCAGACTCGCGCCGAGGACCGGTTCGACCTGTCGCGCTGGCGGATCGCCGGCAACGGCGCCGACATGATCCGGCCCGACGTGATGCAGGCCTTCGTCGATGCCTTCGCCGGCGCCGGCTTCAACGCCACCGCTTTCTGCCCGAGCTATGGCCTCGCCGAGGCCACGCTCGCCGTCTCCCTGATGCCGCCCGGCGAGGGAATCCGGCTCGAGCTGGTCGAGGAGAGCGAGCTGCACGGCCGCGAATCCGAGGACGACGACGATCGCCCGCGCCGCTATCGAGCGGTCGTCAATTGCGGCAAGCCGGTCACCGGAATGGAGGTCGAGGTCCGCGCCGAGAGCGGCTCGCCGCTCCCCGACCGCGGAATCGGCCGAATCTTCGTCCGCGGCAAAGCGGTGATGGTCGGCTATTTCCGCGACGAGGACTCGACCGCCGCCTGCCTTTCGGCGGACGGTTGGCTCGACACCGGCGACATGGGCTATCTGTCGAACGGCTACATCTTCATCGTCGGCCGCGCCAAGGACATGATCATCATCAACGGGCGCAATTACTGGCCGCAGGACATCGAGTGGGCGGTCGAGCAGCTCCCCGGCTTCAAGTCCGGCGACATCGCCGCCTTCGCCATCACCGGCCCGTCGGGGGAGGAGACTCCGGCGGTTCTCGTCCACTGCCGGGTGTCCGATCCGGCGGAGCGCGGGCGGCTTCGCGACGACATCCGCGAGCGGGTCCACGCGATCACCGGGATCAGCGCGATCGTGGAGCTGGTCCCGCCGCGCACCCTGCCCCGCACCAGCTCGGGCAAGCTGTCTCGGACCAAGGCGCGCTCGTTGTACCTGTCGGGCGAAATCCAGCCGTACGACATCGCAGCCTGACTCCCCTCCCTTGCGAGGGAGGGGCTGGGGGTGGGTAGGCCGTCACGAACTAAATTCGTGACGTCAGTCGGGCTCGGCTTCGCCGACCCGCTGGCCGGCTTTCGCGCTCTCTTCGACACTGCTTCGCAGCGCTCGGGCGCTTAAGCAATGGCAGGAGTGGGGGGACTCGAACCCACGACCCTCGGTTTTGGAGACCGATGCTCTACCAACTGAGCTACACTCCTGCGGGATTTGCGCGAGGTAGCCACGGTTCCGCATCATCGCAACCCTGACCTTGAACCGCCGCCTCGCGCGCGCTAAATGCGCATCCGTCCGAGGTCCGGCGGGAAAGCCCCCGCGGACCTCGTTTTTCTATCCCGAAGAGGACAATCGAAGAGTGGCAAAGGTCTCAATCGGCGAATTCATGCGCCAGGTGAAGCTGGAGGGCATCACCAGGATCGTCTGGCCGAGTCGTCAGGAAACGTTCCGGACCACCATCATGGTGCTGGTCATGACCGGCCTTCTCGCTTTCTTCTTCCTCGCCACCGATTCGCTGTTCAGCGCGATCGTCCAGTTCCTGCTCGGCCTCCTCGGCCCGGCCGGCGCCTGAAGGAAACGCCATTTTTATGTCCCGCTGGTACATCATCCACGCTTATTCCGGCTTCGAGAACAAGGTGAAGGATTCGATCCTCGCCGAAGCCGCCCGAATGGGCCTCGAGCCCCAGGTCGAGGCGGTCGAGGTCCCGACCGAGAAAGTGACCGAGGTCCGCCGCGGCAAGAAGATCCAGTCGGAGCGCAAATTCTTCCCCGGCTACGTGCTGGCGAAACTGACCATGAGCGACCAAGTCTATCACCTGGTCAAGAACACGCCGAAGGTGACCGGCTTCCTCGGCCCTAACGGCAAGCCGCAGGCGATCAGCGAGGCCGAGGCCGCGCGGATCCTCTCCACCAAGGAAGAGATGGCCGCCGCCGCGCCGAGCAAGAAGATCCAGGTCGACTATGACATCGGCGACGCGGTCAAGGTGCTCGACGGCCCCTTCGCCAGCTTCAACGGCACCGTCGAGGAGCTCGACTTCGACCGCGGACGGGTGAAGGTCTCCGTGTCGATCTTCGGGCGGGCTACGCCGGTGGAATTGGAATTTGAACAAGTCGAAAGAGTGAAGTGACCTGTTCCCCGGCGCAGGTCGGGGCCCAGGCCGCTGCACAGCAGCGGTTGCTTGCTGAATGAAGAACAGCGCTGGCGCGCGCCTGGGCGCCGGCCTGCGCCGGGGAACACAGTCCGGTTCCAGTCTCTTTCCTGATAGCGCCTCGAACGGGAGGGCAGTTGTCCATGGCCAGCGGAGAAAAATTCGAACGCCACCGCCAGCCCTGGCGGCAGGACGAGATCCAGAAGCTCCACATGCTCGCCGGCAAAGGCATGAGCCTCCGAGCCATCGCCAAGGCCCTCACCCGCACCGAAGAATCGGTGAAGGACCGGGCGAAGGCGGACCGGTTGACGATCACGAAGCTGCGGTAAGGCGAGCGCCCCCTATTTCGCCCCTCTCGGGTCGTCTTTCGGGTTGACGTAGACGATCTGGAACGGGCCGTGGCTGGTGATCTGGATCGTCACTCCGCTGGCGGTGGACGCATAATGGTTCATGTTCGGTGCGAGCGCGACATAGCCGCCGACGCCCAGGCTCGCCGCCTTCGCCTTGTCGGCGACGTCGCCCATTCCGACCGACATGCTGCCGTCCATCACCGTCACCAGCTCGGGCGTCGGGTGGTGGTGCGGAGCGATCGAATAACCGGCCGGGAACTTGAGGCGGATGGTGAACATGCCCTCCTTGCCGGGATCGCCGGAGAGCACCGCGACCTGCGCGCCCGCCGGAAGACCTGGCGGCGCCGGTCCCCATTTGAGATCGTTCGGCATCAGCTGTGCGCTAGCCGCAGAGCTTGCCAGCGCCGCGGCGCCGACAGAAGCGACGAGAAGCATACGGATCATCGGATTACCCCTTTCCGATCACCCACCGGTCCGAGCCTTAGCACTTCCGCCCACAAGCGTCATGCTGAACTCGTTTCAGCATCCATTCCGGAGATCCCGCTGTGCATGGAGAAATGGGCCCTGAAACAAGTTCAGGGCGACAACTTCACATTTTGTGACAATGCCACTATGTGCACCGCCTTCCAGCGCAACAGCATTGGAAAATTGCGGGAGGCTCGCTTCGCCGTGCCGTCTGGACCGCTAAACTTCGACAGCCCTCGCGCAGGCGAGGGCACTAGAGAGTGAAACATGGCAAAGAAAATTACCGGCTACATCAATCTGCAGGTGCCCGCGGGCACCGCCAACCCGTCGCCGCCGATCGGCCCGGCGCTGGGCCAGCGCGGTGTCAACATCATGGAATTCTGCAAGGCGTTCAACGCCGCCACGCAGGAGCTCGAGAAAGGCGCTCCGATCCCGACGCGGATCACGGTTTATGCGGACCGCAGCTTCTCGTTCATCACCAAGACGCCGCCGGCGTCCTTCCTCCTGAAGAAAGCGGCCAGGCTCAAGTCCGGCTCGGCCGAGCCCGGCAAGATCAGCGCCGGGACCATCAAGCGCTCGCAGCTTCGCGAGATCGCCGAGACCAAGATGAAGGACCTGAACGCCAACGACCTCGACGCCGCATCGAAGATCATCGAAGGCAGCGCCCGGGCGATGGGCCTCACCGTGGTGGAGGGCTAAGCGATGACCAAGCAGAGCAAGCGCGAGCAGAAGTTCGCCGCCGTCGACGCCACGAAGTTCTACGGCGTCGACGAGGCCATTTCGCTGGTCAAGCAGAATGCCAACGCCAAGTTCGACGAGACCGTCGAGCTGGCGCTGAACCTGGGCGTCGATCCGCGCCACGCCGACCAGATGGTCCGCGGAGTCGTCAATCTCCCCAAGGGCACCGGCAAGGCCGTCCGGGTCGCGGTCTTCGCCAAGGGTGACAAAGCCGAAGAAGCCAAGGCCGCGGGCGCCGACGTGGTCGGCGCCGAGGACCTGATGAACCAGGTCCAGGAAGGCAAGATCGACTTCGACCGCGTCATCGCGACTCCCGACATGATGGGCGTCGTCGGCCGTCTCGGCAAAGTGCTCGGTCCCAAGGGGCTGATGCCGAACCCGAAGCTCGGCACGGTGACGATGGACGTCAAGAAAGCGGTGACCGACGCCAAGGGCGGACAGGTCGAGTTCCGGGTCGAGAAGGCGGGGATCATCCACGCCGGAATCGGCAAGGCGAGCTTCTCCGAGGGCGACCTCAAGGAGAATTTCACCGCGCTCATGGACGCGATCGTCAAGGCCAAGCCATCGGGCGCCAAGGGCAAGTTCGTGAAGAAGGTCTCGCTGACCAGCACGATGGGCCCAGGCGTGAAACTCGACCTCGAAGAGGTTGCCGGCGCTTAAGCCCTACAGGCAGGACTTCAGCACCTTCGACTGGACCGTGTCGTTGGACTGGATCTGGTCGAAGAAGCCGTTGAGATAGGCTGTGGCCCGCTCGATCGTGTTGGGCTCCAGGCCGGGCGTCGACGTCAGCGCCGCGAGCATCTGCGGCCTGGCGGCGCGCATCTGGGCGGCGACGGCATAGGCCTCGCCGTTGTGGATGCAGTAGCCGCGATACTGCCGCTGGCGAACGCTCGAGAGGTGGAGCTGATCGGGCGGGGTCGCGTAGGGCGCATTTACCAGGCCCGAGAAATCGAAGTCGTAGGGGATCGGGATCGCGCCGGCCGCCACCCCCTGCGCCGGAGCGATCATCTTGGCGTTGTGGCAGCATTCCTCGCCCTTGGGCCCGGCGCGCATCGACCAGTCGTGATTGGCGATCATGTCCTGGAACATCGCGTAGAGCGCGGCGTGCCGCGGGCTCAGCGAGGTGATCGGGATCAGCTCGGGAAGCTTCGCCTCGCGCATCGTGTTGCGGCGGGCGACGTCACCCAGGTCCTCGATAAAAAAGCCGTAGCGGGTGATGAACGGCCGCCCGTCGTCGTTGACGAAGTCGATTTGCGCCAGGCGGACGCGAAAGCTTGCCGGGCTCAGCGCATTGAACATGCGATAGGTCGCATATTCGAGGAGCACGTACTGCTGGAACGATTCGGCATCGCGGCAATAAGCGACGAGCTTCAGCGATTTCTGCCCGGCGAACACCGAGTCGATTGGCGGCGGCGAGGTGAAGCGCACCTTCAGCGGCGGGAACTGGCACACGTCCGCCGCTCGGCGCGTGATTCCTCGCGTCGATAGGGTCACCGGCAGCTGCTCGTTTGTGCCGGCGACGGTGAGGCTTCCGGGCCTGGGCTCCTCGATGCGGTTGCGGACGAGCGTCGACATCGGCCCGGCAAGGGTAATCCGGATCGGGTCGGACGACGCGAACAGCGGCTTGTCGACCGACTTGGCGGCCGCGGCCGGCGAGCCGAGCGCCAGCACAATGAGCCAGAGCAAAAGCTTGCGGATCATTCCCCCCCTCCCCCTGCCGTTTCCGACCGCTTGACCGCGTGCGGGACAAGCTTGTCGCCGATGATTTCAAGGTAGCTCGGCGGACCGCCGTAATAGCGCGAGTTGCCGGTATCGATCGTCACCAGCTCGCCCCCGTCCAGGATCTGGATGCCCTTCAGGTTGGGCGTGTGGCCGACGACGATCCGCTTCGCGCCATATGTCTTGCGGACAGTCGCCAGCTCCTGGTCGATCGATGGCCGCGGCGGCCCGCCGGCGGCGATCTCCGTCACCTTCGGGTCGCGGCTGATGAGGCCGCGGTACCACAAGGGCCCGAGCGGGTCGGTGAGCACGGATCCTGGCGAACGGTCGATGCTCCGAAGCGCGGCTTCGACCTTCCTGTTGATGTCGTCGATCGACAGCTTCGAATATTCTACGCTGAGCCCGCCGTGGACGAAAAGGTTGCCCTCGACGAGCGCGACGGCGGGATTGCGGTCCACCCAGCGCCCGACTTCGCCGTCCGAAGCCCACGCCAGCCGCTGCTCGACCCAGCCAAGGGGGGTTGCCCCGATCCAGGCGTCGTGGATCGCGCGGCTGGTCATCGCCGGGTCCCTGGCCCGGTATTTGGCCTCGATTTCGGCTTTTCTCGCCTGGTACAATCGCTCGCGAAGCGCCGCGGAATTCGGCGTCGCGTAAGCGGCGAAATCGGCGGGCACCGTGTAGCGCAGGTCGCCGGTCACGTTCATCGCTTCGTGATTGCCGACGAGCGCGATCACCTTTCCGCCCTGCTTCGGAGCCTCCTTCTGAAGCCGAATCAGGTCGCGGACGATCCTGAGCGAGTCCGGCTCGCGGTCGACGACGTCGCCGACCTGAACCAGGATCGTCCGGCCGCCGGTCCAGCGGCCGTCGGGCGCTTCGATCCCCGCGGCGAGCGCGATGTCGCGCCAGACGGAAAAATCGCCGTGGAGATCGCCGACCGCGACAATCCGCGGCGGCTGCAGCGGAGGGGCTGCGAGCGCGGGGCTCGCTGCGACGAGCGCAGCGATGGCGAGGCGGACCTTGCTCAACAGCCGCCCAGGCATCGGCAGCTCCCCGGATATTGCGCGCCGATGGGGCGCCGCGCCCGCGATTTTGTCAACTGTTTCACGGTTGCGCCTGATCCGCCCGAGTTCACGGGCTTTTCATCCGCCGTTCACAAACTGTTGCCTCGTCGACACGAATTGTCGCCTTTGTCGACCAATTCGACCGAGCCGCGGAAACAATGCGCCGCCACGCCGGTTGCGGCGGCGACAGGGGAGTCACCGAAAGGACAGCAAATGAAATACGCCTTTCTCGCCGCGGTTGCGGCAGCGGCCATAGCGGCGCCGGCCGTGGCGAAGGACAATTCGCCTTACGTCGGGATCGAAGGTGGGGTCACGCTCCCGCAAAAGCAGGACCTCGACGGTTCGATCACCTTCAACGACAACACGAACTTCTCGAATGTTGCTGCGGGCAACATCGGATCGCTTCGGTACAAGCCCGGATACGATCTCGATGTGGTTGGCGGCTATGACTTCGGCATGTTCCGCCTGGAAGGCGAACTTGGCTACAAACGTGCCAAGACCAAGGATCTCAGGATCAACAGCGCGTTCCTCGGTGCACTGAACACTGCCTCGGGCAACACCTTCACCGCCAATTCCTTCGATCTGTCCAACCATACCACGGTCCTCTCGGCGATGGTCAACGGCCTCGCGGACTTTGGCGGGAACGACGGGGTCGGCGCCTATGTCGGCGCTGGCGCAGGCTATGCCGACGTGAAACAGCTTGGAAGCAGCCAGGGCAAGTTCGCCTGGCAGATCCTCGCCGGCGTCTACATGCCGGTTTCCAGCAACGTCGATGTCGGCCTCAAATACCGGTATTTCGATGCCGGGCGCGTGAACCGGAGCGACGCCTTCGCTTTCAATACCGGTGCCGCGACCTGCGGCGGCTTTCCGTGCACCGGCGGTACGGCGGTCTTCAACACCACCGGACACTATCGGTCGCACAGCCTTCTCGCGAGCCTGATCTACAACTTCGGAGCTCCGCCGCCGCCGCCGCCGCCTCCGCCGCCGCCCCCTCCGCCGCCGCCGGCTCCGGCGACCCAGACGTGCCCGGATGGAACGGTGATCCTGGCGACCGAGGTCTGCCCGGCTCCGCCGCCTCCGCCTCCGCCTCCTCCGCCGCCACCGCCCTCAGGTGAGCGCGGATAAGCGAAGCCCCCGAGGCTGGAGAGATGCCCCCGGCGGACCCGATGTTCCGCCGGGGGCTTTCTTTTGCCGGCCCGAGGCGGTTGATTGCCCGGGCAAATTCTGTATAGGCGCGGCCTCGCGGAAGCTTTCGGCTCCCGCAGCCGTCCGAGACAGCTGGTGCCCTTCGGGGCTTAATCCTGCCGGCCTAGACGGGGACAGGAATCATCGAGGCGCCCCGGCGCTTCGCGTGCGTTGCATGGGTGCGGCGCCAAAGATCCAACTCCCCACGGACAAGAGTTGCCTATCGCGGGCGATCGCGACGGGTTTTGTTGAACCTCGATCGAAGCCTTAGTCTTCGGTCGAATGATTGGAGTTGGCATGGATCGTTCGCAAAAATCCGATCTGGTCGACCAGCTGAAGCACGTCTTTTCGGAGACGAGCGTCGTCGTTGTCACGCGCAACCACGGCCTCTCGGTGGATCAGTCCACCGATCTCCGCAACAAGATGCGCGACGCCGGCGCCCAGTTCAAAGTTGCGAAGAACCGGCTTGCGCTCATCGCTCTGGACGGGACTCGCTACAAGCCGATCGGCGACCTTCTCAAAGGCCCGACCGCGCTTGCGACCTCGACCGACCCCGTCGCGGCCGCGAAGGTCGCGGTGGACTTCGCCAAGACGAACGACAAGCTCGAGATTGTCGGCGGAGCGATGGGCGACACCCTGCTCGACGTCGAAGGGATCAAGGCTCTCGCCGCGCTCCCGTCGCTGGACGAGCTTCGGGCGACGATCGTCGGGCTCATCCAGGCACCCGCGAGCAAGATCGCTCGCACGGTTGCCGAGCCAGGCGCGCAGCTGGCGCGGATCTTCGCGGCCTATTCGGCCAAGGAAGCCGCATAGTTTTCGCTTTTCAATTCAACGCACGACAATTGGGGCGATGCCCCGCACAGGAGTAGACACATGGCTGACATCACCAAGCTGGTCGACCAGCTTTCCGAACTGACCGTCCTCGAGGCCGCTGACCTTGCCAAGGCGCTCGAAGAGAAATGGGGCGTTTCGGCCGCGGCTGCGGTTGCGGCTGCTCCGGCTGCTGCGGCTGCCGCTCCGGCCGCCGAAGAGAAGACGGAATTCGACGTCATCCTCACCGGCGACGGCGGCAAGAAGATCAACGTGATCAAGGAAGTCCGCGCGATCACCGGCCTTGGCCTCGGCGAGGCGAAGGCGCTGGTCGAAGGCGCTCCCAAGGCCGTCAAGGAAGGCGTGTCGAAGGACGAAGCCGAGAAGCTCAAGAAGCAGATCGAGGACGCCGGCGGAACCGTCGAGCTCAAGTAACCGAGCGGCCAGGAAGGACCGCGAAAACTCATCCTCGCGAAGGCGAGGATCCATTCTGGAGTTGCCCTGGGCTCTCCGGAATGGATGCTGAAACAAGTTCGGCATGACTGGTTGTGGTTTCGCGGATGTCTTGAAGCATTCGCGGATGGGAAGGGCGGCCTCGCAAGAGGTCGCCTTTTTCGTGCGCTCGGAGCCTTTCCTGCTATTGATAATCGTTCTCAAGAAAGCTAGGCCCGCCCCGTTCTTGGCATCGAAATGGGGTGGACGTGAGTCATCTGTTGTTCCTCGGCATCGCGTCGCTGCTCGCGGCACCGGGGTGGAATGCAACGAACGAGGAGGAAGCCGCCGAGACAGCGGATTCCGAATCCGGGGCGGTCAGGCCCAAGGCCGAGCCCGCCGAAATCATCGTCACCGGTGCGCGTTCGATCCTGCCGGCGACGGCGCTTCCGCTGACGGTCGACGTGCTCGGCGGCGAGCAGCTCGACGACCAGGTGCTGGTTTCCGGTTCGGTCATCGACGCCGTATCGGCAATCATGCCGTCCTTCTCGCCGACCCGCGAGAAACTGTCGGGCTCGGGCGAGAGCCTTCGCGGCCGCTCGCCGTTGTTCGCGATCAACGGTGTGCCGCAATCCACACCGGTCCGCGACGGCTCGCGCGACGGCTATACGATCGATGCCTTCTTCATCGACCGGGTCGAGGTCATCTACGGCACGAACGCGCTGCAGGGGATCGGAGCGACCGGCGGAGTCGTGAACCAGGTGACCATCGGCGCCCCGGCCGGCGACGGCTGGAGCTTCCGGACGCTGAACCAGACCGCGGCCGACGACGGGTTCGGCGGAAGCGGCCTCGGCGGCAAGACGGCGGCGCTGGCTTCGTGGCGCAGTGGAGATTTCGACGCCACCGCAGGCGTGGCGGTGGAGCGGCGCGGAGTCTTCCGCGATGCTGATGGTCGACGCATCGGGATCGACGGCACCCAGGGCGAGGTCCAGGACAGCGATAGCTGGTCCGCCTTCGGCCGCTTCGGCTGGCAGGTCGGCGACAGCGCCCGCTTCGAAATGGTCGCCAACCGGTTCAGCCTGGAAGGCAACAATCACTATGTCGCGGTCGCCGGCGACCGCATCGCGGGGATCCCGACCTCGAGCGAGCCTGGCGAAGCGCCGGGCGAGCCGCCGTCGAACCGCGCCGAGCTGCTGTCGGCGTCGTTCATCGACAAGGATCTCGCCGGCGGCAACCTCGTCGCGCAGGCCTTCTTCAGCCGCACTCGCGACGTCTTCGGCGGCGGCGCCTTCGCCACCTTCCAGGACCCGGCGCTCGACCCGACCGGCAAGCTCTTCGACCAATCGGTCAACAGCTCGCGCAAGCTCGGCGGCAAGCTCAGCTACGAGCGGGGGGTGCCCGGTTTCGAGAACCTGCTGGTCACCGCCGGGATCGACACGTTGTTCGACCGGACGGCCCAGTCGCTTCTGATGACCGGCCGGGACTGGGTTCCGCAGAGCGATTTCCGAAGCATCGCGCCGTTCCTCCAGGGCAACCTCAAGCTCCTCGACGGGAAGGTCCGGCTTTCGGGCGGAGTCAGGCGCGAGAATGTGAAGCTCGATATTCCGGACTTCACCACCCTCGCCTCTTACGGGTCGCGGAAGGTCGAAGGCGGAAGCCCCAGCTTCGAGAAAACCCTGGTCAACGGCGGCGTGGTGGTCGAGCCGATCGATGGGCTTCGCGGCTACGCCTCCTACGCCGAGGGTTACACGATCGCCGACGTCGGGCGGATTCTTCGCGGGATCAACACCGACGGCGTTCGAGTCGACGACTTCCTTTCGCTCGAGCCCGTGGTTTCGAACAACCGTGAGCTGGGGCTCGAGTGGCGGCGCGGAAGGCTGAAGGCGGGCGCTAGTTATTGGTGGTCGGACAGCGATCTGGGCTCGATCCTGATCCGCGGCGCTGACGGGATCTTCAGCGTGGCGCGCCAACCGATCTCGCTTGAGGGCTTCGATCTCAACATCGACTGGAGGACGCCGGTCGAAGGTCTGTGGCTCGGCGGCGCTCTCGCCACCGTCAAAGGCAAAACGGACCCGGACGGCGATGGGAGGCTCGATGCGGACCTCGATGGCGCCAACATCGCGCCCGACCGGCTCAACCTTTACGCCGCTTACGAGACCGGACCGTTCGACGCCCGCCTGACGATACGAAACTATTTCGAGCGGAGCTTCAAGGGGCGGGACCCGCGCAACGACTTCGGCGGCTACATGCTTTTCGACGCACTCCTCGGCTACCGCTTCGGCGCCAACCGGCTGCTGCTTGGCGTCCAGAATCTGACCGACAAGCAGTACATCACTTATTACAGCGACACGCAGGGGCCGGCGGACAATCTGCGTTTCTTCGCCGGGCGCGGGCGGACGTTCACGCTCGGCCTGAGCAGCAGCTTCTGACGGGATCGTGCGGCTGATTTCGGCACTCCACCGCTGGACGGGCGGCTTCGTCGGCCTCCTGCTGGCGCTGATCGGCCTCACCGGCACGATCCTGTTGTGGGAAGGCGCGTGGGTGGCCCTTCCCGGAGCGCACGATCCCGTGGTCGAGAATGTCACGGCGATCGGCGCAATCACAGAGCGCGCTGCCGAGGTGGGGGGACTCCAGCGGATCACGTTCGCGGGTGACGAGACGGCACTCCACCTGCTCGTCTATGCCGATGGAAGCGGCGCTTATGTGCGGCAGAATGGAACCGTCGTCGACCGGTTCGCGAGCCAGTGGGAGCGGCCGGAGCTGTGGCTGTTCGACCTCCACCACCATCTGTTTTCCGGCGAAACCGGCGAGACCCTTACCGGGGTCGCGGGCCTCGCTGGGCTCGGTTTCGTGATTACGGGAGTGCTGCTGTGGTTGCGAAGCCGAAGCCGTTTCGAGCCAAGCATGCTTCCGAAGACGTGGAAGCCAGGCGCAATCATCAAACACCACCGCGATCTTGGGATCATCGTGGCTCCGTTGCTCCTCCTGTCGATGACTACGGGCGTCTTGATGGACTTTCCAAAGGCCGCGGATGCGCTGCTGTCGCCGCTCGGAAGCGGACCGGCTACGATGCAGATCGTACAGAACGCTCCCCCGGCCACCGGCCCGGTCCTTGCGTCGACGCTGGAGCAATCCAGGCGGATGTTCCCCGACGCCCTGCTCCGCCGGATCAGCCTGTCGACGAAGGCCGGAGCGCCGGTGACTGTGCGGATGAAGCAGCCGTTCGAATGGACTCCGAACGGCCGGACCCAGCTCAGCTTCGATGCGCGATCGGGACGGCTGCTGTCGGTGAGCGACCCCGCCGACGCTCCCGCATCCGCTGCCGTGATCGAGAAATTCTATCCCGTCCACACCGCGAAAGTCGGTGGCATCGCAATGAAGCTGGTGATGAGCCTGTCGGGTCTGTCGCTGGCGATGCTCGGGAGTTTCGCCGTCTATGCCTTCTGGTTTCGCAAGGCGAAACGCTGGCGGCGGCGTCAGTCGAAGATCGACAAGTCGAGCGGCTCGCTCGCCCCGAACCAGATGACATGATCGGTGTGGTCGGCGAGATCGTCGCCGGTGTTGGCGTGCGCGAAGATGGTAAGGGCGCCGCGGTTCAGCGCCAGCCACTGCGCGAACTCACCGAACTGATCGGGCGCGACGGTCAGCTGGACACTTCCGCGCGGATGCGGCCCGACGGGCCCGAGATGATAATGGCCGACAGGCACGCCGAAGAGCCCCTCTGCAGCGGCGCCGAGCGCCTTCGCCTTCTCGATATCTCCCGGATCGAAATAGATATGGGCGTGGAAATCGCGGATCATCGGTTCGGCCTAGCCTCTTGCAGCCAGCCAAAATAGGATTATATCGGCTTCATCCAAACATATCGGCTCTGGCCGCGCCTTGGCGTGCGCCCGGAGCTTTTCCCGTCCTCTCCGGGACAGGGCCCGAAACGGCGCACGGGCTCAACGCATTGGAGAGGGAAGCGGGGCAAGCGCTCACGACAGAACCCCGGCCAGGCCGGGTCAATTGGACCACCGACGATGCGGTGTTCCAACAAGCGCAGGGAATCACATGGCGACACAGGCGATCGACGTTCCGGCCCTCAACGACGGCCGAACCGCTTCCGTGCGGCGGATCCGCAAGATTTTCGGGAACATTCACGAAATTTCCGAGATGCCGAACCTCATCGAGGTTCAGCGCGAGAGCTATGAGCAGTTCCTTCGCTCCAATCCCGCCATCGGCTATGTGTCGGGGCTGGAGAAGACCCTCCGCTCGGTGTTCCCGATCGAGGATTTTGCCGGCACCGCGCATCTCGACTTCGACCATTACGTTCTCGAGGATCCGAAGTTCGACACGGATGAGTGCCGCCAGCGCGGACTGACGTTCGCCGCTCCCATGCGAGTCACCCTGCGCCTGACGACGTTCGAGATCGACCCGGACACCGACGCCCGCTCCGTCATCGATATCAAGGAGCAGGACGTTTACATGGGCGATATGCCGCTCATGACCCAGAACGGCACCTTCATCATCAATGGCACCGAGCGGGTGATCGTCAGCCAGATGCACCGCTCGCCTGGCGTTCTGTTCGACCATGACCGCGGCAAGACCCACTCCAGCGGCAAGTACCTCTTCGCCGCGCGGGTGATCCCGTATCGCGGCAGCTGGCTCGATTTCGAGTTCGATGCCAAGGACATCGTCAACGTCCGCATCGACCGCAAGCGCAAGCTGCCGGTGACCGCCCTTCTCCACGCGCTCGGCCTGACGAGCGAGGACATCCTCAACACCTTCTACAGCACCGTCGTTTACGAGCGCGGCAAGAACGGCTGGCAGATTCCCTATCTTGCGGAAGCCTGGCGCGGCCAGAAGCCGATGTACGAGGTCGCCGATGCCAAGACCGGCGAGATCGTCTTCAAGGCCGGCGAGAAGATCACTCCGCGCCGCGCCAACCAGGCCGCCAAGGACGGCGTCAAGGCTCTTGTCATCCCGACGGAAGAGATCTTCGGCCGGTTCTCAGCGCACGACCTGATCAACGACAAGAGCGGCGAGATCTACATCGAGGCCGGTGACGAGGTCAGCGAGGAAAATCTCGCGAAGATGGACGAAGCCGGGATCAAGACCCTCGAGCTTCTCGACATCGACTATATCAACACCGGTCCGTGGATCCGCAACACGCTCAAGGCGGACAAGTCGGAAGACCAGGATTCGGCGCTTGCCGACATCTACCGGGTGATGCGCCCGGGCGAACCGCCGACCCGCGAGACCGCCGACGCTTTGTTCTACGGCCTGTTCTTCGATCCCGAGCGCTACGACCTCTCCGCGGTCGGCCGGGTGAAGCTCAACATGCGCCTCGGCCTCGACGCCGAGGACACGGTCACGACGCTCCGCCGCGAGGACATATTGGCGGTGGTCCAGGAGCTGGTGAACCTCAAGGACGGCAAGGGCGAGATCGACGATATCGACAATCTCGCCAACCGCCGGGTCCGCTCCGTCGGCGAGCTTCTCGAGAATCAGTACCGAATCGGCCTCCTGCGCATGGAGCGCGCAGTCAAGGAGCGGATGAGCAGCGTCGACGTCTCGACGGTGATGCCGAACGACCTCATCAACGCCAAGCCCGCGGTCGCCGCAGTCCGCGAGTTCTTCGGCAGCTCGCAGCTGTCGCAGTTCATGGACCAGACCAATCCGCTCAGCGAAGTCACGCACAAGCGCCGGGTCTCGGCGCTCGGGCCTGGCGGCCTGACGCGTGAGCGTGCCGGCTTCGAGGTCCGCGACGTTCACCCGACCCATTATGGCCGGATCTGCCCGATCGAGACTCCCGAAGGCCCGAACATCGGCCTCATCAACTCGCTCGCAAGCTTCAGCCGCGTCAACAAATACGGCTTCATCGAGACACCGTACCGCAAGGTCATCGACCGCAAGGTGACGAACGATGTCGTTTACCTGTCCGCGATGGAAGAGGCGAAGCACACGATCGCGCAGGCGAACGCCGAGCTCACCAAGGACAAGACGTTCGGCGAGGAAATCGTTTCGGCCCGCCGCAACGGCGACTTCCTGATGGCTCCGCGCGACCAGATCACGCTGATGGATGTCAGCCCCAAACAGCTGGTGTCGGTCGCCGCTTCGCTGATCCCGTTCCTCGAGAACGATGACGCGAACCGCGCGCTGATGGGATCGAACATGCAGCGCCAGGCGGTGCCGCTCCTCCAGGTGGAGGCGCCGCTGGTCGGCACCGGCATGGAGGAGACCGTCGCGCGTGATTCGGGCGCGGCGATCGCCGCCCGCCGCTCGGGTATTATCGACCAGGTCGACGCCGGCCGAATCGTCATCCGCGCCACCGGCGATCTGAGGCCGGGTGAATCGGGCGTGGATATCTACACGCTGATGAAATTCCAGCGCTCGAACCAGAACACCTGCATCAACCAGCGCCCACTGGTGAAGAAGGGTGAGTCGGTCGAAGCGGGGCAGATCATCGCCGACGGCCCGTCGACCGATTACGGCGAGCTCGCGCTCGGCCGGAACGTGCTCGTCGCGTTCATGCCGTGGAACGGCTACAACTATGAAGACTCGATCCTGATCTCCGAGCGGATCGTGAAGGACGACGTCTTCACCTCGATCCATATCGAAGAGTTCGAGGTCATGGCCCGCGACACCAAGCTCGGGCCGGAGGACATCACCCGCGACATCCCGAACGTCGGCGAGGAAGCGCTTCGCAACCTCGACGAGGCGGGAATCGTCTACATCGGCGCCGAGGTCGAGCCCGGCGACATCCTGGCTGGCAAGATCACGCCCAAGGGCGAGAGCCCGATGACTCCGGAGGAAAAGCTGCTCCGTGCCATCTTCGGCGAAAAGGCGTCGGATGTTCGCGACACGTCGCTCCGGCTTCCGCCGGGCGTGTCCGGCACCGTCGTCGAAGTCCGTGTCTTCAACCGACACGGCATCGACATCGACGACCGTACACGCGCCATCCAGACCGAGGAGAAGGAGCGGCTCAAGAAGGACGCCGACGACGAGCGCTCGATCCTCAACCGCGCCACCTTCGCCCGCCTCAAGGAGATGCTGGTCGGCCAGACGGCGACCGCTGCTCCCAAGGGCATTAAGAAGGGCGCCAAGCTCGACTCTGCGACTCTCGACTCGGTGCAGCCGCACGAATGGTGGAGGATCGCGGTCAAGGACGACAAGCGTCAGGCCGACGTCGAAGCGCTGAAGGGTCAGTATGACGAGGCCGCGAACGCGATCCAGCGCCGCCTTGAGGACCGCGTCCAGAAGATCGAGGCCGGAGACGAGCTCGCCCCCGGCGTCCTCAAGATGGTCAAGGTGTTCGTCGCCATCAAGCGCAAGCTTCAGCCGGGCGACAAGATGGCCGGCCGGCACGGAAACAAGGGCGTGATCAGCCGGATCCTTCCCTCCGAGGACATGCCGTTCCTCGAGGACGGGACCCCGGTCGACATCGTCCTCAACCCGCTCGGCGTGCCGTCGCGAATGAACGTCGGGCAGATTTTCGAGACCCATCTCGGCTGGGCCGCGCGCGGCCTCGGGCAGCAAATCCAGGAGATGCTGGAGGGCATGTACGAGCGCGGCAAGAACTTCGCCGACAAGGACGTGAAGGCGATCCGAGCCAAGCTCAAGGATATCTACGGCAAGCATTACACCAAGGAGATCGACGGGCGCGGCGACGAGGACGTGATGGAGCTCGCCTCTGCTCTGACGCGCGGAATCCCGATGGGCACTCCGGTGTTCGACGGCGCCCGCGAGTCCGACGTGACGGAGATGCTGGAGAAGGCCGGGCTGGCGCCCTCAGGCCAGGTCACGCTCTATGACGGGCGCACCGGAAATCCGTTCGATCGACAGGTCACCGTCGGCTATATCTACATGCTCAAGCTGCACCATTTGGTGGACGACAAGATCCACGCGCGCTCGATCGGGCCGTACAGCCTCGTGACCCAGCAGCCGCTGGGCGGCAAGGCGCAGTTCGGCGGGCAGCGGTTCGGCGAGATGGAGGTGTGGGCGCTCCAGGCCTACGGCGCCGCCTACACGCTCCAGGAGATGCTCACGGTCAAGTCGGACGACGTGATCGGGCGGACCAAGGTCTATGAGGCGATCGTCAAGGGCGACGATACGTTCGAGGCCGGAATTCCGGAGAGCTTCAACGTGCTCGTGAAGGAAATGCGCAGCCTTGGCCTCAACGTCGAGCTCGAGAGTGTCGAGAGCGACGAGGAGCCGCCGGCGCTCGCAGCCGAATAAGCCGAACAGGATTCAGCCAACACCCTCCCGCGGTGCGGGAAGGAGTGAGGAAGAGAAAAGATGAACGAACTGACCCCCTTCGCTAACCCGGTCGCAAAGGCCGAGACCTTCGATCACATCCGGATCGGGATCGCATCGCCGGACAAGATCCGCAGCTGGTCCTTCGGCGAGATCAAGAAGCCGGAGACGATCAACTACCGCACGTTCAAGCCCGAGCGTGATGGCCTGTTCTGCGCTCGCATCTTCGGCCCGATCAAGGACTACGAGTGCCTGTGCGGCAAGTACAAGCGCATGAAGTACAAGGGAATCGTTTGCGAAAAGTGCGGCGTCGAGGTCACCGTCTCGAAGGTCCGCCGTGAGCGCATGGGCCACATCGAGCTGGCCGCCCCGGTCGCGCACATCTGGTTCCTCAAGTCGCTGCCGAGCCGCATCGGCCTGCTTCTCGACATGCAGCTCAAGCAGCTTGAGCGAGTGCTCTATTTCGAGAGCTATGTCGTTCTCGAGCCGGGCCTCACGGCGCTCGAGAAGTTCCAGCTGCTGACCGAGGACGAGCTCCTCGAGGCGCAGGACGAATATGGCGAGGACGCCTTCTCGGCCGGGATCGGTGCCGAGGCCGTCAAGCAGATGCTGATCGACCTCGACCTCGAAGGCGAAAAGGAAATCCTGCTCAAGGAGCTGGCGGAAACCAAGTCCGAGCTCAAGCCCAAGAAGATCATCAAGCGGCTGAAGGTCGTCGAGAGCTTCCTCGATTCGGGCAACCGCCCGGAGTGGATGATCCTCGACGTCATTCCGGTCATTCCGCCCGAGCTTCGCCCGCTGGTTCCGCTCGACGGCGGCCGCTTCGCGACGTCGGACCTCAACGACCTTTATCGCCGAGTCATCAACCGGAACAACCGGCTGAAGCGGCTGATGGAGCTTCGCGCGCCCGACATCATCGTGCGCAACGAGAAGCGCATGCTCCAGGAGGCGGTCGACGCGTTGTTCGACAACGGCCGCCGCGGCCGCACCATCACCGGCGCCAACAAGCGCCCGCTGAAGTCGCTCTCCGACATGCTCAAGGGCAAGCAGGGCCGCTTCCGCCAGAACCTGCTCGGCAAGCGCGTCGATTATTCCGGCCGTTCGGTCATCGTCACCGGTCCGGAGCTCAAGCTCCACCAGTGCGGCCTGCCCAAGAAGATGGCCCTCGAGCTGTTCAAGCCGTTCATTTACTCGCGCCTCGACGCCAAGGGTCTTTCGATGACCCTCAAGCAGGCGAAGAAGTGGGTGGAAAAGGAACGCAAGGAAGTCTGGGACATTCTCGACGAAGTCATTCGCGAGCACCCGGTCCTCCTCAACCGCGCGCCGACTCTCCACCGGCTCGGAATCCAGGCGTTCGAGCCGGTGCTGATCGAGGGCAAGGCAATCCAGCTTCACCCGCTCGTCTGCGCCGCGTTCAACGCCGACTTCGACGGCGACCAGATGGCCGTTCACGTCCCGCTTAGCCTCGAGGCGCAGCTGGAAGCGCGCGTCCTGATGATGAGCACCAACAACATCCTGTCGCCCGCGAACGGCAAGCCGATCATCGTCCCGTCGCAGGACATGGTTCTCGGGCTCTATTACCTGTCCATCCAGAAGGAGAGCGAGCCCGGCGAGGGCATGATGCTCTCCGACATGGCGGAAGTGCACCAGGCGCTCGCGGCCGGAGCGGTGACTCTTCACTCGAAGATCATCAGCCGGGTCCCGCAGACGGACGAGCAGGGCAACACCTACATGAAGCGCTTCGAGACGACGCCGGGCCGGATGCTGCTGGGCGAGACTCTCCCGAAGACTCACAAGGTGCCGTTCGAGACGGTCAACCGCCTCCTGACCAAGAAGGAGATCGGCGACGTCATCGACATCGTTTATCGCCATACCGGCCAGAAGGAGACGGTGCTGTTCGCCGACGCGATCATGCAGCTCGGCTTCCGCCACGCCTTCGCGGCGGGCATCTCATTCGGCAAGGACGACATGGTCATCCCGACCGAGAAGGTGAAGCTGGTCGACGATACCCGCACGCTCGTGAAGGATTACGAGCAGCAGTATCAGGACGGACTCATCACCCAGCAGGAAAAGTACAATAAGGTGATCGACGCCTGGTCTCGCTGCGGCGACCAGGTCGCCACGGCGATGATGAAGGAAATCTCGGCCACTCGGAAGTTGGAGAACGGCCGCGAAGCCGACGTCAATTCGATCTACATGATGGCGCATTCGGGGGCCCGCGGCTCGCAGGCGCAGATCAAGCAGCTCGCCGGCATGCGCGGCCTGATGGCCAAGCCGTCGGGCGAGATCATCGAGACTCCGATCATCTCGAACTTCAAGGAAGGCCTGACCGTCCTTGAGTATTTCAACTCGACCCACGGCGCCCGCAAGGGCCTGGCGGACACGGCGCTCAAGACGGCGAACTCGGGTTACCTGACCCGCCGCCTCGTCGACGTCAGCCAGGATTGCGTCATCGTCGAGGAGGATTGCGGAACCGATCGGGCGCTCGAGATGCGGGCCATCGTCCAGGGCGGCGCCGTCATCGCCTCGCTCGCCGACCGCGTGCTCGGGCGGACGACCGCCGAGGACATCGTCGATCCCAAGTCCGGCGAGGTGGTGATCCCCGAAGGAGCGCTTCTCGACGAGCTGATGGTTTCCCAGATCGAAGAGGTCGGAATCCAGAGCATGAAGATCCGCTCGCCGCTGGTCTGCGCATCCACCCAGGGCGTGTGCGGCAAGTGCTACGGCCGCGACCTAGCCCGCGGTACGCCGGTGAACATCGGCGAGGCCGTCGGAGTTATCGCTGCCCAGTCGATCGGCGAGCCGGGCACCCAGCTGACGATGCGGACCTTCCACATCGGCGGCGCGGCGCAGCTCAATGAGCAGTCGAACCTCGAGGCGCCGGTCGACGGAACCATCGAGTTTCGCGACATGCCGACGATTGCCGACCCGCGCGGCCGCCACGTGTCGCTGTCGCGCTCGGGCGAGATCGCGATCGTCGACATGGACGGGCGCGAGCTGTCGACCCACCGAGTCCCGTACGGCGCGCATTTGCTGTGCGAGAGCGGTCATATCGTCAGCCGGGGCGACCGTATCGCCGAGTGGGACCCGGCGTTCAGCCCGGTCATTACCGAAACCGGCGGAACGGTGAAGTACCAGGACCTCATCGAGCAGCGGACGCTGACCGAGCAGGTCGACGAATCGACCGGAATCACCCAGCGCGTCGTAACCGACGACACCGGCGGCCGGTCGAAGAAGGACGCTTTGCATCCGCGCCTGACCCTGACCGGCGCAAAGGCCAAGGAAGCGGGCGTCTATCGCCTTCCGGCCGGAGCGATCATCGCGATCGACGACGGTCAGAGCGTCGAGGCCGGCGAGGTTCTCGCCCGGCTTCCGCGCGAAGCGGCCCGGACCCGCGACATCACCGGCGGCCTGCCGCGGGTGGCGGAGCTGTTCGAGGCGCGCAAGCCGAAGGAGAATGCGATCATCGCCAAGGCGTCGGGCAAGGTCACCTTCCTGCGCGACTACAAGGCGAAGCGGAAGATCGCGATCGTTCCCGAGGACGGTTCGGAGCCGGTCGAATATCTGGTTCCGAAGTCGAAGCTGATCGAAGTCCAGGAAGGCGATTATGTGAAGCGCGGCGACAATCTCGTCGGCGGTTCACCCGATCCGCACGACATCCTCGAGGTGCTCGGAGTGGAGGCCCTGGCCGAATATCTCGTCAGCGAGATCCAGGAGGTCTATCGGCTCCAGGGCGTGAAGATCAACGACAAGCACATCGAGGTGATCGTTCGCCAGATGCTGCAGAAGGTCGAGATCATCGAGAGCGGCGACACCACTTTGCTTCCGGGCGAGCAGGTCGACCGGGAGGAAATGGACGCGATCAACGCCCGTCTCGAGAAAAAGCAGAAGCATGCCGAGGGCAAGCCCGTGCTGCTGGGCATCACCAAGGCGTCGCTGCAGACCCGCAGCTTCATCTCGGCGGCCTCGTTCCAGGAGACGACTCGAGTCCTTACCGAGGCATCGGTCCAGGGCAAGATCGACACCCTGACCGGTCTCAAGGAGAACGTGATCGTCGGGCGTCTCATCCCCGCCGGTACCGGCGCGGGCATGAACCGCCTCAGGGTCTCGGCGACGGCTCGCGACGCGGCGCTTCGAGCGCAGCAGAGGAAGATCCAGGAATCGCTGATTGCTCCGGAAACTGCTGCCGAGGAACATGCGGCCGAGCTGGCCGAAGGTCCCGAAGCGGCGATCCACGCCGACCCGCTTGCGGACGTTGCTCCGTCGGGACAGGGGCTCGACGCCGATGCAGGGGATTATCTGCAGCAAAAATAAGCCGCGGCCGCACAGCCGAGGCGACAAAAAGCCCCGCCGGAGCGATCCGGCGGGGCTCTTTTTATCGCTGGATCCTGAAACGAGTTCAGGATGACGGCTTTAGGCCGTCACTTGCAGCGGCCGGTGTTGATCGTGTTCTGGGTGCAGTTTGCAACCGAGTTCACGTCTGCCGCCGCACCGCGAACGGTGTTGCAACCGGTAATTGCGAGGCTGCCAGCGACAGTGACAGCAATAATAAACGTTCGAACCATGGTCGTCCCTCTCCGTTAACCCTGCGGAACGACAATGGAAGGGAAGGCCGCCGGTTGTCCAGTTAAACGGTTCAGCAATACTGCCCGTTCATCGCGTTTTCGGTGCAGTTCGCGACCGAATTCACGTCCCGGGCCGCGCCGCGGACCGTATTGCATGCGGTCGTCGCGAGAGCGGCGCCGACGATGAGCACAGTGGCGATCTTCTGAAGCATGGCTGTCTCCTTCGGCCAATGGAAACGCGGCACCACCAATTCCGCTCCCGATGCGCCTACACGGCGACTGGCGCGGCGATGTGCGGGTGCGGGTCGTAATTCTCGAAGGCGAAGTCTTCGGGCTCGTAGCCGGACAACCCCTGCCCGCGATCCTTCAGGACCAGCTGCGGAAGCGGCCGGGGCTCGCGGCCGAGCTGCAGCCGTACCTGCTCCATATGGTTGGAGTAGATGTGGCAATCGCCGCCCGTCCACACGAACACGCCCGGTTCCAGGCCGCATTCGCGCGCCAGCATGTGCGTCAGGAGCGAATAACTTGCGATGTTGAACGGCACGCCGAGGAACATGTCGGCGCTGCGCTGGTAAAGCTGCAGGTTGAGGCGGCCCGCCGCCACCTGCGTCTGGAACAGGCAGTGGCAGGGCGCAAGCGCCATCCTGTGGATCTCGCCGGGATTCCAGGCGGTGACGATCTGCCGCCGCGATGCCGGGTCCTTCCCGATGAGCTCGACCAGGTTCGCGATCTGGTCGATATGCCGTCCGTCGGCCGTCTCCCAGTCGCGCCACTGCTTGCCGTAAACGGGGCCGAGATCGCCATGCTCGTCCGCCCACTCGTCCCAGATCCTGACGTTCCGGTCCTTGAGCCAGCCGATGTTGGTGTCGCCGCGAAGAAACCACAGAAGCTCGACGATGATCGATCGAAGGTGCAGCTTCTTTGTGGTGAGGAGCGGGAATCCCTTTTGCAGGTCGAAGCGCATCTGCGCTCCGAAATAGCTGAGGGTGCCGGTGCCAGTGCGGTCCGGCTGTGGCATGCCTTCGTCCAGGATCGTCTGCAGCAGGTCGAGATATTGGCGCATCGTGCCGACCCTAAATCAGGGGCGGCGAAACTCAACCGGCCTCGTAGCGGTGGATCGCCCGATCGTAGTCCGAGCGTTCGTCCTCGACCCGCTCCCGCGCCTCGTCGCGCTGGCGCTCGTGCCGGCGCTTCAGATCGCGCCGCCGCTGCTCCAGCGCCTTGATTTCCCTGTCCAGCTTATCGCTCTCGCTCGCCTGCTTCGTCTCCAGCTCTTCGAGAGCCGATTCGGCGCGGGCAAGTGCGACCCGGCTGGGCCTCGGAGACCGTTTCTTCGATTTCTTCGGCAAGACCTCAGCCTTGCGAGCCTTCGCGCGCTTCGGCGCCTTCTGCCGGTCGAGCGCGGCGAACTGCTCAGCCTCGCTTCCGCGAAGCACCTTCACAACCTGCCCCGGATGCTCGAGCGGAACCTTGGTGAGCTTCGCGTCGGTGACGATATGCGCCGAGCCTTGCGAGAACAGGTTGGTTCCCGCGCCCCAGGCATCGAGCGCCGCCTTCTGGCTCGGCGCCGCAACGAGCGCGTCGTGAAAGCCGATCGGTGTCGAAAACACCTTAAGTTTCGCCTTGCGCTTCGGCTTGGCCATTCGGTTGAAACGCCGGTGAGGCGCTTCGGTGTCAGTAACCCATCAGCGCCAGCACCTCGCGCCGGCTCCGCTCGTCGGAGCGGAAGGTGCCCATCATCCGGCTGGTCGTCATCATGACGCCCGGCGTGTTCACTCCGCGCGCGGTCATGCAGGAATGGCTCGCCTCGATGACCACGGCCACGGCCTTGGGCTCGAGGTGTTCCCAGATGCAGTCGGCGACCTGGGCAGTCAGCCGCTCCTGCACCTGCAGCCGCCGCGAAAAACCGTGCAGCACGCGGGCGAGCTTGCTGATTCCAACGACCTTGTCCTTCGGCAAATAGGCGATTGCCGCCTTGCCGATGATCGGCGCCAGATGATGCTCGCAGTGCGACTGGAACGGGATGTCCTTAAGAAGCACGATCTCGTCATAGCCGCCGACCTCGTGGAACGTGCGGCTGAGGTGGATCGCCGGATCTTCCCGATAGCCCTGCGCATATTCCGCCCAGGCGCGCGCGACCCGCTCCGGCGTTTGCAGAAGTCCCTCGCGGTCGGGATCGTCGCCCGTCCAGCGGATAAGCGTTTTGACCGCCTGGCGAACGTCCTCGGGCACAGGCAGCTTGGGTGGCGCGGCATAAAGGTCGCCATCGTCGGGCGTGGGACTCATCGGCTAAGCTCCGTTGCAATGTCCTGGGCCACCGCTGCGGCCTGGTCCCGGATATCTGGAACGGCGATGATTTCCCAGTGGCGGCCCTTGGTTAGAGTGCCGAGCGCCCAAATGCGTTCCGCGGGGCCGGCGCGCGACCGCTCGTCGACCGCCAGCCCGATGGCGAGCTTGTCCGGCTTCGCGAGCCCTTCCTGTAGCATCTGCCGAAGCAAAGGCTCCTGCGTTCGGCCGATGTCGCCGAGAGGCCCCGTGCAGTTGAAGACGTAGCCGAACCTTTGCGGCGGTTCAGGGTCGTCGCGCCCACGCTTGCGGTACGTCACCTCGACCGCCTCGCCCGCCACTTTCGCCTCGATCAGCCTGCCGGCCACGATCTCGAGCCGGCCGCCGTCGATCAGTTCGTCCACTCGCCTCGCGACCTGCGGGGCAATCCGATGCCGGTGAATGTCCCACCAGGGGCGGCCGTAGCGGAGGAAGAGCCGCTTCTCGCTGGCCGGGAACTCTTGCCATAGGCGGCTGGAGTGCGGGCGAAGCGAATCGACCGCCGGCCGGAAGCCAACTTCGAGGCTGCGCCTGCGCAACCACTTCGCGATTTCGCGAACCTTAGCGGCCGGGGTGTCTTTCCACTCGACCGGCGCCGGCTCGTCGATCCCGCTGCTGAGCGGGATTTTCCCACGGCGGGACAACGCTAAAATTCGGCCGCCGAAACCTGCCGAATCGAGCGAAAGGACGACGTCGATCATCGTTAGGCTGGTGCCGAGGATCAGCACGTCGAGACTGCACCTGGCGGCGTCCCCCATCGCAGCGCGGGTGCGCTCGCTCCACGGATCGTCGATCAGCCGGTCGCTCACCGATTCCGCGCCCGCAAGCGGTGCCGGAGCCTGGTTTCCGGTCGCAAGCACCAACGTGTCGGATTCGATCGCTTCGCCGTCTTCCAGTCGCACTCGCCAATAGCCACCGACCCGGTCGGCGGCGACTGCACGCCCTTCGACGAGCTCGACATGGCCGCTCGCAATCGCGTCATCGAGGATCGAGCGAAGGTACCCGCCGAACTGGCGGCGCTCGGCATAGGAGCCGCCATCGACACCCTCGGTCGCCGCGAAATGCCCCGGCTCATCTGCCCACGCACCCATGTTCTGCGCGCGAATGTTGAGCAGGTGCGCGGGCTCTCTCGTCGAATAGGCCGCGCCCTGCCCGGCCCGGCCGTTGGCCTCGATCAGGATCGAACGAATGCCCCGTCGCGCCAGGTTTGCGGCGGTCATCGTACCCGAGAATCCGGCGCCGACAATGGCGACCGGGGCGCGCCTGTCAGCCATCGCTGGCGCGCTTCGAGTCGAGCTTTTGAATGTGATCGTGAATTCGGATGACTGTGCGCGACGCCGTTTCGCCGAACAGGCCGGGTACGACCGCGTGAACCAGGGCCGCAAGGCCGGCGCCGACGAGCTGGAAACCGACCTTGACCGCGCCGGCGCCGTGGCCCGCCCAGCTCATTCCAATCGAGCGCGGATGCTCCAGGAACAGCCGATCGACCATGCCTGAGCGATTCTTGTTGAGCTTTTGCCGCTTCGTCGTTGCCATCGGCTGGTTCCCCAAATGGTGGCGACCCCGACAGGATTCGAACCTGTGGCCCTCAGATTAGGAATCTGATGCTCTATCCTGCTGAGCTACGGGGTCGGCCTGCGCACTCGAATAGGGATGGCGCCGCTTTTCTTCAATTGACTTGGTTAGGCGGCACCACTGACAGCGGGAGAGGGGCGACGGGGACGCCCTCTTCGATCAGCGACCTGGCTTGGGCCGGAGTCGCGCTGCCGTGCACCGCACGCGCTTCGGCCTCGCCGAGGTGGATCGAGCGCGCCTCGTCGGCAAAGCGGTCGCCGACCCATTCCGAATCCTGGAGGGTCTTCGCCTGGAGCGCAGCCAGCTGGGCGAACGGCGGCGCCTCGTTGGTAGATTTGGCGGGAACGCTCGGGGCCATTGGCGCCTTCTCGACGCTCGCTGACTGGCACACAGGACATTGGACCAGGCTCCGCGCCTTCTGCTCCTCGTAATCAGCGCTGGACCGGAACCAGGCTTCGAAGACATCGCCGCTGTCGCGGCAGCGAAGGTCGAACACGATCATCGCGATACCGCTTTGCTGACCGCGCGACGATGACGGATCGCCGGAATCCGGCTCCGCACCTCGTCGACCTTGCGCGGATCCACTTCCCCGAATGCGATACCCACCTGCTCGCCCATCTCGACCAATATCGTTCCCCACGGGTCGACAAGCAAGGAGTGGCCGTAGGTGTCGCGCCCATCCTCGTGGCGCCCGCACTGCGCCGCCGCAACGACGAACACGCCGGCCTCGATCGCACGGGCCCGAAGCAGGATTTCCCAATGCGCCTTGCCGGTCGGGACAGTGAAGGCGGCAGGCACGGAGACGACCTGCGCCCCGGCATCGGTCAAGCTCTGGAAAAGCGCGGGAAACCGCAGGTCATAGCAGATGGTCAGCCCCAGCCTTCCGACCGGGGTCCCGTCGACGACGACCGCTTCCGAGCCGCCGCGATAGACGTTGGACTCGCGCCAGCTCTCGCCGGTAGGCAAATCGACATCGAACAAATGGATCTTGTCATAGGAGGCGCGGATCTCGCCGTCGGAATCAATGACGAACCCGCGGTTGGCGAATTTGCCGTCTTCGGCCGTAACTGCAAGCGACCCCAGGTGCAGCCACACACCCGTGCGCTTCGCCGCGACGCGGCAGGCGGCGAGCACCGGGTCCTCGCCCGCGTTGCGGACATTCTGCCGCGCGCGGTCGATGTCGCGGTCGAGAAGGCCCGACATCTCGGGAGTGAAAAGCATCTCGGCGCCGCCGTTCGCCGCTTGCTCGATCGCGCTCACCAAGTTTTGCGAATTGGCGGCGGGGTAGATTCCCGTCCGCGACTGAAAGATTGCAATTTTGGTCACAGCAGCGAGTCCAGCTTGCCCTCGCGCTCGAGCGCGAACAGGTCGTTGCAGCCGCCGACGTGGCGGCCGTCGATGAAGATCTGGGGCACGGTGGTCCGCCCGCGGGCGCGCTGGATCATCTCCTCGCGCTTCGGCCCGCCGCCGTCGATGACATATTCCTCGACCACGATTCCCTTGGCGTTGAGCAGGCCGCGGGCGCGGACGCAGAAGCCGCAGAACGTCTTGCTGTACATTTCAACCCTGGCCACGGCGACTCCGCTCACAGATCCAATCTCGTCGGCCGGATTACGCGTGCCCAGCTGATCAGGTCCACCCGCCCGGCACCGGCGCGCTTGAGTATGCGGGCGCAGGCGTTGGCGGTGCTCCCGGTGGTGAACACGTCGTCGACCAGAACGACCGTTCGCCCGCGAAGCTCCGCCGATCCATTGGCGCGGAAGGCGCCGGCGACGGTCCTTCGGCGCTGGCGCATGCCCATGCCCTTGAGCGGCGGAGTCGGGCGGATTCGCCTGAGCGCGTCGACGGCCACGGCCACTCCGGTTCGCCGCGACAACTCCCGGGCGACGATCGCCGATTGGTTGAAGCCACGGCTCCACAGGCGCCGCCGATGCAGCGGCGCCGGCACGAGCAAGGCATCCGAAGGCAGCTCCCCGATCAGCGGCCCCATGTAGCGCGACATGGTTCGGGCGAGCGCCGTCTTGCGTCCATATTTAAGGCGGAGCGCGATCGAGCGGCTGATGTCGTCATAAGCGACGGCCGCGCGGATCCTGTCGAGCCGGGGAGGCCGGGCGAGGCAGGCGGCGCAGGTTTCCGCGTCGGTTCCCTGCAGCGGAAGCCCGCAGCGCACACAGCCGCCCTGAAGGAATTCGAGCTTGCGCCAGCAATCGGGGCAGAAGCTGTCGAGCTCCTCGACAATCGCGCCGCAGCCCCCGCAGCGCGGAGGAAGCGCGAAATCTAGAACCGAACGGAACAGCCGCGATCCGGCTTGCCTTGCCTTCATCGCTTCCCTTGTCGCGCAGGGCCGGCCAGCGCACAAGCGGCCGCGTGACCGGCGAGCTGTTCGACATGGACCTGCGGCGGATGCGGCGCGACCGTGCCAGTCGCACCGGGCCGGCGCTATTCCTTCATCAGCGCGCGTTCGACGAAATTCTCGAGCGGCTCGAGGGGATCAACCGGAGCTTTGGATCGGCGCTGCTGGTCGGCGCTCCCGACCCCCAATGGCCGCTCCGCCTGTCGGAGCTGGTCGATGCCGTGACCGTGCTCGATCCCGGCGGCTCGTTTGCCCGGGCCGCCGGGGGGTCGCAAGCCGTCGAGGATTCGCTCGATCTCGAGCCTGGCAGTTTCGACCTGATCGTCGCCATCGGAACGCTGGACACCGTCAACGACCTTCCGGCTGCCCTCCTCCGGCTCCGATTCCTGCTCAAGCCGGATTCGCTGCTGATCGGCGCGATTTCGGGCGGAAACACCCTACCCAGGCTGAGGCAGGCGATGCGCGCCGCCGACGCCGTTGCTGGCGCGGCAAGCCCCCACGTCCACCCGCGGATCGAGCCGGCAGCATTCGCGCAGCTTCTCGGATCGGCGGGATTGGCGATGCCGGTCGTCGACGTCGATCGCGTGCCGGTCGCCTACCGCGATTTCGTCCGGCTGGTCGCGGACTTGCGCGCGATGGGCGCGACCAACATCCTCAAGAGCCGCTCGCGACAGCCGCTCACACGCGCCGCATTGGTTTCGGCGGAGCGCGATTTCCAGTCCGGCCCTGACGATCGAACTGTGGAAATATTCGAGCTTCTCCACTTCGCCGCATGGTCTCCGGCGGAGCCTGGTTTGCCGGCAATTGGCTGAGCGGCCGTTAACCGCATCTCGCGAATGGGTTGTTAACTGTCCGTCACTATTCCTGCCGAAGTGGACGTGGACCAGAGGAGGGTGGCGTGGTCGCTATCCGACGGACTTTGCATAGGCTCGCCGCCGACCAGCGGGGAGCGACGGCAATCGAATATGGCTTGATCGTCGCGTTGATCGCGCTGGCGATGATCGGCGCGTTGAGCGCTCTTGGCGGCGGCGCCGGCGGGATGTGGACGAACATCAGCGTCGCGGTCGCAAGCGCCATGTAATCAGGAACGCCGTTTGCCGTAGACGACCAGCTTCAGCGGTTGCCCGGGCGACAGCCGCGCGCCCGCCGCAAGCCCGTTCAATGCAAGGAAACGCTCCAGCCGGAAGTTTCGGTAGGCCATCCGGCTGCCAAGCGACTCGACCGTATCGCCGGGCTTGACCGTGACGACATCGATGACCCGCGGCCGGATCGCTGCCGCTTCGGCCGGCGTGATCTTGCGGATCGAGTTGATCGTCGAGGCGAACGGGCCGAATCCCGACCCGGCCGGGGTGAGCATCACGAAATGATAAATGGTGCCCGGCGCCCATTGATAGGCGACGATGGCCACATCCACCGGCCCGGAGCCCGAGTTTGCGCGAGTGATGGTGTAAGCGGCAGGGATTCCGTTGATGACCGTGCGGCGCGGAACCGGCACTGCGAGCCGCTGGTCTCCGGCAAGCGACTGAAGCACCGCGCCGATGTAATTCTCCAGCGTTCCGCGAAAGCGACCGCCGCTGAACTCGGCCTCTCCGGCCGATCCCGAAATTGAAACAGCATCGGTTCCATTGTCCATCAGATAGCCAACCGGAACGGTGAACTGGATCCTCAGATCTGGATGGGTGAAGGTGCGGCCGTCGATCACGCCCTGCGCCGGATCGTCATCGACGAAAGCTCCGTCGAGCTGGGCGAGGAAGCGATCGCGGTTGATGATACCGGTCCCGAGCCGCCCTGTCGCACGAGCCTCGGCAAGCTCCCGCTGCATCCGGTTCTCGCTTAGCGGATGGGTGCTCGCCCATTCCGGCAGCTTGCGGTTGTCGCTGCCCTGGATTCTCGCCTGGAGCGCGGAGTTGCGGCTCAGGGCCGCCAGGATTTCCGCCGCGCCGGCCGGATCGTAGCCCGCGGCTATCATGTAGCGCATTCCCAGCGTGTCGGCCTGGTACTCCTGCTCGCGCGAGAACCTCAGCGTCTGAAGCTTGGCGGTCAGCAGGCCACGAGTGGCAACGGCATTGCCGATGTTGCCTCCGAAGATTCCACCCAGAAGGATCCACGGCAATTGTTGCCAGACCGCCCGGTTCTCCGCCTGCTCCCGCTGCTGGGCATGCCCAGCAGCCACGTGCCCGGCTTCGTGGCCGAGAACGAACGCCAGTTCCGCCTCGTCGTCCATCAGCGTCAGAAGCTGACGGGTGACGTAAATGTAGCCGCCAGGCACCGAAAAGGCGTTCTCGACGGCCGAGTTGAGCAAGGTGAAATGAAAGGCGGCGCCGGGATTGGCGACTGCCGTAAAGGCGGCAACCCTGTGCCCGACCTCGTCGACATAGGCGGAGCGGCGGCCGCTCTCGGCGCCGCCGTACTGCTGGAGGATCGCGGCATTGTCCTTCTGCGCTTCGGCGACGAGTCGCGGATCGAGATTGCGGGGTGCGTATTGGGCGGTGACGGCAGTGCCCGACAGGGCCACGGCGGCGGCCGACAAGAACAGCAGCGCTTTGCGCATCGCTCTCCTCTCTGGTTTTTTCGGAAAATTGCGCAGCGAAATTGAACGACAGATGAGCGCAGGCGGTTCCTGCCGCCCTCCTCAGCCTATGGCGAGGAACTTCGCCCTTCTCTGCTCGAGCAATTGTTTGGGCTTCATCGCCGAACAGCCTTTCAGTTCCTCGACAAGCGCCGACTTGAGGTTCGCGATCGCCGCCTGCGGATCGCGCTGAGCGCCGCCCACCGGCTCGGGAATGATTCTGTCGACGACTCCGAGCGCCTGCAGGTCGTTGGCCGTGATCCGCATCGCTTCGGCAGCGTCGGCCGCCTTGTCCGCCGTCCGCCACAGGATCGAGGCGCAACCTTCCGGCGAAATCACCGAGTAGATTGCGTGCTCGAACATCAGCACTCGATTGGCGGTCGCGATTGCGACGGCTCCGCCCGAGCCGCCTTCACCGACAATTGCGGCAACGATGGGGACTTTCAGCTGAAGGCATTCCTCGGTCGAGCGGGCGATCGCCTCCGCCTGACCGCGCTCCTCGGCCTCGACTCCCGGGAAAGCACCCGGAGTGTCGACGAGCGTGACGAGTGGAAGGCCGAATCGGTCGGCAAGGCGCATCAAGCGGATTGCCTTGCGATAGCCCTCGGGCTTGGCCATGCCGAAATTGTGCCTGAGGCGCGAGGCGGTGTCCTCGCCCTTTTCGTGGCCGATCAGCATGACCTTGCGGCCCTCGATCGTCGCGAAGCCGCCCACGATCGCCGGATCCTCGCCGAAGGCGCGGTCGCCGGCGAGCGGGATGAACTCGTCGGTCAACCCCGCGACATAATCCTTGAAGTGCGGCCGCTCCGGATGGCGCGCGACCTGCGCCTTCTGCCACGGCGACAGCTTCGCATAGGTGTCGGTCAGGAGCTTGGAGGCTTTGGCCTGGAGCTTGTCGACCTCCGGCTTGAGGTCGAGCTCGCCGCTGTCGGCGGTTTCCTTGAGCTCGCGGACCCGCGCCTCAAGCTCGGCGATCGGCTTTTCGAAATCGAGGTACGTCAGCATCTGGAGCCGCGCCTAAGCCGCGCTGGAGGGAGCGTCAACGACCGCGGTCGGCCAGAGGGTGGCGCTCGTTAACGAGCTGGACGAGCCGTGCGGCATCGACGTGCGTGTAAATCTGGGTCGTCGCGATATCGGCATGGCCGAGCAAGGCCTGCAGGACTCGAAGGTCGGCGCCGCCCGAAAGCAGATGGGTCGCGAATGCGTGGCGAAGAACGTGCGGACTGATCCGTTCCGGAGCGATGCCGGCCCCGGCTGCCATTTCCCTGACCAGCTGGAACAGCCGCATCCGGCTGATGTGCTTCTTGCCGCCGGGGAACAGCCACGGGCTCGATGCCGGGACATTGCCGAGCCAGGCCTTTACCGCGGCTTCGGCCCGGCTGGAAATCGGCACCAGCCGCTCTTTCGATCCCTTGCCGCGAAGGATCAGGAACGCCTGGCCGGGACGAACCGCGCCCCTCGGCAGCGAAATCACTTCGCTCGCCCGCAGCCCCGATCCATAGAGCAATTCGAGGAGCGCCAGGTTGCGCTGAGCCAGCGGCTCTCCGCTCGCCGCTTTGTCACCCACCGCCTCGAAGATCGATTCGACTTCGGGCTCGCCGAGCACCCTTGGAAGGGGCCGCTGCAGTTTCGGCTGGGGCAAAGCGGCGGACGGATCGTCGACCCTCAACTCGTCGTCGACGAGGAAGCGATAGAAACGGCGGAGCGCGGACGAGCGGCGCGCGACGGTCGATGCGGCCAGGCCCGCCCATTTCTCCCCCAGCTTCGCAAGCGCGTCCGGGTTTGCCTCGCCGAGCTCGCATCCGAGGTCCTGCTCCGATTTCTCGAGGTCGTTGCGGTAAGCGGCCAGCGTGTTGGGCGAAGCCCCTGCCTCGGCCGCAAGCATGTCGAGGAACCGGTCGACCAGCGCTCGGTCGCTCGAATTCATCAGGTCCGTGCGAGCGCTTCGGCTGCGATCATCCGGGCGAGGAATTCCTGGCCCGTATTCCTCAGGCCCATGACAATATGAAAGACTTGCGCGGACGGGACGGATTCGAAATCCGGTCCCTGAAGCCCGGTCCCGGCGAGGACGAGCACCGTTCCGCCCTGGTCCCGCCTGGCCGCCGCGTCGATCATCTGCGCCCAGGGCGACGCGCGCTCGATGTGCAGATGGTAGCGGGAATTGAGCCTCGAGGCGGTCTCTTCATCAAGCCGCCCGAGCGCCGCAAGCCCCGCAACGAGAAGAGCGCTGCGCTTGCGGCCCGGGCTCTTGTCGCGTCCGATGAAGGCGTTGACCCGGCCGGCTCCGAGGTCGACCCTGCTGCCGTCGGGAGCGCCGAGCGCAAGCATTGCCCAGGAGCGATCGCCCGGCGCATCGTCCATTCGGGCGACGGCATTGGCCCAGCGCGCGGCATCGGAATCGAGACCGGCGGCGAACATCGAGGCGATGAGGTCCGGAGCATCGTCCTGGAGATCGGGATCCGGCTCGATTCGCGCCGCCGCGGTTGCGAGCAGCGCGCGCGACGCTTCCTTCTGCAGCCGGTCGCCGCCGCCGGCCCTCCACAAAGCTCGCATGGCGGTGAGCCGCGTTTCCTGGTCGCGGCCCGCGAACGCCAGCCGCAACTGCCAGGAATCGGTCCCGCCGAGTTCGTTTGGATCGGTTGCGTCGTAAATGTTCGAATACAGGTCGACCAGCGCCTGCGACGAGAAGACACCGAGACCGGCGGCGATTCGCGCCGACTGGAGCCGGTCCTCGAACGAAATCAGCGGTGCCCGCGCGTACCAGGCGCGGACCTGCAGCGAAGCCGAATCCATCAGCCGCTTGGGCGGGCTCATGGCCGTCGCGGTCGCGAGGCCGTAGCGCCACGAGCTCAGCTCCTGGACCGGCTCCCACTCGATGGTCGCGGCCGTTCCGGTATCGGTGGTCGCCCCGGCAACCTTCTGGGCCAGGGCGAGATCGATTCCGCCGATGGAGCCGCGCCGCCGCGCCGATTCGATCTGTGCCGAGGCCGAATCCGGCTCCCCATTGAGGCCCGAGCAGATTGCCTGCACCAGCGGCAGGATCCGCGCATCCGCCTTGTGCATCCCGTCCGTGAGCGGGCACAATGCGAGCGGATCGGAGCTTGCAAGTGCGCTCTGGACCGCGACCTGGGTCATTTTCGGAGTGAAACGGTCGGTGTCGACGCCAGCGACGATCATCTGCGCCGCATCGGCTTCGCCCATCCGCAGCAGCAGCCACACCCGCTCCGCTGCCCAGTCGACCGGGTTCACTCCGCCAGGCGAGCGCGCCCGGGCAAGGAGCGCGTCGCGAAGCCCGATATGCGCCCAGCGCGAGGCGATCGGCGTGTCCATCCGCCGCATCAAAGTCGACAGGAAAACGCCATTGGCCTGCCCCCACGAATCGGTGCCGATCGCGAGCTGTGCCGCGTCCAGCGCTCCCGCCGTGAAGGGATCGCGGCGTGCATAGGGCGGATATTCGACCGGCGGCGGCGGCGCAGCGGCGGTCACCTGCTCCGCCTGGATGGCAGCGTTCGTCTCGTCCTCGGGAAGGGCTTCCGTTTGCCCCGCCGTGGGCTGCTGGGCCTGAGGAGCCGGAGCGGGCGCAGCCTGTGCCGGTGGCGTTGGCGGGGCGGATGCCGCGCTGTTCTGGACCTGCGCCAGCGCCGGGATTGCAAGGGCGGTAGCGATGCTGCCGAGAAGCAGCAGCCGCTTAGTGGCCAGCCGCATTCGTTACGTCCACTTGCATCGAGCGCGTCGGAACCTCACGCGCCCGGCTGGACAGGAACAGGAGCGCTCCTGCGATGATGAAAATGATGATGATGAGAATAAGTACGGCTCGCGACATCGGCACTTCCGCTTTGATCAATGGAACAGACGGCTTTTGCCCGACCTTCGGGGGAAATGTATAGCCCCAGTCGATGACCAAGCTCGGTGAGCAGATCGATCGGCCGATCGTCCTCGTCGGCCTGATGGGCGCCGGCAAGTCGACGGTCGGCCGGCGGCTGGCAAGGCGGCTCGGCCTTCCGTTCGTCGACAGCGACGAGGCGATCGAAGACGCCGCCGGCCTCTCCGCGGGCGAATTGTTCGAGCGCTACGGCGATGCCGATTTTCGCGACGGCGAACGCCGGCTGGTCGCCCGCCTGGTCGATGAAGGCAAGGTGCGGGTGATTGCCACCGGCGGCGGCGCTTACGTCAACCCAGTCACCCGCAAGCTGCTCAACGAACGGGCGATCACCGTCTGGCTCGACGCTTCCGTGGACATCCTTGCCGAGCGCACGGGGCGCCGGAACACTCGGCCGCTGCTCCGCCACGGAAGCCGCGCCAACACGCTCAAGCGCCTCGCCGAGGAGCGCGGGCCGGCCTATTCCGAAGCGCATATTCGCGTTCGAAGCGGCGAAGGCGCGCATCGCGACGTCGTCGATTCGATCCTCAAGGCGCTGGAAGATCATGTCGGTCGCGGCGCCGGGCCGGGTCCTTCCTCGGGAAGCGGCCCGGAGGCGAACGACCGATCCTCGCCGGCGTGAAGGTCGCCGGTCCGGGACTGCCGCTCGAGCCGCTCGCAATCGCGAAGCCGATATTCCCGCTCCACTCGCTCGACCTCGCCCGGAGCGATCCCGCTGGCGCGTAGTGCGGCCTTGCCCATCACCACGGCGCTTTCGAACAACTCGCGCTCCGCGAGCGACAGGTCGAGACCGTCGAGCTCCATCAGATGCACCCGGTCGAACGCTCGGACCATCACCGAGGCCTGCGGAAATGCCTCGAGCACGGCTTTCACCGCCTCGCGAGTCATCTCCCCGCCTTCGTTGTCGTTGCAGAACGCAATGATCTTGGCCGTTTCCGCCCCTGCCGAGCGGAGCAGGTCGAGCCTGAGGCCGTCGCCGTAATAGACCTTGGTCCCGAATTCCTGGGCGGTCTCGATCATGCTCGGCTTCTTGTCGATCAAAGTGACACCGATGCGCTTGGCCATCAGCATTTGTGCCACCGTCTGGCCGAAGCGGCCGTAGCCGACGACGATGGCCGAGGTTTCCGGCGATTTGTCGGGGCCTTCCAGCCCTTCCCCTCCCCGCTCCTCGCGCCGCTCCAGCCAATCGGTGAGCCGCATCAGGAACGGGGTCGCGGCCATCGACAAGGTGACGATCGCCCCGAACAGCGAGGCGGCGGCGGGAAGCACGAGGCCGGCGGCCGTCGCCTGGGCGAACAGCACGAAGCCAAACTCGCCGGCCTGGCTCAAAAGCAGCCCAAGGCGGACGCTGCGCGGCCAATTGTTGCCGAACAGCCGCGCCAGCCCTGCGATTAGGATCGCCTTGGTGACGATCACCGCCGCCGCGATCCCGATCACGAAGAACGGCCGCTCGGCGACCACGGTCAGGTCGAGCAGCATCCCGACCGAGAGGAAGAACAGGCCGAGGAGGATCGAACGGAACGGTTCGACGTCGGTCTCGATCTCGGTCCGGTACGGCGATTCGGCGAGCATCACGCCGGCGATGAAGGCGCCGAGCGGCACCGAGAGATGGAGCGCGTGCATCACCGCGGCGGCACCCATCACCGCGAACAACCCGGCGACGACGAACAGCTCGCGCTCGCCAAGCCGCCCGACGAGCCGGAACAGCGGATGCAGGACGATCCGTCCGACAAGGACCAGCCCGGCGATCGCCAGCAATGTATAGAGCGCCAGCGTCCAGCCGACCGGCGCGCTCGGGTCCGGCGGCACCCGCGCCATCGCCGCGATGATCGTGATCATCGGAACGATCGCCAGGTCCTGGAACAGCAGGATCGAAAAGGCGCGCTCGCCCTGCGGCGTGTTGAGCTCATTGTCGGCGCGGAGCATCGGCAGCACCTGCGCCGTCGACGACAGGCCGAGCGGAAGCCCGATCGCAAGCGCCGCTTCGGGCGAAAGGCCGACCGCGAAATGAAGAAGCGCGCTGATCGCGAGGCCGCACAGAACGACCTGCGCCAGCCCCAGGCCGAAGATGTCGTTGCGCAGCCGCCACAGCCGGGCCGGCCGAAGCTCGAGCCCGACGATGAACAGCAGCATGGCTATTCCGAGCTCGCTGACGCTGGAGAGCTGGGCGGGGTCGCGGATCAGGCCGAGCAGCTGCGGTCCGATGAGAACGCCGGCGACGATATAGCCCAGCGTTGCGCCGAGCTTGAGCCGGCGGAAGATGGTGACGAACAGGAGCGCGGCGCCGAGCATGATCGCGCCGCCTTCCAGCATCACGCTGGTGACCTGCGCCGTTTCAGCTGCGGTCGCGGCGGGGTTCACACGGCGCTCTCCAGCGCCGCGAGGAGCGCGCGAAGCGGAAGGAGGATGGCGCCGTGGCGGCCGGCGCGCGACCGCGCGGGGGCAAGCGCATCGTAGCCCGGCCAGTGCGGCGGCTCGTCGCGATCCCCCGCAAGCCACGCGGCAAGCTGGTCGAGCGCGGTCTCGACATAGTCGCGTCCGTGCCCCGGTGCCTTCTGGGCGACGAGCGCCGCCGACGCCTGGCCGAACGCGCAGGCACTCACCGTCTGCGACAGCGATTCGATCCGGCCGTCCTTCACCTGCACCTGCGTAGCGACGGTGCTTCCGCACGTCGGGGAGCGCCGCAAGGCCGAGCCGTCGATCCGCTGCAACTGCACCGGTTCGGGAAGCGAGGCGACCAGCCGCAGGATATCGGTGGTGTAGAGCGGGGCGTTCATTCCTTGCGCCATGTGGTGCCGGAGGGGCCGTCCTCCAACACGATCCCTTCCGACTTGAGCTCGTCGCGGATTCGGTCGGCGGTGGCGAAGTCGCGGTTGGCCTTGGCTTCGGCGCGCTCGGCGATCCTCGCCTCGATTGCCGCATCGTCAGCGCCGCCGCGGAACCATCCGTCGGCGCTTTGGGTCAGCAGGCCCAGCAAAGCCGCGCTGGCCCTGAGGTTTGCCGGATCGTCCATCGCCTGCAGCCGAGTCAGCGCGGCGGGCGTGTTCAAGTCATCGGAAAGCGCCTCGACCACCTCGGCGTCGATGTCACCAGGCCTGGCATCTCCGGCCGCCCGGTAAAGCCGGTCGAGGATCGCCTTCGACTGGTCGATCAGCGCCTCCGTCCACGACAGCGGCGAGCGGTAGTGGGCCGACAGCAGCGCGAGCCGCAGAGTCTCGCCCTTGTGCCCCTGTGCCAAGAGCTCCGCGGGCGTGACGATGTTGCCGAGCGACTTCGACATCTTCTCGCTTCCGAAGTCGACGAAGCCGTTGTGGACCCAGTAGCGCGCCAACGCCGCGCCGCCGTGGGCGCAGCGGCTCTGCGCGATCTCGTTCTCGTGATGCGGGAAGATGAGGTCGAGCCCGCCGCCGTGGATGTCGATCGTCTCGCCCAAGTGCGTCGCGATCATCGCCGAGCATTCGAGATGCCAGCCCGGGCGGCCCCGGCCCCACGGCGAGTCCCAGCCGATCACGTCCGGAACGCTCGGCTTCCACAGCACGAAATCGGCGGGGTCGCGCTTGTACGGCGCGACTTCGACCCGGGCACCCGCGATCATCTGCTCGCGGTCGCGGTGGCTGAGCATCCCGTAGGCGGGGTCCATGGTGACGTCGAACAGCACGTGGCCCTGCGCCACGTAGCCGTAGCCGCCCGCGAGCAGCTTCTGGATCATCGCGATCATCGGCCCGATTTCCTGGGTCGCATGCGGGGCGATGGTCGGCGGCTGCACCCCGAGCGCGCCCATGTCCTCGAGATAGTGCGCCTCGTAACGCTCGGTGATCACCGAAGGGTCAACCCCGTCGGCCTCGGCGGCGGCGATGATCTTGTCGTCGACGTCGGTGACGTTGCGTGCGTAGGCCAGGCTGTCGGGACCATAGGTGTGGCGGATCAGCCCGGCGAGGGTATCGAACACCACCGCCGGGCGGGCGTTGCCGATATGGGCGCGGCCGTAAACCGTCGGCCCGCACACATACATTGTGATGCGGTTGGGGTCGGCTGGGACGAAGTCGCGTTTCTTGCGGGTCAGCGTGTCATGGAGGCGGATCATTGCGCGGCCTCTTCGCGGGCATGGCGGCGGGTTTCAACCCAGTCGACGATGGCGCGGCCGCTCGCGTTGAGCAGCGGATAGGTTTTCGAATTGGTCATCCACGCCGGCCGCTCCGCCTCCGGCCCGTAGACGAGGTCGGTCGCGAGGTTGGCGAACAGGAAGAAGAGGGTCGCCGCGAGCAGCCCCTTCACCACGCCGAACCCGCCGCCGAGCGACCGGTCGACCGGGCCCAGCAGCGACCGTTTCGTCTTCCCGCCAATGGAGCGCGCCATCAACTTCACCAGGATGAATGTCGGAAGGAAGAGCAAGGCGAAGGCGAGCACCGATGCGCCTTCCGCCGTGCCGACGCTGTGCGCCAGCCCGCCCGAAAGCTGCGTGTGAAACAGCTTGATCATCGCGATCGCCGCCGCCCAGGCGAGCAGCGACAGCACCTCGTAAACGAACCCCCGCACGAACCCGACCGCCCCGCCGCCGAGCAGGAGGAGGATCACGAAGATGTCGAGTGCGGACATGCGGCTCGGCTAGCGAACACCTGTTACGTACGCCAGTCCCGCGTTACATTTGCTCCATGCGGGTAGAACTCACTTCAGCGTGCATCGCTGCGACGCTCCTGCTGGTGAGCTGCGATCAGTCAGAGCGGAACGTAATTCTCGAGAAATCGCCGTTCTTTCAGCAAACCATCCCGTACAAGGCCGACGATACGGAGCGAGTGATCAGTGCTGTTCGTGCCTTTGCCACAGCAAACGGAATTGATTTTCTGATCTCGCGCGATGGACCGGAAGCTGGCGATTATAACGTAACTGCCGCCGGTAACGACTTGAATTTCAAGGTGATACACGTGCGAGCAATTAGCGCGAGCACCAGCGATATCATGGTGTACGCCCGAGCCAAACCAACTGGGAAAGACAGGGAAAAAGCAGAAGCTTTCGTTTGCGTAGTGAAGGACAATTGTCGGAGGTAAGGCGCTACTGCCCCAAAATCTGATCCACGAGCGCCCGCAAATTGCCGAAGTGCGCGAGCGAAATCCCATCCACGGGCTTCACCTCCTTCGGCGCCCACGCCTGCTCGAAGCCGAGCTTGGCAGATTCCTTTAGGCGGAGCGGCGCGTGGGCAACGGGGCGGATTTCGCCCGACAGAGCGATTTCGCCGAGGACGACAGCTTCGCTCGGGATCGGCCGCTCCGACAGCGCCGATACCAGCGCCGCCGCAACCGCGAGGTCCGCCGCCGGGTCGCTGAGACGATAGCCTCCGGCAACGTTGAGATAGACCTCTGTCGTCCCAAAGCTGAGGCCGCAGCGGGCCTCGAGCACCGCGAGGACCATCGCAAGGCGGCCGCTGTCCCATCCCACCGCCGCGCGCCTTGGCGTGGCCCCGCTCGCCAGCCGCACCGTCAGTGCCTGGATTTCGACCAGCACCGGCCGCGAGCCCTCCAGCGCCGGAAAGACGCTGGTGCCGCTGACCGGCTCGCCGCGCCGCGTCAGGAAAAGCGCCGACGGGTTCGGGACCTCGCTCAGCCCCTCCGTCTCCATCGCGAACACGCCGATCTCGTCGGTTCCGCCGAACCGGTTCTTGAGCGCCCGGAGGATGCGATACTGGTGGCTGCGCTCGCCTTCGAAGCTCAGCACGGTGTCGACCATATGTTCGAGCACGCGCGGGCCGGCGATCGTGCCGTCCTTGGTGACATGACCGACCAAAGCGACCGCGGTCCCACGCTCCTTGGCGAAGCGAACCAATTCCTGTGCCGAGGCGCGGACCTGGCTCACCGTCCCCGGCGCGCCCTCGATCAGGTCGCTGTGCATCGTCTGGATCGAGTCGATCACCAGCAGGTCGGGTGTGTCATCGTCCCCGAGCGTCGTCAGCACGTCGCGGACCGATGTCGCCGCCGCGAGCCGCACGGGCGACTTGCCGAGTCCGAGCCGAATTGCCCGCAACCGCACCTGCTCCGCCGATTCCTCGCCCGAGACATAGACGACGCTGCGCCCACTTGCGGCCAGCTTGGCGCCGATCTGAAGGAGCAAGGTCGATTTGCCGATTCCCGGGTCGCCGCCGACCAGCAGCGCCGACCCGGGCACGATCCCGCCGCCGATGGCGCGGTCGAATTCTGCAACGCCGCTGACGATCCGATCCGGCAGGCTCGTGGGCGTATCGAGGCCGACAAGCTCGATCCGACGCCCGCCACCCTGAAGGTTGTGCTTGGCCGCGAAGATGCTCGTCACTTCCGCCGCTTCCTGCACCAGCGTGTTCCACTCCGCGCAATCCGGGCACTGCCCCTGCCAGCGCATCGTCACCGACCCGCAGGCCTGGCACACATATCGCGTCTTCGCCTTCGCCATTGGCGGAACAATACACGAACGAAAGCCGCAATCCAGCGGCCAGTTGCCGC